>OLQI01001991.1_pt1 | contig 11243 bp, 2 predicted proteins | sample 1672171 | NCBI WGS metagenome assembly OLQI01 (sample SAMEA3136655, study PRJEB25190) | human gut metagenome
AGCTGCAACCGGCCCACGTTCTCCCACTGACTCAGGTAAGCGGCGGCAATGATGATCTTCGTAGTGTGGAAGCCCGTCCACGCCGAACCCGTAGGCGTCACGCTGTCGGGTCCCTGTACGATGCCCGTCTCATAGCCGAGCCCTATATTCAACGACACGTCGGCTCCATCGATGTAGGACACCGCATCGGTGTTCCACAGCTGAGCCCACACCGTGAAGTCTCGGTCGTAGGGCACCGCCATGGTTTCGGCCGAGCCGTCGGAATTGTTCGCATTCCCATAGGCGCCCGTTGGCATATCGACGTACTTCTCGTGCACGCGGATGTCCAGATACGGACGCGGGGTGCTCAGCGAAGCCGTGCGCGAGCTGACATCCTGGCCGTAACGGCCCGTATTGCCGGGCGAGGCGGGAATGGCGCCGGTCTGGGCCGCCGTCATGGTGGCGCTCAGCAGCACGGTGTTGTTGTAGTTGTTCCACCAGTCCGACTTGCCGCGGAACTGGGCCTCCAACGTCTTGCCCTCGTAGGCCGGGTCGATGGTGTCGTATTCCACCACCACCTTGCGCAGGTACTTGTCCTTGGACGCAGCGAACACGCCGGCGGACACATCGAAGACGAACGGCTCGCCGTCGGCGGCCTGGTAGGTGCGCAGGTTCTTCAGCAGATCGTCCAAGGTGATGACGATCGGGTCTTCCACCGCGCCGGTCAGCGGGCTTTGGAAGTAGAACTTGATCTCCTTCAGGGCGCTGGTGCCCGCTGCGGCGCCATGGCGCTGCAAGCCGACTTCCAGCAGATCGGCACCTAGGGTAAAAGTACGCGTCTTGAAGCCGAAGTTGGCCGGGGCCGGCGCCGTGGCATCCAGCTTGTTGCCCACCTGAGCCAAATCGTAGGTGATGCGGTTCGTGTCCGATCGGGAATCGGTGGCGTTTCTCGCCGTGAAGTTGTAGCCCACGCCGTCGGCGTAGTGGGCCACCTGCACCGGCGTACCCGTAACATCATTGGCGCTCACAGGGCGCTCGGCCGCGGGCTTGAAGGCCTCGCCGCTCGTGGCCCAGTCGAACCAGCCGATGTAGTTGCGCACCGTGTAGTTCCGCGTAATGGTGTTGGTGCCATCGGGCTTGTTGTAGCGATTGTCCAGGGGCCCGAACTTGCCCACGCCCGAAGTAAAGCGGTACTGGTACATGGTGTCGTCGGGATGCCACGTCGTCTTGTTGCCCCACTTATCGTAAGACCACCAGCCCGAGTAATTGTTCAAGCCGTTTCCATGGGTCTCCATCATGCCGTAAACATAGGCGGTCAGCATCCGATCGCCCGTCACATAGCCGTTGAACAGGGCGTAGCGCAAACGCACCGTCTTGGCGGAGGCCACCGCGTTGCCGGCGGGATCGGTACCGTGCAGCGGCAGGCGCAGCACGCCGCCGGCATCGATATAGCCCGCCAAGTCATCCATGGTGAATACGTGCTTGGTCACCCCGTCGGCTTCGATAATGTCGATGCCGTCGAAATCGCCCGAGGTGTGATGCCAGACATTGGGCGTCACGGGATCGTCGGCGGGCGACTGGGAGAAGCCCTCGATGACCAGTTCGGTGCCCATGAATCCGTCCACATCGCGGTAGGGGCTCTGGGCCACGTTGGATGCGGCCTGCTCGTTCACCGACAAGTCGTAATACACGTTCGAAGCCGAGCTCTCGGCAGTGTTGGTCAGGGTGTAGCAGAACCATGCCCGCTCGCGGTCGGGGTTCTCGCCCCAGCGGTACGGCGTGGGGGTAGCCGACTGGTAGGGATAGGATCCGCCCACCGGCGCGCCCGTCTCCTTCACGCCCGAGTTGTACACCGTGCCGTCCTTCGACCAGCCGGCCGTCACGGCAATGGCGGGCTCGATGGTGCTGGCCGAAAGAGTGGCGCTCCCCCTCCCCTCCTTGTCGCGGGAATTAGTCGCGCCCTGGTCGCCTTCATGGCGCGTGGACAGCTTGCCTTCCACCGTCACGTTGTTTAACTGGGAAGGGGCGCCGTACAACAGCACGTAGGCATCGCCGGCCCCCGGCGTGGCCGAGGCCCTCACATTGGCCTCGAAGCGGTCGAAGTCCACCTCCACCCGCTGAAGATAGGCGTCGCCCCACAGGCCGACAGGCAAGATCACCGCGCCCACGGCATCGGCTCCGTACTGGGCTGCTTCAGCCGATCCGGCCTTCACGCGATAGCGCTCCAAATCGGCCGCCGCCAGCACCACCGGATCAGTGGCGCCCAAAGCGTACAGACGCACCTCGGTCACTTGAGCCACATCGAACAGGTGGGCGCCCAGCACCACCTTCTCGGTTTGAAAGCCGCGGTTCTCCACCACGGTGTTGCCCGCACCGTCGGTGGTCGACACCTGATCCACGGGAATGTTGCCCGTAGCGAAGGTGCCCGGCTGCAGCAGGGATGCCGAGTCGTTGCTGAGACCGAAGAAGTAGCCCGAGCGCTTCACCAGCAAAGGCGCGGTCTGGGTGCCGCCCTTGGCCGAGAACACGCCGGCCTTGCCGCGGTCGAAGGCGTAGGCGCTCACCACGGGGTTGCCGTTCTGGGGCAACAGGATGGCCTGGCAGGGCGAGCCGGGCACCGCGGCACCCGTCATGTCGGTGCCCACGGAGTGCACCTCCATGCTCGGGTCCCCATACTGCGACTCCAGCGTGCCCGTTACCGAAAGCTTGCTGGCCAGCCACGTGGTGGTGCCAAAGATGCGCACCAGCGCGCCAGAGCCCGCCGGGTTGCCGGCGGCAACGTTGTTCTTGAAGTAGTCGAACTTCACCTCAACGGTGCTGAAGTAGTTCTTGCCCCACTTATCCGGCGTCAGCACCGCGTTGCCGTCAGCATCCAGAAGCCCCGCAAGGGCCGCACCCTTGAAGCTGTAGGTTTTGGGCTGATCGTCGGCATCCAGCGCCGTGACGATGATCTCGGTCACCGTGGCCGGGTCGGCATCGGTGCGCTTGGTGGCATCGAAGAGAGCTTTGGAGATGGTCACCGCCGAGGTATCGAAGCCGCGACGCACCCCCGGATCGGCGTCGGTGGCACCGTAGCGCTCCAGGGGCATGGCGCTGGTGACGAAGTGGCCCGGCTGCAGCGGCGTGGGGCTGCTGTTGCCCAAATGGAAGGCAAAGCCCGACGTGGCAGCCCCCAGGGCCGAGGCGCGCCCCTGGTTCCAGCTGCCGTAGGTGCACGCGGTGGTGGGCGTGCCCGTGAAGCCGGCGGCGTATACGATAGGCTTGGCCGGGTTCACGTTCAGCGACGCATGGGATTTGCTGGACAGCTGGGCGCTCACGCCGTCGTAGGCCGTGGAGAACGTGCCCTCCACCTTGTACGTGCCCGTGTAGGTCGTATGGCCCAGCAGTGCTACGAAGCAGCCGCCGTTCGGTGCCGGCGCACTTACGGCACCATCGAACGTGTCGAAGTCGATGGACAGCGAGCGCACGTAGGCCGCGCCCAGGCGGCTGCGCAGAGCGTCCTGGGGAATGAGGATGCTGCCCGCCGGCACATCCACGCCGTGAACCGCAGGGGCGGCCACCGCGTAGCTCTGCAAGTCGGCCAGCGTGAACGTCTGCTTGGCGTTCTCGGGATAATAGGTGCCCGGCGAGGCGGGGCTGCCCGAGGGGTTCGGATCGATATAGTCCACCGTAACGCTCTTGATGTTGGAGTGGTCCAGCAGGTCCTTCGAGAGCACGATGTACTTCGTCTCGTAGCCGCGCAGCATGTAGCGGTTGTTCTCCGTATCCTTCTTCTTGTCCACATAGGGAATGACCGTGGTGGAGAACACGCCCGGCTCTACCCGCGAGGCGGAGGCGTTCGACAGATGGAACGCGAAACCCGAGCGAATCTGGCCCATGGGGGCGTCCACAACGCCGTCCCGGGCCCCCCAGGTGATGGTGCCGTCATCGCGGCGATCGTAGGGGTAGGCATCCACCCGCGGGGCCACGGCGCTTTCGGGCAGCAGGTTCGCCGAAGAGGCGTCGGAGGTGTACTTTGCAGTGGAGTAGTAGCCGCCCTGGTCGCCGATGGGCACCACCCACTGCTTGCGGCCGAAGTCGGTCTTGATAGTATTGGTGAAGCGGCCGCCCGAGCCATCGGAGGCCGGAGCGCGCATAATACCGGAGATGGTGATGTCCAAAGGCAGGGTGCTGTTCTTGGCCAGTTCCTTGGCCAGCGGGAAGCGCATGTTGCCCGTCCACACGAAACCGGTAGAGCCGGTTACCGTGCTGTTTCGGGGCTTGGCCTTCACGCCCTGGGCCTCAAGCAAACTGGCAATGCCGTCGGCCGAAGTGACGCCGCCCACCCGATAGATATCGTAGTCGGCATCGTTCGGGTCGGGGCCCACAAGCACCGGAGCCGTGCTCAAATTCACCCAACTGGTCGGCGCCGTGGAGGAGGCGGCCGAGCGCACCTCGAACTGCACGCCGTTGGCCGTATAGGGCTTGCCCGCCTCATCGGTACCCTGCAGGAAGAGGTAATCGTCCAGATCGTTGAGGATCTCCCGCTCGGTGCCATCGGGCAGCTTCAGCACCTGCTTCACGCGCTTCATGCGAAACTCGATGTTCACCAGCTCGTAGTTGCTGGGCATGTCGTCGTTGATGACGGCACCGTAGGGCAAGGTGAGGTCGTTGCCCGACACCGGCATATTGCCCGTGGCCTTAATATCCTGGATGCGGTACTTCGACAGGTAGCCCAAGCGGTCGCGCGCATCCGAGCGGCCGTCGCGATAGGTGTTCGACAAACGATCGAAGGCGGTCTTGGTGTGCTGCAGTCCGTTTTTCGCCTCGGAGAACGAGTCGCTGTTGGAAAGTGTCTTCGACCACGAGTAGTCCTCGTCGTAATGGGCCTTCTTGCCAAAGTAGGCCACCGAGTTGGTGTCCAGAGACACATTAGGGTACACCTTCACGCCGTTCATAGTGAAGGGCGTGAAGTTGTTGGTATAGGGCAGCGCCAGCAAAAACACGCGGTTGTTGGGTGCGTCGGGATTGCCATCGGTCTTAGGTACCAGGGTGCCGCCCTCATCGCGAGTGACCACGAAGGTGATCTGCGCGTCCATGCCACCGGTCTGGTAGCTGACGGGCCGCATGAGCGGGTTGCCGGCTTTGTCGGTCAGCGAGGTGAACTCGTTGATGTTCGAGAACTTATCCAAATCCAGCTGATCCCAGATGGTGTCGTCCAGGGCCGTCACGTCATAGATGAGCACGCCGCCCTCGTTGGGCTTGCCCTGCAGACGGTAGGGCTTGCCGGTCTTGTCGTCGATAGCACCGGGGTTTTCCTGATGTGCCGCGGGCACCGGGCGGCCATCCTCGGTCCAGGCCATAATCTCCTCGGGCCGCATACCGCCGCCGCCGTAGCTCTCGCCGGTCATGCGGAAGGTGTAGCCCAAGTCGTCGATGATGGTATCGGCGTCGGCGGACAGGTTCTTCGTCTCGATGCGGTACACCATGTAGTTGTACTTGTCCCACATGGCCGGCGACCACTTGTTGGTCACTGTGGTGTTCCATTCAAGATTCGTCTTGATGAAGGTGATGGTGCGGGCCTGGGTGGCGCCGTCGTCCATATTGCCGGGCTCGACGTCCTTGCGGCATGTATATTCGGTGGACATGTCGTTGTAGACATAGTTCGAGCCGCCCACCTGCACCGAGGCGCCGGTGTTCTCGGGAATGTCGCCGATGAACTTCACCTGGAACTCGGGGCGCTTGAAGTTCAGGCCCATCTCGCCGCGGCCGTTAGACCCGCGATAGCTCAGCGTGAAGGTGCCGGTGAAACCATCGGGATAGTAGGCGCTGTTATTCCAGTTCTGCGCCGTAATGCGACGGTTGCGGTCGTCGACGATGTCCCATTCCTTGAAGATGTTGGAGTCGGGCACCAGCACCAGGCGCATCGAGTTGTAGTTGCCCACCGGTCCGTTCACGGGATTGTTCATGTACTGGCGGCGGATCTCCTCATAGGTGTAGGCCGGCATGATGGCGCCGGTGGCCTGCTCTTTATATAAGTAGGGAATGGTCACCTTGAACGAGGTCTTCTGCAGCATGCTGCCCACCCAGCCCTGCTGGAAGCCGAAGGTCATGGTCAGGTTCATGCGGGTAAGATCGGTAGACTTCACCAGGTAGGCCAGCTCGCCTTTGGACGTGTCGGCGCCGGGCACCAGCTCGTTTTCCGACAGCAGCAGCGGATGCGGGTTGATCACCGTGTCCGGCGACACGTTGGAGCGCGCCGTGGCGTATAGCGGCATATCGGCGAACAGGCGCATTGCGGGAGCAAGGCCGGTCGCATTGTCGGCGGTAGCATCCTGCCCAGCGGCATTGTCGGCCTCGGTCCCCTCATCGGCGCCATCGGAATCGTCCCCGTCGTCATCCCCGTCGCCGTCTCCATCGGATTCGCCCTTGCCGTCGCCCTCGGAATCATCGGGCCCGGCGGGCGGGACGACGTCGGCGCTCTCGCTCACGGGAACGAAGCGGCTCTTCAGGTTCACCACGTTGGCGTGGTACACGCTGGCGCCTTCCTCCTCGGCCAGGACCTGCAGGCGCAAATCGGCGCGCACCTCGGCGTAGGTGACGGGGGCTTGGGGATCCTCGTCGGTGGGGCCGGACTCCACCACCAGCGCGTCCTCGTCGTAGGGCACCGCCACATACAGCTTGCGCGTGCTGCCCGGCTCGATAACGCCCGCATCGCCCTCGCAACGCACGCTGATGGTCCCGTCGGGCATCACCGTATAGCTAAGCGGCGCCAGATCCAGCGCCTCCAGCGTGGCCGCATCGGCCGGATCGATAGATGCCAGCTGCTCGCTGGTAAGACCGGTAACGTCCAGCACCACCGCGCCGCCCATGCCGGGCACGCCGACGAACTCGCAATCGGCCAGGGCATCCACGTCGGTGATCACCGCGCCCTCGTCATCTTGGTTGGCCACCCAGCCCTCGGGAGCCTCTTCGCCATCGGCAGGCAGCCGGTAGGCCGCCAGCTCGGACAGCGGCACGCCGCCTTTGCCCTGCCAGTCGGCGGGCCAGGCGGCCGTCAGCATGAAGGACGAGGCCGGCTCGGAATCGGCGGGCACCGTAAAGGCCGCCAGGGTCTTGTTCCAACCACGGCCGCGGCCGTCCATTTGAGGCATCTGGAGCGCGCCCACGGTGCGGGCATCCAGCGTGGCTCCTGTGGTTCCGGCGCTGTTCGCCACGGTAATAGAACCGATGGCGCTGCGCAGTACGCGAGCCGTGGACACATCCGGCTCGCCCGTAGCCGGATTCACCGCCGGCGAGGTGTAGCTGTGGAACTCGTAACCGAAGCGCACGGCCGCCGAGGCATCTTGGGGCACCGAGCCTGCGAATCCCAGCGTAAATGACGGAGCCAGGGCATCGGCTGCCAGCTGCAGGTTGCCGTCGACGCCTTCGTAACGCAGCACCACGTGTCCGCTCACGCCCGCCTGCAGATCCTCCTGGCTAATCTTGCGGTAGGCACCGGCATGCTCTTGCCACACCGACCACTGAGCCGGCACGTCATCGGCGAACAGCGCCACGCGGGGAGCCTTCAGCTGGGCCTCGTCATCGGGGAGGCTCACCAGCGCGCGCTCGATCAAGGCGGTGGCATCATCGGCGGTATCCGGGTCGCTGGCCTCCAATCGGGCCAGGGCCGTCTGGGCGCGCCACTCCTCTTCCGACAGCGTAGCGCCCACGGCCTCGCCCGCCTGATACAGATAGGGCAGCTCCAAGGTCAGCACCACGGGATCGTTCGCATCGGAGCCGCCGATGTGGCCGCCGGCCAAAGTCAGGCCCAAGTTACCCAGATCATAGCGCACGCGCAGCTTTCGATCTTGCAGCTGATAGCCCACTGTGCTGTTCAAAGGCGCGCCCCATGCCACCAGAGCCGGGCTGATGCGGGAGGCGATGTCGTCGGGATCGGAGAAATCCCCGGCCGCACTGGGCAGCACCTCATCGGCCGCGGTCAGCCCCTCAGGCGCCAGGTCCGCAAGGTCGCTGGCGGCCAGCTGCTTGCGAGCGGCATCCCATGCCGATGGGGCCGCCTCATCGGCCCCATCCGTCTCATCGACTTCGGCGGCTTCGTCGGCCTTGGGGGCATCGCTCGAATCTGCGGCATCGGCATCGTCGCCGGCAGGCTCAGGGGAGTTGTCGCTCTCGCCATACAGAGCACGCTCGCCCAAGGGCAGCGCCGCGCTGGGGGACGCGGGAGCCGCCTGGGCATCGGTGATCAGCGGACTGAGGCTGGTGGTGTCGAACATGGTGACGGCCAGCAGCACCGCCATAACGGCGGACACTACCCGCACCCAGCGCTTCGTGCGAAACGAAGGCGGCACGGCCGTCGCCTCGGCCGGAGAGGCGCCAAGCTCTACAGGCGCGGACACCCCCCCATGAGCGATTTTCCTCGATGGCCAGCGTATGATCGGTCGTCCGTTTGTCCATGGTTGATCCCCAGATTCAATCCTTCGTTTATGCTTCGCCGAGTCCCCGTGCCGCAGCCTTCGCGCGCCTGAGTTCCCGCCTTTTCACAAGCGGGCACACGAAAATACGGCATAGGTACCCAATCCTGTTTATTCTAGAACGATAAGGGGCCAACTTCAACAAAACAGTTTCAATTCGTTAACTGTTTTGTTGCAAACCCATCATACCTTTACCAGGTAATATATCGATACCTGATTAAAATCCGATCCAAGAGCGCCCCGACGCAGCCCGTACAACAAAAGAAAAAGGACACGATTTCGCGTCCTTTTCGCTGATCAGAAAGATAATTGATAGGCCCCGCGCGGCGGCGGTCGCCCTCCCTACGGACGCGTGCCCGCCACATCCTCGGCCTCGGACGCGTCGGCCGCATCGGTCATCGCGCGGGCCGTCTCGTGCACGACGAACTCGGCGACCCCTCCCTCGGCCTCAAGCACCTCGCGCACATCATCGACCAGCTCATCGTCCCCCAGGCCGAGCACTACGTTGTCAGCCATATCGGCGGCCTCCTCGCCGGCAGTCTGACGCACGACCTCATCCAAGGACGCCGACACGTAGGAAATCCCCTGGCGCTCGGCGGCCTTCGCCTGAATGAACAGGAACAAAAAGCCCACCACGCCGGCCAGAAGCGACGCAGACAGAATACCCACCTTCGCATCGGCAATGAGCAGCGCCTCGGGGAAGGCCAGGTTCGCCACGAAGATAGCCATGGTAAATCCCACGCCGCCCAAGATGCCGGCACCGGTCATATGCATCCAGTTCACGTTCTCGGGCAAGCTGGCAATTTTCAGCTTCACCGTGAGGAAGCTGAAGATCAGGATGCCGATGGGCTTGCCCAGAAGCAGGCCGAAGAACACCCCGTAGAACACCGGGCTCGAGATCATGGCCAGCACATCGCCGCTGAGGAAGTTGACATCGGCGTTGGTCAGGGCGAACAGCGGCAGCACGGCGAAGTACACCCAGGGGTACAGCATGTGCTCCAAGCGCGTCGCCGGTGGCACCACCTGCTTGGCCACCTTCGAGAGGCGCGAGACGGTGAACATGTAGTCCTTCTGCAGCACCACCGGCTCGGTCTCCACATAGGCCGCCCGGGCCTCGCGCACCCGGTCGCCCGACCAGGTCATGAACTCGTGCAGGTTTACACGCGACCCGGTGGGGATGGTGAAGGCCAAAAGCACGCCGGCGATGGTGGAGTGCACGCCGGACATGAACACGGCGAACCACAAGAGGCAGCCGATGAGCAGATAGGGCGCCAGCGAGTACACATGGGCCCGGTTCAGCATCAGCAGCACCACCAACACGACCGCGGCCACGCCGAGCCACATCAGCGAGGGGCTCTGGCCGTAGAAGATGGCGATGACCAGAATGGCGATGATATCGTCGGCCACAGCCAGCGTGGACAGAAACACGCGCACGCCATTGGGCACGCGGCTGCCCAAAAGCGCCATGATGCCCAAAGCGAAGGCGATATCGGTGGCCGTGGGCACGCCCCAGCCGTGGGAAGTCTCGGGATTGGCCGCGTTGAAGATAGAGTAGATGACGATGGGGGCGAGCACGCCGCCGAAAGCCGCGATGATGGGCAGGGCCGCCTGGCGGATGTTCGTCAGCTCGCCGACGGTCATCTCGTATTTGATCTCCAAGCCCACCAGCAGGAAGAACACGGCCATGAAGATGTCGTTGATGATATGGCCCAGCGACATCTCGCCGACGAAGGCCCCCACGCCCACCACCACGTGGGTGTGCCAGAATTCCTCAAAGGGCTCGAAGGCCGGCGAGTTCGCGATGATAAGCGCCACGATGGCCGCCGCCAGCATAATGCCGGCCGCCTTCGTGGACGAGCTGGTGATCTGCACCACTTTCAGCCAGCGGCGCTGGTGGCCCTGGACTTCGTCGATGAAGATATGATGGGGATCGGGATTTTTTGCCGTCGGCTGCATGCCTGCTTCCTCGCTTCTCTACGCTCGCGCCTCTTGATTGCCCAGATAAGAAACCGTTATCTTGCAGCGATAAATTACTCCCTGAATATTAGCAGAATTGCGTTATGCTTGTTTCTCATGTTGATGAGTGGACATTCACGCTACATCAAACTGGTTCGCAGGGCGAACCGCGCGCTGCAGGCCGCCCGTCAACATGGAGGTATAAGTCCCGAGTAAAAGAGGTGAAAATCATGACGATCACCGTGTCCGGACGCAAAATGCCCGTCACCGACGCCCTTCGTCAGTACGCCGAGGAGAAGGTGGGCAACGCCATCAAGGCCGTGGACGCCGACGCCGTATCCACGGAAGTTGTCCTGTATACCGAGAAGAACCCGGCCAATCCGCTGCCGGCCATCTGCGAGGTCACCGTTCGCATCAAGGGCCACATCGTGCGTGTGGAGGAAAGCGAAGAGGATATGTACGCTGCCATCGACGTGGCCGCCGCCAAGGTCGCCCGTCAGCTGCGCAAGTACAAGACCCGCGTGCTGGACAAGAAGGTCCGCGCCACGGAGCGCATCGTCGATTTCGCCCACGAGGATGCCCATCCCGAGAGCGAGCTGGACCTCGACCGCCTCATGGACGAGCTGGCCGACGACGAGATCGTGCGCCGCAAGGAGACGGAGTTCACGCCTATGACCGAAGATGAGGCGCTCATCCAGATCGATCTTTTGGGCCACGACTTTTTCGCGTACACTGATCGTGACACCAACCTGGTGCATATTCTGTACCGCCGCGATGACGGCGGCTACGGCCTGCTCACGCAAAAGGAGGATTAGTTCATGGCCACTATCGACACCATCGCCGGCGTTCTCGAGA
>OLQI01001994.1_pt1 | contig 11223 bp, 12 predicted proteins | sample 1672171 | NCBI WGS metagenome assembly OLQI01 (sample SAMEA3136655, study PRJEB25190) | human gut metagenome
TTCTATCATAGAAGGATTATTTTTTACAGACTTTTTCTCACACTCTCCTAAAAAATTACAACTCTATTAATCACAGTGGCTTTGCTTACTTCGGTAATGCCTGCGGCATTTGCCGATACTACGGAACAGCCACCGCAAATGCCGACACAGTCACAGGGCGAACAGCCACCTGCAAAACCTGACGGAGATCAATCCGACGGTGAGCAACCACCGCAAATGCCTAACGGCGAACAACCGCAAGGTGATATGAATATATCAATTCCGTTCACCGATGTTACAAGCGATGCTTGGTATTACAATGTAGTATCACAAGCATACGGAAAAGGACTTATTTCCGGTATGAGTGATACAGAATTTTCACCTGAAAGCTCCGTTACAGGTGCTCAGCTTATTATGATGCTTTACAGAGCAGACGGCAATATAGTCAGCGAACAGACAAGCGGTAATTGGTATGACGAGGCAGTAGATTGGGCTAAAGAAAAATCAATCATCTCCGACAACAACGGTTGGACTTTTGACGCAAATGCCGATTTAACACGTGAACAAATGATGGTATTGTTATATAACTATTTGCAATACAAAGGCAATGATTTATCGGCTTTAGATGATTTATCATCATACACTGACAGTTCTGAAATTTCAGCATATGCCGAAAATGCAGTAAAAGCACTTGTAGGTAAAGGAATTATCGAGGGTGACGGCGAAACATTAAGACCGCTTTCATCACTTACCCGTGCGGAAACAGCCGTAATTTTAATTAACACAGTTGATTCCGTCAATCCGAGTGCTAATCAAGGCGGTATGCAACCACCGAGCGGTAATATGCCGGGCGGATTTGGCGGTTCGGATACAGTAACACAAGGCACATCTGCTACAACAATCACTGAGGGCGGAACATATTCATCAACATCATATTCTTCAACAAGTGATGACGAAAACGCACTTCGTGTTGACGGTGCAACAGTTACACTTGATTCTGTAACAGTCGACAAGTCGGCAGGTTCTTCGTCAAATACAGAGGACGGCGATTTCTACGGTCAAAATGCCGCATTGCTTGCAACAAACGGTGCTAATGTTACAATTAAGAATGCAACAGTAAACTCATCTGCACAAAACGGTAACGGTATCTTCAGTTACGGCACAGGCACAACTGTAAACGTATCCGATTCAACTATTACAACAACTGCCGATAATTCCGGAGGTATTCAGACAACAGGCGGCGGTACAACAAATGCTACAAACCTAACTGTAAACACAAGCGGTAACTCTGCCGCAGCAATTCGTTCGGACAGAGGCGGCGGTACAGTGGTTGTTGACAAGGGTACTTATACTTCAAACGGTTACAACTCCCCTGCCGTATATTCAACAGCCGACGTAACTGTTTCAAATGTCACTCTTACCGCAAACAATTCTGAGTCACTTGTAATTGAGGGTAAAAACTCAATCAAGCTTAATAATTGTGACGTATCGGGCAATATGAGTTCTACGGAAGGCAGCAGTTCTGACGAAAACGTACACAATGTTATGATTTATCAATCAATGTCAGGTGACGCAGAAGTCGGAACATCTGAATTTGATATGACAGGCGGTTCTCTGACAGGTAATAACGGAGATATGTTCTATATTACAAATACTCACTCAATCATCAATTTGTCAAACGTTGATATTACCAACAAAGATGCTGACGCTTATTTAATGCGTGTTACAGGTAACAGTGCTGCAAGAGGTTGGGGCAAAGCAGGCGCAAACGGCGCACAAGTTGAATTTACCGCGTCAAATCAAACGCTTAACGGCGATATTGCAGTAGATACCGTTTCCACTCTTAATATGACTCTTACAGATTCATCTGATTTTACAGGTACAATAAACATCATTGACAACGCACAAAACGGCACTGCTGTTGATAATAATGCAGTTGTTACAATCGACTCCGACAGTACTTGGACTTTGACAGGCGACTGTACTGTAACAAGTCTTGAAAACAACGGTACAATAAACTTCAACGGTCACACAATAACCCTTGCAGACGGTACTGTTTTAAGCAAATAAACACATACAAAAAAATGAGCCTTGAAAGTACAGACATAGCCTTGAATTATCAGCATAAAATTGTCCAAGAATATGTTCGCACCCCCGACTCAAAAATGATGTTTTTGTAGGTTTACAGCCACTTTGGAATGGCAATCCTGAAGTTAAAATCTATGCTGTTGCATAAATTTTGCATGATAAAACTCCGATGAACACATCGGAGTTTGGTCATATTAATAGCCCAATATACTTTTTGTAGTCTTAATATAAAACTCAATACTTCTCGGAGTTAAATAACTTTGTTCTGATGACGTTATATTTAAGGTTACACTATCTCCTGAAAGTGTAATTGTCCCTTGAATCGGTTGAGATGATCCTTCATTTTCAACAGTTTTAAAATTTATTACTCCATTATCATCTATGTAAGCAGTTTGATTATAATAACCGGCTATGCGATAGTCAAATATTTCATAATCAACTTTATTACCGTTTATACTGCTTATTACCAATTCATATTGAGGCGTTGTTGCATCTGTGTCATTATAGCATTGCCATACACCTATATATTTTGAATAATCTTTTGTAGTGTTGTTATTTGAGTTGCTTGTCGATTGAGTTTTTTTATCCGTCAAAATATTAACTGTTCTGCTGACTCCGTTCCATGTAACATCTGCACCGAGCGCCTCTGTCACCGCTCTTATCGGTACCATTGTATATCCGTTGTACAAAGTTACGGGAGCATATAGCTTAACGAATCGTCCTTCTTGATCACCGTCACGAATCATCATATGATATGGATTATAATTTTCGTTATAGCCTGTATCCTCTACACAAAAGCCTATATATCTTGAGTCTTTTTGTATTCCTACAACGTTTCCGATTTTTCTGACGCCTTCTGTCCAAGTAACTTCCGCACCCATACTTTCGGCTACGGCTCTAATCGGTAACAACACACTGTCATTCACCATAATAGGATTTTGTTCCAAATCTAACTGACTTCCGTTTAATTCAACCGTAATATCAATAGAATCATTTATAGCGGATTTATATTTAAAACTGCTGTTGTAGAACATATATCCTCTTGTACCACCGTCACGACCGTTTTCATATGGGTGCCAATCAAGCCAAATACCTTGATCGCCTAAATCAAGAGTAATTGTACCGCTTACGATAAAATCACCGCCCTCCCATACTTCTCTATAGTTGGCATTAACTTTTTTACCGTCGATTTTTCCTGTAGTATTGATTGCAAATTGTCCGTATTGGAAATATATATCCATATTATTTGAATTTACGTTGCTTATTTTTAATTTTATCGGTGTTCCGCTATTCTCTTTTATATTCCAAGTGCCCTCATAACAAGGATAATACGGTTGGTCTGCGAATGCAGGTATTGCCATCGCTGACATAATTATTACTGTTGTTAATATTATTGATAATAATTTTTTCATTTTCTTTTCTCCTTTGTTATTATTCTTCATTAATTAATTTTGTTCCGCATTCCAAACAAAATTTCTGACCCTCTTCATATGTAGTTCCGCAGTTAGGGCAATTATGCTCAACTTCAACCAACGCACCGCAATCAGGACAGAATTTCACACCGTCTTCAACATCATGTCCGCATTTAGGACACTCTTTCATCAGCTTTGCTCCGCAATTAGAACAGAATTTCTTGCCTTTTTGATTTGCTGTTTTACAGTGTTTACAGATAACTTCATCTTGATTTAACATTCTTCCGACACTCATTCCGATAGCCGCACTTTGACCGCCGCTTAGAATGAATTTTTCTATGAAGTCAAAAATTTCGCCAGGCAATTTCTTTTGTAAAAATGCACCTATTGCCGCTGTTATTGCAAGTGGTGCAAAAACAAAATATCCTACCACTCCGGCACCTATTTTATCTGACCATTTACCAAATCCCGTAGTGACATTTACAACATCTTCTGCTTTAAACATCTGTACACTAATCGCTTGGTCTGTACCGGATATCCTCTTCCAGCCGTCAGCCTCCTGTCTACCTTGTATAAGGTATCCACCTGTTGTTTGTCCCGCTTGAGTCTGCATACCTTTTGAATCTCTTAAAAAGCCTTCGACCGCCTCTCCAAGCATTTCAAGTGTTACTCCGTTCATTAGTTTGAATACTCTCGATTCTGCCATTTTAAAAACCTCCTCAAATTGAAATTAACAGCATTTTATTTTTATTGATTATATGTCTTATATATAACATATGTAGATTTAGCACAAATCCAATATAGTTACCTATAAGCAAATTTAAAATACATACAATCAATATAATTACAAGACTTTTTTCCCATTTGGATACAAACATACTCGCTTTTGATTTTATGTCATACGAGGCGTATATTTCACATATGCTTATTGCTATGTTCCACGCACCAAATGCGTGCTGATACTGAATATATTTAAATATTTCAATATTGAACATTCCTCGAATGTAATAAATATCAAAAAGCTGTAATGCTCCGATACATATCCATAAAATACAATTAATAATAATGTGTATCTTAATTTTATTTCTCGCCTTTTCTCTGCATTTATATAGTACAAACGGTGCCGTCCTTTGATATTCTGCTCCACATTTCGGGCATACTCCGTTTTCCACTAATGCTCCGCATTTTCCGCAAAATTTAGCCATTTTTTCTTTTCCTTTAAAATGTATGCAACAGACAAAATATGATTATTTAAACAAATAATTTATCATCTTAATTACTATTTTCTTCATCATTAATTAGTTTTGTTCCACATTCAAAGCAGAATCTTTGACCTTCTTCATATACCCTTCCGCAGTTTGGGCAATTATGCTCAACTCCAATCAATGAACCGCAATTAGGGCAAAATTTCACTCCGTCCTCAACATCATATCCGCATTTAGGGCACTCTTTCATCAGCTTTGCTCCGCAATTAGAACAGAATTTCAGACCTTTATCGAGAGCCACACCGCACTTCGGGCAAGATATTTTCTCTTCAACAGTATCTTCTCTTTTTTCTACAAATTCAGTGCCACATATCGGACAAAAGCGAAAAGCATTTTGTCCTATGTATCCACACTGCAAGCATTTGAATTCATTACAGCTTACTCTTTGTGCATTTATTGTATTACCTTTTCTGCTCTTAAATTCACTTACCACTTTAGGGATTATTTCAAGCCATTTCTCCTTATCTTTTTTCCAGAATGTAAACTCAAATTTTTCCCCTAAACGAGTTTCGACCTTTATCATATTTGGATTTGGCACTAACGGATTAAATGTTTTTGCCGTACCTGTAATATTTTCAAGAGGTATTTTATCTAAACGAGTCCCTATATTGAACGCATATGCTTGAAAAACAAGCTGCTTATCAGTCAGTATTAGCTTTCCGCCTTTATTGCCACCTAAATTTATACCTTTGACGTTCCATACTTTACTCGCTGCACTTTCAAATATAATATTTTCTCCCTGAGATAGCCAATCGTAGGTCTGCATAATATACCTCTTTCTAAATCATTAAAAATTTCTGTTTTCTGCTCTTTGAAAAATTTCTCTGTTTGCAATAACAAAATTTCGTATGGTCAACTCATATATATTACCAACAACACCGATTAACCCACCGAACAGAACATTATAAATCAATGAGATAACTATCGGTGTCATGCTTTCATATCTTGATATAATAGCAATAGGTCTTTGGAGCAATTCCTTACTGTATTTATAATCTTTGTATCCTGCTACTATATTTAAAATTCCTATGGCCATAACAGCTAATGTGTAAATTGATGCATCATAAAAAGCAAACATATAAATTGCGCCTATTATTTGCAACGCTCCTATGACTATCCATATAATCGCATTTGTTTGATTTTTCTGCGAAAGCTGTGCAAGCATATTTTTCATAGTTATATCATCATTACCAAAAGCTGCATTATTCGGATTTTGATATGCGTTTGCATTTTGATATTGATTTGTATTCTGATATGAATTCACATTCTGTGTATTAGATACACTTTCCTTTGCTTGTTTCACGCTTTCTGTATTAAAACCACACGAAGGACAAAATTTCTCCTCCGGTTTTAACTCATGTCCGCAATTTGTACAAAATTTGTTCATCTTATTTTCCCCTAAAAATTAATAATTTATTTTAATTTATTTTTTTATTTACTTAAATTGTAGTGTTATATCATAATCCGACATTTGTCTGAATCCACCTTGCATTTGACTTCCACAAATCATCTGACTATTTTTCCGGTGACATTGAAATATCTATAAAGCTTCCATCGCAATCTACCATATACTTGATACCTTTACTACAATAAAAATCTTGATATTCCTCTATATACATTGCATTATCAAGCATTTCTTCAATTTTATCTGCGTCAATTTCATCATCAATTACAGAAAAAGTACTTATTACTTCATCAACAATATCATCATAATTTTTTTCATTATAATCTTTTGAATAAATTGTACAATCTATAGAATATATCTTATCATTATCGCTGTATGTTGTAATCATTGTGAAGCCACCCGTACCACTCCATGTATATGAGTTAAGTGTGTCTACTTTTTTAAACTCCGCCGATTTCACAGATATCTCGCTATTTGTTGCTTTGTTTGATTTTTTAACATATTCTTTAAGTGTATATTTGAATTGCCATTCTCCGGATGCACGTTTTTCTACCAAATCACTATATTTTGTACTATCTGATTTTGAAGATCCTTGATCAAGATATACATTATATGCTTTTGTGTCAACATCCTCCATAATCGGCGATAATATAAGGCAAGCTACCAAGGCTACTGCCAAAACAGGTATTGTTACTTTTAAATTTGCACCGTGCTTTGGCAATGTAGGATTTACTGCTCTGTACGCTTTTACTTCTTTATTGTATGAAAAATATTTTATTAGTGAAAAAATGCAAATCAGCACTGCCGCTATTATAGTCACAACCGATAACACTGACATTATATGAAGTAATGTTTTTTCAAATCCGTCCTCAAACCAAAACCACTTATCATAAAACGGAATCATTACAAGTGCAACAGATATAGCACCGATAATTGCATAAATACATGACGAACGTTTCTTTTCAGCCTTGAAGTAATCGTCATTATTATTAATCTCACAACCAAATATTTTCTTTACCGTAGCCCTAACTTTTTCTTCCGTGTCATTCTGTGCATATGAGTTTGTTTGGTAATTAAAATTTTGATTGTAATTTTGCTGTTGATTCACTTGTTGATTTACCTGCTGATTTACCTCATTTGCCACCTTTTCTTGATTGGTACTCTCCGGTTGCGTATTTTCGTTTGCAATTTCAGCACCGCAATTTGTACAAAACTTTGTACCCTCAACCAATTCTTTTCCGCACTTTGTGCAAAATTTACTCATCGTTATCCCCCTAATTTTAATATTTCTATAAGTATTATATCATATTGTGTCTATTTGTCAAGGTTTACGTCTTGCATATTGTGTCAATGAACAACAAATTATATTAAAATAATATCAAGGAGGCGATTCAGTGAACAATATCAATTACGTCAATCTCGGCGAAAAAATTAAATCTACTCGCAAAGAACGCGGATACACCCAAGAAAAATTGGCAGAAATATGCGACATTTCCACAGGTTTTCTCGGGCATATCGAACGTGGTACAAGAAAGCTTTCTTTAGATACATTATTTTGTATCGCAACGGTTTTAAATGTCAGTATAGATTATCTTTTAATAGACTCGGCAAACAAATCAGACAATTTTCTTGAACAAATGGATTCGGTTGCTCGTTCTTTAAATCCGTCAGCCTACAATTCTTTTCGCAAAACCGTTAAAATTCTTGCGGAACATATTGATGAAATGTAACAAAAAAGACTTTCTATATCTACCGTTTTAATTATATCGGTATTCATATAGAAAGTCTTGTACTTTTTGTCCAATTTTAATTTATTTCCAACATTCCGTTGTAATACACGTCAACCGTTGAAGACGCTCCGGTCAAAAACATATAATATTTGCCTTTATGATTATAATGCGGCATTCCGTCCGTACTCAACAAATTATCATACTTCGTCTTTGCCATATCGTATGCCTGCTCGCTTGTGAAAGCCTGTATTGACAAGATGTCATTAATCGATTTACACTCTCCGCTTGTATCTGCCTTAACGTTCACAGTTCTTTTTGCCTTATCATATTCAACTTCCGCACCGAATTGTTCTGCAAATATTTTCAAAGGAATATATATTGTGTCGTTTATCTCGGCAGGCTGACAAGAAGATATTGTTATTTGCTCATACTCGTACGGATACGATGTTTTTATATTTTCATCATGCGTCACATACAAATTCCAATCCATATCATCAAATGACGAAAAGAATATTATTGTCTTGTCATTCATTATTGTAATTCGCTTTTCGCTGTCACCTGCCCAAGTTCCGCTGTCGTAATATGCGTCAAGTTTTATCTCACGCGGGAATGTATCATACGGAACATATATTTCATCGTCAATCATAAGCACAGGATTATTTTCAAGTATCACTCTGTTTCCGTTTACATTAATCTGAATGTCTTTTTCCAAAATCTCATCCGCATTTATCGAACTTGACGATTTCGTGTCGGACGTCGTTTTGACGGTTATTTCATTACCGTTTAATTTTAGCGTTCCGTCAGTGTTGTCTGTATGAAAATCAACCGTATTATTATTTATCTCAGCCGTAACATTATTTATACTGTATATACCGCCGTTATTCTGCTGTTGCTTTAAATTAAACGTCATTATGTTATTGTCCACACTCAAAACCTCAAGCGAAACATTGCTGTCATTATGCCACGTTCCGATATAATCGTCATATCTGTTTTCGATATGTGTCTTTAAATTCATCACAAACATAAAGCACACAACCGTTATGCACAAAATTAAAACGGTTAAACCGATCGTCACACCGTTAATAAATTGCATTGACATAGCTCGTTTAAGCTGTTTGATACTTTGGTATCTTTGTATTGGATCAAGACGTTTGCATTTTTGAGCAATCCCTAAAAGTCTGCCTTTCTCATCTGAATATTTCATAAGCTGTTCTATTGTTGCACCGAATGCGTATATATCGGTTTTATAATCGGTAGGCATCATACCGAATTGCTCAACAGGTGCATATCCGACCGTTCCCAAAACGGTTGTATCTTTTCTGACTTCGTTGTTTACAATTCTTGCAATATCATAATCTATCAGCCAAACACGTCCTTCAGAGTTCATAATTATGTTGTCGGGCTTTATATCTCTGTGTATAATACTGCACTTGTGCAAAGCCTCCATTGCAGATACAAGCTGTTTGGCTATCGAATTTATTTGACCTTTTGCAAATTCAAAGTGATTTTCCATAAATTCATTTAATGTTATGCCTTGAACAAACTCCTCAATCACAACGGTTTTATCCGTCAATTCCACATCATATATCTTCGGAATATGATTGTTATTGATTTTTTGAAGCATTTTATAGATATATCTAATATCATCATTTACAGAACGCTTTATAAATCGTTGATTTGTTTTCGGATTGTAAATCACTTCGATTTTCTGCCTGTCATCATTCTTTAATACTTTTTCTAAAACAAAATCTTCCAAATTCGTCTGCTCCCCTCTTGCAAATAATGTCGATTTATACTATACTGTATAGTATAATACAATGTTGGGAGGATTGTCAATGAAAACCATAACTCAAGAATTACTCGACGGCTTGAAAAATGCCGATGATATAAAGGCTTTTCTTGATTTGCATGAACAAGATTTTTTATCACAATCACTTATTGACTATTTAAATGAATTGATGAACGAAAAAAATATAACCGTTGCACAAGTCGCTAAAAGTTCAGGTATCGGTGAATATGTTTATAAAATTTTCAACGGTGAAAGAAACGCAAAACGCGATACACTCGTTGCGATTTCATTCGGTATGCACTTGAATTTCGCAGAAACACAGTTGCTTTTGCGTATTGCAAAATTTGCTATTCTTGATTCACGCGACCGCCGCGACGGAATTATAATTTATGCTTTGATGCACGATTTAAGTATATTTGAATGTGACGATTTACTTAACAATGATAATCTTATAACCTTGGTATAAAAAAATCTCCGATATTTATTCATCGGAGATTTTTACTATATAAATTTTAATATAATCAAATTGTGCTTTTGAATAAGCTTTTCCGACTTTAAAGTTCAGTCCTACAGGCGTTATATCTGTTGTGGCGATTGAATATTTTTATAAGGCACAGTCATTTGAATGACGGTATGTTTCCTGTGCCAATGTTGCCATAACCGTGTCATAAAAACGTTTATCCTCAAACAATTTTGAAAACGCCTTCATCTGTTCTATATAACAATCCTGTGCAACCTGCTTAAACACCTCAGGGAATATCGACTTTGTATAAACTTCCTCATCATTTTTCTGTGCCTGACGGTTTAGTTTCTTGTTTTCCTTTGCCCTGTTGTAAAGAGTTTCAACGATAACTCTGTCGCCCTCCGAAAAAATACCGTCAAACCGTTCATTTATTTTGCTGATTATTTCTTCAAGCAAAGCATCTTCTTCGGGCATAAATCCTGCCGTTTTTAATGACTTCGGATTTTTGAGCGTTTTTGCTGTTTCCGCCGGTGCTAAAGCAATATCTCCATGAAAATCCTCTTGGTCTTTCACCTCATCTTCCGCAAGTCCTTCAAGCTCGGCATATTTCCTTACAGTATATTTGATTTTTTCTAAATATTCTCGGTGGTTTGTTGTATACGCTTTTAAACACTCACGTACGCTGTATTGATAAAGAAAAGCCTGTACATTCCGTAATTTCTTCTATCGGCATATAGTATTTATGAGCATACTGTGTACTTTTGTCAGTCTTAAATCTCCACGCTCCAACGTGTAACAGGTGTTGTCGTAAAACAAGTACCTTTTGCCCGATAACTGCAAATATATTTCGTAAGTATCATGATAATGCTGAACAGACATATTGTGCTTGTTTTCACTTTTCAAATATTGAACATATAACTCATTATGCGAAGAAAATGCCGTTCTTTTCATATCCTTTTACCTCTTTGTGTAATGATACATTAATTTTATCACATTTTCTTGTCGTTGGCAATTATGAGTTCACAATCGCCGTTCTGCTATCGGCGTCCCAATCTACGTCATATCCCATATTTTCCGAAAGGAAACGTAGCG
>OLQI01002007.1_pt1 | contig 11168 bp, 9 predicted proteins | sample 1672171 | NCBI WGS metagenome assembly OLQI01 (sample SAMEA3136655, study PRJEB25190) | human gut metagenome
ACACCCTCCTAGATTTTGACCGTGCTGAAGATTTGGCTTTGACCTACCTTCTTGAGGAGGCTGGGGTGGCTTCACGAGATCTTAAAGTTTACAAGGATCACTATATTCCCATGAACCGTTCCATGTGGGAAGATCTCAATCATGGTTTAATCACTAAACCGGAATTGCTTCGCACGCGCTTTTCTCGTCTTTTTGACCATTTTCGACAGGAGGTTGATGGCAGTCACTTAGCAGGCCGTTACCAACATTTCTTGAGTCAGCAGGGGCAGGAGTTGCCTCAGGCCCATGCTTTCTTATCAAACGTTAAAGACCGTGGCCACAAGATTTATGCAGCAACTAACGGTGTTAGCTATATCCAACGTGGCCGCCTGCAGGCTTCGAGTATTTTACCTTTCTTCGACGATGTCTTCATCTCTGATGAGGTGGGTGCCCACAAACCGTCTACAGACTTTTTTGATAAAATTGCCAATCAGGTCCATGATTTTCACCCAAGCTCAGCTCTCATGATTGGTGATAGTCTAACTGCTGATATCCAGGGTGGTAATAATGCGGGTATTGATAGTGTCTGGTTCAATCCAAGTAACCTAGTCAATGAGACTCCAGCTGTTCCAACCTATCAAGTCAAAAGTTATGAGGAAATCCTGAAGATTTTGTCCAAGTAAAGCTATGATAGCCATGATTCCGAAGAGCTTTTTAGCTCTTTTTTTGCTACAATGAAAGCATGAATGATCTGATTAAACATAAGTTGGAATTGCTCCCAAACAATCCTGGGTGCTATCTCCACAAGGACAAATTCGGCAATATTATCTATGTCGGTAAGGCTAAAAATCTAAAAAATCGTGTGCGTAGCTATTTTCGTGGAAGCCATGATACCAAGACGGAACTTTTGGTATCTGAGATTGCAGACTTTGAATTTATCGTAACCGAGTCTAATATCGAGGCCCTGCTTTTGGAAATTAACCTCATCCAAGAGAATATGCCTAAATTTAACATTCGCCTCAAGGATGATAAATCTTACCCTTTTATCAAGATTACCAAGGAGCTCTATCCAAGACTCTTGATTACTCGCCAGGTCAAAAAGGATGGTGGTCTTTATTTCGGCCCTTACCCAGACTCTGGTGCAGCCAATGAAATCAAGAAGCTTTTGGACCGTATTTTCCCCTTTAAGAAATGTAAAAATCCTGCCAACAAGGTCTGTTTTTATTACCATATTGGTCAATGTAATGCCCACACCATCTGTCACACCACTGAGGATTATTGGCAAGGTTTGGTTGAAGATGTCAAGAATTTCCTAAACGGTCATGATGATAAAATCGTTACCCAGCTCAAGGGCAAGATGAAGGACATGTCTGATCAGATGGAGTTTGAGCGTGCAGCGGAGTATCGAGATCTGATTGAGGCAGTGTCGACGCTCAGGACCAAACAAAGGGTTATCCGTCAAGACATGCAGGACCGTGATATTTTCGGTTACTACGTGGACAAGGGCTGGATGTGTGTTCAGGTTTTCTTTGTCCGCCAAGGGAAACTCATTCAGCGTGATGTCAATATGTTTCCTTACTATAATGATGCCGAGGAGGATTTTCTAACCTATATGGGTCAATTTTATCTGGATAGTCGTCATCTCAAACCTAGGGAAATTTTTATTCCTGGAGACATTGATCAAAAGTCTGTCGAAGCTCTGGTCGGAGATGAGGTCAAGGTTTTCAAACCTCAACGGGGAGAGAAGAAGCAGTTGGTTAATTTGGCGGCGAAAAATGCTCGTGTTAGTTTGACTCAAAAATTTGATCTTCTTGAAAAAGATATAGCCAAGACCCAAGGAGCTATTGAAAATCTAGGCAAGCTCATGGGTATTCCGACACCAGTCCGTATCGAGTCTTTTGATAACTCTAACATCATGGGAACTAGCCCTGTCTCTGCCATGGTTGTCTTTGAAAATGGTAAACCTAATAAAAAAGAGTACCGCAAATATAAAATCAAGACTGTTGAAGGTCCTGACGATTATGCCAGTATGCGTGAGGTCATTCGTCGCCGCTATAGTCGTGTCAAACGCGATGGTTTAACGCCACCAGACCTTATTATCATGGATGGTGGTCAAGGTCAAGTCAATGTCGCCAAGGACGTACTTCGTAATGAGCTTAATCTATCTATCCCAGTTGCGGGGCTTCAGAAAAATGACAAGCACCAAACCAATGAATTGCTATTTGGAGATCCCTTACAGGTTATTGATTTGCCACGTCAATCCGAGGAATTTTTCCTCCTTCACCGTATTCAGGATGAAGTACACCGTTTTGCCATCACCTTCCATCGACAAGTCCGTAGTAAGAACAGTTTCAGTTCCAAACTTGATGGAGTGGAGGGGCTAGGACCTAAACGCAAACAAAAACTCCTCAAACACTTCAAGTCTATGACAGCTATCCAAAAAGCTACCGTTGAGGATATCCAAGCCCTTGGCATTCCTGAAAAAGTAGCACAGGCTCTATTGGATAAGTTAGGCGAAGATAACAATTAAAGAAACTTAAATTCATTAAGCCATTTTTTTGTTATAATAAGAATAATTAAAAAGGAAAGGAGTCCTGCTATCAAAAACGAAGCTAAAATTGAACGTCTTTATGATAGGGGGCGTCGTGGCTTTCTTCGAGGTATCTTTAGTCGTGCTACGATTATCTTCCTTATCATCTTACTGCAGCTTGTTGTTGTTGCTATGTCTTACCTTTGGTTGAGTCAGTATAGAGTGCACCTGCAGGTGACAGAAGTGGTCCTTCGTATTCTAGCCATCATCTATCTCTTCCAAAGTGATATGGAATCAACGGCTGTTAATACTTGGTTGCTGATTGTTTTACCTTTCCCTATTATCGGAACCTTACTCCTAGCCTATACAAAACTAGATTTGGGCTATACTGGGATGAAGCGTGCGATTCAGAGCAATATTGACCGCAGTTGTGGAATATTGAAACAGGATGATAAAGCTCTCGAAGAGCTTAAGCAACGTCACACGAGTAACTACAATTTGGTTCAGTATCTTGAAAATGTTAATGGGCATTTTCCTGTCTATCGTCATAGTAAGACGACCTATTTTCCAAGCGGAGAAGCCAAATTTGATGAAATGAAGAAACAGCTCCTTAAAGCGGAGAAGTACATTTTCTTGGAATATTTCATCATTGACGAAGGTGAGATGTGGGGTGAAATCCTAGCTATCTTGAAACAGAAGGTCCAAGAAGGGGTGGAAGTACGTGTCATGTATGATGGCATGATTGAATTTTCAACCTTGAGTTTCGACTATAAGAAACGTTTGGAGAGAATTGGCATTCAATCTCGTGTTTTTGCTTCAGTAATGCCTTTCTTGTCGACCTATTACAATTACCGTGACCATAGAAAAATCTTGCTGATTGATGGTAAGGTAGCCTTTACAGGTGGGGTTAATCTAGCTGATGAATATATCAACAAGATTGAGCGTTTTGGCCATTGGAAAGATACTGCACTCATGGTTGAGGGACCAGCGGTTGATACTTTCTTAGTCCTCTTCCTTCAAATGTGGACTTATTCACATGAAACACTGGAAGTGACACCATATATGGTTGAGCATGAGACCTTTGATACTCCTGGTTTTGTTGTTCCTTACGGGGATATCCCACTGGATAAGGATAAGGTTGGTGAGAATGTTTATATTGATATTCTTAATCATGCGCGTGATTTTGTTCATATCATGACGCCCTATCTTATTTTAGATGGCGAGTTACTACATGCTTTGAAGTTTGCGGCTGAGCGTGGAGTTGATGTTAGTATCATCATGCCTGGTATTCCTGATAAAAAGTCAGCTTATTACTTAGCTAAGACTTACTACCCAACACTTTTAGAATCTGGTGTTAAGATCTATGAGTACACACCCGGTTTTGTTCACGCCAAGATCTTTGTGAGTGACAATAGTAGGGCTGTTGTAGGAACAATCAACTTGGATTACCGCAGTCTTTATCATCACTTTGAGTGTGCGACTTATCTTTATAGGACGTTATCAGTGGTTTCCATTGAGGAAGATTTCCAAGCGACCAAAGCCAAGTGTCATCGAGTCAGTATCGCTGAGATTGAAAATCTGCCGTTCCATCAAAAGGCTTTAGGATTATTGACTAGATTAGTTGCTCCGTTGATGTAGTGACAATTTCTGTTAGAAGAGGGTTGAGCCCTCTTTTCTTATAGTTTAAAATAAAGGTAATGAAGTCGAAGGAGAAAATGATGTTAACTATTCGTCCAGCCAAGTTATCCGATGCACCAGCTATTCAGGCCATCTATGCACCCTATGTTGAAAAGACAGCTATTACTTTCGAATACGAGGTTCCCAGCGTTCAAGAGTTTGAAGCACGCATCAGCAAGACGCTTGAAAAATTCCCCTATCTAGTGGTAGAAGAGGATGGCCGAGTTCTCGGCTATGCTTATGCTTCAACCTATTATGCTCGTACAGCCTATGATTGGACAACAGAATTGTCTATTTATCTTCATGAAGATGCGCGTGGTCGAGGTTTGGGAAATCAGCTCTATGATGCCCTTGAGGAGGAACTTGAGAAGCGAGGGTTCTTGCGTTTCTTAGCCTGCATTGCAGTCCCTAATGAGGCCAGCGTTGCTATGCATGAAAAGCGGGGTTATGTCCAAGTTGCCCATTTTCCAAAAGTTGGCTACAAGTTTGAGCAATGGCACGATATCGTCTGGATGCAAAAAAACTTGGATGGACCTGTTAGAAAGATACAGTAGGTGCCCCATCAATCTTAAATCACAATGGCTAATTATCCCTGCCTTTTGCATATGCTAAAATGATACTAATAAAATCACTGGGAGAGACCGAAAAGTTTGTGGTGGTCTCCCATACATGAAAGGAACCTATATGACTCAAGTAACCAGTGCTAGACTGTTACCCCCAAAGCCCTCCAGATGGGCTAAAAGTCTTCTTAATCGCAAGGTACCTATTTTCCTGTTCTTCTTACTGGAATTGGCTTTTCTCGTTTTCTCATATCTCAGTCTACAAGAGCATTTTCCATCCATAATCTTATGGGAACACTTGTTGAGTGTTTTTACCTTCTTTTATTTGCTGAATCGTTCTATGGACTCTCGTTCCAAATTATCCTGGCTGATTATCATTGCTCTTTTCCCAATTTTTGGGACAGCCTTGCTTTACTTTTCACTTGCTGATTTGGGTGTGAGACGGTTGAAGAAACGACTTGAGGATGCTACAGTGCAAGCTTCTAATTATTTAAGCACCGATCCAGAAGTAGCTGATTATTTATCTCATGGTGATCGTCAACTACAGCGTTTAGCTTATTTTCTGGAGCATAGTCCAGCTCAGTTTTCTATCTACAGAGATACTGAGGTGACCTATTTTCCACTTGGAGACGACATGCTTCCAGCACTGTTGAAGGATTTGAAAAAGGCAGAGCGTTATATCTTTATGGAGTATTTCATCATTGACGAAGGTATCATGTGGGGTGAGATTTTAGCCATTTTGGAGGAAAAGGCCAAGGAAGGTCTGGACGTTCGTGTCATGTTTGATGGGATGAATGAGATGACCACCTTGTCCTACGATTATATTGATCGACTACACAAGGTGGGTATTAAAGCTCAAGCCTTCTCACCAGTCAAGCCCATCCTATCAACCTATTACAATTACCGAGACCATCGGAAGATTACTGTGATTGATGGTCAAGTTGCTTATACTGGTGGTGTAAATATCGCTGATGAGTATGTCAATAAACGAGAGCGTTTTGGTCATTGGAAGGATACAGCCCTTCGCCTAGATGGTTCAGCAGTTCAAACGCTAAAAGCTCTCTTTTTGACCATGTGGACGGTGACTGGAGTAGATGACAAGACAGATATGGAGCACTATCTACAAGAAAAACCTCAAAAAAGCAAGAGTCAGGGTTTGGTTCTCCCTTATGCCAATTCACCTTTGACCTACCACAAGGTTGCAGAAAATGTTTATTTACATCTTCTGAATACATCTAACGATTATGTCTATATCATGACACCTTATCTGATTTTGGATGATGAATTGGTTCGATCTATAACCTTTGCGGCTAGACGAGGTGTAGATGTTCGTATCATTATGCCAGGGATTCCAGATAAGCAGTATGCCTTTGATATTGCGACTACCTATTTTAAAGTGCTCTTGGATGCTGGCGTCCGTATTTTCCGTTATACCCCAGGCTTTATCCATGCTAAAGTTTATGTTTCTGACGCCAAGCAAGCTGTGGTAGGTACCATTAACACTGATTACCGGAGTCTCTATCAAAATTTTGAAGATGGGGTCTATCTCTATAAAAATCTGGAAGTGCTTAACATTGAACAAGATTTTGAGAAAACCCAGGCACTCTCAGAGGAAGTCACTCTGGAAAGTCTGTCTAAAATACCTATGGCTCATCGTCTAGGTGGCTATCTCTTTTCTCTGATTGGACCTTTGATGTAATCTTCTTTATAAATTTCCCCGTTTTTTGTTCTATGGTATAATAAGACCATTAGATGAAAAAGGGGATTTTTTAATGAAAAAAGCAATGACTCTCTGAACTGCCCCCAAAAGTTAGACAATGTATTTAAGAAAAGGATTTAGTTATGTATTGCACAGGACTAAGTCCTTTTCTACCATTTGTCAAGTGTATCAAGGTATTTGATGAAAAATAGTTTTACCTTAATTCGTTTATTGTTGTAATAATCAATATAATCTAAGTCTTATCGGAAACTTTCTGTAACTCTTCCTTAATAGTCTCTTGCTTTCTCGCTATAAGATTTCGAACCTGTCTTCTGGGTATTTTAGTTGCTCTTTTTCTTCTCCCAATAATTGTATACTCGTTTTTCGTGTATGATACTAACCATTGTCACCATAGAACGATTAGGTAAAGTCTAAGACGCTGATACACTTCTCTGTGAACGACCTTCCAGTAGAATTTTATTAATTATTTTTTTATTTAATTCAGGGAAATCGCAACAATCTTTCCCCTTTTTAACGATTTTTATTCCATAACGGTTAATTAATTCAATCATGTACTTAAGGTTAGGAATATTTATACTCAAGATATTTGCAAGTTACTCTAAGCTATATCCTTGGTTTCTAAGGTCATAGATTTTACGCTTGTCATCATAAGTCAATTTCATAAAAAAAAAAACACCTCAAAAGTTAGATTTTTTCTCTCTAACTTTTGGGGTGCATTACACTCATATAGTGAACTTTTTTTATACAGTATTGCAATTTTACAGTTAAGACTTTAAACTATGAATAGTTTATTCTTAATGATTTTCAAGGTTGTGAAGTGAGTAAATAACAGCTCTTGCTATGTGCCAAGCTAAAATAGGAGGAACTGCATTTCCTATAGCCTTGTATGCTGATGATGTGCTAGTGTTAAAAATGAAATTATCAGGAAAAGATTGTATCCTAGCACATTCTCTAACGGATAGCCTTCTCCATCCTTGTTTATCTCGGTGATCATTAGGATTATTGGTATAGTTAGGATCTGTATTATAATGCGCTTCAATATTGCCGTGATGCTCAGCACGTATCGTGGGAGCAGGGGCATTTCGTTGAATTTGATTATTTCCTTGTCGTTTTATATCGTCGCCATAGAATTTCGCATGAGATACATTATTCCAATTATGATTTGGAATTTGGTTTGTATTAAATAAATTCCAGATATCTTCTAAACCATCAAAAGCTGTACGTGGAGTTGTCGCATGTGTAGGACTTGGATAAGAAATATCAATATTCCTACCTAAGTCACTTCTAACTCCCACAATGATAACTCGTCTTCTTGATTGTGGAACGCCATAATCTGCTGCGTCTAATACGTTGTATTGTACATTATATCCAATTTCATTAAAATGGTTCATAATGATTTCTAATGCTGTTGCGTTAACGTTTTCTAAGTTATTATTACGTGTATTGCGAATTCCATCGACATTTTCAGCAACAAATACTTTTGGTTGATAATGCTGGATAAAACGACTCATTTGAAGGTATAATTGTCCACGTTCATCATTTAGTCCAGCCCTTTTACCAGCTATGCTAAAGGTCTGACAAGGGAAACCACCTAAAATAATATCGATGCCATTTGGGTTATTTTGATTTTCATTCCGAGTATTTGGAATGAAGCCGTATTTTTGGTCAATTTCTTCTAAATCAATTTCGTTAATGTTTGTAGTATCTACATCGTGATCAATGTCAAAATTATCTTTGTAAATTTGAGTTGCTTGAAGAAAAATATCGTTGGCATATCTTAGATTGATAGGGTTTTGTGAGTATTCTTGATTGAAGAGCTGAAAACCACCTTTAAATCCATAGTCCATTCCTCCGGCACCAGAGAATAAACTTAGTACATTATAGTGAATGGGGGTGTTTAAAATATCTTGAATTAAATCATCAATTTCAGTTACGTTTACAAATTGTGTATGTTCATGGAATACTGAAGACATGTACAGCACCTTTCTAATAGGAGAATATTAATATAATGGAAGAGAAAATCGAATACCTCTTGAGTGAGGTAAGAAAGTTAATAGAAGATAAACCTTTAGACGATTTAGGGATTGACTTTAGTAAAATTGACGGTGAATATTTTGAAAATGTTTTTAAGAAAAAATGTGAGGAAATTCTAGAGAAACAAGAATTTCAAGGCATTAAGTTAGAAGATATTCGAGGTCATAAGTTTCCAGACTTTATCTTAAACTATAATAATAAAAAATATGGAGTCGAAATTAAATCAAGTGAAAAGGGAAATTGGACCATCCCTGGAAATTCAGTTTTTGAAAATACTCCAACCAACGATTTTGAAGATATTTTTGTATTTTTTGGTAGCTTTAAGGAAAAGGAAAACGCTTTTAAAGTTAAACTTACTGAATATTGGAAAGCTGTGAAAGATATAAAAGTTACTCATAGCCCTAGATTTGAAATAAGTGTTAGAGAAGATGCTGAAACAAGCTTTTTTGAAAACTGGGATAAATTTGTCGCATTTAAACAACAAAGTAAGGAAGAAAAAACAGAATATCTTCAAAAATTTCTTAAAGAACAAAAAGAAGGTCAGAATCTCTGGTATGTCCAGTCTACAGACGGACAAGCGGAGCCGATGCTCTTTGAAGACCTAAAAAAAGAACTTCAGAGTGAGATTTTAGCAAAGTGTTTTATTCTTTTTTCGTCTGATATTTTCAGAGTTAAACAATCACTAGATTCACAGAGATATTTAATGGACAGTAACTATAAAGGGATACTACGATATTTATTAGATGATTATTTCGTATTTAGTGCATCTATAAGAGATAAATTTTCTAATGGTGGTAGAAAAGGTTTATTGGATGATAAAACACCTCCAAAATTTCCTGCTGTTTTCAAAAAATTCTCAGTTTTGGGAAATAAAATTTATATTATTTTAGAGAAGCTTGATAAAGGAGAATTGAGCGATTTTAAGGAAACTTTACTCACTATTTGGAACGGAAGTGAAAACGAAGCTAACTATGATGATATTAGCTTCATCGAATCTTACAAAGCTCATTTAAATTATTTAGAGAATGAGTCTAACCTTCGATATATAATTCGTGAAGAACTAGGAGAATTAGACGTTGATGATAAAACAAGTATTCTATCGAGCAAAATCTCTTCACACTGTAAACTATAACACTATAATTAAGACGCGTCAATCACCGCGTCTTATGTTAATGATGAAAATTATTTAGTCCTTAATAATTCTAAATCCTCCACATAATTCAAAGAAACACGCTTATCTATCAATTTTTGATAGAGACTAGCGACTACCTATTTTAAAGTGCTCTTGGATGCTGGCGTCCGTATTTTCCGTTATACCCCAGGCTTTATCCATGCTAAAGTTTATGTTTCTGACGCCAAGCAAGCTGTGGTAGGTACCATTAACACTGATTACCGGAGTCTCTATCAAAATTTTGAAGATGGGGTCTATCTCTATAAAAATCTGGAAGTGCTTAACATTGAACAAGATTTTGAGAAAACCCAGGCACTCTCAGAGGAAGTCACTCTGGAAAGTCTGTCTAAAATACCTATGGCTCATCGTCTAGGTGGCTATCTCTTTTCTCTGATTGGACCTTTGATGTAATCTTCTTTATAAATTTCCCCGTTTTTTGTTCTATGGTATAATAAGACCATTAGATGAAAAAGGGGATTTTTTAATGAAAAAAGCAATGACTCTCTTAGGGGTGACCTTAGTTTCAGGACTAATTTTGACAACAGCACAAGAAGTTAAAGCTCAAGAAACTTCTGAAAACATCATCGCTCTACGAAGCAGACGTAGTGGTTCGCGTTCTTCAAGTAGAGGTAGCAGAAGTGGATCCAAATCTGGTTTTGGCTCAAGCAAAGGACATCATTCTGATGGCAATTCAGGAAAAGGGTATAAATCTGATAGTGGGTCTAGTAAGAGTTACAAGTCAAGTAGTGATCATGACAGTTACAATGGATCTAGTAAAACTTATGGTTCTAGTAGCTCGCATAGTTCGGATTCAGACGTTGACTCTAGTACCAAATCAAGTAGCAGTCAGAGCTATTCAGACAGTCATTCCTCTTCTGGTAACAGTTCTAGCAAGTCAAAATCGGATACAAATTCAGAATACACAAAGCCTAAGATGTCATCTCCTGAGCTAAATGACTCTGAACGTTCTAACTTTCAATCAGGTGCAAAAGTTAGTGACGATGAGACACTCAAAAAGTATTCCAAACAAAATGATGATTTTTCAGATGAACAGTCCAAAAGTGTTTTTGACAATAATGACGACTATCAAACCCGTGACCGTTATTACAGACAAGATGTCATCCGTAATCCCTGGTTCTGGATGTATATGAGCAGACGTTCTTATCATCGCTATGGGAATTCATACCATTCAAAAGTGAATAATAACGCTTATACCAAGGGCTATCAGGATGGCTTTGCGGATGCCGACAAAGGCATTGATAATTATGATTCATACTCAAAGGAATCAACTCTTTTTGGCAAATTCACAACAACTTCAGAAAAAACAGAATACCTACGTGGTTATAAAGATGGTCATGATGATGGAAAGTAAGAACAATAGCTAAGATATTTCCATGGTATTCATGACTTGACTCTGTGATCTATTATGCTAGAATAGGATTATGCGATGAGTCGATTGGCTCTTTAGAGCCTTTTGCGCTGAGGAGGTCTACATTA
>OLQI01002008.1_pt1 | contig 11163 bp, 10 predicted proteins | sample 1672171 | NCBI WGS metagenome assembly OLQI01 (sample SAMEA3136655, study PRJEB25190) | human gut metagenome
TGGCGTGTAAATCTTGATCTTGTTTCACAGCAATCCTCCTTTCTCACGAGATGAAATAACAGGATACTCCTATAATATATTACACATTATAACATGGGTAACCGCTTTATTCAAGTAAAAGCAAGTAAGAAATACTGAAACTAGGAACAGGATATGCGAAAAGAAGAGAACGCTACCAATCTTGGCAGTAGGGGCTTGCTGGCTGTCCAAAATTTTCTGAAAATTCCCGGTTGGGCCTGAACAAACGATATGAATTGTGGTATAATTTAAGATAATTGTACTGTTGTTGGAAGAACAATAGTTGAATAAGGAGGTGTGACGATGTCGAATGCAACACTCGAGATGATGCAAGAGATCGAGCAAGCTGCTCAGGGCGTGATCGTAGGCTATGAAGCTCAAGTTGAACAAATCCGAACGGATTCGCGCGATCGCCTTGCAACAGTGGCACAGCATTACGATGAGGAAACCAAGCAATTGGTCACAGAGGCAGAAAAAAACGCCCAGGAAAGACTCGTCCGTTTAACGAAAGATCTGGAAGAAACGGTTGCGCGCAATGATGCCAAGGTACAACAGGCGATGACCGACAAGCGAGCTGGGTTAGTTGAAGCCATTGTAGAAAAGGTGGTAGCAAGCTATGGCCGTTAGTCAGATGCAAAAACTGTCCCTCATCTTACCCAAAGATGACTTGGACAGTCTCCTACTAGCGCTACAGTCTGAGGCAAAAATCCAGATTTATGACCTCAGTGAGCATGAAGAATGGCAGGCTGCCTTTGAGGCAAATACCTTGTCTCAACCCTTAACAGAGGACAATCGTCAAGCCTTGGTAGAGCTGCAAAAACGTCAAGAACAAGTTGAAAAAATGATTCAGACTCTGGAGCCTTATATGCCTGAGAAAAAGGCCCTGCAAGCTCTGAAGGAAGAACCCTTAAGCTTGTCTTTTGATGACTTGCAGGCCCACGGGATGATTCGAGATGAGGATCTTCTATTGACCAAGTTGAAACGCCAATTGCGCGTGTTAGACAAGGCTCGTCAGAAGATTGCGGATGCAAAGGCAGAGATAGAGCGCTTAGAAAAATGGCGACCGTTAGAGGTGACGCCAGCCGCCCTCGCTACTTTTCACTATGTGCATGGCTTGATCGGGACGATTCCAAATAGCGATACAGACGCTGTTCGTTCTTCCTTAAAAGCTCATCCAGAGCTGGAGTTAGAAGAAGTCTTTACGTCTGAAACCGAACACGGCTATGTCATCTTGTATCGTTCGGGAGATCGTGTAGCTGTTCAGGAGCTTCTGGAAGAACATGGGTTCAAAGAATTGGACTATGAAGAAGAGCAGGTCCCGGCCGCCTACTTGGATCGCCTAGAAGGGGAAATCAAAGAACAAGAAGCTGTAGTTGCAGCAACCCTAGCCGAGTTACAAAACTCCCAGAAGGAGTTGGACCAGCTCAAGTACCAGATGGATTACTTGCTGAGTTTGGGAGCTCGTGAGGAAGCCAAGTCGCTTCTTGCCAGTACGCAAAGCTTGGTAGCCCTAGAGGGTTGGATTGAAACATCCCAAGTGGGCTCATTGCGAGACTTCTTGCAAGAAGGTTTTGGTTCTCGGGTCTTACTAGAGACGCGCGATGTGACGGAAAAAGATTGGGATGACGTTCCGATCCAGTTGCGAAATAATGCCTTGGTAGAGCCCTTTGAATTAGTCACAGAGATGTACGCCCTGCCTAAGTATTACGAGAAAGATCCGACACCGATCGTTTCTCTCTTCTACTTTGTTTTCTTTGGCATGATGGTCGCAGATATCGGTTATGGACTGTTGCTAACGGTAGCGACAGGCTTTGCCCTTAAAGCCTTTAAGCTCAAGCCTGGGACAGCCAAGAACCTTCGTTTCTTCAGCCTCCTTGGAATTTCAGTTGCCCTTTGGGGTGTGGTCTATGGCTCTTTCTTTGGATTTGAGATGCCTTTTGCCCTGATCAGTACGACCAGCAACGCCATGACCATCCTGATCCTCTCAGTGGTCTTTGGTTTTGTCACTGTCTTAGTGGGCCTCTTCCTAGGAGGAATGAAAAATGTTCGCCTCAAAGACTACACGGAAGCCTATAATGCTGGCTTTGCTTGGGTCTTGATCCTACTTGGTTTAATGCTTCTAGCAGTAGGCAATATCTTGCCAGGGATGAGCCTTCTAGTTCCGATTGGTAAGTGGCTGGCTATTTTGAACGCCATTGGGATCTTGATTGTTTCCATTGTCAGTGCCAAGAAGCTATCCGGTTTAGCGTCTGGTCTCTTTAACCTCTACAATGTCAGTGGCTATGTCGGAGACTTGGTCAGCTTCACCCGTTTGATGGCCTTGGGCTTGTCTGGAGCTAGTATCGGTTCGGCCTTTAACCTTATTGTCAATCTCTTCCCACCGCTTGGACGGTTTACGGTAGGGCTTCTGCTCTTTATCGTCCTCCATGCCATTAATATGTTCCTGTCCTTCTTGTCAGGATATGTGCATGGAGCCCGTTTGATCTTTGTGGAGTTCTTCGGTAAGTTCTACGAAGGAGGAGGCAAGCCATTTCGTCCTCTCAAACCTTCTGAACGCTATATTAAAACAAAAAAATAAGTATTATCTTTAATAAATAGGAGTATATTCATGGAATCTTTAGCATCATACTTTTCAGCCCATGGGGGCGCCTTCTTTGCAGCATTTGGTGTGGCGATCGCCGTTGCACTTAGTGGAATGGGATCTGCCCTTGGGGTTGGTAAAACGGGTCAAGCAGCAGCAGCGCTCTTGAAAGAACAACCTGAAAAATTTGCCCAAGCCTTGATTTTGCAATTGTTGCCAGGTACACAAGGTTTGTACGGTTTCGTTATCGGGATCCTGATCTGGTTGCAAATTAAGCCAGATATGCCACTTGAAACAGGGGTTGCTTACTTCTTTACAGCTCTTCCAGTTGCGATCGTTGGTTATTTCTCAGCCAAACACCAAGGAAATGTTGCGACAGCAGGGATGCAAATCTTGGCCAAACGCCCTGAAGACATGATGAAAGGGGTTATCCTTGCGGCCATGGTTGAAACCTACGCCATCTTGGCCTTCGTTGTGTCCTTCCTATTGACCCTACGCGTCGGCTAAGAGCTAGCTTTGATGGATTCGCCTTACGAGGCGAAAAACACAAGACGCATGCAATAGGAGAAAAACGATATGGATGAACAAACCCAATTAAAGGATTCGATCTTGGCCCAAGCCCACGAAAAAGGGCGTAAACTCTTAGAAGAGGCCAAGGAAACCATCCTAAAAGAAGAGACTGCACAAGAAGAGCGTTTGATCCAAGATAAACTCAATCAACGCTCCGAGCAGCTCAAGCGGATTCAACGTCAATTGCAACGTGAAACCCAACAAATCGAAAATAAAAAACGCCAATCAACCCTTGTCACCAAGCAACGAGTCTTAAAGGATCTCTTTGCAGATGCTTATGAAGCGATGGTGGCTTGGCCCCTTGAAAAGGAAATGCAGTTTGTAGATGCGGTCTTAGATCGCTATCAGGGACAAGTTGTGACCCTGACCTTCGGTGCGGTGAGCGCTGCTAAATTTGATTCAGCAGCTCTCGAAAGATTGAAGCAGACGCATCAGAATGTGACAGTTGCAGATGCAACGATCCCAGCTCAAGCAGGCTTTGTCTTGTCGGTTGGGAAGATTGATGACAACTATCTCTACCGTGATTTGGTGGATTCCATTTGGGAGCAAGAAAGCTACCAGATGGCAGCCAGCATTTTCACAGATGAAGAGAACTAGGAGGTTGCAATGAGCGAACGGACCTATTCTCAAGTCAATACAGGAATCAGCGTACGTGAGGCTAGTTTTGTCAGTCCCAGTCAGTTTGAGCAGTTGCTTGCAAGTCCCTCAAGCGAGAGCCGAGAAGGCTTGCTACAAGGAACACCTTATGCTTTAGACAGCCACGAGATCAAGGATTTATCAGTCCTTGAAGCCCGTCTGATGGCAGCCTTGTTGGCAGAATACCAATGGGCTTTTGAGGTAAGCCCTCAGTCAGACCTGGTTAGCCTCTTCACCTTGAAGTACACCTATCATAATCTCAAGGTTTATCTAAAACACAAGGCGACAGAGCGCAAGTTGGGACATTTATTGATCCCTATCGGTCCTTATTCTCTCGATGTGCTCGAGCATTTGGTGGCGACCTTTTCTGCGGAGCATTGTCCAGCCTTTATGGCGGAAGAAGTGGCTGCAACCTGGCAAGAATTCCAAGACTATCAGGACTTGCGGGTCCTCGAAATCGGGATGGACTTAGCTTATTTTAAACACCTGAGATACTTAGGAGACAGCCTAGATCATCCGATTTTGAAGCAGTTGATAGACGTGACCATTGACTTTTACAATGCGATTACGGTCAAGCGGGCCTTGGATCAGCAAAAACCGCATAGTTTTATGCACCAATTGCTCTCGGATGAAGGAAGCCTCAGTGCCCATCAGGTGATCGACCTGCTAGAATCCGGTCAGTGGTTGACCTGGTTTTATCAAGTCAATCCGCTGGACTACGATCTCGCCTTAGAGACTTATGAAGAAAAGATGCGCACCGGTCAACTAAAGACCGTAGAGTTGGAGTATTTAGAGAGTTTGGTGAAATTCAGTCTTCTAGACGCTGGCCGTTTTGAAGTCGATGGACCACTCCCTCTTGTTCGTTATCTTTACGGAAAAGAGTTAGAGGTGACCAACCTTCGTTTGGTCCTCTCTGGTTTGGACAATGGTTTTCCGCTAGCAGAAATTAAAGAAAGGATGAGACCGATTTATGGACAAACAGACCTATAAGATCGCCGTTGTGGGCAATCGGGACGCCATCCTTCCTTTTCGCCTGATTGGCTTTCAAACCTATCCGGTCACAGAGCCACAAGAAGCGATCAATACCTTGCGAAAACTCAGTCGGGAAAACTTCGGGATTATCTACCTGACAGAGGATATTGCTCAGGCCATTCCAGAAACAGTGGCTTTTTACGACCAGCAGCTGACACCGGCTCTGATCCTTATCCCGACCCATAGAGGGACTACAGGACTGGGCCAACAGCGGATTCGTGATAATGTCGAAAAAGCAGTAGGACAGGATATTTTATGAGAACAAATGAATTTGGTCAAGCGATTGGGGATGCACTGCCGGAGTTTACACCGGGGCGCTTGCCAGCTATTGAGAGGATCGAAGGTCGCTATACCGTGATCGAGCGCCTCTCAAAAGAAAAACATGGAGCAGATCTTTATCAGGTCTACGGGCCGGACTCTCCAGCAGCTATGTGGACCTTTCTGTTCAAAGGCCCTGCCCGCAATGAGGAGGAGTGGGACCATCTATTAGATGATCTCATGACAGCCCAAGGTCGCTTTTACTATGCGATTGTAGACAAAGATTCAGGCAAGGCTTTGGGAACTTTCTCTCTCATGCGGATCGATCAAGCCAATCGGGTGATCGAAGTCGGAGCAGTGACCTATTCACCAGCGCTCCAAAAGACACGCATGGCTACGGAAGCCCAGTATCTGTTAGCGCGCTACGTGTTTGAAGATTTAGGCTACCGCCGCTATGAGTGGAAATGCGATGCCTTAAACCAAGCTTCTCGCAAAGCAGCTGAGCGCTTAGGGTTCACCTATGAAGGCTGTTTCCGTCAGGCTGTTGTTTATAAAGGTCGTACCCGTGATACAGACTGGTTGTCCATCATTGACCAAGAATGGCCAGCTATCAAACAGCGGCTAGAAGCTTGGTTGGATCCAAGCAATTTCGATGCCAATGGCCAACAAAAGCAATCTCTAAGAGAGATAGCACAAAAGTAAAACAAAGAAACAAAGGATTCCCAGGAGGAATACATGACTCAAGGAAAAATTATCAAAGTTTCCGGTCCCTTGGTGGTTGCATCAGGGATGCAGGAGGCCAATATCCAAGACATTTGCCGGGTCGGCGATCTTGGTTTGATTGGCGAAATTATTGAGATGCGGCGGGACGAAGCCTCTATCCAAGTATATGAAGAAACGTCTGGAGTCGGTCCAGGAGAACCAGTGGTAACAACCGGAGCTCCCCTTTCTGTTGAATTGGGACCAGGTTTGATCTCTCAGATGTTTGACGGGATCCAACGCCCCTTGGAACGCTTCCAAGAAGTGACTGCCAGTGACTTTTTGGTTCGTGGGGTGCAAGTTCCGAATCTAGATCGGGACACCAAATGGGACTTCGAACCAAGTGTGACTGAAGGGACAGAAGTAGTCGCTGGAGACATCGTCGGTACCGTTCAAGAAACCAATATGGTGGAACACCGCATCATGGTGCCTTTTGGTGTCAGTGGACGTGTGACCAAGATCGCAGCAGGTTCTTACACAGTAGAAGAGCCAGTCTATGAGATCGAGCAGGCAGATGGCAGTCTCTTTACTGGTACTTTGATGCAAAAATGGCCAGTTCGTCGAGGCCGTCCCTTTGCACAAAAACTGATTCCAGTAGAGCCTTTGGTTACCGGTCAACGGGTCATCGATACCTTCTTCCCTGTGACAAAAGGTGGAGCTGCAGCTGTTCCTGGTCCTTTCGGAGCTGGGAAAACAGTTGTGCAACACCAGGTGGCCAAGTTTGCCAATGTAGACATCGTAATTTACGTGGGTTGTGGGGAACGTGGAAATGAAATGACGGACGTTCTGAATGAATTTCCAGAATTGATCGATCCAACGACTGGTCAATCCATCATGCAACGGACTGTTCTGATCGCCAACACTTCGAACATGCCAGTAGCGGCGCGGGAAGCTTCCATCTACACAGGGATTACCATCGCCGAATACTTCCGTGATATGGGCTATTCCGTTGCCATCATGGCGGATTCGACTTCGCGTTGGGCAGAAGCTCTCCGTGAAATGTCTGGTCGTCTAGAAGAAATGCCAGGGGATGAAGGCTACCCAGCCTATCTTGGTAGCCGGATTGCCGAATACTACGAGCGTGCAGGTCGGGTCAAGACACTCGGAACCACTGCGCGTGAAGGTTCGATTACCGCTATCGGTGCCGTTTCCCCTCCAGGTGGAGATATTTCAGAGCCCGTAACGCAAAATACCTTGCGAATTGTTAAGGTCTTCTGGGGCTTAGATGCTCAATTGGCGCAACGTCGTCACTTCCCAGCCATCAACTGGTTGAGTTCTTATTCGCTTTACCAAGATGAAGTCGGTCGCTATATCGATCTACATGAACAAATCAGTTGGTCTGAAAAAGTGACCCGCGCTATGAATTTGCTTCAAAAGGAAAGTGAATTGCAAGAAATCGTCCGCTTGGTTGGTCTAGATTCCTTGTCTGAAAAAGACCGCTTGACCATGAATGCGGCTAAGATGATCCGTGAAGACTACCTGCAACAAAATGCCTTTGATGAGGTCGATACCTATACCTCTTTCAGCAAGCAGGTGGCCTTGTTGACCAACATTTTGACCTTTGACCAAGAAAGTCAAAAAGCACTAGAATTAGGAGCTTACTTCACAGAAATCATGGAAGGAACCGTAACTCTTCGAGACCGCATTGCCCGGAGCAAGTTCATCCATGAGGATCAGTTGGCAACCATTCAAGCCCTGAAAGAAGAAATCGTAGAAACCCTACACCAAATCGTCGCAAAAGGAGGAGTAGACAATGAGCGTGATTAAAGAATACCGTACTGTCAGCGAAGTTGTTGGCCCCTTGATGATTGTCGATCAGGTCGAAGGGGTTCACTACAATGAACTGGTAGAAATCAAGCTCCATGATGGAACGACCCGTCAGGGACAAGTCCTCGAAGTCCAAGAAGACAAGGCCATGGTCCAGCTCTTTGAAGGATCTAGCGGGATCAACTTGGGAAAAGCCAAAGTCCGCTTTACCGGACGTCCCCTAGAACTTCCTGTGTCTGAAGACATGGTCGGACGCATCTTTAACGGGATGGGAAAACCCATCGATGGCGGTCCAGAGATTATCCCAGAGAAGTACTTGGACATTGATGGACAAGCCATCAATCCTGTTTCGCGGGACTATCCAGATGAATTTATCCAGACAGGGATCTCAGCCATTGACCATTTGAATACCTTGGTTCGGGGCCAAAAACTCCCAGTATTCTCAGGTTCTGGTCTTCCTCACAAGGAGTTGGCGGCTCAGATTGCTCGTCAAGCGACGGTGCTTAATTCTGAAGAAAACTTCGCCGTGGTCTTTGCGGCCATGGGGATTACCTTTGAAGAAGCCGAGTTCTTTATGAACGACCTTCGGGAGACAGGTGCGATTGACCGCTCTGTCCTTTTCATCAACCTAGCCAATGACCCAGCTATCGAACGGATTGCGACTCCTCGGATCGCCTTGACAGCCGCCGAATATTTGGCCTATGAAAAAGACATGCACGTCTTGGTCATCATGACCGACATGACCAACTACTGTGAAGCCCTTCGGGAAGTATCCGCTGCCCGCCGGGAAGTTCCAGGTCGTCGGGGCTATCCAGGTTACCTCTATACTAACCTTTCAACCCTCTACGAACGTGCAGGACGCTTGGTTGGAAAGAAAGGATCTGTGACCCAAATCCCGATCCTCTCCATGCCAGAAGATGACATCACCCACCCCATCCCTGACTTGACAGGCTACATCACCGAAGGTCAGATTATTCTGTCCCGCGATCTCTATAATAGTGGTTACCGCCCACCGATCAATGTTCTTCCATCCCTTTCTCGTTTAAAGGACAAGGGTTCTGGTGAAGGCAAGACTCGGGAAGACCATGCGGCGACCATGAACCAGCTCTTTGCGGCTTACGCCCAAGGAAAACAAGCCAAAGAACTAGCTGTAGTGCTTGGAGAGTCTGCCTTGTCAGATACCGACAAGCTCTATGTTAAATTTACAGACCGCTTTGAGCAAGAATACATCAATCAAGGTTTCACTACCAATCGGACGATTGAGGAAAGTTTGGATCTCGGTTGGGAACTCTTATCCATCCTTCCACGAACAGAGCTTAAACGGATCAAGGATGAGATGATTGACAAGTATCTGCCAAACAAAGAGGATTAGCCTATGGCACGATTAAATGTAAAACCAACTCGGATGGAGCTTAATATTCTCAAAGAGCGCCTCAAGACAGCAACCCGAGGGCACAAGTTGCTCAAGGATAAGCGGGATGAACTCATGCGCCGTTTTATTGAAGCTGTGCGTGAGAATAATCGTCTGCGCCAAAAGGTGGAGGCAGCGCTGGTGGGCAATATGCAAGATTTCGTGATGGCCAAGTCCTTAGAGAGTGACCTCATGGTAGAAGAAATCTTTGCCGTTCCCACTCGAGAAGTGATGCTCCATATCGAGGAAGAAAATGTCATGAGTGTGCGCGTGCCCAAGCTCCATGCCCGTATCGAAAATCCATACGGAGATGATGAAGGGGACGTGGTTTATAGCTACCTCGCCTCCAACAGTCAAATGGACAGCACCATTCAAGAAATGGGGGATCTACTCCCAGATTTGCTTAAGTTAGCGGAAATTGAAAAAAGCTGCCAACTCATGGCAGATGAAATCGAGAAAACCCGCCGTCGAGTGAACGGACTGGAGTATGCGACTATCCCAGACCTCAAAGAGACCATCTACTATATCGAAATGAAACTCGAAGAAGCCGAACGCGCCAACCTCGTCAGAATCATGAAGGTCAAATAAGATACAAAGCCCGTAAAATGCAAAGTGAAAATAGGGAGCAGGACAGAAGCACTGTTGTATAGAATGCTTCGTTGTCCTGCCCCCACAAGGCTGATTAGGATTTTTCCGAGCTCTTAAAGCGAGAGAAAAATCCAATCAGCTACTGTGTCTTTGAAGTTAGTACTATTACAGTTTGCGTTTATCACACAGTATTTAGGGCGTGTTCAGTTATAAGATACAAAGCCGTAAAAAGCTATGTTCAATTACTTAAAAAATACAAGAACCTCATCGAGGAACCGCTCCTTGATGAGGCTTTTTTGCGCCCTCGAACTCTTCTTCCAGGACCCTAATTTTATGTTACTAGTTTGTAACAATGTGACAAGAAAGACGAAATGTTACAAGAAAAATACAGTTTTGTTAAATAGCCAAAAAGGCCTTTTATTATTTTTAAATTGTGATAAGATAGTATAGTAGTTCATTTGTTCAAGAAAATCTTGAGCAAAAAAACAAAGAAAAAAGAGGATAAAAGATGAAATTAAAAGTTAATACGAAAGCCTTGATCGCTTCAACAGTAGCTCTTGCAGTGATTCCATTTACAAAAGCCACTGCAGAAACACTTGAAGATTGGGTAGCTCGCTCAGTAGATGAAATCAAACATGATATCCAACAAAGCGGTGAAAACCAACAAACTTATACCATCAAATATGGTGATACATTGAGTTCGATCGCAGAAGCGCTTGGAATCGATGTTCATGTGTTGGCAAACTTGAACAACATCAGCAACATGGATTTGATCTACCCAGGTACTGTTTTGAAAACAACAGTAAATGATCAAAAAGAAGTAACTTCAGTTGAAATCCAAACTCCTCAAGCAGGTGCGACAGATGCAACCGTTGCAAGTGCTGACTTGACAACAAACCAAGTGACAGTTGATGACCAAACAGTCGCTGTCAACGATTTGTCAAAACCAGTTAACGAAGATAACAAAGCTGTTCCAGTTGCTCCAGCAGCGGAAACTCAAGAAGCTCCTGTAGTTGAAGTACCAGTAGCAGAAACACCAGCACAACCAGCTGTTCCAGAAACACCAAGCTACGGTGCTCCAGCTACCAATGTTGCAACTCAAAACCCAGAAACAGCCCCAGCTTCTGCTCCTGAAGCTCCAGCAACTCAACCAGAAGCTCCTGCTGAAACACCAGCTCCTGCAGACGAAGCTCCGGCAGCACAACCTGCAGCAGCAGAAGTGCAACCAGTAGCAGAAACCTCAACGAGCGGAAATACGATTCCAAATGATCCACACCTTCAACCTCAAGCGGAAGCTTTCCGTCAAGAAATCGCTGCAAAATTTGGTATCACAAACATTGGTGGTTACCGTGAAGGGGATCCAGACGATCATGGTAAAGGACTTGCAGTGGACGTAATGGTACCAACCAGTTCACAACTCGGGGATCAAGTTGCCCAATATGCAATTGACAACATGGACCGTGCAGGTATCTCATATGTTATCTGGAAACAACAATTCTACATGCCAGTAGACAACATTTACGGGCCAGCTAACACTTGGAAC
>OLQI01002032.1_pt1 | contig 11050 bp, 6 predicted proteins | sample 1672171 | NCBI WGS metagenome assembly OLQI01 (sample SAMEA3136655, study PRJEB25190) | human gut metagenome
GAGCGCAGTTTGCCGAAGAGGCGGCCAAAGCGGCTCTTCGGCATCTCCACATAGCCGGGACCGGCAATGGCGCCCGTCTCGGTCACCTGCTCAACATAGGCGGAATCGTCCACGTCTTCGATATACATCTCGCCAGGCGCGGAGGCATCCAGCAGCTCATCGCCGATGGGAGCCGCAGCACCGGTCGCGCCCATGGAAGAGAACGACCCGGCCAGGCTGATGCTGCCCGACAGACCCGGGTCGCCCTGGGCGGGCACGCCCGCCAGCGAGGGCAGGGCGCTGCGCAGGGCCGACTCGGCCGAAGGCGCTGCCACATCCGGGGTAATCGCCGGGGCAGCGGCCACCGACGGCACCACGGCGCTTAAGTCTCGCACACGGCCATCGTAGGCGGGGCGCTCCTCGGACAGAGGAGCGGCCTGCAAGTGATCGTCCATGGAAATACGCGGCAATTCCTGGGAAACGCCGATATCGGGCAGGGAAATAGCCCGGCGCTTGCGAGGCGCGGGCCGGCCAGTCGTCGCGGCAGCGGCAGAAGCTGCCGGAATCGCAGCGGCCGGCGCAGCCTCTACCTCGGGCACCACCAAGCGGCGGCCGGCCGGCCGCTGGGTCTGCTGCCCATCCAGAGGATCCGGAATATGGCCCAGCCCCGCAGGGGCGGTGGCCGTGGACCCCGTCAGGGGACGCTGGCCTTCGCGCAAGCTCACATTAGGGTCGTCGGTAGGCGCGGGCACCGCAGCGCGGGGGACGGCTGTCGGCGGCTCGATGATCGGGGAGGGACCGCCGGGGACCGCATCGACTGCGGGAACCGCGGTGGGAACAGCGGCTGCGGAGGCAGCAATGGGAGCAGGAACTTCTGTCACCGGCGTCGTCGACACCGGTGCTGGCAGCTCCTCGGCAGCGGCCACTTCACCAGTCGCTCGGGCCACCGGCTCCAGGGCAGCGCTCTGGGAAGCAGCCTGAACCGCCGCGTCGGGGATGATCCCCGTGGGCATGGCGCCCGCCGCCTCGGAAGCCGCCTGAACCGAAGCGCGCATGGTGCGCACGCGCTCACTCAGCTTTTCGGCCGCAGTCTTCTGGGCCTCTTCGCGGGCGGCAATCTCCTCTTCCGCCGTAGCCAGGGCCGCAGCATAGCGAGAACGCTGGACGGGCTTCTCGACCGCAGGCTTTTTAGCCTGCTCCTGGCCCTTTTTGAACCAGTCGGGCACGGAAGGCTCGGCGGGCGCGGGAATAAAGGGAGCCTCCACTGGCTCCTCCGCTTCCAGAACCGCCAAGCCGGCGCTGACCGCCGCCGAAGCCGTCTCGCCGGTGGCGGCCGCGGCCTCAGCCGCCACCGCCGCGGGAGCCGCTCCCTCTGCGGGGGAAGCGGCCGAAGACACTTCCTCAACCACGACATTTTCGCCAGCCGGCTTACCCGACAGCGCGGCTACCGCGGCCTTCGCCGCCGCTAGGCGCTGAGACGCCGATTCCATAGAGGCATCCAGGTCGCCCCCGATGGGTGCGTCGTACACCAGCTCGACCCCTTCGGGCACCAATCCCGCACTGCGGGCAGCCTCCTCACCGTGGATGAATCCCTCGTCCATATCGGGAAGGTCGCGGGCAGCGGCTACGCGGGCGGCCACCTCCATCATCACGGCCACGCCCGACGCGTTGCAATTCGCGCCCTCGTTATAGGCCGACATCTTCTCAACGACAAACGCGATCACCGGCAGCGCGGCAACGACCATCATAATGCCCAGCACCACATTGAACGCGATCAGCGCCGTGTCCTGGGGGGCCATGATCATGCGCACGAGCAGTACCACAGGCATCAGCACCAGCAGGGCGAACTCGACCCAGTACAGCGCGGGCAGCACCGAGATGGTCGCGTTGTTCAAGTCGCGGCGCACCTTGCCGCTGTCGTAGTTGGCGATCAGAATCACCTTGCGACGGCGTGCGGCGCGGTTCGCCGACTTCATCGGCACATACTGGGCCACCACGTTCTGACTGACGCCGCGATTCAAAAAGCGGGACAGCACCGGCTTGCCGAAAACCTCGGCGGCCATAAGGGCCGCGCACAGCAGGGCGATCACCATGGCGGGAACGGTCACCACCGAGAAGATCGTCGCCACCAGCGTGGCCACCACGGCCACACCGGCGCAGAGAGACCGGGGCAGCGTGCTGTCGGGATTGCACTGGAAATCTTCCATCGTCGTTGGAAGCCCCGTCGTCGACGAAAGCGTCTCGCTAATATAGAGGGCCGCGCGCTGCTCTTCTTCGGTTCCTGCGGGGCGCGGGCCGATTTCTTGAGACAGGTATGCAACATGTTCGGTCAGTTCGGCCATGTCGGCTGCCTTTCCTCGTTCAGAGAGGTCGATTTGACACAAGTATTGCTAGTATACGCTATTGCGCGTCGCTCCCCAAATAATTACGGAGAAACGTATCAGCATTGCCAGCTTTCAGGCGTTTGGCCTCGTAAAATTCCACATCTTCAGCGATAGCGGCATGGTAGAAGGACACAACGGCGACATCAGGGTCGTCGCCCAAGCCTTGAGCCAAGTCGGCCGACTCCTGCTCCAGGGCGTTGTAGCGCTCGTTTTCTTGGGACAGCAGCTCCTTGTTCCGATCCAAATAGGCCTGGTCGGCGGAAAGCGCCGCCTGCTGAGATTCAATGCGCTTCGCCACGTACTGGTCGAAAACGCCCAGATCGAGGCCAGGATAAGAATCCTGGGCCATGGAGAACGAGTCGGCGGCACGGTTCAACAGGGTCAAGGCCGTGTTGGTCTTGTCGATGGAAGCGCGCACGTTATCCTCGGTCATATCCTGCAGCAGCGCCGTAGCCTCGCGAACGGCGGCATCGGCGGCAATGATGTCGTTCCACCCCTGGCGCGCCGCCTCGTAGGCCTCAGTGGCCATAAGGGCCTCGTCCACGATGGCGACGCCAGTATCGAGCATGTTCAAGCGCGACCGAGCCGCCACCAGGGCCTGGTGGGCAGCTTCTTTATCGCTGTTGTCAGAAAGGGATGGCTGAACAGCTTCGACTTCCCCAATTGCCTCTTTCAGCTCGCTGTACACCGGAGCGATGTCTCCCACCAGACCGCGATAGGTCTCGGTCAGCTGGTCGAGCATCGAAACATCTTGATTGGCTGTGGTTTTGGTGAAGTGGGCGGTGTCATATTGGCTCATTACCAGGGTGTCAAAGGGGATGAGCACCTCGTCGGCCCGATTGATCTGGGTGATCTGGGCGCTCAGTCCACCGCGCAGGTCACTTTGGTAGCTGCGCATCTGGAAGAACGTCTGACCGATCGTGAGAGCCAGGGCGATCACCACGCAAATGCCCACGACAAAGGGGATATAGCGCAAGGGGGTGCGATCGCGGGGCACCACTGCGGCGGAGCGGGAGGCACTGGTGGCCCGAGCGGGAAGGCGCGGCGTGCCCTCGGGCAGGACGATGTGCTGCTCCTTTTCCGGCGTTGGTCGGGGTTTCTTGCCGCGGCCCAACGTAAACAGCGATACCCCGCCGGCCTCTGCACCACGGCTGCCCCCGCGCTCGGCGGCATCCCGTGCCTCACGGGCCGCATCCAGCACGCTGAAGGAAATCTCGTTGGACGATCCTTGCGTATGGCTCTTGATATGCAGGGCGTGATTGATCTTCTTCCGGGCCATAGGGCGCGTCCCGACTCCCTAGCTATCCAGGCCGGCGAGCTCGGCGGCGATCTCGTCGATGGAGCAGAAGCGGATATTCCGACTCGGCAGCGAGCGCAAGAATGTCTTCCCGTAGCTCTTGGTCATCAAGCGCTTGTCGGCCAGGATGAGCACCCCGCGGTCGTCGGCCTTGCGGATAAGGCGCCCGGCGGCCTGCTTGGTCTCCAACACGGCCGCGGGCAGCACATAGCGGCGCCAGGCTGCGTCGTCGCGGGCGGCACGCTCGCAGGACAGAGGATCGGTCGGCTTAGCGAAGGGCAATTTCGGGATGATAACGCCTTTCAGCGTGGCTCCCGGTGCATCGAATCCCTCCCAGAAGCTCTTCAGGGCGAAGAGCGACAGGTGCTCATCAGCGAGGAAGTCGTCGCGTAGACCCTTCACCGACACGCCCCATTTCTGGCACACCAGGCGCAGCTCGTCCTGTTTCAGAGCCGGCTGCACCTCCTCGAAACAGTGCTCCATCTCGCGGCGGTTCGTGAACAGCGTCAGCATCGAGCCCCGCTGGGCGCGATGGCTCTCTACCAGCAGGCGCTGCAGCGCGTCAAGATACGAGGCCTCGTTGGGCTCGGGCATGTCGTTCACTACATACACGGTCATATGCTCATCGAAGTTGTAGCTGGAGGCTAGCATCAGCTCGTCGGTTTGGGAAAACTCGCTTGTACCCAGGCCGAGCGCGGCCTCGAAGCCCTTGAACGAGCCATCGACCGACAGCGTGGCCGATGCGAACACCACCGAATGAGTGTTGGCGAACAGGGTCTCGTTCATGATCAGGCCCACGTTCAGCAGCAGGGCCTCCATCTTGTTGCGCGGACGGTCATTCTTGCGGCTCAGACTGGCAGCATACACGTACTGCTCTGGGCATTGCACGCAGATCACATCCACAGCTTGGATGATCTCCTTCAGCTCCATGGCGACAGCGGCGATCTCGCGCTGCACTACGGCGGCGCCGTCCACGTCTTCCAGACAGCCCACCAACTCCTGGCTGGCGGTCACCATCTTCTCGGCCGACTCGGCCATGGCCTTGCCGTGTTCGGCCAGGGTGCGGAAGATAGAGCCGGCGCGGATCTCGTCGTTCAGCCACAGATCGACGTTCTCATAGCCCTTCGAGCGCTTATTCGTGTCGTAGTAGAGCAGATCTTTCATGTGGCCGCAGAATTCCTCCGCCGCCGAGGCGAAGTTCGCGCCGGCATGGCGTGCCTTGGCAGTCAGGCTGTAGAACAGCGTCGCCGCCGAGTCGTTGGCGGGAGCGATCACGGTGCGCTCGGCGCGCAGAAACACGTTGCGGCGGGCCTCGTCCGACGACACGCGGTGGGCCAGAGAGAGGATATCCTCCTCGGCCAGCTCCAACGAGAAAGCACGGCGGGCCTCGTTCTCGGCTCCGTGAGCCTCGTCCACCACCCAGTAGCGGATAGGCGGCAGCAATCCTCCATCGGCGGCCAAGTCGCAGAACAGCAGGCTGTGGTTGGTCACCACGATATTCGATGCCTCCGCACGGCGGCGAGCACCGTGCACGAAGCAGGACGTACCGAAAAAGGGACACTTGCGGCGCAGGCAGTCATGGCTCGTCGTCGTGATAGCCCAACGGGGCAGCACGCGATAATCGATCTTCAAGCTATCGATATCATCGTACTCCGTCTGCTCGATGAACGAGAGCAGGGCCGCTAAGGCCGGGGCCTGATGGTGCTCCTCCTTGCCCACCGTGCGCATGCGCGGGCCGTCCACCGTCACGCGCTCGATACGATGAAGGCAGGGGTAATGGGAAAATCCCTTCAGCGAGGCGTAGGTAAGACCGCCGCCGAGCGTTTCGGCCAGGGCCGGCAGCTCATGGTACACCAGCTGATCGAGCAGGGCATTCGTCTTGGTGGCCACGCCGATGTTGATCTGATTGTCGCGCGCCGTCAGAGCAGCGGGCAGCAAGTAGGCCATGGACTTTCCCACGCCAGTGCCCGCTTCTACCACCAGATTCCGGGAGCGGACGAAGGCGCTGCGCACCGCCTCGGCCATAGCGCACTGCTCCTGGCGCTGTTCGTAATCGTCGTACAGCGAGCCGACTGCCCCCTCGGCCGTGAAGGCCGTGCGTACCGTCTCTGCCGTGGGAAACACCATGCTGCGCGCGGGGTCGGCGGCGATGTCGTCCGCATCCACCTTCGCGCGCATATCTATCTTTCCCACGCGGTCGCGGCGCATGGCCCGCAGCGAGAAGGGCAGCGGCCGTTCCTCCTGCAGCGTATCGGCGAAGTACTTGAATACCGTCACCGTCGGCCATTGGGCCTCTTCGGCCATGCCGGCGATCTCGCGAATCAGCATAGGGGGCATGGCCTCCACTGCGGCCAGCAGGATGCGGAACAGCGCGCAAGTGGCGGCTACGTCCTCGTCGGCTCGATGGGTGGAAAGCGGCGCACCGAAGGCCTTCACCAGATCGATCAGGCGATGGGACTTCATGCGCGGTAGGGCGATGCGCGAGAGATCGAGGGAATCGACCCAGGTATTCTCCAGCAGCGGGTATCCCGCAGGATGCTTCGTGGTGAAGTTGCGATCGAAGCCAGCATTGTGGGCTACGACAATCGCGTCCCCGACAAATTCCACCAACCCCGCCAGGGCCTCGGCGGGTAGCGGGGCGTTGGCCACATCGCTGTCATGGATATCAGTCAGATGCGCGACATCCTCGGGGATGGGTTTCCCCGGGTTCACGAAGGTGATGTACCAGTCAACGATCTCGCCGCCCTCCATGCGAGCGGCGGCGATCTGAGTCAGCTCGTCGTGATTCAGCGAGAAGCCCGTGGTCTCGGTGTCAAGAACCACAACGTTTCCATCAAAGGGGCCGAAATGCCCCGCAGCGGCGCGAACGGGCAGCGACTCATAACGCTCGATCACATCCTGCGGGGTACCATCGGTGATGAAATTCTTCAATTGTCCCTGAACGGGCGCGGTGCTGCGTGCCATGCGTTTTCCCTATCTCCGGGAGAGCTCCCTATACCGAAAAAAAGGAACCTCGTCGCGGCGAGAGTTCCATGATCGGACGAGCTCGGGTATGGTGTCAGATTGATAACTCGCAGTATTGTATCAGCCAGAGCGGAGAGAAGAACCATGGAACGGTATATCGGTACATATCAAACATTTCAGACCGTGTCCCGTAAGGAGGCGGCCGACCTCATCGGGGCTGACAATCTCATCGGCGATCGCTACACCATTGAATGCACCATCGAGGACGGTATTCAGAAGGCATGGCTCGTCAACCGCTTCCAGAAGCGCATCGGTTTCTTCGAGCCAGCTTATTCGCGCTCGCTGAGCATCCTGAAGGCCCAGGGCATGGAACTGACCGCTTTGCTATCCTTTGTCGCCTTCACCGATCATCCAGAACCGGGCTATTACTGGGGCGAGGCGGCCGTTATTGCCTACGACCCTGCCTACCGCGGCGCCATGGAGCCCTTCATTGCGGGTCTGTCTAAGGAAATGGCTAAAGGCCGTCGACCGCGCGTGCACTTGGAGACGAAGGGAGTCGACCAGATCATTCAGTCCCAGGGCAGCTGGCTGCCCACTGACACCGTGCCCTACCCCGCTAAAAAGAAGGGCACCGCGCTCGTGAAGACCCATCGCTCCATCACAGAGCGCCTCGTGGAGGAAAGCCGGAAGGGCAATAAGGGCTGCTATCTGTTCAGCTGGGCCTTCCTACTGGCGGTTGTGGCGGCCATCATCTTCGGCCTGAAGTCCTGCGGGGTGTTCTAAGGGCCGCATGAACCCCTTCCCGACTTCCCTCTTGGTAAGAAAAAACGGCCTGCGGGCCGTTTTTTCTTTATCTTTTCTCTAGGGCATAGCCGATGAGGCGGGTGCATAACTCGGGGAAGTCGATGCCTCCCGCGCGGGCGGCATCGGGCAAGAGCGAGGTGGCCGTCATGCCGGGAATCGTGTTTGTTTCCAAGATCCACGCCACCTGATTCTTGTCGAGAATAAAATCAGATCGCGAGACACCTGTGCACTCCAGCGCCTTATGGGCCTGAACCGCGAGATCCCGAATCGACGCCGACAATTCCTCATCCAAACGTGCAGGGCAAATATGCTGCGAGCCGCCAGGAGCGTACTTCGAATCGAAGTCGTAGAACTCACCGCGCGGAACGATCTCGATAATCGGAAGGGCAAAGGCATCCTCGTTGCCCAGCACCGCCACGGTAATTTCCATACCCTCGATGAACTTCTCGACAATCACCAGACTGTCGATCTTGAACACTTGCTCGATAGCGTCGGCGATAGCCTCCGGACCTTCGACAATGTAGATGCCGAGAGCACTACCCTCAGTCGCGGGCTTCACAACACAGCAGCCATCCATCATTGCGGCGATTTCCGCACCGTCGTAGGCATCTCCCTGATGCAAGTACAGGAACGGAGCCGTGGGAATACCCGCGCGCTCATAGAATAGCTTCGACTTCGCCTTATTCATAGCCGTGGCGCTGGCCCACACCCCCGGTCCAGTGTAGGGAAGGCCAATAGTCTCCAAGAACCCCTGCAAACAACCATCTTCGCCGCCCTTACCGTGCAGACACAGAAAGGCAACGTTGTAGTCACCATCAATCAGAGCCTTCAGATCTTCTTTAGAGGCGGGGTCATACTCGTCCACGATGAAACCTGCCGTACGCAGAGCTTCACCGGCTCCCTTTCCCGAAGCCAAGGAAATCTCGCGCTCACCGCTGGTACCGCCAGCGAGCAGCGCAACGCGACAGGAGGCAGGATCGATAGATGCCATTGTGCACCTTCACCTTTCTGGACGGGGAATAGCTGAAGAAAGTATATCAGAGCGAAGGGAATGTCTATAATAGGCTCATGAATAACGAACTTCTGACACTCCCCCAGACCGAGCTTGCAGCCCTTATCGAGTCATGGGGCTTCCCTCGTTTCCGTGCCAAGCAGGTCTACGAATGGCTCCACCGCCACCACTGCTCCACCTACGAAGAGATGAGCAATGTTCCCGCCGCTGTGCGCAAGCGGCTTGCTGAAGCCTTCCCGTTGGATACCTTCACTCTCTTCGACCTCCAAGTCTCCCAGGACGGAACGCGCAAGTACGTCTTTAAGCTCAACGACGAACGACTGGTGGAAACGGTAGGGATGCCCACATTCGACCGAGACGGTTCCCTCGACCGCCTTTCAGTCTGCATCTCATCGCAAGTCGGCTGCCCGATGGCCTGCGCGTTTTGCGCCACGGGCAGAGAGGGCTTCACTCGCAACCTGAACGCCGCCGAGCTCGTGCAGCAAGTCGCCTATGTGCAGAAAGACTTCAACGCCCGTGTCAGCAACATCGTGGTCATGGGTCAGGGAGAACCCTTTCTGAACTACGACGAGGTCATCAGCGCGCTCCGTATTATGAACAGCAACGACGACCTCAATATAGGGGCGCGCCACATCACCATCTCCACCTGCGGCATCCTCAAAGGCATCAATCGCCTTGCGGAAGAACCCGAGCAATTCACCCTCGCTATCTCACTGCACTCGGCAGTGCAGGCCACGCGCGACCAGCTCATGCCCCAGGTCGCTCAGCAAACGCTTCCTGAGCTCAAGAACGCGCTGACCCATTACATCAAGCGCACCAATCGCCGGGTATCGTTCGAGTACCTCCTCATTAAGGGAGTGAACGACAGCCCGCGCGATCTCGATGCCCTGATCGAGTTCTGTAGTGGTCTGCTCTGCCATGTAAACCTGCTGCCCATGAACCCTATCGAGGGATCAGCATATCAACCAGCCACTGCTCAAACGGCCTCCTCTTGGATAGATAAACTATCCGCTCATGGCATTGAGACCAGTATGAGGAAATCGCGGGGTTCTGACATCGACGGTGCCTGCGGCCAACTGAAAAACAAACTTGTTTCACGTGAAACAACTTGATTAATATCACAGTGTTATGTAAAACATCTTTCCCGACTCCCTATCCGTGTCTTAGATAAAGAAAAGTGGGATATTTCATGTGAAACATCCCACTTTCGGTAACAGGAGTAAAACTCAGTAGAAGAGAAACTTACTCCTCTTCACTCGTTCCAATGATCTCATTGAAAAGACGCTGCAGATCCTCCTCGTCCTTGAACTCGATCTCGATCTTGTTCTTTCCCTTAGAAGATTTGACGCGCACGTTAGCATGCAGCGTTTCACGCAGTGTCTTGGCTACTGATTTATACACAGGAGGTGTAGCCGGGCGCGCTGCGGAATTAGACTCCTTTTTACCCGACATCAGACGAGCAAGATTCTCAGCTTCGCGCACTGTCATATTACTCTCGACAATCTTCTGCGTCAACGTCGCGCGACCCTCTTGAGTCGGCACCGAAAGGATAGCGCGGGCATGTCCTGCCGTGATCTTCTCTTCAAAGAGCAGCTGCTGGGCCTCTTCGGGGAGATCGAGTAGGCGCAAGGCATTGGCCACAGTAGAGCGGCCTTTCGAAACCGCCTGAGCCACCTCGGCCTGAGTCATCGAACGACGCTCCATCAACCGGCGATAGCCATAAGCCTCCTCGATGGGGTTCAAGTCGCTACGCTGGATATTCTCAATCAAGGCCAACTCGAGTGCCAGGTCGTCATCTGCCTCCTTGATACGTATCGGCACCTTCTCCAGGCCCGCTGCCTTAGAAGCCTGCCAACGGCGTTCCCCGGCGATGATCTGATAGGTTCCATCTTCCAGCTGGCGAACCAAAATAGGTTGTAGCAGGCCATCCTTCTCGATAGAGGCAGCCAGCTCATCAATCTCTTCTTTTTTGAATTGCGTACGCGGCTGGTCGGGATTAGGGGAAATCTGCGTCAATGGCACTTCATCCGTCGCCTTCGGCGCCGCCGACTCCGCATTCAACACCGGCACTGCAGCAGTCACCTCGCGGGGGATGGGCTCCGACAGCACTTCCTCTGTCGATTCAGTTTCCACGGCATGGTACGCAGGACGAGTGGATACAGGGGCCTCTCGCGCGGCCTCCTCCTCTACCTCGATGACGACACGCTGCCGCTCCGGAACCGGAGTGGCAGGGGCAACCGGATCATAGGATCCAGGAAGAAGTGAACCAAGACCACGACCAAGTCCTCCACGGCGCTCCGGTTTAGCCACGAGCAATCACTTCCTTTGCAAGTTCAATATAGGAAAGAGATCCTCTCCCCTTGGGATCGTACTGAGTAATCGGCTGCCCGAAGCTCGGCGCCTCAGACAGCTTCACCGTTCGGGGGATTGGTGTCGAGAACACCAGGCGCCCAAAGTATTCGCGCACCTCGTCCACGACCTGTTTGGACAGGGTGGTACGGCTATCGAACATCGTCAGCAGAATGCCGTAGATATCCAATGTCGGATTTAAGCGCGTTTTGACACGTTTCATCGAATCAAGGAGTTTTGTCACACCTTCCAGTGCATAGA
>OLQI01002034.1_pt1 | contig 11046 bp, 6 predicted proteins | sample 1672171 | NCBI WGS metagenome assembly OLQI01 (sample SAMEA3136655, study PRJEB25190) | human gut metagenome
GAAACTATGGTCTGATGGATCAGATTAAAGCATTGGAATGGATCAAAGAGAATATTGCGAATTTTGGCGGAGACCCTGAGAATATCACGGTTGGCGGACAGTCCGGAGGTACTTCAAAAGCAGTGGCTATGGTTGCTTCTCCTAAAATGGATGTAGAAGTAGATAGATTGATCCTGCAGAGTGGTTTAAATTACGATTGGCCATTCCAGACTCAGGAAAGCGCCGAAGAAAGAGGAACTTCATATCTGGGAGATTTGGGACTCGATGAGAACGCGACACTTGAGGATCTGAGAAATATAGATGCTGAAAAGCTGATTGACAATACCAGTTCCAATTATCCGGGAGGCATGAATCTGGATGGTTTGTATGTCACCTATGAAAGCACTAAGGATGCCATTAATGATGGAGTATTTGATGATATTTCTGTTATGTCCGGAACAAATATGGGAGAGGGAAGCTATCCGAAGGTATCCACAGCAGATGATTTCTATGCACAATACAAAGAACTTCTTGGTGACTTGTATGATGAATACGATTTTGAAAATCTGGTAAAAGTAGATGATAATACAGCAGCTATGGTCAGCCGTCAGTTAGGAACCTATGGTCTTGGTTCATACGTTAGCAGAAATCTTATGGCTAATCGAGTATACGGAAAGATGATGTCAGAAAGAACGGATGGAAAAGCAGTAAACTACACATACTTATTCAGCCAGTGTACACCTGAGAGCATGTCAGATTTAGGAACAGACAGAGGCTGGGCAAGCCAGTGGGCATGGCATACAAGTGAAATGTGGTATGCATTTAATTCTCTGCGTGAGGGGGTTCCGGAGGTAAGACAGTGGAGAGATTGGGACTATGAGTTAGCAGAAAAAATGAATCAGTATTGGTCAAACTTTATCAAAACCGGAGATCCAAATGGAGACGGACTTGCATTCTGGCCGGAAGCAGATGAAAATATGGGCTATATAGACCTGGGAGCCGGAATCAGCACACATGATGAGGAAATGACAGATCTGGAAAAACTGATGATGGATTATACTGTCAACTGTTTCAATTTTCCTGTAGCAGAGTAAGAGATACACTTTTAACCTCCTGGAGAATGCAGTGCATTTTCCTACCCTACCATGGTTTTTTCAATATTATTCACAGAAAAAGTCGTCGGCTTTAGAAGCTGGCGGCTTTTTTTGCGTAAATAGCGCAAAACCTTTCCTCTTTCTTGTTCTGAAAATAAATTCATGCTATGATAAAAATTAAAAAAGGGCTGAACATAGACAAAAAGGTTCCTTTCCCCCAATTTTGCATAACCGTAATAGAAAGTAGGAGAGTATGGTGAAATTAAAGAAAACAATGAAAAAAATAGGCAAGATTTTTCTCTGTTTTTTGCTGGTGGTTGCGCTGGTAAATATACTTGCACCTCTTTTTTGCAAAAAACCAGATGGAAAATATGCAAAAAATCTGCAGCAGACAGAATTTACTTCTGAGACAGCAGGGGCAGAAAGAATCCGCTGTATTGATGACAACGAAGAAGCACTTTTGTGGCGGCTTCGAATGATTGGTACAGCAAAAGAAAGCATTGTGCTGTCCACCTTTGATCTGCGCGCAGATGAAAACGGCACTAAGCTTCTGGCTGCGCTGAATCATGCTGCGGACAAAGGGGTAAAGATTCAGCTTTTAATTGATGGAATTTATCAGCAGCTATTTTTGTCCGGAAACAGTGATTTCCAGGCACTGGCGGCGCATGAAAATGTGGAAGTGGGAGTTTATAATCCAGTGACTCCACTAAATCTGTTTAAGCTGAACTATCGTATGCACGACAAATATTTGATTATTGATGAGAAAATATATCTGCTTGGCGGACGCAACAGCAACGATATTTTCCTGGGAGATCAGACTGAGGACATTAATGTGGACCGGGATATTCTGGTGTATGATACTTCTGAAGGAAAGGGCGAGTCCTTGCTGCAGCTTGAGGACTATTTTCACAAAATCTGGAATGAGGGCTGTGTAAGCATAAGAACAAGAAAACAGTCCTCGAAATATACAGATCAATACCAGAACATGGAAGAGCTGTATACTTCTCTACTGGAAAAATATAATGATATAGAAACCTATAGCACATGGGAGAAGGATACGGAAGAGGCCAATAAAATTACCCTGATTCATAACGGAACCCAGGCGGGGCGAAAAACTCCTCAGGTTCTTCAGGCAATTCAGTATCTGTCTGAAAATGCAGACCATGTGATTATACAAACTCCATATGTAATCTGTAACGGCTATATGTATACTGCTTTGCACAAGATAGCAGATCATGCCAAGCTGCAGATCATACTTAATGCAGTGGAAAAAGGTTCAAATCCATGGGGCTGTACAGATTATCTCAATCAAAAGAAAAAAATCCTGAAAACCGGAGCAGATGTTTATGAGCTGATGAACGATTATCCGGTTCATACAAAGACAGTGCTGATTGATAATCGTCTGTCTGTGGTAGGGTCATACAATCTGGATATGCGAAGCACTTATTTGGACACGGAGCTGATGCTGGTAATTGACAGCAAGAGACTGAATCAGCAGATTCGCACAACTGAAAACGATTATATGGAAAAGAGCAAAGAAATCTTGGCAAATGGACAGGAAACAGAAGGGGCAAAGTATGAGAAAAAGATACTGACCTGGCAGAAGAAATTATTCTATGGAGCGCTGAGGATTATTATTCGTCCGCTTCGTCAGCTGCTGTAGCACCCTTGTCCAGGCAAAAACTTTCGCAAAGAAAGAAGGTGAAAATTTAAATAAATAGCAAATTAGGAATTGATTTTTTGTCCAAAAGCAGTTAGAATGACTTTTGGAAAGAAAATAAATTTCTTTCATAAAAAATATGAAAACAAAGGCAGGTGAACAGAATGGATAGTTGCGATTCTCATGGGCGAAGTAGTTGCATAGGATGGAAAAACGAAATGGCAGATGAGCACCGCGCACATTCTGTTCTTCTTTAATTTCTATAAATTATCGAATTCCATTTCTTTTTTTGATCCTATGAATTCCAAGCGTAATTGCGGCACGTTGAAGGCAGTACAGTGACATTCTTTGGTGACATGAATTAGTCTGCTCTTTTTTCGTGCGTGTATTTGTGTGCTTTCCGGGCGAAAAATATTTTGCCTGGATGACTTCATATGCCCTGTGAGGGATCCAATATTCCCTTAATGAGCAGGCAGTGTAAGCTGTTTATACTGTAATAATGCTCTCCCGCGGATTTTTTATATCCGTATAAAAAAACATAAGACAGATCCATAATATTGAGAATCTGATTTATGAGAGATTGGAGAAAGCAGGATGGAAAAAAGAGTGCAGGATTACACCCAGGACATTCTGGCTGTAATCAGAAGTAATACCTCTCCGGCTGCTATGAGCAGCAAGCTGGAGGACTTTCATGCCAATGACCTTGCAGATGCAATGCCAAGGCTGACTGTACAGGAGCGTTACAAATTATATCGTATCCTGGATATCAATATGTTGTCCGATATTTTTGAATACACAGATTCGGACAATGCTGCAGAATATGTGAAAGAGATGGATGTGAAAAAAGGAGCAGCCATTCTTTCACGGATGGAGACCGATGCCCTTGTGGAGGTTCTCCAGAAAATTGAAAAAGCGAAGAAAAAAATCCTGGTGGAGCTGATGGATGACGATGTCCGTCATGATATTGAGATGATCGCATCCTTTGATGAGGATGAAATCGGAAGCCGCATGACTACCAATTGTATTATTATCCGTGAGAATCTGACTGTAAAACAGGCTATGAACAGTCTGGTAGAGCAGGCTGCCAAGAATGATAATATTTCCACTATTTTTGTGGTGACAGAATCTCAGAAGTTTTATGGAGCCATTGACCTGAAGGACTTGATCATTGCCCGTCAGGACAAGTCACTGGAAGATTTGGTAGCTACTTCTTATCCGTATGTATATGCAGAAGAAGATATTGATGATTGTATTGAAGAACTGAAGGCGTATTCAGAAGACTCCATTCCTGTCCTGGATAATGACAATCGTCTTCTTGGTGTTATTACTTCATCTAATATCATTGACCTGGTTGATGATGAGATGGGAGAAGATTACGCCATGCTGGCAGGTCTTACTGCAGAGGAGGATTTAAAGGAGCCGCTGAAAGAGAGTATGAAGAAGCGTATGCCGTGGCTGATCGTTCTTCTTGGTCTTGGAATGGTAGTATCCTCTGTGGTTGGTGTGTTTGAAAACGTAGTAACACAGCTTCCGATCATTATGGCATTCCAGTCACTGATTCTGGATATGGCAGGTAACGTAGGTACCCAGTCTCTGGCGGTTACCATTCGTGTACTGATGGATGAGTCTCTTACAGGAAAGCAGAAGCTGGAGCTTGTATTTAAAGAAATGCGAATCGGTCTTTGCAATGGTGCACTTCTTGGTATTTTGTCCTTTGCGTTGATCGGACTTTATATTTACTTCTTCAAGGGAAAAACATTGGTATTTGCATATGCAGTTTCCGGCTGCATCGGAGTAGCCCTTCTTCTGGCTATGCTGATCTCAAGTGCAGTGGGAACCTGTATTCCGCTGTTCTTCAAGAAAGTGGGCGTGGACCCTGCAGTTGCTTCTGGTCCATTGATCACCACTGTCAACGACCTTGTGGCTGTTGTGACATATTACGGACTTGGCTGGGTGTTCCTGATCGGAGTGCTGCATTTGGCAGGCTAAGAGAAAATAATAAAAGAGGAGCAGGCAGGAAAGCCCTTCGTGAAAAGAAACGAAAATGGAATTGTTTCTTTTCACGAAGGGCTTTTGGTTTTGGAAAATAGGATTAAGGAGGAGTTTCTTATAGAAGAAATGTTTTGCAAAATTTATCAACAGAATTCAATACGTTAATTTGACAAAATACAAGGAAGTTAGTAAAATGGATGTAACTTCCAGAATCCAGGCGGCAGTGGGCTGGCGGGTAATTTCTGGTATATGGTTGGAGGCAGAAAATCTTTTGCATCTGACATCATTAATAGAAAAAGCGAGGTTGGATTGAAATGAATACATGGGAAGCAAATATTCGCAAAGTAGTACCGTACACCCCGGGAGAGCAGCCAAATGAACCGGATATGATCAAGCTGAACACCAACGAGAATCCATATCCACCAGCTCCAGGGGTAACAAAGGCCCTTAAGGAGATTCACACAGACACTCTCCGTCTTTACCCGGATCCGACAGCAGGTGATCTGGTACATGCAATTGCACAGAATTACGGACTGAAGGATGAGCAGGTATTTGTAGGCGTTGGCTCAGATGATGTGCTGGCCATGAGCTTTCTTACCTTTTTTAATTCAGAGAAGCCTGTTCTTTTCCCGGATATCACTTATTCCTTCTATGATGTGTGGGCAGACCTGTTTCGCATTCCGTATGAGTGCAAGGCTCTGGATGAGAATTTTTGCATCCGCAAAGAGGATTATTTCGGGGAAAACGGCGGAATTATTTTCCCAAATCCAAATGCGCCTACAGGGGTGGAGCTTCCCCTCTCTGATATAGAAGAAATCCTGCAGCACAACCAGGATGTGATCGTGATCGTGGATGAGGCATATGTAGACTTCGGCGCCAGATCAGCGCTGGAGCTCATCGACAAATATGAGAATCTGCTGGTAGTACAGACCTTCTCCAAGTCCCGCTCCATGGCTGGAATGCGAATCGGTTTCGCGTGCGGAAATGCGCAGCTGATCAAATATCTCAATGATGTGAAATATTCCTTTAACTCTTACACCATGGATCGCACCACTTTAGCCACAGGCGTGGCTGCCATTGAAGATCAGGCATATTTCCAGGAGACTTGCGCTAAGATCATTGCCACCAGAGAGTGGACCAAGAAAGAACTGGCAGCGCTGGGATTTTCCTTCCCGGATTCCAAAACGAACTTTATTTTCGCTTCCCACGAAAGCTGCCCGGCAAGTGAACTGTTCGGGGCTCTTCGCCAGGAGCACATTTATGTAAGATATTTCCCGAAGCCAAGAATTGACAATCACTTAAGAATTACTGTGGGAACACAGGAAGAGATGGAGAAGCTGATTGAATTTTTGAAAAAATACCTGAAAAAATGAGAAAGAAAAATGGAATGAAAAAAAGTGTATTATGTCTGATCCTGACGGCGTCCATGGCAATGTCGGGAATTCCCGTTGCAGCGGAAGGGTTCTCAGATGGAGAGTCAGCATGGGCAAGTGAGAACGCACAGGAAGGGAACTCCTGGGAAGAAAATGAGATAACGAATTCCTCTGTTGAAACAACCGAAACAGGTGAAGATAGTTCTTCATCCGCCGAGGATTTGGGAAATGAAGCAGATGAGAAACCTGAAAGTGATGCAGCACAGCAGTCTTCCGATCAGGCAGCATTTTCTGATGGAAAAACGGAGGTACTGGACGGCTTTGGAAGCCTGGATACAGACACCGGCTTTTTAGATAGTGAGACTGCAGAGGAAGAAACCGGGACAGATGGGGAAGAAGAGGGGACGCTTACGGCAGAAGAAATCGAAGCCCAGCTTGCGCCTATCCGGGAGCTTGCGCCCATCAGCTATGTAGATCCACCGGAAGGGGATGACAGTGACACTGCCAGCGTAGGCGGAGCAAGAGCCACTTCCTATCCGGCGAAATATGACCCGAGAGGAAGCCTGGCCCTTCCTGTCCGTAACCAGAAGCCATCCAACATGTGCTGGTCATACACTCTGGCAGCCAACCTGGAAATCTCTTTCCTGCGGGCTGGAGCAGGATTGTTTGATCTTTCCGAGGAGCATCTTGCCTATTTCTTTGCCAACAGACAGAACGATCCTCTTGGAAATACCCCGAATGACAGGAACAAAGTTCTGCATTCCTACCGGGATGGCGGCAACCAGACGTTAGCAGCAATTTTCCTTAGCTCCTGGAGCGGTATGGCACTGGAATCCCAGGTGCCTTATGAGACAAATGCGGACCACACCCTGGATTCCGATGCGGTTCCATCTTCCGGTATGGCATACAAAACCACTGCATACCTGGAAAATGCCGCATTTTCCTCCTACTCTGTGGCAAAGATCAAAAACCTGATTTCGGAATACGGATCTGTTTCCATGTCCATTGGCATGTATGACAGCTGCTACAACCCGAAGACGTATGCGTACAGCTATTCTGGAAATGCAGGCGTGAACCATGCGGTAACCCTGGTGGGCTGGGATGATAACTTTGCAAAGGAGAATTTTAATTCCAGCTGCAATGTGACTTCAGACGGAGCCTGGATTGTGCGGAACAGTTGGGGAGAGCAATGGGGCGATAAGGGATATTTCTATATTTCTTACGAAAATAAATGCAATTATAATATCGTAGCAGCAGAAGCAGTCACAAATCCAAAATACAGAAACAATTATTTTTATGACGGTTCCTGCGCTTTGAGCAAACTGAAGCTTTACCCGTCAGGAAGTGGCGGCATTTCCTCTGTTTCCAATGTTTTTCAGGCAAAGGCAGGAAAAGGCAAAGGGGAAGCTCTGGGAGAAGTGGTTCTGTCTACTTATACAGATGGCGGCTCCTACAGCATTCAGGTCTACACCAATCTGAAGGATCAGAGCAACCCGGTAAGCGGAACGCCTGCGTACAGTACGCCAGTGACTTTTTATCAGGAGCATGCGGGGATTTCGACGGTGCAGGTTCCGGAAGTGAATCTGATCAGCGGAACTTTGTATTCCGTAGTGGTTACCAACATTGGTTCCGGTGCTGTGGAATACCTGTGCGAAACCAACAATTCCTATAGCTGGGTGGAATTTGCTGCAGACCTGAAAGCAAATCAGAGCTTCTGTTATCATGAAGACAATGGCTGGAGTGATTTTTCCAAGACCAGTCCCAGTGCCTGCGCAAGAATCAAGGCTCATACCAGAACGCTGGACAGTGCTGTCGCAGTAGGAAAGCCTGCTTCGTTTGCGGCGAAAGCAAAGGCATATAATCAAATTGCCCTGACCTGGGAAAAGGTTTCCGGTGTTTCCGGCTATCAGGTATACCGAAAGGAAGAGGGCGGAAGCTACAGGAGAGTGAAGACTGTATCCTGGAAGGAAAGTTCTTGGACGGATACAAAGGTGAATCCGGGAATTACCTGTACCTATCGGATCCGGGCTTACAGCGTGGTGTCTGGGACTGCTAAATATTCTGCCTACAGTTCTGCTGTATCTGTGAAAACAGCGTTATCCAGACCCTCTGTTTCCGTGAAGGTTTCTTCTGATCTTTCCAACACGGTAAGCTGGAAGAAGATTGCAGGAGCTTCCGGCTACCTGGTTTACCGGAAAACAGCTTCTGGAAAATGGACGAGAATTGCCACTATTACGAAGTCCTCCACAATCACATATCAGGATAAAAAGATCAGTGCCAATACAGTGTATGAATACACGGTGCGAGCCTATCGGAATGTGAATGGCAAAAGGGTGACAAGCAGTTACAGGTCCAGCGGAAAATACAAATCCGCACCGGCCAGACAAACCATCACTTCCATTTCCAATGCAAAGAAAGGTTTGCTTCTGAAATGGAAAGCACAGAAAAAATGTGATGGGTATTATATTTATCGAAAAGTGGGAAACGGCAGCTATAAGCTGGCAGCAACCATCAAAAAAGGAAGAACTGCATCCTGGACGGATACCAAGGTGACAAAAGGCAGGAAATATCAATATTATATATGCGCCTATGTGAAAGAACCAAAAGGCGTGGTGAAGAGCAAATACAAAGTTTCTTTCCAGGTTCGCAGAACGAGGTAGAAGGAAGCTCCTTACAGGAGCTTCCTTTTTAACATACGGCTTTAGCCTGTTCAAAATGTCTACGCATCGTGTATTATGCAGGATAAACTTAGCGTAAAAGAATATTAGGACCCTTTTAAGGGTTAAGGCGAAGTAGTACAAATGCCCTTTTAAGGGCGGCGACGAGTCAAGAGCAATGTGGCTGGAGCAAAGCGAAATCCAGCGCCTTGAGACGCTGGCCTAGCATTAAAGGCTTATAGCCGTCCTACGAGCCACCCGTTTCACGGGTGGGGGCGACTTTTCGGATGCCGGTGTCGATGACGTCAGATATGTGTCGACAAATAAGTCTTGCAATCAAAAAGTTCTGGTGTGTATAATATAGGGCAAAGGCATTCATTTGCAATTGATATGGACAGAGTGCCGATAATGTGCTATGATAAGCAATATTAGATTAAATATTCATTTTTTTGTTCAACATAAAATTTCTGTCCTATCAGACATTTGTATCCCGTAGAAAATGAAATGTAATTTAGAATGATAATGAGTCGAAGAGGTAGATGGTTGATGAGAGAAAAATACGAATCGTTACCCCTGGTGGAGCTGAAAGCGCTTGCGAAAGCCAGAGGACTGAAGGGCATTTCTACTATGAGAAAGCCTGAATTAATTGAGCGTATGCTGGAAGAAGACAAAAAAGAAGCTGCTGAGAAAGAAGCAGCGAAGCCGGAAGAGGTGAAAAAAGAAGCTTCCGATATGGTACAGGACGCTCCTGCAGGTACACCTGTAAGAAGAGAGCCGGAAGCAGCCCCTGTGAAAAAGGAAGAGCCCGCAAGAACCCGGACCATTGTAAGAAGAAATCCGGAATTTCGCGGCAGCTATGCAGCAAGAGGTGAGAATACAGGACGTCAGAATGGCTACAGCAACGCCAGACAGGACAGCCCTGCAAGGCAGGAGCCGGTCATTCGCCCTGTAGAAGTTGTTCCTCCTGCAGAGACCAAAAGTGAGGAACCAGAGCAGATTCGCGAGAATGCCGAAGGACATGCTGAGCATGTAAGCAATACGTATCACGTTCCTGCAGAGACCGTCCAGCTGGACAGCGGTGAGCGTGCCAACGGTATTCTGGAAGTTATGCCGGATGGCTTCGGCTTCATCAGAAGCGAGAACTATCTTCCAGGTGAGAATGACATTTATGTTTCCCCGTCCCAGATCCGGAGATTTAATCTGAAGACCGGAGATATTATCCAGGGAAATATCAGGATCAAGACCCAGGGTGAGAAATTCAGTGCCCTTTTGTATGTGACATCCATCAATGGTTTCCATCCAAGCGAAGGTCAGAAGAGATACAATTTCGAGAACATGACCCCCATTTTCCCGGATGAGCGTCTGATCATGGAACGTCCTGGCGGAACCACAGCCATGCGTATTGTAGATCTGATCAGTCCTATCGGAAAGGGACAGCGAGGCATGATCGTTTCCCCGCCTAAGGCAGGTAAGACCACCCTTCTCAAAGACATTGCCAAGTCCATTTTGAAGAATAACAAGGACATGCATCTGATCATTCTTCTCATTGACGAGCGTCCAGAGGAGGTTACTGATATCAAGGAAGCAATACAGGGACCGAATGTAGAGGTTATCTATTCTACATTTGATGAGCTTCCGGAGCATCATAAGCGTGTATCTGAGATGGTTGTGGAGCGTGCACGCCGCCTTGTAGAACATAAGCAGGATGTTGTGATCCTTCTGGATTCCATCACCAGACTGGCAAGAGCCTATAACCTGGTCGTTCCTCCAAGCGGAAGAACTCTTTCCGGAGGTCTTGACCCGGGAGCACTTCATATGCCGAAGCGTTTCTTCGGTGCAGCCCGCAACATGCGTGAGGGAGGAAGCCTTACCATTCTTGCTACTGCACTGGTTGACACCGGAAGCAAGATGGATGATGTGATCTACGAGGAATTCAAGGGAACCGGCAATATGGAGCTTGTTCTTGACCGCAAGCTTCAGGAAAAACGTGTATTCCCGGCAATCGACATCCAGAAATCCGGAACCAGACGTGAGGACCTTCTTCTGAGCAAAGATGAGCAGGAAGCTGTGTACATTATGCGAAAAGCCCTTAACGGAATGAAGTCTGAGGATGCGGTAGAACAGATCCTGAACATGTTTGCCCGTACTCGAAACAACGCAGAATTTGTGCAAACTGTAAAAAAACAGAAAATTTTATAAATAACTTGCATTTCTTATAACAGCATGCTATAATCAGTAGGCTGTGTAAAGTGTGAATTCGTCAGATTCAACGCAAATAAAATAGAATAAAT
>OLQI01002036.1_pt1 | contig 11041 bp, 11 predicted proteins | sample 1672171 | NCBI WGS metagenome assembly OLQI01 (sample SAMEA3136655, study PRJEB25190) | human gut metagenome
CTTGCCAAGCACCTCGTCCACGCCCAACGTGCGGGCGATAGCCTGCACGCGAGGCTTGATGGAGGCGGTGGACTCGCCCTTCACCGTCAGCGCCAGCGCGATGTTCTCGAAGCCGGTGAGCGTGTCCAGCAGGTTGGAATCCTGGAAGATGAAGCCCAGGTCGTCGCGACGGAACTTCGCCAACGCGCGGGAGCGCAGGCCCGTGATGTCGCGCCCGTCGACGAGGATGTGCCCGCTCGTCACGGTGTCGATGGTGGCGACGCAGTTCAGCAGCGTCGTCTTGCCGGAGCCCGACGGCCCCATGATGCCCACGAACTCGCCGGGGGCCACGTCGAAGCTGATGTCGTTGATGGCCCGGGTGACGGAATCGCGGTTGCCGTACACCTTCTCGATCTGGCGCACCGACAGGATGGGACGGGCGCCGAGAGACGGAGCCGAGCCTCCGGGGCGCGCCGCCGTCTGGGTTTGCGGAGTCGCGTAGACTTCGGTCATGATCGTATCCTTCCTCGCTTGCAGGTCTTCGACCATGCTACGGCGCGGCGCGCCCGGGCGCCATCGAATCGGGTGACGCGTACCTTACGAAAATGCAAGGCAGCGCGGCCTGAACCCGCAGGCCGTCATCCTGATCGGAGGCCGCAGGCCGGAGTCGAAGGATCCCGCGCGGTGCCAGCTGCGGCGGTTCCCGCTATCGCTGCACGAAAGGCAGAGGAAGCGCATGCCGTTCACGACAGCAGGTCGAGCTTGCGGCGATCGTGCGGGAACGCCAGCAGCACGCGCGTGCCCTCCCCCTCTTCCGAGGCCAGCGCCACGGCGAGACCCATCTTCGCGCACAGCTCGGCCACGAGGTACAGCCCCATGCCCGTGGACGAGCCCGCACGCCTGCCGTTCTCGCCGGTGAAGGCGCGCTCGAACACGCGAGGCACGTCGCCGGCCGGCACGCCCCAGCCGTCGTCGGCCACCTCGAGCACCGTGCGCGCGTCGCTGGTCCCTGCTCCCTCCTCCCGCACCGAGAAGCGCAGCGTGCTCGCGCCGTATTTCCCCGCATTCGCCACGAGCTGGCCGATGACGAAAGCGAGCCACTTCACGTCGGCGAACACGCGAACGTCTTCGTCCACGTCCACCGTCGGCGCCACGCCGCGCTCGATGAGGAAGCGCGCATGCTTCCGCAGCGCCTCCCGCACGGCCTCGGCGAGGCTCGTCTCGCGGATGGCATAGTCCTGGACGAGCGAGGTGGAGCGCGCATAGCACAACGCCTGCTCCACGTAGCCCTCGATACGGTCGAGCTCGCCCTTGATCCGTGCGGCCTGGGGACCGTGCAAGCCTGAGGCCATGAGCGCCGCCGCGGCGATAGGCGTCTTGATCTCGTGGATCCACAGCTCTATGTAATCGCGGTAGGCTTCGGCTTGCTGCTTGTGCGCGGCCACGTCGTCGGCGGCGGCCTTCCCCGTCGCCTGCAGGGCCTCGTAAGCCAGGCGTCCTTCCAGGAAGTCGGGAGGTTCTATGAGCGCCGTTGCGTAATAGGTGCGGTCGAGGTCTCCCACCACCTGTTCGAGATCGCGGTAAAACGCGCGACGACGCGCGTAGTCCACCGTCAGGGCGAAGGCCGCGCATGCCAGCACGATGCATGCCGCCAGCACCGAGGCGTCCGGACCGGCACCGAGCACGGCGACCACGGAGCCGATCGCGATCGCGCACACGATGGCGACGGCGACGGAAAGGGCACGATCCCTGAGAAAGGCTGCTGGGCTCATCGCGCACGGCACCCCCGGAGTCGTCGGGGCGCGCGCATCACACCACGTATCCCTGCCCGCGGCGCGTGACGAGGAAGTCGTCGGGCACGCCGATACTCGCCAGGCTCTTGCGCAAACGGTTGATGTTGAAGGTCAGCGTGTTGTCGTCGATGAACGCATCGGACTGCCACAGCTCCACCATCAGCTCCTGGCGCGAGATGATGGTGTCGTGATTCGCCATGAGCATGTGGAGGATCTTCAGCTCGTTGCGCGTCAGGTCGACGGAACGTCCGCCGTGCTCCACCCGCCCGCGCGCCACGTCCAGCACCACGCCTCGATGCTCGATACGCGTCGGCGGCTCGGTACGCTGCGTACGGCGCAGAACCGATTGGATGCGCGCAAGAAGCACGGCTGGGTTGTAAGGCTTCGTGACGTAGTCATCGGCGCCGAGGTTCATGCTCAGAACCTCGTCGAACTCGCTGTCGGACGACGTGAGCATGATGACGGGCACTTGACTCGAGCGCCTGAGATCGCGGCAGACCGTATGGCCGCCCGTGCCGGGAAGCTTGAGGTCGAGGATCACGCAGTCGGGCGCAGCCGCCAAAACATCGTCCACGATGCGGTCGAAGGCGGTGCCGGTCAGCGCGGTATGACCCTGCAGTTCGAGCAGGCGCATAAGCTCCTCGCGCAACGACGCGTCGTCTTCCACGACGAATATCCGTGCCATTCGCCCTCCTCACACCGTCCGCATAAGACGGCTCCCTCGACTTCGATACCTCCCCATGGTACGCAGCGAAGCGCTTCCGTCGGCGAGGCGTAACCGTTTCGTTGCCGCCCCGAAGCTATTCCTTATGATGTTTGGTGTACGTGCCGGGCATCGCCGGACACGCAGGCTTCGAGCTTTTGAAGTAACGCAGTATGAAGCTGACGCCCGCAACCGCCAACGCAGCGCCCAACCCCGTATAGAAGAACGCGATGAACCACTCGGGCACGACGCCCGATGCGCGCAAGGCGATACCGCCGCCCATCATGATGGCCATCATGATGTAGCCCTTTTTATCGAAGAACTTGAACAGGTGGGTTTTGTCTTCCTCGTAGCCCCTGATCCTGCTCGCATGCTTGCCAACCATCTTGGTGAACACGAAGATATGGAACAGCACGAATATGAGGAGGGTCCCCCCTATCAAGACCCAGAACAGCCACCCGGTCTCGTCCAGGAAAGCCGAAAGACCGATGTTCACGATGTTCGCGCCGGCAATGAGCCACACGATGCCGGCGACGAGCAGAAGTTTGTCGGTCGAAACCTTCAGCAGCTGCATGCCATGCTCCTTCGATGCGCCTTGTATCCGAACGCCCGCGACGCGGAGGCCGCGCGCGGGCATCTGAACATTATAGGCTCGAACTCGACGGGGGCAAGGGCGCGCCGACGTTCTCCATAGCGCGATATCGGCCTGCGGCGCGGCGTCGACGCGCTACTTGACGCCCTGGGGAACGCGAGCATCGTCGGCATTCGTTCCCGCGCCTGCAACGTCGAGGATCTCGATGGTCGTGGGCTTGAAGTCGGTGCCCGATCCCGTGCCGCGCATGACGATGACGTCGTCGGCGGAAAGGGTGCGGCCCTCGAGTTCGGCGCCCGATTCATCGACGATGGAAACGTCTCCCTCGTCGAAGGTTATCTCGTCCTGACCCGCGTTGAAAGCCTGCGAGCCGCTGCCGTCGTTCGCATTGGCGAGGGTGCCTACCACAACCGTGGCCGTAGAACCGTTCATAGCCATGACCTGACCGTATTGCACGGTCTCGCCGATGGAGCCCTCGGCCTCGTTGCGCGATTGCTCGTCGGCGTTCAGCTCTTGCTGGGCCTGCGGGTTGTCCTCGGCGTCGTTGGCCGCGCAGCCGCTCAAAAACGGTACGAAAGCGAGCACGACGGCCATCGCGCCGGCGAACGCCCGCATCTTCTTCTTGCTCATGGAAACCTCCTTATGGTCGGTGCGCAACGCGCACATCGCGAACATGCACGACGAATGCACCCGATTGTGGAGGAACAGGCGGGAAGGCTGCGCGGCGCGCGGCGACCGTCAGGAAGCGGTCACAGCTCCGCAACCGGCCGGGAACCGGAAAAGCGCGCACCAGGGGACGGAAAGCGTGTCAAAGGGACGGGTGGTTCGACACGGTGCTCTATCCTCGGGGGTGGGTGCGGGCGTGCACCTGCTTGAGGCGGCCGGGGGAAAGATGGGTGTAGATCTGCGTGGTGGACAGGCTGGCATGTCCCAGCATCTCCTGGACGCTGCGCAGGTCGGCGCCCCCGTCCAGCAGATCGGTGGCGAAGGTATGGCGCATATCGTGCGGCGAGAGCGACTCGTCCAGACCTGCCTGGCGCAGCGCGTCCTTGAACATCTTGCGGATGGCGTCGGTGCCCATGCGGTTGCCGCGCGTGGACACGAAGAAGTAGTCGCAGGTGCGGTCGCGCAGGATCAGCGGGCGGGCCCACGTGGCATAGGCGCGCATGGACGACACGGCCATGTCGTGCAACGGCACGATGCGCTCCTTCGACCCCTTGCCGAACACCTTCACCTGCCCGCTTCCGAAATCCACGTTGGCCGCAAGCAGACCGGACGCCTCGGACACGCGGGCGCCGCATGCGTACAGGAATTCCAGCAGAGCGAGGTTCCGCGCATCCACGGACGACTGCTCGCGCTCGCGCCCGGCCGCGTCGCGCTTGCCGTACACCGTCAGCAGCTTCACCATGTCCGACGCCCGGATGACGTGCGGCAGGCTCTTCGGCTGTTTGGGCCCCTGCAGAATGCTCGCGGGGTCCTCGTCGGCGATGCCGGTGACGTTGAGCCAGCGGAAGAAGCTGCGCAGCGCCGACAGGCGGCGGTTCACCGTGGTGCGCGAGTACTGTGCGCGGTCGAGCTCGCCCAGGTAACGGCGCAACTGGCGATGCGTGGCAGCGAGGATGTCGATGCGCTCGCGGCACGCCCAACGCGCGAAGTCCATAAGATCGATGCGGTAGGCGCGCAACGTGTGCACCGAGGCGTTGCGCTCCACGCGCATGGCGTGGCAAAACGCGTCGATCAGCTCGACGATGCGCGGATCGCAGTCGAGAGGGTCGACGCGCAGGGACGACGAGGCACCGTCTGCAGTCATGAGGATGCCTCCGGCCAGCCGCCCGCGTCGGGCGCGAGGCCGCGCGCGGCCAGCTCGGCCTTGTATGCCGCGAGCGCCTCGGCGCCGCGCTCGGCGTAGGCGGCGTAGCGGTCGCGCTTGTTGCGGATGCGCTGCTCGAACGGGGGCAGGATGCCGAAGTTCACGTGCATGGGTTGGTAGTCCTTGACGGCGGGATCGGTGGCGTAAGCCAGAAGCGCGCCGAACGCCGTCTCGCGCGGGAGCGCGGGCGCCTGCGCGCCGCGAAGCTCAGCGGCCACGGCGAAGGCGACGTGGAGCCCCGAGCGGATAGCCTCGCAGTACCCTTCGGTGCCCGCGATCTGACCGGCAAGGTGCACCGGAACCCCGAGGCGCTCCGCCTCAGGCGAGCGCAGGCGCAGGCTTTCGTCCAGCAGGCGCGGCGCGTCCACGAACGTGTTGCGGTGCATCACGCCGTAGCGCGCGAACTCGGCGTTCTCGAGCCCGGGGATGAGGCGGAACACGCGGCGCTGCTCAGGGAAGGTGAGGTTCGTCTGGAACCCCACGAGGTTGTAGCTGGAACCGTGCGCGTCCTCGGCACGCAGCTGCAGCGCGGCCCATGGGCGATGCCCCGTGCGCGGGTCGGTGAGCCCCACCGGCTTGAGCGTGCCGAAGCGAGGCGCGTCGTGTCCCTTGCGGGCGATCTCCTCGATCGGCTGGCACGCCTGGAACAAGTCGCGCGTCTCGAAGTCGCGGCGGATCACGCGCTCGGCGGCCACGAGCTCGTCGACGAAGGCGTCGTACTCCTCGCGCGAGAACGGCGCGTTCAGGTAGTCGCCCGCATCGGCGGCGTCCTCGTAGCGGCTCTGGCGGAACAGCTTCGCGTAGTCGAGCGAATCGGCCATGACGATAGGGGCGGCGGCGTCGTAGAAGGCCAGGTGCTCTTCGCCGGCGAGCCGGGAAAGCGACGCGGCCAGCGCGTCGGACGCGAGCGGCCCTGCGGCCACCACGAGCGCATCGGCGCCCTCGGCGGCTTGAACGAGGTCGACGATCTCATCGTGCACGAGATCGATGAGCGGATGCGCCTCCACGAGCGCGGTCACCGCCTCGGCGAACGCCGTCCGGTCGACGGCCAGCGCACCGCCTGCGGGCACGGCATGCAGCTTGGCCTGGGCGTACAGCTGCGATCCCAGCTCGGCCAACTCGCGCTTCAGCATGCCGGCCGCGCTGTCGGGCTTCTCGCTTTTCAGGGAGTTCGAGCACACGAGTTCGGCGCAGCATCCCGTGACATGAACGAGCGTGGGCGTCTTCGGGCGCATTTCGACCAAACGGACCCGCACGCCACGATCGGCGAGCTGCAAGGCCGCCTCGCTCCCAGCGAGCCCGGCCCCTACTATGGTTACTGATTGAGACATGCCGACTAGGATAGCAAAACACAGGCTCCAGCGCATCCGGAAACCCTCGAAACTACGCGCGTTTCTTACCGAACGCGCTCGCTCATCGCGAACAGGGCCTCCGGATACACTTCCTGGCCGTCCGGCCATCCAAGCGCCATCCCGCCGTCGATGATCCGAACGAGCTTCAAATACTCGTCGTCCCGCAGCCGTTCATACGCGCCTCCGCGTTTGAGGAACGACGAGACGTCGAGCCGGCGAAGCTCGCCCGTTTCAAACTCCAGCAGCAGAAGGCAGCCTCCTTCGGCAACGACCTCAACCAGATCGGGTTGGCTTTTGTTCATCACCATCCCGCGCTCTTCATCGAGCACCGGATACCACATGCTACCACCGCCTATCGCAAAGGATCGATCCGAAATGCGGCAAGCCCCTCGCTCATGAGCTTCCAATCGGCCTCCAGCTCCTCTTGATGAAGCACGATCCATGCTCGGAGCAACGCGAGCTTTCGAGGAGGGAAACGGCCGTCGAAAACCCTGCCTTCGAAATCGATAGAGCATTCGAATTCCGCGAACCGAGCATGGATATGAGGCGTATGGTGCCTGCCGTCCGCCTCATTATACATAATGATCACGATGCCGTAGAACATGGATAACGTCGTCATCGCGCTCCTCCTCTCTCATCTCACCGCCGGACCCCAGCGGCCGTCGGGGTGGCGGGCGACGGTGCCGGCGAGCTCGGCTTCGACGAGGCGCTCCATGAGCCAGGATCGCGCATCCTCGAACGTCTCGTCGTCGATGACGGGCGTCGCGCCCTGGTAGATGAGGCGGTTCGCGCCGCGCGAGGACACGGCCGTTATGGCGCCGGGCACCACGAGCACGTCGCGGTTCGCCGCCAGCGCCTCGTCAGCCGTGGAGAAGGTTCCCGACGGCAATCCCGCCTCCACGATGAGCGTGGCGCGGGCAAGCCCGGCGATGAGGCGGTTGCGCAGGCGGAAACGGTACGGCTTGGGGTCCTCGTCCCACGCGTGCTCGGAGACCACCGCCCCGCCCTCGTCGACGATGCGCTGGAACAGCCCCTCGTGCTCGGCGGGGTACAGCCGGTCGCACCCGCCGCCCAGAAACGCCACCGTGCGTCCGCCCTCCTCCAGCGCGGCCGCATGCGCCGCCGCGTCGCAGCCGCGCGCCCCGCCCGACACCACTACGATGCCGCGCCGGGCGGCCAAGGCCGCGAAGCGCTTGGCGCACCCGCGCCCGTACGGCGTGGCCCTGCGCGCGCCCACGATGGCGATGCCCTCCTGGAGCGCGAAAGGATCGCCTACCACGTACAGCCGATCCGGCGGCTGCGCCACGCTTTCCAGCGCAGAAGGGAAGCCTTCTCCGCCGCGCGCAAGCACCGTGCGCTCGCCAGCGAGCGCGCTCACGATTCCCCCTCGCGCAGGCGGAAGCCGATGGCCTCGCACAGATGGCTGCGCTCCACGCGGGCGCTCTCCTCCATGTCGGCTATCGTGCGCGCGAGCGCGAGCGTGCGCATGATGGCGCGGCCGCTCAGGCGCCCCGTCTTCGCCGCGCCCTCGAGGAAGCCCTCGTCCTGCGTCGTCAGCGCGCAGGCCCGAACAAGCGCCTCCGACGTGAGCGCCTTGTCGTCCTCCCCGTTTCGCGCGCGCCGCCACGACGCGAACTCCCGCGCGCGCAGCACATCGCGGCGCAGCTCCTCGGAGCTCGTGCCGTGCCCGGTGGCCAGCACCTCGCCGGGCGGGATCCTGCGCACCGCGATATGCACGTCGATGCGATCCATGATGGGTCCGCCGATGCGGTTGCGGTAGAGCTGCATCTGCCGGTGCGTGCACGTGCACGGCTCCTCCTCGTCGCCGTAGTAGCCGCAGGGGCACGGGTTGGTGGCCGCCACCAGCATGAACCGCGCCGGGAAGTCGACGTTGCCGTCGGCGCGCGTGAGGGTGACCCGCCCCGACTCCAGCGGCTGGCGGATGCCCTGAAGAACAGACGGGCTGAACTCGGCGAGCTCGTCGAGGAACAGCACGCCGTTGTTCGCGAGCGATATCTCGCCGGGACGCAAGGGCGAGCCGCCGCCGACCAGCCCCGCCAACGTGGCCGAGTGATGCGGGCTGCGAAACGGCCGCACCCCGCCCAGGATCGGTTCCACCTCCTCGCCGGCGACCGAGTGCACCACCGCCGCCTCGATGGCCTCGGCCTCCGACAGCGGCGGCAGGATGGACGGCAGCCTCGACGCGAGCATGGTCTTGCCCGAACCGGGCGGTCCCGTCATCAGCACGCCGTGGCCGCCCGCCGCCGCGATCTGCAAGGCGCGCTTCGCCATGTCGTGGCCGGCGATGTCCCGAAAGTCAAGCGCGGGCGCACGGCTCGGCTTCGCCGCGTCGACCACAGCCGGGAACGGGCCCGTCCTGAACCCCGCCAGCGACTTCGCCGCACGGCGCACCAGCCCGTCGAGCGCGACGAAGCCCTGGTCGACCGGCGCGCATACGAGGTCGACGCCCAACCGCTGCGCGCACAGCGCGTAGGCCAGCAGCCCGGCCACCGGGCGCACCGCCCCCTCGAGCGACAGCTCGCCCACGAACAGCTGGCCGCGCACCGCACGCGGGTCTAACTGCCCCGAAGCGCACAGGATGCCCGCCGCGATGGGCAGGTCGAACCCCGACCCCGTCTTGCGCAAGACGCCCGGTGCCAGGTTCACCACCACCTTGCTGGCCGGCAGCGAGAAGCCGCACGAGCGCAGCGCCGCCTTCACCCGCTCGCGCGATTCCTGCACGGAGGCGTCGGCCAAGCCGACGATGGAGAAGCCGGGAATCCCATTCGCCATGACCACCTCGACGTCGACCGGAACGGCTTCCACGCCGCGCAGCGTCGCGGACCGCACGACGCACTGCCCCCGCACGCTCATCGGCCCGAGAACGCGTTGATGTGGTGGCGGATCATCGCGCGGTCGGGCGAGATCGCCACGATGGACACGATGTCGAAGCGCACCGGCACGTCCACCACGTCGAAGCCTTGCAGGAACAGCGCCGCGATGCGCTCGTAGCGGTCGCGCTTGGCCTCGTCCACCGCTTCCGCCGGCATGCCGCAGTCGCAGCTCGACCTGGTCTTCACCTCCACGAACACGACGCTGTCGCCGTCGCGCGCGATGATGTCGGCCTCACCCGCCGCGCACGTCCAGTTGCGCTCGACGATCTCGTAGCCGCGCCGGTCGAGAAAGCGAGCGGCGGCGTCCTCGCCTCTACGCCCCAGCTCCGCGTTGCGCTCCCCCGCCGTCTTCTCGCGATCCTGCGCCCGTTCGCCCCGTTTCGCACGCCGCTTGGCCCCCGAGCCTACTCCTCGCCGCTCGCCCGCGCCGGCCTTCTTTCCGCACGCCGCCTGCTCGCCGTCCTGCCATTCGATCGTTGCCGCCGTATCCTGATACATGGCACCACGCCCCTTTCGTCCGTGGTTCCATGATAAGGATGCCGTCTTACGCGGCGATGGCACGTATCCAGCGAAACGCACCGCGAAACCTTCCCGGAAAGACACGCCGTTTCCATGCGGATGACACGCGCCTTGCCTCCGTTTCCAACGCGGATCGAACGTATCGTCCATGCGCTTTCGACGCAGATTCCGCACCGAAGAGAAGCCGCAGATGGAAAAGCCGTCCAGCTTGCACCCGAAGGCGCGCCGAACGGCTCGCAAGCGTGGAAAACGCAGCGGTGGAAACGTGTGGAAGGACGCGGAGGCGCTAGAACAGGGCAGGTTGCGTGAAGGCCGTGCAGAACGTCGCGCGATGGATGGGCGTGAGACCGTAGCGCTTGATGGCCTCGATATGGGCCGCGCTCGCGTAGCCCTTGCAGGCGTCGAAGCCGTATTCGGGGTACTCCTCGGCGTAGCGGCACATGAGCGCATCGCGCTCTACCTTCGCCACGATGGAGGCGGCGGCGATCGAGGCGCACTTCCCGTCGCCCTTCACCACGTTCACCTCGCGCTCGTCGAGGCGCATCGGGTTGCCGTCGAGCAACACCACGTCGGGGCGCACGCCCGCTTCCTCGATGCGTCTGATCGCGCGTCGGAACGCCAGCGCGAGCGAGGCCGTCATACCGCAAGCGTCGATGTCGGACGCCTCCACGTACTCGACCGTCCAAGCCACGGCCACGGCCTTCACCTGCACGGCGATGCGCTCGCGCGCCTCGGGCTTCACCTGCTTGGAGTCGTTGAGACCCTCGATGAACGGCTCGGAGGGCAGCACCACCGCGCCCACGGCCAAAGGCCCGGCGAGCGGCCCGCGCCCCACCTCGTCGAGCCCTACGATCACGCCGTCGCCGCGCTCTGCGGCCAGCGCGCGCTCGAACGCGTACAGCGACGCCAGACGCTGCCGTTCCGCCGCCTCGGCCGCCAGACGCGCCCGAGCCCGCTCCACGGCGTCGCGCACGCCCTTGCGCGTGTCGGCCACGAGCGCGCGCTCGAGCACGGCGAATTCCCGTGCATCCGCCTCCTGCAACCGCTGCCTTATCTCGGCGACCGTCGGCCCCATGCGCCCGCACGTCCCTTCTCTTCCGCGCGCCCGCCCCCGCGGCCGCGCCCGTTCCCGTCTCTCCCCCCATGATAGCAAAAGCCGCCCAACCGGACGGCAGAAGAACGCGGCGAGTACAAGCGCCCCCCCCCTTCGCGCGCAGCGCGAAAGCAAAACACCCAGGTTGGCGTAGCAAGACCGCGAGAAGCCCCCTCGTGCCGATAATCGGCCCGTTTCGCGGCTGAACGTACTTCGGTACGCGAAGGCAAGCGAAAAAGGGCCGAG
>OLQI01002048.1_pt1 | contig 10994 bp, 9 predicted proteins | sample 1672171 | NCBI WGS metagenome assembly OLQI01 (sample SAMEA3136655, study PRJEB25190) | human gut metagenome
TCCAGTTCGGTGAGGGCGGTGCGGGCACGTTTTCCGACGGCAAGCTGAACACGGGCATCAAATCGCCCCATATCCGCCATGTGCTGGAGACCTTCGTGGAGGCCGGCGCGCCGACGGACATCCTCGTGGACGCCAAGCCTCATATCGGCACCGACCTGCTCGTGGACGTCGTGCGCACCCTGCGCCGCCAGATCGAGGAAGCGGGCGGCGAGGTGCGCTTCCATGCGCAGCTCGAAGGCCTGCGCTTCGAGGGCGGCGCGCTCGCGGGGGTTGACGTGCGCGACGGGCGCACGGGCGTGCTTGAGCGCGTCGACGCGCGTCGCGCGGTGCTCGCCTGCGGGCACTCGGCGCGCGACACGTTCGCCGTGGTGCACGGGGCGGGCGTGGCGATGGAGCAGAAGCCGTTCTCGGTGGGCGTGCGCATCGAGCATGACCAGGGGGCGGTGAACCGTGCGCAGTACGGCGACGCCGCCGCGCATCCCGCGCTCGGCGCGGCCGACTACAAGCTGGCCGTGCACCTGCCGGACGGCCGCAGCGCGTACACGTTCTGCATGTGCCCCGGCGGCGAGGTGGTGTGCGCCGCCAGCGAGGAGGGCGGCGTCGTGGTGAACGGCATGAGCCGCTTCGCGCGCGACGGGGCGAACGCGAACGCGGCGCTGCTCGTGGGCGTGGGTCCCGAGGACTTCGAGGGCGATGATCCGCTGGCGGGCGTCGAGCTGCAGCGGCGCATGGAGCGGGCGGCCTTCGAGGCGGCGCGCTCCGCGGGCGGCGAGGCGTACCAGGCGCCGGCGCAGACGGTGGGGGACTTCCTGGCCGGACGCGCGAGCGCGGCGGGCGCATCGGTGCGCCCTACGTACGCGCGCGGCGTGGCCTGGTGCGATCTGCGCGCGTGCCTGCCCGGTTTCGTGGCCGACGCCCTTGCCGAGGCGCTGCCCCTGCTCGATCGCCGCTTGCGCGGGTTCGCGGATGCGGGCGCGGTCATGACCGGCGTCGAGACGCGCAGCTCGAGCCCCGTGCGCATCGTGCGCGACGATGCGCTGCAGGCGCGGGTGGAAGGCGCGCCCGATGACGCGCCCGAAAGCGGCCTCTACCCCTGCGGCGAGGGGGCCGGCTACGCCGGCGGCATCATGAGCGCCGCCTGCGACGGCCTGCGCGTGGCCCGCGCCCTCGCAAGCGCGTTCGAACCGCGTTAGATTCGCGTTGGAAACATCGGCAGCTTTCGTGGAAACTATGTTCGAAACATGTTTGATTTGCGCAAGATCCGACGGCAAAGAGCGCTGGACGCACGCCATCGAAACGTGAGATCAACTCTCTATACTTATGCAATGAGGCGCAACGTGGAGCGGTTGCGTCAAGGATGCTATAGTAAGGGAGATCGCTGTGGAATCTAAGACGCTATTGGATCGAGAGGAGCTGGCGATGGATGTGAAAGAGGCTGCGAAAAGGGCAGCTGCCTATACTGCAGATATAGAGACTGTTATGGACCCAAAGAGCCTTTCTGAGTTTCTTTCCAAGTCGGGGTTCGCAATCGAATCGACGCATTTCGACGATGCGCATAACCGTTGGGAGATCGGAGTCGGCTTCGTTAGGGAGTTCGATCGCGGAGGGATCGATGGCATCGCTTCGTTGTCGTCGGTTTGGGATCGTATGCCTCTCCAAGGAACCCGAACGTACAAAACGGTGACGATATCCGACGAAAGCGGCGACGTTGTTTCGTACGAGTAGCCGATATGAAAGCGATACTCGACGCCAATCTACTGCTCGTGCTTCTTGCTGGTTCCTGCGATAAGCGAAGTCTCGGGCAAAAGAAATTCGTGAAGGATTACGGAGCAGACGATTTTAACATGCTGCGTGAAATGCTTTCGGGTTTCGGGGAATTCTTCGTCACGCCCAATGTAATTACCGAGTGCTCGAATCTGCTTTGCGGACGCGGCGGGCACGGCAAGAACGAACCAGAGGCTCGCGGTTTAGCGACACTATTCGAGTCGGGTCGTCTCAAGCGCATCGAAGAGCGCTATATCGAAAGCCGTGTAGCTTTCCAGCGTGGGGAGTATTCCTATCTTGGCGTGACCGATTGCTCGCTGCTCGCCCTCGTTGATGCGGATCATGTGCTTGTTACTGCAGATGGTGCGTTAGCTCGTGCAGCTCAGGCGATCAATCCGGCTTGCATAAACTTCAATCACGTACGTAATCGCTCATTACTCGACCCCCGCCGCTAGAACTCGATGCCGCGGCGGGCGATGACGCCCTCCTCGTAGTAGTGCTTGACCTCGCGCATCTCGGTGACGAGGTCGGCCACGGCCATGAGCGTGCCGCTGGCACCGCGCCCCGTGACCACCAGCTCCACGGTTTCGGGCCGCTCGAGCGCCAGGTCGACGAGCGCGTCCGGCTCGAAGTACCCCAAGCTGTCGGCAACGTTCGCCTCGTCGAGCACCACGACGTCGAACGCGCCGCCCAGCACCGCCTCGCGTGCGGCGGCGAGCCCGCGCCGCGCGGCCTGCGCGTCGTCCTCCGGGTCGGGGGCGCTCAACTCGCCGCCCGTGCCGAACTGCTCCGCCACGATGCGGTCGCCGAACAGGCGAAACGCATCGAGCTCGCCGGTGGGGCCGTACTTCATGAACTGGCAGAAGTACACGCGCAGACCTGCGGCCGCCGCCCGCATCGCCAACCCGACGGCGGCCGTGGTCTTGCCCTTGCCGTCGCCCGTGTACACCTGCACGTATCCTTGCTTCATCGTCATTCTCCCAGTTCCCGCGCCCAATCGAAGTCTTCCGGCGGCGCGGTGGGCAGCTCGCCCTCGGCCGTGCCGTCCGCGTGCCCGTCCCACTGGCAGGCGTCCATGTCCACGTGCGTGTCGTCGGCGAACGCCACCCCCTCGGCTTCCAGCATCTCGCGCTGGATCTCGGGGCCGCCGAACGCGAATCCCTTGCACAAGCCGCCGTCCTTGAACACCACGCGGTGGCACGGGATGTTGTTGACCTCGGCGCCGGGGTCGGGGTTCGCGTGGAGCGCGTAGCCCACGTACCGCGCCGAGCGCGGCGCGCCGATCAGCCGTCCCACCTGCCCGTACGACGCCACCTTCCCGCGCGGGATGCGCCGCACCACCTCGAACACCCTGTTGGAGAAATCGCCCATGCTCTCTTCGCTCCTCGCATTCGCTCAACGTTTCGCCCCAGTATACGGCAACCGCGCCCGGGCGTGAGCGAGCTGCGCGAGGCCGTTGAGGCGTATCTGGCGCGCGGCTGAAGAGCGCGCGCGGATTGCGGCTTCACTTTTCCCATCGTTCCACTTATGATTGATGCACGGCTGTTCCTCGAGAACCGCCCCCGCTTCTTTCGCACGGGAGGTAGTAGATGGGTCCGATCAACAACCGTCGTCAGGGCGCTCCGGACGGCACCGAGCCTTTGAGCGCTCAACCGAGCCCCTTCGATCAGAACGCTTTCGATCGCATCGCGTTCGAGCCGATCGAGGGCCTGCCGGGGCCGACCGACCTCGTCGACGCCGAGGCGCTCGCCGACATGCGGGCGTTCAACGACCTCAAGGCGAAGCGCAAGAAGCAGCGCAAGCGCAAGATCATCATCGGCGCCGTTTCGGCCGTGGCGGTGCTCGCCGTCGCGGGCGGCGCGTTCGCGTGGTACGCGGCCGACCAGGCGGCCAAGGCGCTGCAGGACATGGCCCCGCAGACCGGCTTCGTGGAGCAGGGCACGTTCGTCGAGACGGTGTCGGCGTCCGGCAACCTGCAACCTGTCGCGTCGGTGAGCGCCACGCCCGAGGTGGACGGCATCGTGGGCGAGGTGCTCGTGGCCGAAGGCGACGCGGTGGCCGAGGGCCAGACGCTGTTCACCGTGGTCAACGACGAGCTGGACAAGGCGGTGAACCAGGCGGCCCAGGGCATCGAGGAGGCCAAGAACGGCGTGGCCCAGGCCCAGAACGCCGTGAACGACGCCTACCACGCCAAGTCCGCCGGCCAGCAGGCCGCCGCGAACGCCCAAGCCCAGGCGCAAGCCGCCGCCGCGGCCGCCAAGGAGGCCGGGGGAGCGGCGGCCGAGTCGTTCGCCGGCGAGCAGGCGTCCTTCGACGAGTCCAGCGCGGATTCCGCCATCAGGTCGGCCGAACTCGCCTTGAGCAACGCGAACCTCGCGCTGCAGAACGCGCAGAGCGCCTACGACGAGGCCGTCGCGCGCGCCGCCAAGCGCACGGTGACCGCCTCCATCGCCGGCAGCGTCGTCGCGGTGAACATCGAGCCCGGCAAGGCGCTCGGGGCCACGGCGAGCGCCGCGACCTCGCCCGTGCAGATCGCCGACCTGTCGCAGATGACCGTCTCCATCAACGTGAACGAGATCGACATCCTGAAGATCACCGCCGATCAGACCGCCGAGGTCACGTTCACCGCCGCCCCCGACCTCACGCTGCCCGCCACCGTGGTGAGCATCGCCACCACGTCGGCCGGCTCCGGCGATGCGTCGGGCGGCGCCATGTACGGCGGCATGGGCGGTGCCGTCACGTACGCGGTGAAGCTGCTCATCGCCGAGCCCGACCCGCGCCTCAAGCCCGGCATGACCGCCAAGGCCACCATCACCACGACCACCATCGAGAACGCGCTCATGGTGCCCATCTCGGCCGTGCAGTCCGACGGCGCGGGCGGCAGCTTCGTGATGGTGCTCACCGACCCCGAGACGCAGGAGATGGACATGCGCGAGGTGGAGGTCGTCGCGTCGGACGGTCTCACGTCTGTCGTGAAGGGCCAGGTGAAGGCCGGCGACGAGGTGGTCGTGAGCGGAGGCGCGGGCGGCGCGCCGGGCGACATGGGCATGGAGGCCGGCGGCATGGCCGCGGCCGACTCCGCCGGCAGCGTCATGGTGGGGTAGCGCCATGGCCAACGTGGTTGAAGCCGTCGACCTGCACCGCATCTACGAGAGCGCTTCGGGCTACACGCACGCCCTGCGCGGCGTGTCGCTGACGGTGGCGCAGGGCGAGTTCCTCGCCATCATGGGCCCGTCGGGCTCGGGCAAGTCCACGCTCATGAACCTGCTGGGCTGCCTCGACACGCCCACGCGCGGGCGTTACCTCCTCGAGGGCATCGACGTGGCCGACTATCGAGACGACGAGCTCGCCGAGATACGCGCCACGCGCCTCGGCTTCGTGTTCCAGTCGTTCAACCTGCTGCCGCGCGCCACCGTGCTGCGCAACGTGGTGCTGCCGCTCATCTACACGGCCTGCCCGCGCAAGGAGCGCGAGCTGCGCGCCCATGCGGCGCTGCGCAGCGTGTCGCTCGACGAGCGGCTGTACGACCATCGCAGCAACGAGCTGTCGGGCGGCCAGATGCAGCGCGTCGCCATCGCCCGCGCCCTCGTGAACGACCCGGCGCTCATCCTGGCCGACGAGCCCACGGGCAACCTCGACACCGCCACGGGCGACATGGTGCTGAACACGTTCAAGCGCCTGCGCGACGCGGGCAAGACCATCGTGCTCATCACGCACGAGCCCGACGTGGCCGCCCACGCCGACCGCGTGGTGCACATTCGCGACGGGCGGCTGTACGAGGGGGCGCACGGCGGGGAAGGGGCGCGCCCATGAAGATCGGCGACCTGTTCTACGAAACCTGGCACGCGCTGTCCGCGAACAAGGGCCGCTCGTTCCTCACCATCCTCGGCATCGTCATCGGCATCGCGGCCGTCATCGCCATGACCTCGCTCATCGCGGGCGTGCAGAACATGCTCATGGGCGAGATGGGGCTTTCCCAGGCGCGCCAGGTGTCCATCAGCGCCTACTCGCCGCAGGGCATCACGTTCGACGACCTGGACAAGCTCGCGCAGGGCATGCCGGAGTACGAGGTCGTCACCGGCGCGTCGTACGCTTCGGCCGAGGTCTCGACGGCCGACGGGCAGAAGAACTACGCCACCGTCATCGGCGCCCGCCCCGACTATTTCACGGCGAACGGGACGAAGCTCAAAGCGGGCCGTTTCTTCACCGAAAGCGAAGAGCAGAACGCGGCGCGCCTCGTGGTGATAGGCGGCGGCGAGATGGCCGTGCAGATGCTCGGCGTCCCCGACACCGAGGCGGTGGGGAAGACGGTGCGCCTCGGCAACGATGATTACACGGTGATCGGCGTGATGGAAACCTCGTCGTTCATGGGTGGCGGCGGGACGTTCTACGCGCCCTACACCACGGTGGAAACGCGCATCGGCAACACGGGCGGCATCCAGCAGATCGTCGGCTTCGCGCGCGAGGGAACCGACATGGACCGCCTCGTCGAGACGACCCAGACCTTCGTGGCGCAGTACTTCAACCTGGACGCCGAAAGCGTGTACGTGTCGTCGCTCGATGCCGTCATCAAGCAGATGGAGACGATGATGACGTCGTTTTCGCTGCTCATGGGGTCGGTAGCGTCGATCTCGCTGTTCGTGGGCGGCATCGGCATCATGAACATGATGCTGACGAACGTCACCGAGCGCATACGCGAGATAGGCCTGCGCAAGTCGCTCGGCGCGCGCCGTCGCGACATCACGAAGCAGTTCTTGCTCGAGGCCATCATGCTGTGCGTGGCCGGCGGCGCGTTCGGCATCGTGTTCGGCTTCCTGGCCGCATGGGGCCTGGGGCAGGTGATCGGCGCGGTGCAGGCCGGCATGGCCGTCACGCCGGTGCTCGCGCCGGGCGTGGTGTTCGGCGCCGTGGCCGTGTGCGTGCTCATCGGCATCGTGTTCGGCTACTACCCGGCACGCCGCGCCGCCAAGCTCGACCCGGTGGAGTCGCTGCGCTACCAGTAGGCGGCCGGCGGGCGGCAAGCTCGGAGGTTGCGCCCCTTTCGCGTCGTTCGTCGACCCAAGAGGTGGTAGAATGCATCAAGCATGAAGAAGACGTCTCGGATCGTGGGAAGCCGGGTGAGAATCCCGCACGGTACCGCCACTGTGTTTCGGCCTTGCCGATCAGCCAGAATACCGACCGAGAAGCGTGTGTGCGCAAGCGGCGAGTTACCGCGAACGCAACCCGGAGGGCAAGAAAGCCCTCGGCTTGTCTGCGTAGCGAATACGGGCTGCGCGGCCCCCTCGAATCGCGAGGGCCGCGCAGCCTTTTGTTTTGCTGTCTCTCTTCTGCGAAGCGACCGATGAAAGGAGAAGGAAGACGGTGAAGGAACAAACGATCATCCCTGCGGGGGTCATGCGGCGGGCGTGGGCCCTCCTGCTGGCCGCCGCGCTCTGCCTGGGCCTCATGCCCAGCGCAGCCTGGGCCGAAGAAAGCGAGGGTGCGGGGACGTTCTCGGTGGCGCTCACCATCGTGGACACGTCCGACCCCGCGGACGGCATCCTGTACAACGGCAAGGTCGACGGCATGACCTCCGACGACACGGTTGCCGACCTGCTGGCGAAGGCGGGCTTCACCGCCGCGGCCAGCGCGGAGGAGACCGAGGGGAACGACAAGGCGTACTTCGACTCCTGGGGCTCCCCGACGTTCCGCGGCAACAAGTCGGTCCAGCAGCCCGACGGCTCGTGGGCCTATTGGGCGACGATGTTCGACGGCGACAGCGCGAACTACGCCAGCGCCCAGCTGACGTCGAAGCTGCAGGAGAACGGCCGCTACCAGTACATCTACACGTCCGACGCGACGTTCGCCTACGACGAGGAGGCTTCCGGATTTCCGGTGCAGCTCACCATCGTGGACACGTCCGACCCCGCGGACGGCATCCTGTACAACGGCAAGGTCGACGGCATGACCTCCGACGACACGGTTGCCGACCTGCTGGCGAAGGCGGGCTTCACCGCCGCGGCCAGCGCGGAGGAGACCGAGGGGAACGACAAGGCGTACTTCGACTCCTGGGGCTCCCCGACGTTCCGCGGCAACAAGTCGGTCCAGCAGCCCGACGGCTCGTGGGCCTATTGGGCGACGATGTTCGACGGCGACAGCGCGAACTACGCCAGCGCCCAGCTGACGTCGAAGCTGCAGGAGAACGGCCGCTACCAGTACATCTACACGTCCGACGCGACGTTCGCCTACGACGAGGAGATTCCTCAGCTCGCGATCTACACCGTCAACGACCCCTTGGCGGGGGCGATCAAGCCCGATCCCAAGCCCGAACCCGAACCTGATGAGCCTGCCAACGATGCCATCGCAGTAGACAGCGCTGCGTACAACACGCTGTTCGGCACCATCGCCAGTTCCTATGCGGGTACGTCCGAGGAATGGAAAGCCCTTGAGCTCGCGGCCGCCGGTCGTGTGTCGTCGGTTGACGTGGCGACGCTCGTGGCGAATGCGAAAGCGGCGAACGGTTCTCCCGAAACCACCAATTTGCAACGCTTCATCTTGGCGCTCACGGCCGTCGGCAAAACAGAGGAAGCAGCGGAGCTCGTGCAAACGATGGCGACGTCCGACATTTCGACTACCTATGTGAACGGTCAGGCGTTTGCTCTGCTCTCCTACGAAAGCGGTGCGTACGACGCGCCCGCGAACGCTCTTGAAACCGAAGCTGAGCTTGTGGCCAAGCTTCTGAGCGCGCAGCAGGCTTCCGGCGGCTGGACCTGGAAAGGCGCTGCCGAAGGGGACGATCCTGATACGACGGCCATGGTGATAACCGCTCTTGCCTCTCGCGTTTCGGACGCCTCCGTCAAAGCGGCGGTCGACAAGGGTCTCGAGGCGCTGCGCGCAATGCAGCACGAGGACGGCGGTTTCCGCGCATCCGGGGACGCGGCCGATGGTCCCATCAACGTCAGCTCTACGTCCTGCGTCGTGGTCGCCCTGTGCGCCTTGGGCGCGGATCCGGCGGCATCCATGGTCACCGAAAGCGGCGCGACGCCGTTGAGCGCGCTGCTCTCGCAGGCCACTTCCGACTTGTCCGGATTCGTTTACAACGGCGCTGCGAACGACCTCGCCACCGAGCAGGGGTTCCGGGCGCTTGTTGCGTACCAGGGCCTCAAGAACACCGGGGCGGCGTACAACGTCTACACGCAGGCGAAGCTCGGCCAGGCTGCGCTGCCCGCCGAGAAGCAGGAAGAAAGCGACGTCAAGCCCGCAGGGGCTCCGGCGGCCGACAAGAAGGCGCTCGCCAAGACCGGGGACGGCTCTGCGCCGTTCGCGGCCGGCACTGCCGCGCTCGCGCTCGGCGCGCTCGCGGCGGGCATCGCCGCCACGCGGCGCATGCGCGCTTCCGATGAGCTCTCGTTGCGCCGATAGGATCGCGGCAGCATGAGCGAAGATTCGAACGAGAAGACCGGCGGCTCGGGCGTCGAAACGCTCGAGCCGCGTGAGCGGGCCGAATCGCCCGACGATCGCATCGCCCCCTCCACGCCTCGCGGCGAGGAGGGGGCTTCGGAGGGCGGGGCGTCCGCACCGGCGGCGTCCGAGCCCGCGCGTCGCCGACCGCGCAAGGCGCTGCTTGCCGTGGGCGTCGCCGCGTCCGCGATCGCCCTGTGCGCCATCGTGGCGAGCATGGGCTTCGCCACCGGATGGCTCGGCGACCCTGTGCCGTCCGATCCGGTGCCGATGCCCAGCGTCGTCACGGATGCGCCCTCTGACGGAGACGACGCGTCGCAGGGCGACGAGGCCGATCGCAAGGATGCCGCCGAAGAGGCTTCGGAGGGTGCGGACGGGGAAGCGGGCGCCGCCGTCGACGGCGAGGGCGCGGCGGATGCCGACGGCTCGGCCGCTTCGACGGCCGGCGAGGCGCCATCGGGCACCGAGCCTTCCGCGTCGGAGGGCGCTGCTGCTCCGGCTCCGGCGCCTGCGCCCGAGCCGGCCCCGGCGCCATCGGCCCCCAGCACCGTCACGGTGTCGGTGTACATCGACAGCTCCCGCGCCGCGTCCAATGGCTACCCCTCATCCTTGGGCGGCGGCACGGTCACCCTCAACCAGGGCGCATCCGTCTACGATGCCCTCTGCGCTACCGGAGCGTCGGTGGGCGGGTCGAGCGGCTACGTCAGCTCCATCGGCGGCCTTGCGGAATTCGCTTGCGGTCCCGGCAGCGGCTGGCTGTATTTCGTCAACGGATCGTCGCCCGGATACGGGTGCGGTTCGTATATCCTAAGCGGTGGAGAAAACATTACGTGGATATACACCTGCGATTTGGGCAACGACCTGTAGATGTGCGGGTCGAGGAAAGCGAGGCGCCGTGTTCAGCAATCCGAAAGTGGCCAAGATCATGGCTGCATTGGCGATCTTCTTCGCCGTGCTCGTGGTGATCTCGATCTTCCAAACGGTGCACGCCTAGGGGCGCGCCTCGTATGAAGCGCACGGCGTTCGACCTGTTCCATCCCGTCGTGGCGTTCGGCTACTTCGCCGTCATGTTCGCGCTCAGCATGACGGCGATGCAGCCGGTCTACTTGGCCATCTCGCTTGCAAGCGTACTCTCCTACAGCGCGGTGCTGCGCGGTTGGCGGGCGACGGGTCGCTCGCTTCTCTGGCAGCTGCCCCTCGTCGCCGTCGTCGCGCTGGCGAACCCGCTGTTCTCGGCGTCCGGCTCCACCGAGCTGTTCCGCCTCGGGCTGCGCGCGTTCTACCTGGAGAGCTTCGTGTACGGCGCATGCATGGGCGTCATGCTGATCAGCGTGATCGTGCTGTTCTCGAACGCCTCCCAGGTGCTCACGTCCGACAAGGTCATGACGCTGTTCGGCGGCGTCGCGCCCACGATAGGCCTCATGCTGTCGATGACGGCGCGCCTCGTGCCGCAGTTCCTGCGGCGCGGCAACGGCATCGCCGACGTGGAGCGCGCGTGCACGGCGGCGCGCCCTGCCGAGGAGCCCGCAGGGAAGCTCGCTGTCATGCGCGGCTACCTGCGGAGGACTTCGGTGCTCATGGGCTGGGGCATGGAAGACTCGCTCGAGACGGCCGGCGCCATGAAGGCGCGCGGCTGGGGGGCCGCCGCGCGGCGCACCACGTACGCGCGCTACCGGTTCCGTCGCTTCGACGCCGCGGCGCTCGTCTTCGGCGGCGCGCTCGCGTTGCTGGCCGCAGCCGCCGCCTGGGCGGCATGCGCGCAATTCCGTTTCTATCCGACGATCGGCGGG
>OLQI01002066.1_pt1 | contig 10930 bp, 7 predicted proteins | sample 1672171 | NCBI WGS metagenome assembly OLQI01 (sample SAMEA3136655, study PRJEB25190) | human gut metagenome
GAAGGTGATTTTTTATGCATTTTGGCTCGTAACTGTGAAGGTACTGAACAGTTACTGAGAAAGGAATAAAATATGAGTGAAAAAATTTTACTGATTGACGGACACAGTATTTTGAATCGTGCCTATTATGGACTGCCGAATCTGACCAACTGGGAGGGATTGCATACAAATGCTGTGTACGGATTTTTAAATATTATGACGAAGGTGCTGGAAGAAGAAAAACCGGAATATCTGGCGGTTGCGTTTGACCTTCATGCACCTACATTCCGCCATAAAATGTATGATGCATATAAAGGTACAAGAAAACCCATGCCGGAAGAATTGCGGGAACAGGTTCCGCTGATCAAGGAGGTTCTGACGGCAATGAAGGTAGCCATTGTTACCATGGAAGGATATGAGGCAGATGATCTGCTGGGAACCATTGCGGGAATGGCAGAAAAGAAAGGGATAGATGCGACAATTCTGTCCGGTGACCGTGATCTTTTGCAGCTTGCTACAGATCATGTGTTGATCCGAATTCCAAAGACTAAGGGCGGAAAAACACAGATAGAAGATTATCACGCAAAAGAAGTACTTGAGACGTATCAGGTGACACCAGCGCAGATTATTGAACTGAAGTCCTTGATGGGAGATACAGCAGATAATATTCCGGGAATTCCGGGTGTTGGAGAAAAGACGGCGACAAAAATTATTGCTGCTTACGGTTCTATTGAGAATGCGCATGAACATCTCGAAGAAATCAAACCGAACAAAGCCAAAGAATCGCTGCGGGATCACTATGACCTCGCAGTGCTCAGTAAAAAACTGGCGACCATTGATACAGAAAGTCCGGTAGAATTTTCCTGGGAAGATGCAAGAATGGGAAACCTGTATACACCGGAAGCATATGATTATTTTAAACGACTGGAATTTAAAAATCTCTTATCCAGATTTGACCAGCAGGAGACAGAACAAAAAGCACTCCCTTCCTGGCGTATCGTAGAAGATTTCGCAGAAGCGGAGAATATCTGGAAACAGGCAGAACAGGCAGAACAGATAGGAATCGCTGTTATTGACGGTATGGACGGAGTACGCGGCGTTGCGGTAGCACTGGAAGATCAGAATACGGTATATTTCCCGGTGGAAGGTTTTCAGACGGAAGGTGTGTTATGTGGTCACCTGGAACAGCTTTTTGCCGGAGATTCGCAGATCGGTGCCTGGGATGTGAAAGCGATCCGTAAAAAGATAGAGATTCCGGAACGGAAAGGGATCTTTGATCTTGGTATCGGTGCATATCTGCTGAATCCGCTGAAAAACGATTACACCTATGACGATGTGGCAAAAGAATATCTGGGAGAACAGCTTCCGTCGCAGGAAGAAGTATTCTCCGGTATGAAAAAGCCGGATCCGAAAAAAGCAGATAATGAACAGGTGGCAGCGTATGGAGCTTACCAGGCATATGTGGCACTTCATGGAAAAGACACACTGAAAAAAGCACTGCAGGAAGCAGGTATGTGGGATCTGTTTGAAGATATTGAGATGCCTCTGGTATTCACTCTTGATGATATGGAAAAAGAGGGAATCCTTGTAAAAGGAGAAGAACTGAAGCTGTACGGTGAAAAATTAGAGGTACGGATCAGGGAACTGGAAGAGAAGATTTATGAGGAAGCCGGAGAAAATTTCAATATCAATTCACCGAAACAACTGGGTGTGATTCTGTTTGAAAAGATGAAGATGCCGGGTGGAAAGAAGACAAAGACCGGATATTCCACAGCAGCGGATGTTCTGGACAAACTTGCACCGGACTATCCGTTTGTTGCCGATATTCTGGAATACCGGCAGCTGACAAAATTAAAATCCACGTATGCAGATGGGCTGGCGGGATATATCGGAGCAGACGGAAGAATTCATTCAACTTTTAATCAGACGATCACTGCGACAGGAAGAATCAGCAGTACGGAACCGAATCTGCAGAATATCCCGGTGCGTATGGAACTGGGACGTCTGATCCGAAAAGTATTTGTTCCACGGGATGGTTTTGTATTTCTGGATGCGGATTATTCTCAGATTGAACTGCGTGTTCTTGCCCATCTTTCCGGAGATGAGATGCTGATCAAAGCGTACCGGGAAGCACAGGATATCCACCGGATGACAGCTTCTCAGGTTTTTCATATCCCGTTCGATGAGGTAACACCTCTGCAAAGAAGAAATGCGAAAGCAGTAAATTTCGGAATCGTCTACGGAATCAGTTCTTTCGGTTTGAGTCAGGATCTGAGCATCACAAGAAAAGAAGCAGCAGATTATATTGAAAAATATTTTGCCACTTATCCGAAAATCAAGAGTTATCTGGACGGAGAAGTGGAGAAAGCAAAAACGGATGGTTACAGTCTTACGATGTTCGGCCGCCGCCGTCCGGTTCCGGAATTAAAATCCAGCAACTTTATGCAGCGTTCTTTCGGGGAAAGAATTGCCATGAATTCTCCGATTCAGGGAACCGCTGCAGATATTATTAAGATCGCCATGATCCGGGTCAACCAGGCACTTCGGAAAGAAAATCTCCGTTCCCGTCTGGTGCTGCAGGTGCACGATGAGTTGTTGATTGAGACGGCAAAAGAAGAGGTGGAGCAGGTATCGGCGATCCTGGAGCGGGAGATGCGTCAGGCAGCAGTACTGTCTGTTCCGCTGGAAGTGGATATGCATACAGGCGAAAACTGGTATGAAGCAAAATAACAGTTAACGGAATGAGCGAAACGATAACAAAAGAAAGGGGAGATACCAGATGAAGGTGATAGGAGTAACCGGTGGCGTAGGTGCCGGAAAAAGTGAGGTCCTGGGATATATTGCAGAACATTGGAATGCAACTGTTGTGGAAGCAGATGAAGTGGGGTATCTGGTCATGCGGCCGGGAAAAGCCTGCTACAGTTCCATTGTTGATCTGTTTGGAACGGAAATCGTGAAAGAAGATCAGACGCTGGACCGGGAACTGATTGCAAAAATTGTATTTGAGAACAAAGAAATGCTTGCGAAGATGAATGGAATTGTTCACCCGGCAGTGAAAGAATATATCAAAAAAGCAATAAAACGAGAAGAAGAGAATGAGACAAATATTTTTATTGTAGAAGCAGCTCTGTTGATTGAAGATAAATATGATGAAATCTGTGATGAATTATGGTATATTTATGCAGATGAAGAGACCCGCATGGAGCGATTGAAGCAAAACAGAGGATATTCGGAAGAAAAATGCCGCAGTATTTTCAGAAATCAGCTCAGTGAGGACGAATTCAGTGATCACTGTGATTTTGAGATTGACAACAGTGATGATTTTGAAAAAACAAAAGAACAGATTCAACAAAAGATGCAAAGGATGCAGATTGATGAGGTTATGTAGTATTGCAAGCGGAAGTAGCGGAAATTGTATATATGTGGGAAGTGATAAGACTCATCTTCTGGTAGATGCGGGAATCAGCGGAAAGAAAGTGGAGTTCGGACTGAATTCTCTGGATCTTACCACAGGTGATCTGGATGGTATTCTGGTCACGCATGAACATTCGGATCATATTAAGGGTCTGGGTGTAGTGGCAAGAAAATGCGGAGTGCCGATTTATGCCACACAGGGAACGATCCGTGCTATGGAAAATTCCGGGAGTCTTGGGAAAATGCCGGAAGGCATTTTTCATGAAGTGACACCGGATCAGGACTGCCCGATCGGAGATCTTACGATTCATCCTTTTCGAATCTCTCACGATGCTGCCGAACCGGTTGCTTATCGAATCGGACAGGGCGACAGAGAAGTGGGAATTGCCACGGATATGGGTGTTTATGATGAGTATATCGTGAAAAATCTGGAAGGATTGGATGCATTACTTCTGGAAGCAAATCACGATGTAAATATGCTTCAGGTAGGTAAATATCCTTACTATCTGAAACGCAGAATATTAGGTGATAAAGGTCATTTGTCCAATGAAACGGCAGGACAGTTGCTTTGTCGGCTACTTCATGATAATATGAAACAGATCCTGCTGGGACATCTGAGCAGAGAAAACAACTACGAGGCGCTGGCTTATGAAACTGTCTGTGCAGAGGTGACAATGGGTGATAATCCATACAAAGCAAAGGATTTCCGAATTGATGTCGCTCACAGAGATACAGCATCAGAAGTAGTAGAAGTGTAAAGGAGAAGAAAGATGAAAAAAACAATTATCACAGTAGTAGGAAAAGATACTGTAGGAATCATTGCAAAAGTTTGTACTTATCTGGCAGATAATCAGGTGAATATCCTTGATATCACACAGACTATCCTGGATGGCTACTTCAACATGATGATGATCACAGATGCCAGTGCATGTGAGAAAACAACCGGTGAGATCGCAGAAGAACTCAACACACTGGGTGAAGAAATCGGTGTAAATATCCGTTGTCAGCATGAGGATATCTTTAACAAGATGCATCGTATCTGAGACCGGCGCAGGAGGGCAGAAAAATGATTAATATGTTTGAAGTAAACGAAACCAATAAGATGATTGAGCAGGAAAACCTGGATGTGCGTACGATCACACTGGGTATCAGTCTGTTAGATTGTATCGACAGCGACCTGGAGAAAGTCAATCAGAAGGTTTACAATAAAATCACAGGACTGGCCCAAAATCTGGTACAGACCGGTGAGGATATTTCCAAAGAATACGGAATCCCGATTGTAAATAAACGAATCTCCGTTACACCGATTGCACTGATCGGCGGTGCAGCATGTAAAACACCGGAAGACTTTGTTACGCTGGCAAAGACACTGGACAAAGTAGCAAAGGAAGTAGGTGTAAACTTCATAGGCGGTTATTCTGCACTGGTATCAAAAGGTATGACAAAAGCAGATGAACTGCTGATCCGTTCTATTCCACAGGCTCTTGCCGAGACCGAGCGTGTCTGCAGTTCCGTAAATCTCGGTTCCACAAAGACAGGAATCAACATGGATGCTGTAAAACTGATGGGTGAGATGGTTCTTGCCACCGCAGAGGCTACAAAAGAAGACGATTCTCTGGGCTGTGCAAAACTGGTCGTATTCTGTAACGCACCGGATGATAACCCGTTTATGGCAGGTGCCTTCCACGGGGTGACAGAAGCAGATGCAATCATCAATGTGGGTGTCAGCGGACCTGGTGTTGTTAATTATGCCCTGTCACAAGTAAGAGGTGAAAACTTCGAAGTTTTGTGTGAAACTATCAAAAAGACTGCATTTAAGATCACCCGTGTCGGACAGCTGGTTGCACAGGAAGCATCGAAGAGACTGAACGTACCTTTTGGTATCGTAGACCTGTCTCTGGCACCGACTCCGGCAATCGGAGATTCTGTTGCTCAGATTCTGGAAGAGATCGGTCTGGAACGTGTAGGCGCACCGGGAACCACAGCAGCACTTGCCATGTTAAACGACCAGGTGAAAAAAGGCGGTGTTATGGCATCCTCTTATGTCGGTGGCTTAAGCGGGGCATTTATTCCGGTCAGCGAAGATCAGGGAATGATCGATGCAGTCAATCTGGGAGCTTTGTCTCTGGAAAAACTGGAAGCCATGACCTGTGTCTGCTCGGTAGGTCTGGATATGATCGCGATTCCTGGAGATACACCGGCAACTACAATTTCAGGCATGATCGCAGATGAGATGGCAATCGGTATGGTAAACCAGAAAACCACAGCAGTCCGTGTGATCCCGGTTATCGGAAAAGGTGTGGGCGAAACTGTAGAGTTTGGTGGATTACTCGGTTATGCACCGGTAATGCCTGTAAATACTTTCCGTTGTGATGATTTCATCAATCGCGGAGGAAGAATTCCGGCACCGATCCACAGCTTTAAAAACTAAAAGATTCCTGAAAAAATACTTGCGTATTTTTGAAGAGACTGTTATACTTGGTTCTATCAGATAGTTCTTTATCTGATAGAACCTTTTTCATAGGTTCATTCCGGCAGTTCTGCCAAAGATTCCAATTTAAAAAAATTAAAACAGGATGGATAAAATCTTTATACCCGGAGGGATTTTTGCGTCCATGAACAGGAGAGCAGGTGATAGGAAAACAGAGCATTAAATATATACATATCCGGTACGATATCTAAAAACACGTCAACAAACATAGCAACAATCATATCAACAAACATATCAAAAAAAGCATATCAGAAACAAATCAAAGGAGAAATACACAATGAAAAACAAAACATGGAAAAATTATCTTGGTGCGGCAGCGTTGGTAACTGTTCTTTTTGCAGGCTCTGTATCTGCTTATTTTACTGATCAGGATGAGAAAGTAAATACGTTTACTGTGGGTAAAGTAACGATTGAGCTGGAAGAACCAAAATGGGAGAAAAAACCGGATGATAACGGCAATAAGATTCCGGATGAAGCAGAGCGTATGACACCGAATCAGACGATCATCAAGGATCCACAGGTGAAAAATACGGGAAATAATGATGCATTTATCTATATGACAATAGAAGTTCCATGCAGACAGATCATTTCAGTAAATAATGATGGTACGAGAAATCCACTGGCGATGAGAGAGTTATATAACTATCAGGTGGATAATTCCTGGAAACTGCTGGGAACTGTGGACGTGAGCGATGAAAGTGGAAAGAAGGTTGCGGTAAAACATCTGTATGCGTATGCAGGGGCACAGGGAATCTGTACCGTAGTAAAACCACAGGAGACAACAAAACCACTGTTTAATCAGGTGACCTTTATCAATGCGATGGAAGGACAGGGACTGGAGGAAAATACCTATAAGATCAATATTCAGGCATATGGGATACAGACAACGGATCTGAATGGTGGCACAAAAGATGCAGCTGAAATCTGGAATATTATCACCAATCAAAGAGAACTTACGGAACGATTTTCTTAACAGAGGAGAGTGACGAGGATGAAAAAAATTTTATCCATAGCGGGGATCGTCTGCTTCAGTATGCTGGTTGCGGTCGGTACACATGGAGTCTACAGTTGGTTTACCGATCAGAGCCAACGAGTCAATTCTTTTTCTGTTGGGATGAATGAAGTAGAGATCAGGGAAGAATTTCCGGATCAGGAACTTACACCGGGGAAAATTATTAAAAAAGAAGCTGGTTTTACGAATACAGGAATGGTTCCCATGTATGTGAGGGCGGTTTACCTGTTCAGCAACAAGGAGGCGGAAGAAGGAAGTGAACTTCTGATGGGGAGTACTTTGTGGGAGAAAGCAGACGATGGATATTACTATTATAAAAAGATAGTACAGCCACAGGAAAGCACGGAACTTTTTCTGAAAGGAATTCGCTGGAAAAAACAGAAAATTACGGATGGATTTGATCTGACGATATATACCGAGACAGTACAGGCAGCTGGACACAGTAGTGCAAAAGAAGCATTTGCGCGGATGATGGAGCGGCAGGAAGGTGGGCAGGTATGAAAAAAACAGGGAAAATCAGTGCTTTGTTATGTGGGTTACTGCTGATCGGAATCTCAGGAATCTACGGATTGCCGAAAGCTTATGTCCTGTATCAGGCAAACAGTGGAAAAGTAGAGATTCATCTGGAAGAATATCGGATGAATGGGGAAAAGGAAGTTCCATGGGAAACAGAAGAAAATGTACTTCCGGGTGGGCTGATATCCAAGATTCCACGGATCGTTAATGATGGAGCAGATTGTTATGTGCGTGCGAAAATAGTATTTACATCGGAGGAGACATCGGATCAGCCGTTGTCTGCGGACAATCTGGAAGGGATTGGCAGTGAATGGGTGCAGGATGGAGAGTATTTTTACTGTAAGGAAGTGGTAAAGAGCGGGGAGAGCGTTGACTTTTTCCGGGGAATCCGGTTACCTGCAGAATGGAAAGAAAGTCCTGAGGCAGAGAACCGATGGCAGGCGAGTGTACGGGCGGAAGCAGTACAGGCAGAGTGTTTTTTTCCTGATTTTTCTGTCAGTGATCCTTGGGGGATGAAGACGAAGCAGTTTGTTATCCGCCAGGCAATGGAAGGAGAAGCAGAAGAACAGGATGGTGACAAAGACCAGATGGAACTCGTGATTGCATCGGATCTGCAGGGGTTCACGATGGAACAGGAAGGGTGTATGAAACAACTGGAGACATTTATGCCGGGAAAAAGTCAGTCCGGAAAAGTTGTGATCAGAAATGGAGCAGATCATAAACGGGAAGTATTTTTCCGGGCAGAAGCCCCGCAGATGACACCACTTCTGGAAAAAATGGAACTTACTGTGCAGATCAGAGAGAAAGATCAGATACAGATTCTCTATCAGGGAACGGTGACAGAGACGATGTTAAAACAAAATCAGTCTCTGGGAGAAATTCTTCCGGGAAAGGATAAACAAGTAGAATTCTTATTTTCTCTTCCGGAAGAGGCAGATAATGTATATGCGGCACAAACCGGTCAGGTAAAGTTTTGGTTTACCACGGGAGCACCACAAAAGACTCAGATAGTGAAAGTGGCAAAAACGGGAGACAGCCAGTATCCGGGGCGCTATCTTATAACCGGTATTGCGGGAGCTGTACTGGCAGTTGTAGTTCTTGGAAAAGAAAGCATCAGGAAGAAAGGAATAAAAAGCAGATGATAAAAGCGACAGAAAGAATTCTGCGATTCTTTCTGACGGCTGTGGGGATGGCAGGATTTTGCCTGTTCCTTCTCCCACAGACTGCAGGATGTACACCACGTGTGGTGATCAGCGGATCTATGGAACCTGCAGTTCCGGTGGGAAGTATCGTATACACAAACAGATGGATCAAACAGGAAAATATAAAAGAAGGAGATATTATTGCCTATGGGTTATCAGGGGGAGTATCGGTTCTTCACAGAGTAGTGGAAACAGATAAAAACAGCAGAATATGGAGAACAAAGGGAGATGCCAATGAGGTCAGTGATCCCGGAGCAGTATCGTATGAACAATATCTTGGAAAAATGATCTTTTCACTCCCTTATGTGGGATATCTGATATCTGTGTTTAAAAGGAGGAGTATCTGGCTGGGAACTATTGCAGTCGGTATATTACTGATCATATTACAACAGAAGGAAACATGGAAAAGCGGAAAGGAGAAGACGGTTTGAAAATATGGAAAAGAAAAGTAATCGGGCATGGTGTACTGGGAATCTTACTTTCTTTCGTCATTGTCGGCAACGCAACCGGAATCTACGGAGCCGACATCGACGATACAGTACCGGTAGAGGCAGAAAGTGAAATGACAGATAGCGGGAAAGAAGAACAGCAGGAGATTACGCAGGAAAAAACACAGGATTCAGATGATCCGGAACCGTCGGCAGAAGAATCGCAGGAGATCAGCCACGAAAGTGAGGAGAAAGAGAATCCGGAAAAGGATGAAGCAGACAAAATACCGGAGACAGAAGATGGGCTGTTCTATCTGGAAAACAGCGAGGAAGAGATAGATACATATTCTTTTGACAACAGCAGCGAACAGCCGGTAGCAAATGTTCGATATGACAAATTTTTATGGCCATCCGGTGGAAAAGGTTCTGCATCCTGCCCGAACCTTGGCATGGGAATGAAATATATTGTCGGGGATGATCAGAACGTTGACGGGGGTGGAAAATGGAGATATGTCTATTGTGTGGAATATCAAAAGGACTGCCCAATCGGAGGACTCAAGATGCAGTTTAAAGGCTGGAGTAACCGAAAAGTTGCCTATGCACTGTATTACGGTGCGCTGTATTATGGATATCCATGCCGTTATGAGCCATATTCTACCGGTAACTGGCAGATGGACTACTTTGTAACGCAGGTAGCTGTACACATTCTGAATGGAGAATTTACCCTTGCAGCGGCGAGAAACGGGATGAACAAAAGTAATGCCACAACAGCAGAAAAAAATCTCGCCTATGACCGGATCAGTAAAATTGTGGCAGCAGCCAATGAAACAAGTAATTATGGTGGGTTTACTGCTGACGGATGGCTGGATATGGAAAACTGTACGTTTTCTCTGAATGGTTATAATAACAGCTGGAGCCTGCAAAATGGAAGGTACCTTTCAGGAGGGAACTTTCATGGGAACTTTCAGTCCTATTATGGGTATGATTTTCGCGAACAGTTGACAGGTTATGAGATCAGTGCTCCACAGGGCGTTCAGATTGAAAAAAACGGTAATCAGACATACGCAGATTTTCGGGCAGCGATTCCACAGGCACAGTACAGAAAATGGCAGCTGACAGGCATGCAGATACCGATCACGGTGACAGCTTCTCTGCCAAGATACTGGGGTGGAGGAATCTATAAAAGCAATTCAGCTTCAAATTTCCAGAGTATCTGCTTGCTGACCTGGGATGCTTCCGGAGGTACGACAAGAAAACAGGCAAGAGCCGATTTGAATATTGAAAAAGTGACAAGGAATCTGACAATCTACAAAAAGGATCAGGAGACACAGAGAACTTTAAAAGGTGCACTGTTTTCGTTGTGGGCATATGACGGAAGTGGATACAGCAAAAAGATCGGCAATTTCCAGGATATGCAGGATGGAAGTTACCAGATAAAAAATATTTCTTATACACAGACAAAGGATGGCTGGTTTCTGATCAAAGAAGAGCGTGCGCCGGAAAACTACAAAAAGACATACCAGCTGGCAAACAGCCTGGATGAAGAAAACTACCGCCAGTATGGAGGACGTGAAATACGTATGAATGAGAATGGTTTTTATTCTGACCGTGTGGAACAGCCATGTATCTTTTATGATGAGAAAGAAGAACCGAAGGCAAAGGTATATGTAAAAAAATATGATATCAAATCCAGAAAATTACTTACAGGAGCACAATTCCAGATTTATCCGTGGATACAAGAGGAGGAAAAGTACAGTGATCAGGCACTTCAGACATTATCTTATAACAGTCAGAAACAACAGTATGAGACAGAAAAAGAAGTGATTGCAGATAAAGCGAATCAGGGAAAGTTCCTGATCCGGGAGACAAAGTCGCCACAGCATTACTG
>OLQI01002067.1_pt1 | contig 10925 bp, 11 predicted proteins | sample 1672171 | NCBI WGS metagenome assembly OLQI01 (sample SAMEA3136655, study PRJEB25190) | human gut metagenome
GATAGCGTCAATTCTGGCGGTTATTTCCGTCCTTTTTAGTGGGACATATTGGTTAGTAAATCATGGTAGCAAGGTTTTTAATAAAAACATAAATTCGGTATTAAAGCCTTTTTCTGAACAATTAAGAACGTTGAATACTAATATTCAAAAGTTAAATGCTAGTTTTGATAAACAACAAGCAAATTTTGAACGATTAGAAAAACGAGTTGATGAACATGATAGAAGGTTAGATAGACACCACGAACGAATTAAAACACTGTTTGAGAAGGGAGAAGAATAAATGAAAGTTATCAATGATATTATCGAATGGCTAGTACAGACAGGGCTAGTATCTGTACTGGCTATTTTTTTACTCAAGCAACTCAAGCCGGTTTTAGATAATAAGGCTGAACATGCATCCACCGAACAATCACGAGCATTGTGGACTTTGCTTGAACAAGTGGCAGATATGGCAGTTACAAGTCTTGTTAGCCAAGATAAAAGCGGACGTGAAAAGTTTGATGAAGCAAGTATGATTGTAAACGATGTAATGAAAAAACAAGGATATAAGCTTGATTCACAAGTTATCCACACAGCAGTTCAATCTGCTTATGAGAAATCAGAATTAACACCAACAGTAAATACTAAGGAGGGCAAGTAACATGGTTATGTACACAGTAGATATTTATTCGGGATCAGATGATAGTATTATTCGTGATCCACACGCTCAAGGAGTAATTATGAAGGCTACTCAAGGCACAGGATACGTTAATCCAAAGTGCAATCACCAATGGGATTTAGCAGGACAATTAGGTAAAAAGCGTGGCTTGTATCATTACGCTGGTGGTGGTAATCCAGTATCAGAAGCACAGTATTTCATTAATAACATTCAAAATTACGTTGGCCAAGGTATGCTGATCATTGACTGGGAAGGTTACCAAAATTCAGCATGGGGAAATACTAACTGGGTTCGTCAATTCGTAGACGAGGTACACCGTTTGACTGGTGTATGGTGTGTTATCTATGTTCAGGAATCAGCTTTAAACCAAGTGGCTAACTGTGCAAAAGATTGTGCAGTTTGGGTAGCCAAGTACGCATCCATGAACTGGAACTCTTGGACTGTGCCAGACATGAACGTATCTAGTGACGCTTTTGGTTCAATTGCTGGTTGGCAGTATACTGGAGGTGACATGGACCGTTCAATCTGGTATCTGGATGCGAGTGCTTGGGATAAGTTTGCTAAACCTGGAGCAAAGCCACAAACTGAGACACCTAAGCCAGTTCCAGCTCCTAGCCAAAACAGTGCTAAATATGACTCATGGACTGATGATTTAGGTGTTAAGTGGTTTAAAGAAGATGGCAAGTTCACTATTACTGTTGATGAAGGTATTGTGTTACGTTGGGGTGCTACAACTAATTCATCTAAGATTGGAGTTTTGCCTAAAGGTTCAGTCGTTAAGTATGATGCCTTTTGCCACTCTGGCAGTTACGTATGGATTAGGCAGCCTAGAAGCAACGGACAATATGGTTACTTGCCAACTGGCGAAAGTTCTGGGGGTAAACGCACAAGTACTTGGGGGAAATTTGAATAAATAATAAAGCTCATCTAGTCCTTAAAAGGATTGGATGAGCTTATTTTTTTATAACAAAAAAGCAGAAGTTGGGTTGCTTGCCACCGCATCTGCTTTTCTGAGTCTGAATTAATTCTAAAGATTAATGCTTCCGTCTGTAACGGTTCTTAATCTTAGAACTAATCAGATCTATAATTACTCCAGAAAGAATGGCTAGTCCAAGCTGAAGTAAATCATGTAAAAACGTAAACAAGGAAGTTACCCTCCCTTCTGTGAGATATTAAGGCGGCTAGCCTTACTCACAAGGAATATCTTACATATTAAGCAATTTTAAAGCAATAAAAAATATTGACAAACTATATAAATAAAGATAACATGAGAGTGTAGACAAGGAGGTTTCACCTCTTTTCATATAGAGATTGGCTATCTCTAGTTTTTGCGGTTGGCTACCGTACTGTCATTTGTGTTATTCCTTTCTGTTATCCCAACAGAAAGGTTTTTTATTATTCTTAGAAAACATAAGACACCTTGTTTCTGCTATTGTATAAGTAGAGGCAAGGTGTCTTTTAGTTTTAACCCACAAAATGACCCACAGTTTATTTGATATATTTCAGTTAATAGGTAATTATAACAGTATAAATGTAGCTTTAATTAAGCAAAAAAGTAATAGTTTCTACCTATTTATATAGGGTAATATTTATGAATTAAATTAAACAATAACGGATAAAATTCTCTAGATGGTCTTTTTGGTAGTTTTTTCCCCTTTTTTTTGTTACTATGTAAATAATAGTAGTCGGAAAGGCAGGCAGAGCTTTTATGGAAATGGAAAAAATAAATGAAAATACTATTCGTGTAGTATTAGATGATGAAGATTTAACAGCTCGGGGAATAAAATTCTTGGATCTGCTAGGAAACCAGAAAGAGATTGAAAGTTTCTTTTATGAAATTTTAGATGAAGTAGATGTTGAACATGAGTTTAGGGAAAATGATGCAGTAACATTTCAATTAGTACCTAATAAAGAAAGTGGTCTAGAGATATTTATCACTAAAGTAAATCCTGATGATATCACAGATCAAGATGGAGAAAAAGAAACTGAAAATGAGAATGAAACTGTAGAAGACACAGAGGATGTAAAAAAGGATATAGATTCCTCTAGTGATGAGTTGTTGAATTTAATTAAAAATAGTATCGAAAATTCACGGAATATTGCTGAAAATAGAGATTATAGTCGTAGATCTAAAATAGATGATGACGAGGTTATTCAGTATTTAAATGACGATACAAAAAAGAAATATGTGTTTGTAGTAGAATTTTCAACATTTGAAGATTTTGTTCAATTAGCGCATGTTTTAAGAATTGAAGGTGGAGTTTCTAACTTGTATTCTTACCAAGAAAAATACTACCTTGAATTGGTATTGTTTGATGATAACTATTCTGAAGAATCTGCAAAGGATTTAATTTCACTCTCTTTTGAATATGGAAAGAATTCTAAGATTTCTCCGATTCTTTTAAAAGAAAGAGGAAAATTAGTGATGGGGCAGACAGCGTTAGAGTTAGCTCGGTATTATTTTAAATAAGTTAAATAAAATCCCTTTCTTGCGTATTTTCACGTAGGAGGGGATTTTTTGATATATGCTAAAGATGAAAAAAATAATATTGTAGAAGCAAATATGGCTAAAAAAGGAAGAAAATATTATTGTTCAGGCTGCCATGGGCAAGTGATATTGAGATGTGGAAAATTAAGAGTTAGTCATTTTGCACATAAAAAGCATGCTTGTGATATTTTTTCCGAAGGTGAAACATTAGAACATTTAAGAGGAAAGAAATTATTAATGACATGGTTAAGAAAAGAAGGAAAGAATCCACAAATAGAAGCATATTTGACTTCATTACATCAAAGACCTGATATTTTGTGTAATAATAAAGCTTTTGAGTTTCAATGTTCGCCAATATCTGTAGAAAGAATGAGTAAAAGATCTAAAGGATATATAAGTGAAGGCTATGATTTCTTTTGGTTTTTAGGCAAGAGGCATTTGATCAGAAAGAGATTAACACAACAAATAGAACAATTTATACGATGGCATAAAAATCTAGGATTCTACTTAATTTATATTAATGTAGAACAAAGAAATATGGAGGTTTATTACCATATTCAACAAGCTGACTTTTTACCAGTCCGCTTTTATAGAAAAAAAGTAAATAGCTGGAAGGAATTACAAGATTTCTTTAAGCAAAATAGAATAAAGAATTATAATTTATTGTCTATATCAGAGAGAAAGCGACAAAAAAATTGTTTTTATAGAAATTGTTTGCAATCGACGAATAAATTTAAAAAGTTACAAGTAATATGTTATACCCATGGATATATACTACAAGAAATATACGAAGAAATTTCAAGCGAAAGATATACTTATCCAATCTACAAGGAATATATATTCACTAAAAAAATGTACGAAAAGTTGAATTTAAAAGATATAGAACTCTATTATCAATTACTATTCATCAATTTTAGTAACATTGATTAAATAAAAGGTAAGTTAAAAAATTTGAAAAAACATATATTTTCTTTTAATATTTATGTATGAGATGAATACATCAAATAAAAGAAAAGAAGTGAATTTTATGTCTGAAAAGAAAGCAAAAAGATTACTTCAGAGAAATGAAGTTCCAGAAGAATTAACGTGGGATTTAACAAAAGTATTTAAAAGTGATGAAGAGTTTGAAAAGGAATACCAAACTGTAAAAGATGAGGTACAGAACTTCAGAAAATTACAAGGTACAATGGATCAAGGTAGTCAAAGATTTTTACAAATCATTGAAAATTTCTTAAGTATTAATAGGAAATTTGAAAGAGTTTATGTATATGCAAGTATGAGAAATGATCAAGATACTACAAACGCTAAGTATCAAGGATATAATGAAATGGTTGATGCATTAGCTGCTGAATTTTCAGAATCTATATCCTGGTTCGAACCTGAGTTACTAGAATTAGATGAAGATAAATTAAAGCAATATTTTGTAGAAAAAAAAGAATTAAAACAGTATGAACATTTAATTGAGAGTATGTTGGTCATGAGAAAGCATACGCTTGATAAAAAAAGTGAGTCTTTATTAGCTGGAGCTAGTGATATCTTTGGGACATCGCAAAATGTTTTTGGCATTTTAAACAACGCAGATCTAAAGTTTCCAATAGTAAAAGATGATAATGGTGATGATATTCAATTATCGCATGGTGTTTATAGAAAATTAATAGAATCTACAAATAGGAAAGTTAGAAAAGCTGCATTCAAGGGATTATACAGTGTTTATGACCAATTTAAGCATACAATGGCGACAACATTAATTGGAAATGTTAAGGTGCATAACTTTAAAGCAAGAGTTCGTAATTATAAAGATGCTAGAGAAGCTGCCACAACATCTAATCATATTCCAACAGAAGTCTATGATGTATTACTGGAACAAGTACACAAAAATCTTCCATTATTACATCGCTATGTAAAGCTTAGAAAGAAAATATTAGGTGTCGATGAACTCCATATGTATGATATGTATACACCGTTAACTGAAGATAGTAAGTTTACTTATAATTATATTCAAGCGCAAATTGAAGCAAAAAAGGCACTTGAAGTATTGGGAATGGATTATTTAACGCACGTTAGTGAAGCATTTGAAAATCGTTGGATAGATGTAGTTGAAAATAAAGGAAAGAGAAGTGGAGCATATTCATCAGGAGTTTATGATACTCCGCCATATATCTTATTAAATTGGCAAGATAATTTAGAAAATCTTTTTACCTTGGTACATGAGATGGGACATAGTATGCATAGTTATTACACTAGTCATAATCAACCCTATCAGTATGGAGATTACCCAATATTTTTGGCAGAAATAGCTTCAACTACTAATGAAAATATTTTGACGGATTATCTATTAAAGAATAACGATGAAAAAGAGATATTAATCTATATTTTAAATCATTATTTAGATGGATTTAAAGGTACGGTATATCGTCAAACACAATTTGCAGAATTTGAAAAATGGATTCATGAACAGAATTCAAAAGGAGTACCACTAACTGCTAAATCAATTTCTGAATATTACTTAGAATTAAATAAGAAATATTATGGCAATGATGTAGTAAGCGATCCTGAGATAGCTTTAGAGTGGGCTAGAATTCCGCATTTTTATTATAATTTCTATGTTTATCAATATGCGACAGGATTTGCAGCAGCAACTACTTTAGCTGAAAATATTTTATCTGGCGATGAAAATAAATTAAACAAATATTTAACTTACTTAAAAGCTGGTAGTAGTAAATATCCATTGGAAGTCATGAAAGATGCAGGTGTGGATATGACAGATTCTTCATATTTGGAGAAAGCATTTAAAGTTTTTGAAGAAAGATTAAATCAATTAGAGACATTATTGTCAGAAAAATAAATATAAATAAAAAAGATTGGAGATCATTAATTTAATGATTACCAATCTTTTTTTTGTTATAGTATCAATTGAACGTAAATAAGAATTAGTTTAACAAAGTTTCATAATAGATGTTCCACTACTATTTTGTTGTCTCTGTGAGAGTAAGACTTTCTTTATTTCATCTAATGATTCACAACCAGAAAAAGAATACGCAGAATTATTATTAGCTGAGCAATCATAAACAACAATTGTAGGATGTTCAGTTACATTCATTTCGGTAGCTAATTCTTGATCTTGTTTAAAAGCTTCTATTGCTAATTTAGAATGTCTATCTTGTTCAAAAATATCCCAATCTAACCCACTTTTTTGTGCAGCTAATTTAATGGTTTCAAAATTATAATCTTTTTGATCATTAACTACAAGTTGTTGCACATTTAGCAAGAAATTCCGTCCTTTCTTCTTTCCTTGAAAAGAGGCAGCTTTAAAATCTATAGATGAATGATAAATATTCTCAGATAGTCTATTACGTATATCAACATTATTTAGTGGAATATTCATGCGACACATAACATCATTAATAGTTTTGAAATTCATTAAAGGAACAAAATTGAAGTTAATTTTTTCATTCAATGAATCACCTAATTTTAATATGTTTTGTTCAGTATGGTAGCATGTACTACCTAATGGGTTAATAAATAGATACATATCTAACACATTGGTTGCCTCCTAAAACCTTCGCTCTATTCAAGTATACTTTAACTAAAAATAAATGAAATTTCAAAGATTTTGTTTTTTCGTCTTTACATATCCTTTACAAAAGCACCCAAGGCTCTTTACATTAACTAGATATAATTAAATTGAGCAAATGGGAGGACAATATAATGAAAAAAATAAAAATTCTTATAGGAAGTTTATTAATTGCAACCTTGATGACAGGATGTGCAAGTAAAAAAAACAATAATATAACTATTGTTGGTTCAACAGCAATGCAACCAATGATAGAAATGGCAGCAGAAGAATTCCAACATCATTCTAAAGTAAGAATAACTGTTCAAGGTGGAGGCTCAGGAACAGGCCTAAGTCAGGTACAAGCAGGAGCCGTAGCTATTGGAAATTCAGATATTTTCGCACAGCAACAACCAGGAATTAAAGCTGAAAAATTACAAGATAATAAAGTAGCTGTTGTTGGTATTGCACCTGTAGTTAATAAGAAAGTAGGTATAGATAATTTATCTATGGAGCAATTAAAAGGAATTTTTACAGGTAAATATACTAACTGGAAACAGGTTGGAGGAAAGAATCAAAAAATCATTGTAATTAATCGTGCTCAGGGAAGTGGAACAAGAAAAGCATTTGAAAGCGACGTATTAAAAGGTGAAAGTGCTATTAAAGCACAAGAACAAGATTCAAGTGGAACAGTACAAAAAATGATAGCTGCTACACCGGGATCTATAAGTTATTTAGCTTTTCCTTATTTGAATAAAGATGTTCAAAAATTAAGTATAGATAATGTAAAACCTAATGCAAAAAATGTTGAAAATAATGATTGGAAAATTTGGGCATATGAACATATGTATACAAAGAAAAAGGTAGATAAAAAAGTTAAGAAATTTATTGATTATATTTATACAAAAGAAGTTCAACAAAATCTAGTTAAAACTTTAGGCTACATTACAATTCATGATATGAAAGTTCAGAAAGATGAGAACGGAAATATTGAAGAAATTCAGAAATGAGGAAACTTATATGAGAGATGAAATTAGAGAAAAAATTCAGAAAAATTCAAAAGCAACTTATCAAGAAATATTTGGAAAGTTGCTAGTATCAATAAGTATTATTATCATTTTGCTGATTGTAAGTGCAATCTTTGGCTTTATTTTTTCAAAAGGAATTGCAACATTTACGGAAAATAATGCTCAAGTTAAAGATTTTTTTACAGGTACTAATTGGAATCCAAGTATGAATGAAAAAGGACATCCGCAAGTAGGAGCATTACCAATGATTTTGGGATCATTTGGTGTAACTTTACTGGCTGCAATTTTTGTAACACCTTTTGCTATAGGAACGGCTTTGTATATAACAGAATTGGCTTCAAAGAAGATGAAGAAAATTTTACAGATCGTTATTGAATTATTAGTAGGAATTCCATCAGTAGTTTATGGATTTATCGGATTAAACGTGGTTGTTCCTTTTATCAGAGAAAATTTTGGTGGTACGGGATACGGTATTTTAGCTGGAGCAGTAGTTTTGTTTGTAATGATTTTACCGACAGTTACTTCATTAACAGTCGACAGTTTAAAAGCAGTACCTAAGCATTATCGTTCTGCTTCATTGGCTTTAGGTGCTACTCCATGGCAAACAATGTTTCATGTGACTTTAAAAGCTGCTACTTCGGGTATTTTAACAGCAATAGTTTTTGGAATGGCACGAGCTTTTGGTGAAGCATTAGCGGTTCAAATGGTTATAGGAAATGCATCATTAATGCCAACTAGCTTATTGAATCCAGCATCGACTTTAACTAGTGTTTTAACTATGGGAATTGGGAATACTGTAATGGGCACAGTTGGAAATAATGCTTTATGGTCTTTAGCTTTAGTGTTATTAGCAATGTCTTTGATTTTTAATTTAATTGTTCGATTGATTGGAAGAAAGGATATTAAGTAATGAAAAATACAAAGTTTCAAAATAATGTTGCAATGGCGATAATAAAGCTAATTGCTGCTATGGTTGTACTAATATTAGTTTTCTTACTAGGAAAAATTCTAATCTCAGGAGTACCACATATTTCTTGGAAGTTCTTAGTAACACCTTCAAAGGCATTTACAGCAGGTGGGGGAATTAGCGTCCAAATATTTAATTCTTTTTATTTATTGATATTAACGTTATTAATATCGTTTCCTATATCATTGGGTGCAGGAATATACTTAGCTAAATACGCAGCAAAAAATAAAATAACATCGCTAATTAGAATGGTGATAGAAATTTTAAGCTCGTTACCATCAGTAGTTGTTGGGCTATTCGTATTTTTAGTTTGCGTGGTCCAAATGCAAATAGGATTTTCAATATTAGCAGGAGCTATTGCTTTAACGTTCTTTAATTTACCACTACTAACAAGAAATATAGAAGAGTCTATTAAAGCTGTCCCTAATCTACAATTAGAAGGTGGATTAGCATTAGGATTATCTAAGTGGAAAACTATCACTAAAATAATTCTGCCTGAAGCTTTGCCGGGAATTATCACAGGCGTTATCTTGAGTGCTGGGAGAGTTTTTGGTGAAGCAGCTGCACTTATTTATACAGCAGGTCAAAGTGCGCCAGCTGTTGATTTTACTAATTGGAATATTTTTGATGAAACTAGTCCGTTAAACTTGATGCGTCCAGCTGAGACACTAGCCGTTCACATTTGGAAAATTAATTCAGAAGGAATTATGCCAGATGCAAACGCAATTTCAGCAGGAACTTCAGCAGTTTTAATTATTGCAATTTTGATATTTAATTTATCAGCTCGATACTTAGGTAATTATTTATATCGTAAATTAACATCAGCGAGGTAAAAATATGGAATATAATTTAAAAGATAAATATATTTTGCAGTTAAATGAAAAAGAAAAGGCATTAGAAACAAGGGATTTGAACATCTTTTATGGAGAAAAACAAGCTTTATTTGATGGAAATTTACAATTTGAAAGATATAAAATTACTTCTTTAATCGGTGCTTCAGGATCTGGAAAATCAACTTTTTTACGCTCTTTAAATCGTATGAATGAAGGAGTAGCAGATGTTAAGGGAAGTATCTTATATCGAGGAATCGACATAAATTCTCCTAAAATAAATGTTTATGAGATGAGAAAATATATTGGAATGGTTTTTCAAAGACCAAATCCTTTTTCAAAATCAATATATGAAAATATAACTTTTGCATTAAAAGAAAACGGAATAAAAGATAAAGAAAAGCTAGCTGAAATAGTAGAAACAAGTTTGAAACAAGCTGCTTTATGGGATGAAGTTAAAGATGATTTAAATAAGAGTGCACTAGCTTTATCTGGGGGACAACAACAAAGATTGTGTATTGCTAGAGCTATTGCGATGAAACCTGATATTTTACTATTAGATGAGCCTGCAAGTGCATTAGATCCGATATCAACAGCTAAAATAGAGGAAACATTATTAGAATTAAAGGAAAAATATACTTTGATAATTGTAACGCATAATATGCAACAAGCTTCAAGAATTAGTGATTACACAGCATTTTTCCATTTAGGAAATGTCATTGAATATAACAAAACAAAGAATATTTTTACAAATCCTAAAATAAAATTGACAGAAGATTACATTTCAGGAAACTTTGGATAGGTGAACTTTATGGAAAAAATAATAACAACTAAAGATGTACATTTATATTATGGAAGTAAGGAAGCTCTTAAGGGAATAACTTTGGACTTTCCAGATAAGGGAATACATGCATTAATTGGGCCATCTGGTTGTGGGAAATCAACGTACTTAAGAACTTTAAATAGAATGAATGATAGAAAATGTAAAAATAGAAGGGGAATTTAAATTTAAAAATCAAAATATATATGATGAAAAAATAGATTTAGTTGAATTAAGAAAGAAAATAGGAATGGTTTTCCAACAACCTAATCCTTTTCCATTTTCTATTTATGATAATGTTACTTATGGATTAAGGATGGTTGGGATAAAAGATAAGAGAATTTTGGATGAAAAAGTAGAAACAAGTTTGAAACAAGCTGCAATTTGGGAAGAAGTAAAGGATAATTTAAATAAAAATGCCTTGGCTTTATCCGGGGGACAACAGCAAAGAATCTGTATTGCTAGGGTACTTGCTGTAGCTCCAGAGGTTATTTTACTAGATGAGCCAACAAGTGCGCTTGATCCGATTTCAACAGAAAAAATAGAAGAGATGTTACTAACCCTTAGAGATAATTATACAT
>OLQI01002068.1_pt1 | contig 10921 bp, 13 predicted proteins | sample 1672171 | NCBI WGS metagenome assembly OLQI01 (sample SAMEA3136655, study PRJEB25190) | human gut metagenome
CGCAAAAAGCCGCCGAAGTATTCTTAGAAACACCGCAAGCGACCGTTTTAAATAAGCCAAAGTTTTACATTGTAAAGCCCAAGCAAGGGGAAGACTTTACCTTACCCAAGAAATGGAGCAGTAAGACCCTCGGTAAGACCGCGATTAAAGCGTTGGTCACTAAAGGGGAAACCAGCAAATTAAAGGGATTCAAAAGCAAAAAGGGGAAGTCGTTTGACGCTAAGTTAAAGCTTGACGGTGGCCATAAATTAAGTTTTGACTTTGATTAGACCTTACCTACCGCCTTACACGATGTTCCAGTTGGTGAACCCGTCATTTAGATTCACTTTTACAAAGCCAAAAGTAAACCTAAACAACAGGTGAGATTAGCAAAGCAAAGGAGATTATAAAATGAACAATGAATTAGCAGTCACTGGTAGCGAATTACCCGTTTTGCAGACTAAAGGAACCTACAAGTATTTAAAAGAAATCACTGGGAATGGCGCTTATTATCAAGTCGCCTGGCAAAAATTAGCCGACGGCTACGTTGCTCTTTATGGCACAGCCCCGATTCAAATAAGAGCTGTACCACCCCTGAACGATATTTTTGAAGATGAGGAGGGGTAGACAATGCCAAGTAAAGCCGACGTTAAAGCCTGGAAGGCGCAATTAGTTGCCCAAGCCGAACAGCAAATTCTAAAATTAACCGATAGTGATCAATTTAAACAGTATCTTAATACCTTGGCTAAATTCCACCAGTACAGTGCTAGAAACATTGACTTAATCTATGCTCAAAATCCGCAAGCGACCCAAGTCGCAGGCTTTAAACAATGGCAGACTGATTTTAACCGCACCGTTAATAAGGGTGCTAAGGCCATTCGAATTGCTGCCCCGATTATTAAGAAACTAACACTCGCTGATCAAAAGCGACTTGATACCACCGATGAACGCGCCATTGTCGGTTATCGTTATCTGCCCATCTTCGACGTGGCACAAACTAGTGGTGACCCAGTCCTAAGTGCTAAAGATTTTGTCAAAGAAAACTTGGCCGATCATCAGAATGTGACGAGCTTGTATAACGCATTCAAAGATTATTTAAACCAACAAACCGATCTGCAAGTCAGTGAGGCACCCTTAGCAAAACTAAATGGAGCTAAAGGGTACTTTCAACCTAGCACTAATAAAATCGTCATTGGTGGTGATGAACCTGACAATGCCCTAAAATTAAAAACGTTGTATCACGAATATGCGCATAGTCAGCTACATGGGTTAAAAGCAGCTTTTAAAGATCGCCCACGAGCCTATCAGGAAACCCAAGCCGAAGCGGTCGCATATGTTGCCATGCAAAATATTGGCGTTGATACCAGTAACTACTCACTTGGTTATGTGGCTACCTGGGCTAAAGATAAAGCCGTGATCCATAGTGCTTTGAGTGAGATCCAGCAAGTGAGCAACAAAGTGATAGCGCTTAGTGACAGGTTAACCAAACAATTAGGCTTACAGGAAGCGCAAAAAGATCCTGAACATGGTCTAAAAAAGCGCTCAGCCCAAGCACTTAATAAGTCGTATCAGGGTTTGCAACAACAAATTAAGCAAGCGACTGATCCCCAACAAAAATCAGAACTGAAAAACCAGTTAAATGATGTTCACCAAGAAATAAGTAATCGAACTCAAAAACAGTTGCAAAATTTTGTGAGACAAAATCCAGAAATCAAGCAGTCAAGGCAAACTGAATCCCAGCAAAGACAACTATAACTAATGTGTTTTAAAGGAGAGAAAAAAATATGATCATACAACGTATTTTTAAAAATTCAGACGCTAAAGAGGTTGCTAACTTAGTTAAAGAAACTATGTTAACTATCAACATAAAAGATTATTCTAACGAGTATTTAGAGAATGATTTAAAACATCTTGCTTCTCAAGATTTTAAAGAGAGAGCAAAGGACTTTCACTGTTATGTATGTATTTATTGATGATACTGTAAAAAAGTCAGTGCTGTTGGTTCAATTGTTGCATATTGGAGCAAAAAAGATGAAAGTAGTTTGTTCAACATTTTTGTATCTCCTGAATATCAAGAACGAAGAATATAAAAAGACGGAGAGCTAATTTTTATAGCTTCTCCGTCTTTTTATATGCTACATTGCGAATTTCTTATAGTGAGACAAAGCAATCAGAATCGACCACAATATCATTAGCATTGTAGCCGTGAATCAAAGTAGTTATATCCGGTAAATGATGGTTGCTTTGGTCAACCGTTTTTAGCTGAGTCGTTACCAGTTGTTAACTTTGATACGTGTCGGTCAGCACTTACGCAAGTGCTGCTAAGGACTGCTGCGGTCGTGGGACGTAGACTTCATTCAACTGATGGTTTTTGTTGGTTTAAGGCGACGGTATGATCCGATAAATAGAACCCCTTCCATTTCATCATGCCCCGGTCGTGATAATCTTTTACTGGCGCATTTGCAATTTAAAGAGATGTACCTAATGACTGTATTGGTCATAAAATGCTCCTCATCTGTCAATTTTGGCACAAATTATTTTTGTTCGTAATTACAGTATAGGAGTCGTTATAAGAAAAATTGACTATCTCTTTTCGTGATGGTTATGGGTGATTTTAAACTGAATGATCACATCAATTTTCCCTAACTTCTCAATGATTGCTTTCTTTAACTCGACTTCAAAGTCATGCATTGCCGAGGGAGACTGAATGTCTAAGAATACTACTAGTCCTTTCGTATCCTGAATGATACGTAAGTTTTTTATCACAACATGTTTGTTTCGTTTATGGGCAATAGTATAAACAATACACTCAATATGGTCTCGCTTTTTTTTAGGGGCGAGAATGTCTGTTTGAATCGTACTTTGGACACCATACTTATCATACAAATCAATGTTAATTTGATGTGCCCAATACGATAGGGCTGATTCACTCTGCGCTGACCCGACTAACTGCATCGAAATGAACATGCGTTGTAAACCATAATCATGAGCTACTAAATCGTATACAGTAAAATCAAATGGCGCCACCTTTAATAGATTTTCAATATCGTTTGCAAATTTTGGCGTGATATCGAGGCCGATAATCCTGTTAGCAATTCGTCTGAGTGTTCGGTAAGCAGAAACTATAATAAACATTGAAACTATAAAACCTATCCATATATCAGCATGTCTGATAGCCGTAAACTTCGATAAAAAGATTGAAAAGAGAATACAGCTGGTCATTAAACCATCACTGATACAATCTACGGCAATCGACTGCATTAACGAAGAGTTCACCTTTTTAGCAACGTTAAGATTATAAAACCACATACAAAACTTTATCAGCACTGAAATTAGTAACAAAACTATAATTAAAATGGAATAATGAGTAGTTGTGTTACCAGTAATATTCTTCATTGATGAGCCGAATGTGTTTATACCTACTAAGATGAGTAGGAATGAATTTAATGCACCTGCTAACCATTCTAAACGTCCGTGACCAAATGGGTGATCCTTTCCTGCGTCAAAATGTGCTATCCATAACGCATATATTGAAATGAGTGTTGAGAGGACGTCAACTAAATCGCTATATGCGTCAGCTGCGATAACAGACGAGTTTGATATATAACTACAAATTATTTTTAGGAAAAATAGAGCCAGATTAAAGCACATATTGAAGATATTGCACACAGTGACATATTTATAAAAGTATGATGTATCAGATATATTCTTTTTTTCTAAAATTTTGTTAATCAAATTGATCATAAGACACACCCGTTGTCTTTTTATCAATCTTTGACTTATCAGTCCAATAAGATATAGGGATAAACAAAACTAGAAATATAAAACTGACTAAAAAAGTTTTATTAAAAGCGGCTGTCAACTCGGTATTCTTTTGGCTTTTTATGTGCCTAAGAACCTGATTTAATTCCCTCTTTTGCGCGATTAGGGCGATTCCATTTGTTAGTTTGCCGTGCTTATCTTTTAATTTTTTACTACCATCATTAATAGCCAATGCGCCTTCATTTAGCTTTATCAAATCTTCCGATAATTGCTGAGTACCAGTAGTCACTTTTTTAGATCCATCGACAATTTCTGAAATGCCATAAGATTCAGATGTAGTTTGAGATTGACTAGCAGCAAGTTTGGAAACCTTTTGTAAAGAACTGGATAGACTCATTGTACTGGAATATAATTGTTGGCTTCCAACAGCAGCTTTAGTTAGATTGTTTTGCAATTTGCTGGTTCCAATTGTTACTTTATCAAGTCCGTCATCTATTTGCTTCTCACTAACATACAGTTTATAGAGATCCGTGCTCTTTTTTGGTTGTGGGAGATTAGAAGTTTGCTTTGCAGCAGTAACAATTTTATTTTTGTCAATTGTTGGTGTAGACTTTCCGGTTCCAGTATATTTAAAAGCTCTTGAAATTTCTTGGCTGCTGATAGTTTTTACATGTTCTGCCAGATTAGCAGTGGCTATTTCAGCCAAAGCGCTATTTTTCGTTGTATTTACTGCTTCCGAAATATTGTTGTTTAATAGTCCAACCAATAACGCTATTCCTAAACAAGTTCCAATTTGCCTGGCAGCATTAACCATTCCAGAAGCAATACCAGCCTTTTCTTCAGGAATATACTGGACTGCCGAAATTAGGGATAAACTACCTAAGCCAAATCCCAATCCCAGCACGCACATAGCGAAGATCATTTGGAAGAGGGACATATTGTAAGCAAGTTGTGTTAGCAAAAGCGCTCCTAAAGCCATCAAAACAGTCCCGGTCATTAACGGCCAACGAAAATTGGAACTCTGTCCTAATTTATTCCCTAATGGCATAGCTAACATAACCATAAGGGAACTAAACATGATAATAAAACCTGCATGTAAAGCCGTATAGCCTAAAATATTTTCTAGGAAAAAGTTAAAAACGACACTAGAACAAACAATCGTAAAGCCACAAGCAAAGTATATGGCCATAGATGATGTAAAAGTAATATCACGGAATAAACTAAATTCAATTAGGGGGTATTTTTTACGTAAATCAATCAAAATAAAGACAATGAAAAGGACTAGTGCACTGATTGCCATAAAAATTATTCTGGTAGAAAGCCAACCATAATCGTATCCCTTTAAAAGAACAAAGGTTAATAAAAATAGTGTGGTACTAAGTAATATAATCCCAAAGTAATCAATATTTTTAGAAATAGTTGAATCATAGGATTCTTTAAAACACGCTCCAATCAAAATCACTGTTAGTACTGTGATTGGAACATTGATAATGAATATTCCTCGCCATGACCAATATTCAATAATTAATCCGCCTACACACGGACCGACAGCAGCTGCAAATGCAGCAACTGCACCTATACGCCCGACAGCGGCATTAGCTTGTTTTCTACCAACTAAAGAAACACATAACGGAACTAAAATTGGTGTGGCAATAGCGCCGCCAATTCCTTGTAGGGCTCTGGCAGCTATTAACATGATAATTGACACGGAAAGACTACATAGTAATGAACCAATTCCAAATAAGCATAGTCCGAAAATGATGATTTTTTTTCGACCCAACTGATCACCAATTTTTGCAGTAGGAATCATTAGTGCTGAAAGAACGAGTACATAGACTGTGCTGACCCAATTACTAGTATCTAAATTACTGTTAAATGCGTTAGTGATGGTTGGTAATGCAATATTTGTTATGGTCGTGTCAAGCGTAACTATGAACATAATCAATGACAGAGCAGCCAAACCTAATTGCCTTTTAAAGCTAGAATTCATATTTTTTATCTCCTTTTTGTTTCTATAAGAATCTGTTTCACGATGAAACTAAAAGATAACGAGAAGCCTGTCTAATAGGTTTCTTTAAGAATCGCGCTTTGTTTCACGTTCTCTTTCCATTATCAATTTTTTAAAGAAAGTCATTGTTCGATTATTGATTTTAACTAGATCAGATGTGGTCTGCTTTGATATATCCGAGTAAATATCGAACAATTGTTCTTCCATTTGTCTTACATACGTTTTATGGTTATTGGCTGCAATCTGCCCCTTACTTGTTAGTGTCAGTTCAATTGTATTTTCGGACCCCGCTAAAAATTGTTTAGACGCCATTCCCTTTTTAACTAACTTTTGAACAGACTTTGTGGCCGTTCCCTTGGTAACCTTTAGTAACTCTGCCAACTTAGTTAAATTAACTTTGGGGTGACTATCGATTGCAGCAATGGTGTGTATCTCTGCTGGAGTCAGCAACGTGTCGGTTCCGTAATAGCTAGTTGTTTGGTTTAAATCTTGGTATAGCTGTGAAGTTGTATCAAAATCATCAACTAATTGTCTAATTGTATTAATTTTATCCATAATTCTTAATCTCCCATATAGCGATTTATAGATGTTGTTTATAGAAACTGTTTCTATAAGAAACTTAATTACAATTTTACCAATCATTCTTTTTTTTAGCAACTATTGCAGGACTTTATCGTATAGACTGAGTCTCAACCGTCCTTCTCTAATTAAAGCAAAGTTCAGATTAGATTGTAATATTCAATGTGATATAGTACTCAAAAACGAGCCGACATGCTATAATATGAGTAAGAAAAAGGAAGTCCCGCTGATAACAGGACTTCCCATACAAGCCGCTTTAAAGACGGTGGCCTAGATTACAAAACTAAATTGTCGCCCTGTAACCGACCAAAGTTACGCAGGGCGGCTTTTTTATTTGTGGTGCTTGTCGATATAGCTGAGTAGCGCGATTAAAAACGTGCCAAACAGCAACATCAACGAGAGTGTCTGGAAGACGCTCATTGACTGTGAAACCTTCCTGAAGATTATTCCATGTTCCCATGGGCCTCACCTCACAAGGGAAAAGACAGCCACCGCCCTTAAAACTTCTTGCTTAATCCATTATACCTGAAATTCTATAATTGATTAAAAGAAAATTCCAAAGTAACCTCTTACACTTAACATTGTATATTACAGTTGAACATACTTCTCTGATAACTTGATACAAGCCAATACAGAAGGGGCGTAAATCAAAATCAATAACTGTAAAGAATAAGTCCACGTTTAAATCTTGCTAATTAATTTTTGTATACAAGTGTTCAAGCTCTTCTGGAAAATACTTCAAAAACTCTTTTCTATCTTCAAGAGACTCTTCATCGTCATAATTTTCAGCATACTCGTTAAAAGAAACTAGTAAATGGAGGCGACCGTTAGGGTATACCCTAATGGTCTTTTTTATTTCTGTGCAATACTAGGAATTGCAAGCGTTCATTAGAACTGTCCAAAATGAGAATTGGAAATGGCTGGAATTATTTTTGCGAGCACAGCAAAGGCGATTCAAAAAACTTAATAAGTAGCTACAACTATAATTGCAGTTATAGTTGTAATTGTAGTTATAGTTTGCTATAATATAGTTATAGCAAAGGAGGTATTAGTTTATGGCTAAGATTATTGCTTTTTATAATAACAAGGGCGGAGTTGCAAAGACTACTACCGCAACCAATGTTGCAGGGGTACTTTCTTTACAACACAAAAGAGTTCTATTGATTGACGGCGATCCACAAGGACACACGAGTTTAACGTTTGGTGTAGACGCAGACGATTTACAAACAACCCTAGGCGCTTATCTAAGTAGTGGTTGGGACGCTAAACAAGCTTCCGATTATTTTATCAATGTTAATGATTATCTTGATGTTGTCCCAAGTAATCAATCGCTATCTGATTTTATTATTGCTGTTTCAGGAGAAGATCCAAAATTTAGAAATAAGCACCTTAAAAATTTTATTGACCCAATCAGAGATGAGTATGATTATATTATTTTTGATATGGCACCCGCCGTTGATATTATTTTAGAAAACATTGTTGAAATTGTTGACGACTTAATCGTTGTTGCAGTTCCTGAAACGTACGCCGTCAAAAATGCCGAAACAACTTTAAAAATTACAGATGATAAACACGTGATTGTTCGCCACATTGTCCCAACTAAAACACAATTAAATACGAACACTCATAAGTTTATGTTGAAAAATCTAAGAGAAGTTGCCGAAGCACACAACATCAAAATGACCGATACATTCATTCCAAATTTGATTGCTTTTGCTGAAGCAGTTTCAATTTACGAATTACCATTAGCACTAGTTAAAGATAATCACTACAAGTCAGCACAAAAATATTATCAAAATTTAGTTAAAGAACTGGGGTATTAAAATGACAAAACGAGAATTTAAAAAAGCAGTTGATACAAATAAACTTTCAGGTCTATCTCAACCCAAAAAATTTATGAGCAATGAAGAAACTAACAAACAATGGCAGGACTATTCAGAAGCTATCAAACAAGAACAAGAAAATTACGAACAAGTGCTTTATTCAGTTGCAGTTGAGCCGTCATTAAAAGAAGCAATTAAGATTGCGGGAAAGAATAGGGGACGAGTGAAAGGTGGCGCAAAATCAATTGTGAGAGACGCTATGACTAGCTATTTCGACAAACACCCCGAATTATTTGAATAAATAACTGTAACTGTAATTGCAGTTATAATTACAGTTACAGTTATATGGAGGTAGAAAATGAAAACTCAATTAATGGACTACTGGTTATATTTGTATCTTGGTTGTATCTATCTAGTGCCTTTGTTTCGTATTATAAAATTAAATAATAACGATACTCGTTTTATGTTACGTAAGTTACTTTTCCCACTAGAATATCTAATTCAAGTTAAAGCAGAACAAGCCTTTAATAATAGTCGGTCAGCAACACGCTTAATTCACATTCTATTGTTTCCTATGAGCGTTTTAGGACTGGTAGGGGCAAGTATGCCCCTAGTGTCTTTAAACGAGCCTATGATGAAACATACGGCTATTTTAGTATTTATCACTTATTATTGCATGTTAGCGCCGATTACTTTTTGGTTTCAACCAAAAGCTGGCAAAATATACAAGACCAAATAAATTTGCCGCTTGGTAAGCGCTATGCTAGACTAAGATTAATTTAACAACCGAATAAAGAGATCAAGCTAAACAGAAAAATCCCCGATTCACGAGGAATCAGGGATTTTGGGTTTAGCAAGTAGCTCATACCAGCTACTTAGATTCAGTCGATTTTCACCGGCAAGTTAAAATCGACTGAACATTGTTCTTAATTTGTAGGTTAATTATACCGCAAACCGGTCCTAGAGGACAAGTGAAGGATAGTTAAAAACAGATTAAATCCAATGGGCTAAGTAGCTAACCGAAGCTATTTAGTCCATTTTTGTTGTTAGAAATTAAAAAAGTTGCCGACTGGGCAACTCACAAACAGACACATGCTGGTAAATTACAAAGCATTCATTTATCCGTGAGGCTTTGTAATTCAGTTAAAGCATATCAGATTTGTATTTTAAAGCAAATCAAATGTTTTAGCAACTCTCTTTTGAGACAGCGTGTGTCAGTCAAGAAAGGGAGTTTTTATGATGACAGAATCAACCAATTTCAATTACTATGAAGCTGACAATGTTTATGGAGCCCTATTTTTCCAGTTTCCTAAGGTGTTGATGTATGGCGATCAATATAAAAAGTTAAGTAGTGACGCCAAACTTGCCTATATGGTACTGAAAGATCGGCTAGAGTATTCATTAAGAAATAACTGGATTGATGAAGATAACCACGTTTATTTTATTTTCACCGTCAAGGAATTACAGGACTTATTTAACTGTGCCACTGAAAAGGCAGTAAAGATCAAGAAAGAATTACAAACAGCCAATCTATTAAAGCAAACCCAAATGGGATTTAACCCCAAAACCAAAAAGAATGAACCCAATCGTTTATATCTTTCCAAGCTTGATGTTAAAGCTACCGATGTCTATTTACGCGGCGAATATGGTCAAAATAAGGCGAAATCCCTTGCTACGAGCGGGATTTCGAAAATCGAAAGTCCGCGGGACACCGTTAAACCCCTTGCTACGAGCGGGATTTCGAAAATCGAAAGTCCGCATGAGTTCGTCGACAATAAGACGCAATCCCTTGGTACGAACGGAATTTTGAAAATCGAAAGCAATCTATATAAAGATCCTAAGAACATAGATACTAATAGATACAATATAGATACTCAAAAGTTGGACTTTTCCACAGCCCATTTTTCACCAGCAGAAATTCAAAAGCAAAACCAGGATTTGGTGAACCATGCTAATGACTTCTTAACTGATGAAGACAGTGGCTTACCGGTTTTCTTAGAACCAGAAGCCGTGCAATTACTTAGCTTCTGGTGCCGAACTCCGCAACAAATGCGGCGCTTCATTGGCATTATCTTAAATGCTAAGTACCGAGTTGAAAAGGATCATCAAGATATTGGCGTCATAATCCCGCTTTACGACGAAGAACTAAAACCTTTGATGACTAAAGCCTTAAGACGCTACTTTAACGCCCTGAGAAGCAATGAGAAGCACATCAAGAATGTTGAGAACTACTTGTACGGCACCATGCAAAACCTATTTGGCGTTTGGTGGAATAAACAAGCGGCTAGAGAATATGCGGCCAAACACCCCGAAGAACAGAACACTGACAATGAGCATACTTGGAGTTAAACACCATATAAGCTCGTTTAAGCCGTTTTAAGTGTTGCGTGCATAATTATATTAAAATCGCTTTAAAATCGCTTAGAAGCAAAAACAGGCGCCTTAAGTGGCCGAATTGGCGCTTGGTGGAATAAACAAGCGGCTAGAGAATATGCGGCCAAAAAACACCCCGAAGAAGAAAAGTCGGCCGACAACGATAACAGTGGGTTGTACTACTAGTCCTAAAAGGCTACAAAATCCTTTCTAAGCGGTTTTAAGACTTACTAGTCTATTTATACTTAAGTTAGATTTAAATGGCTTAAACAGAAGAATAGGGGGCTTTTAAATGAGTGTCAGAGCTAACCAGGCTAACCAGCTCAAAAGTTCAGCCTTTAGGATTGATAAAGATTTGGCCGATGATACCGAAGCAGTTTTAAGCGAATTGGGCTTA
>OLQI01002069.1_pt1 | contig 10918 bp, 9 predicted proteins | sample 1672171 | NCBI WGS metagenome assembly OLQI01 (sample SAMEA3136655, study PRJEB25190) | human gut metagenome
TCTGCTGCTCTTTGCACCGCTCTTGGGCTGATTTCTGTTACTCCGATGTTCATAAGTAATTCCTCCTGTTTTCCTTTTATTGAATATTTTCAAAAAACTTCTGTTTTTATTATATATAGATACAACTTATTTGTTAAAATGATATTTTTTATATATCACATTACTTATCATGTCTCTCTATATCCATAAATACATATACAAAAAGTCATATATCAGATTCATGCCATTATAATCTGATATATGACTTCTTCTATATTTATTCCATATTTATCCAACCAGATGCATCATATTGATCAGGAATATCCAGCTCAGTCCATAATATGATATAACTGCTACAAGGTCGTTGACCGTTGTGATAAGTGGTCCGGATGCTACCGCCGGGTCTACATGGATCTTCTTGAAGAACAGTGGAATCAGTGTTCCGACCGCTCCCGAGATTACCATTGCCAGCAGCAGTGAGACTCCGATACATCCGGATACCGCATATGCGAATACAAACGTCTTTCCTTTGAATAATGCAATGTAAAGTCCGATCAGTGCAAACGACAGAATTCCCAGGATCGAACCGTTCGAGAATGCAATCTTCATTTCCTTAAATACCAGCTCTGCCTTCTGCTTTCCGGTCAGCGATTCATCCATCAGTACGCGGATTGTTACAGCCAGTGACTGGGTACCTACGTTACCTGCCATATCCAGGATCAGTGACTGGAAGCACATGATAATCGTAAGCTGGCTTACCACTTCTTCAAATAGACCGACTACAGATGAAACGATCATTCCAAGACCTAATAATACCAGCAGCCATGGAAGTCTCTTCTTGATACTCTCCTTTAACGGCTCCTTCAGATCTTCCTCTGCGGTCAGACCGGCGAACTTCGCATAGTCTTCACCCATCTCATCATCGACCAGGTCTACCATGCTCTGGGATGTGATGACTCCTAGGAGCTTGTTGTCATTATCCAGTACCGGAATCGAATCCTCGGAATAATCTTTCAGTCTCTCAATACAGTCATCGATCAGCTCATTACCATATACATATGGATACGATGTTGCGATCAGATCCTCCAGCAGGGATTCTCTTCTCGCAATGATCAGATCTTTCAGATCCATTGCTCCGTAAAATGTATTATCTTCCGTTACCATAAATAACGTAGAAATGTTATCATTCTTTGCCGCCTGGTCTACCAGACTGCTCATTGCCTGCTTCACCGTCAGATTCTCACGGATCATGATGCAGTTTGTTGTCATTCTGCTTCCGATCTCCTCCTCATCAAAGGAAGCGATGATTGCCATATCCTTTCTGGCATCGTCATCCATTAATTCTATCAGAAGATTCTTCTTCTCCTTTGGCATCATCTGCAGAACATCTACTACAGCATCTGTCTCCATCGCAGACAGGATTGCTGCTGCTTTCTTGATATCCATCTCATCCAGATATTCGGCTGCTGCCTGTTCATCAATATGCTCAAAGATGTCTGAAAGCATGTCCAGATCCAGAATTCTACAGATTTTTCTTCTTTCGGTGATCTTCAGCTGCGGAAATACTTCAGCAAGGTCATTCGCATGATAATCTTCCAGTCTGCTTCTCATAATCCCCGGTGATGTATTGCTTCTGATGATTTCCAGTATTTCAACTGTGTAATCTTTATTTTCCATACCTTTACCTCCTACCCTTTTTTCCTCACGTGAAATATAACCATGGCACAGATTGCCCGGTTTTCTTCACCACAAATACACTGCAGGATATGTAACGATCATATCCTCCATCAACGACTGCTACTATTCACTTGTCATACTCATTGGGAAATAGGATAAGAAATAAAAGAAATCTATAATGTATATCGCAGCGATACTTACATCTAACAGAACCGACTGTTGCTTAATAAACTTTTTTGTTCCCATCCTATGCTGCTACTTCGCCCATGACTATCGCAACCGTCCATTCTGTTCACCTGCCTTTTTCTTTGAATTTTATTATTTATTTTCTAACTATTTTGTGCGGCATATAACTGCCCGCAACATATTATAAACGCTCAGAATATGAATTTCAAGCTTTTCCCCGATACTTTTCCTTAATCTAACATAATGTTTCCGGAGATTTTACTTTTCCGGAATTGTACATAAATATAAACATCTCAGTTCCCGGTTTTTGCAAATTGCTTCCTATGTTATACTGAATTGTTGTTTTTATAGATTAGAGGAATAAAAAAGAGAGAGAGGGTAAAATCAACATATGAACTCATTAAAACCAATGTTACTGACTTCACTGAAATCTTACGACCGTACCCAGTTTGTAAAAGATGTGACCGCAGGAATCATTGTCGCAATCATTGCACTTCCGTTGTCCATAGCACTTGCACTTGCATCTGGTGTCGGACCGGAAGCCGGAATCTTCACTGCGATTGTTGCAGGATTTGTCATCTCTGCACTTGGCGGAAGCAGTGTCCAGATTGCCGGACCTACTGCTGCATTTGCAACTATCGTTGCAGGTATCGTTGCAAAAGACGGGTTAGACGGACTTGTGATTTCAACCATCCTTGCAGGTATCTTTCTGATCCTGATGGGATTCTGCCATTTTGGAAGCCTGATCAAATTCATTCCATATACGATCACAACGGGCTTCACTTCAGGAATTGCAGTTACGATCGTGATTGGGCAATTGAAAGATTTCTTCGGCATAACTTATCCCGACGGCGTAAAACCAATCGAAACGACCGAAAAATTCAAAGCATTTGCAGAAAATATCTCTACGATAAATACAGATGCCTTAATCGTCGGAATCGTAAGTCTCGCGATCCTGATTATCTCACCGATGCTCTTAAAGAGAATTCCGGGATCGCTGATTGCCGTTATTGCCGGAATCCTGATGGTACAATTCCTGCCGCTTAAGGTCTCCACGATTGGGAATCTTTACACGATCAGCAATTCCCTTCCTTCATTCCATCTGCCTGAGGTTAATGTACAGATTGTCCAGAATGCGATTCCAAATGCATTTACCATTGCTGTACTTGCTGCCATCGAATCACTTCTTTCCTGCGTTGTTGCAGACGGAATGATCAACGGGAAGCACCGTTCCGACATGGAACTGGTTGCACAGGGTGCAGGTAATATTGCTTCTGCTTTATTTGGAGGAATCCCTGCCACAGGTGCAATTGCAAGAACTGCTGCCAATATCAAAAACGGCGGACGTACACCCGTTGCCGGAATAGTCCACTCCGTCACACTGGTCATCGTACTTGTTGTCCTGATGCCATTTGCCGGAATGATCCCGATGCCGACTATTGCAGCGATCCTGTTCATCGTTGCCTATAATATGTGCCAGTGGCGTACATTCACCCATCTGGTGCGCACCGCTCCGAAGAGCGACATCATTGTATTGTTCACCACATTCCTTCTGACCATCCTGTTTGATCTGGTGGTTGCGATTGAGATCGGTATGGTACTTGCATGTCTCCTCTTCATCAAACGTATGAGCGAAGAAACTCATGTAGACAGCTGGGTCTATGTAGATGATGACACCCCGGATGTTGATGAACAACTGAAGGAACTGCCATTGCAGATCCGTGTCTACGAAATCACCGGACCATTATTCTTCGGCGCTGCAGATGCAATCGAACACATTGTTGTCAAAGACTTTACACGCTGTCTGGTTCTTCGTATGCGAAGTGTTCCTGCAATTGACAGTACTGCTATGAACGCATTATTCAATCTTACAAAGGTATGTGAAAATAAAGGAATTACGCTGGTATTCTCGCATGTAAATAAACAGCCTCTGAATGTTATGAAAAAATCCGGATTCGTAGATTTGGTTGGACGTGAGAATTTCTGTCCAAATATATCAGCCGCGCTTAAACATGCGGAAGAGTTAATTCAGTAGTAGATAGAATCTACAGGTATACAAAAAGGCAGAGCACTCTCTGCCTTTTTTGTTTCGCCCGCAACTTCAATTTTCCATTCTGAACGTCCAGATCATCCTCATCCGGATAATTTCCTATCAGTTTTTCAGCTTTTTCTTCTTCCCATTCAACTTCACTTTCCTCTTCTTTTAAATTACAGAAGACTGCTAATTTCTGATTATCCGTTGTTCTTGTATAAGCCATCACTTCCTCTTTATCCTCTTCCAGGAACTGAATCTTTCCTTCTGAAATTACCGGCATTTCTTTCCTGAGAGCAATCAATTTCTTATAGAAATTTAAATTTCATTCGTAAGGCATTTAATACACACGGAATAAAGCTTGAAAAGGCGTTCCAGTGAATGTGAAAGAGGCGTTGGTAATTCTTAAGGGGTAAAATTCTGCGTTAGGTTTTCAAAATTTGACTGTCTGAGGCGTATGCCGAGTTTCAAATTTTGAAAGCCTGCTTTTAGCAGAATTTTACCCCTTTAGAATTGACCCGCCGATGGAACCTGAGCAGGAACGCCTTTTCAAGCTTTATTCCGGTTCGGGTATCCACAGCCTTCCTGAATTAAATCCCAATTAAATCCAATTACAACCCCCGCCAGTAATCGCCAGGCTCAGAAGCGCATCCATCTTTGCAACTTCTTCTGTGCCTTCGATCTTCTGCAGAAGTTCTGCCGTATCCAGCACATCTTCCAGCGATTCATCCGGGCCGATCTCGTAATCGATCTCCTGCTCGCAGTCCGGACACGGGATCCGTTTCATCGTCTGCAGGGACAGAAAACGATTCCCGCATTTCTTACATTCGTAATATCCGCATTCCTTTGTTCCATCCGGTACATAATACATAGCTGTCACCTCCTCTACTTCCAGCAATCCAGTTTCTCTTTCATTCCGATATCCGTACTCTTAAATACCGGATTCATACCCTTTTTCAGTTGTTTTTCATAATCACCGAGTGCTTTCAGTGCCGTATTTGATAAGAGGATGATCACCGGAATATTAATGATCGCCATCACTCCCATTAACACATCTGAGATATTCCAGAGCATGGACATCTCCATTCCGGCTCCCATGAATACAACAAGCGCACATATCACACGGAATGCCATCATGAAATGCCGTCCGGGCTGACTTTTATGAATATATGTCAGCAGATTATCGCAGTAAAAGCAATTGCCGAGCAGTGTTGTAAATGCAAATAATACCATAGACACCGCAATAAATACAGGGCCAAACGTTCCAAGTGATTCCTGCAATGCAGCCTGTACCCAGGGCGCTCCTTGCAATGCTTCCGACGGGGCTACCCCGGATGACATACACATCATAGCAGTTGCCGTACATAATAATAAGGTATCAATGAACACCGATAACATCTGAACCAGTCCCTGCTTGACCGGGTGCGTGACATTTGCCGATGCAGCCGCATTTGGTGCAGAACCAATCCCCGCTTCATTTGAATATAATCCCCGGCGGATTCCCTGCATCATGGCAGACCCGGCAAATGCACCAAAGATTGCCTGAAAGTCAAATGCTTCCCTGAAAATCGTTGCAAACACATCTGGAATATATCTGATATTGATCACAACCACGATCAAAGCCACCACAATATATGCCACACCCATAACCGGTACCAGCGTCGAAGTTACTTTTACAATACGTGAACCGCCGCCCAGCAGACACCATCCTGTCAGAACTGCCAGAATCCCTCCGATGATCCACGGTGTCACATCTGCATGATAAAAAGAAAATCCAGCAAATGTAGACTGCAGGTTATAAGATGCCAGCATATTAAATCCAAATGCATATGTCGCGATCATGGCAATACAGAATGCAATTGCCAGCGGTCTGCACCGAAGTGCAGCCTCTATGTAATACGCCGGTCCTCCGTAACATGTTCCGTCCTCACCCTTTTTCTTATAAATCTGCGCCAATGTACTCTCCACGAACGCAGATGCACTTCCAATAATTGCGATCACCCACATCCAGAATACGGCTCCAAATCCCCCGATACAGATTGCAGACGATACGCCTACGATATTTCCTGTTCCAACTCTCGATGCAGTGGAGACCATCAGTGCCTGAAAAGAAGAGACTGCATCTTCATCATCCGGTTTCTCCATTACCGCTTTGCAGGCGTTGCGAAACAGCCGCACCTGCGGAAATTTCGTCCGGATCGTAAAATACACACCAGTTCCGATTAACATAATGACCAGCAATTTACTGTACATGAATGAACTGATGCTGTCAATGACCATACTTAACATACTTGTATTTCTCCTTCTTGTTTTATTTTCCATATAAATATACAGTAAATCCATGCATTTGGAAAGAATAATTTATATACATTAACACTGGCACTTGTTTCCTCTTTGTTTGATTTTATGGTACAATTACAAGGAGACAGCCTTTGCCGGCTGTTAATATCTGTTTAAAAACGGAAAAAAGGAGAATCACATGCAATTATTAAAATCACTCATTATATTAATCGTCGGATTTGTCCTGTTGATCAAAGGTGCCGACTTCTTTGTAGAAGGCAGCTCTGCCGTAGCAAAGCGGCTCCGGATCCCTTCCATGATCATCGGCATGACCATCGTAGCCATGGGTACCAGCCTTCCGGAATGTGCAGTCAGTGTAACTGCTTCCCTGACCGGCAATAATTCCCTCGCTATCAGTAATGCAGTTGGATCTAATATTTTTAATCTGCTGGTAGTATGCGGTGTCTGTACTTTATTTGTTCCGCTTGCAGTTCAGAAAAGTACTTTACAGAAAGAATTCCCATTATCTATCTTCTGTGCAGGACTTTTACTGTTGCTTGGATATCTGGGTATGACACTCGGACGAATCGATGGAATTCTCTTTCTTATAATATTTACCGGATATCTGCTCTGGATGATCCGCTCAGTCAAAAGAGCACGCCGTACAACAACACCTGATGCTATTTCTTCTATACAAGAAGAAAGAATCTCTCTTTCCGAAGAAGAGATTGAACAGGTTACCTCACATATTAATCTCCTTCCGGCATGGAAATGTCTCATTTTCATTCTTGGAGGTATGATCGCGATCAAGTACGGCGGTGATTTTGTCGTCGATGGAGCCTCTGCGATTGCAGTCCGCCTGGGACTCAGCCAGACATTGATCGGACTTACCATTATTGCCATGGGTACAAGCCTTCCGGAACTTGTCACTTCCATTGTTGCCGCCAGAAAAGATGAAGTCGATATGGCGCTCGGAAATGTCATTGGTTCCAATATCTTTAACATTCTTCTTGTACTCGGTGTTGCCGCAGCAATCAGTCCGGTGGCTTTCGCCTGGGATAACATGATCGACATTGCTGTCCTGATCGTGATCAGTGTGATAACTCTGATCTTTGCATGGACTTCAAAAGAACTCAACCGCAAGGAAGGAATCATCATGCTTATCTTATATGCTGCCTATATGGTATATATCTGTATCCGGTAAAGCAGTGATTTCATTATGAAAGGATGAACCTATTATGAAAATTGTATTTTTAGACGCAAAAACAATCGGTGATGATATTGACCTTTCCGGATTCGACGCACTTGGGGAGGTCACCAGATACGACTTTACCACACCGGAAGAAGCACCTGAACGGGTCAAGGACGCGGACGTTCTGATTATCAATAAAGTTCCTGTTAACGAACAGACAATCCATACCGCAGCGCATCTGAAGCTTGTCTGTGTTACTGCTACCGGAACCAATAATCTGGATAAAGACTATCTGGCTTCCCGCAGCATTGCCTGGCGCAATGTTGCCGGATATTCCACCGAAACAGTAACCCAGCATACATTTGCCATGCTTTTCTATCTTCTTGAAAAGCTGCGTTATTATGACGATTATGTAAAAAATGGAAATTATATCAATGACACCTGTTTTACTCATTTTTCCGAACATTTTTCAGAACTTAACAGCAAGACATGGGGCATCATCGGGCTTGGTGCTATCGGACGCCGTGTTGCCCAGATCGCAGAGGCATTTGGCGCTCATGTAATCTATTATTCTGCTTCCGGACAACCTGCCCAGAACGGATACACTCAGGTTGATCTTGATACACTGCTTACTACTTCAGATATCATCTCTGTCCATGCTCCCCTGAATGAATATACTGAAAATCTTCTAGATAAAGATGCATTTGCAAAGATGAAAAAATCCTGCATCTTTTTGAATCTCGGACGTGGACCGATCGTTGTAGAGCAGGACTTATATGATGCTTTGATAACGGATGAAATTGCTGCCGCCGGTCTGGATGTCTTATGCCAGGAGCCGATGAGTGAACAGAATCCACTTTTTCAGATCAAAGACAGCCGCAAATTGTTAATTACACCACATATCGCATGGGCTGGCATTGAGGCGCGCATACGGCTGATGGACATTATTCTGAATCAGATCAAAGACTTTTTTGAACTGTAATCACAGCGTACTTCCAGGAGGACTGACATGACAAAAGAACTACATATACAAAATACAAAAATACGATATTTATTTTATCTTCTTATGTCCGGCATACTCGTCTGGTTTCTCATCCTTCAGGCATTCGGAACCAACGAAAGAGACATAAATGAAGTGTCCGATATGCTGGTTTACCATGGTTCGTTCACCTGGCAGAAATCCGACGGCAGTTCCGAAAAAATTACCGTTCCCGGACGATATTCCGTATCACCGGAAGATACTATGATAATCACCTCTACGTTACCGGAAGATTACGACAGTAATACCTTAGCTGTCCGTTCTTCTTTACAGAGTGTACGCTTTTATATTAATGGGAAACTTCGTTCCGAATACGACACCAAAGATACCAGACTTGCAGGCAAAAATTCTGCGAGCCGTTATGTTTTCTGTAAGACATCTGATGCAGATGCCGGTAAAGAACTGCGTATCGAATTACGCACCAATACCAAACAATACTCCGGTGTTGTCAATACGGTATATTGCGGTGATAAGATCGATATATGGGAATTCCTGTTCACACAATACGGTATGGAAACAATCACTGCATTTTTCCTGTTGTTTGCAAGTGTGATAACCATTATCTTCAGTATCATGCTCGGACTTATCTATCATACCAAATTCGACATGGAATATCTTGGATGGTGCATGCTTATGGGATCAATGTGGATGCTCGGCGAATCAAAATTCCGCCAGCTTCTGGTTCCGCACTCCTCCGCACTTGCCACCCTGTGCTTTATTATTCTCATGCTCTCCCCTCTTCCGGTACTCTTTTATGCCGATCAGGTACAGCATAGAAAATACCGCAGGCTCTATCTTCCGATAGGCTGGCTTGCAATTTTTAATTTCGTTATCAGTACCATTCTGCATCTTACAGGAATTGCTGATTATATCGAGACGCTTTTTGTGTCTCATACCATCCTCCTTCTTACGGTATTTGTAGTGCTGTTCACATTTGCACTGGATATAAAGAAAGAAAAAAAGCACCGGAATCTGCTTGCATTCACCGGACTGCTTGCTGCTACTATCTCTGTCATGATCGAAGGGATCTCTACTTATTTTGTTGTATCTCTCTCCGGTATATTTGTCGGAATCGGTATGATGATTCTTTTCTCTTTAAATGTGCTTCGCACCGCAGAAAATATACATATGATGGAACTCCGGCGTCAGAAAAAAGAACTGGCCAAACGGAAACGTCAGATTGAGAAAGTATCCCTTCAGATGATCCAGACTCTTTCTACCACAATTGAAGCAAAGGATGAATATGCCCGCGGACACTCTCACCGTGTTGCTGAATATGCCGCTCTGATCGCCGGTGAACTGGGATGGAATTCCGAAGAGATCATAAATCTGAAATATGCAGCACACTTACATGACATCGGTAAAATCGGTATCCCGGATATGCTTTTGAACAAGCCTGCCCGCCTTACGCCGGAAGAATATTCCGTTATCAAAGAACACACCGTTATCGGCGCCGAAATTCTAAAGAATATTACTCTGATCCCTCATGTTGCCGAAGTTGCCCGTTCACACCATGAACATTATGATGGAACAGGTTATCCGGACGGACTTGCCGGAGAGGACATTCCGCTTTCCGCCCGCATCGTAGCTATTGCCGACAGTTACGATGCCATGAATTCCAAGAGGATCTACCGAAATGCACTTCCACCGGAAAAGATCTTTGAAGAAATTCAGAACAACAGAGGACTTCAGTTTGATCCAGATCTTGCAGATATCTTCCTGGAACTGCTTTTCGATGACAGAGTCCATATCTGTGAACACTGTGAATTCTCAGAGGATGATCCGGAGCTTCCATTTATTGAAAATGAGATTGAAAATTTCGTTTCTAATGTTATGTCTACGATACAGACACAGGAAGACAGTGAAAGCTTTGACTTCCTCACCGGACTTCCGATGCGGAGCAGAGGTGAAAAGCTCACTGCACAATTCATGCAGCAATATAGCGGATGCCTCATCTTCATAGATATGGACAATCTGAAAAAGATCAATGATATCCATGGACATAAAGCAGGTGACAGAGCATTGAAAGTTCTTGGTACGCTTCTTACGGAGTCCTCACAGAATTCTGCCGTATGCCGTCTCGGTGGTGATGAGTTCCTGCTCTTCATTCCTGAAACAGACAAGGAACAGGTGACAGCATTCATTCAGGATCTTTTTGAAAAATTCGAACATGCCAAATCCGAAGACCCTGAGATCCAATATGCTTCTATCTCCGCAGGATTATACCTGAGTACAAAGGGCGAACCTTTTGAAGATTGCTACTCCAAAGCCGATAAAGCACTCTATCATGTAAAACAAAACGGAAAGCAGGGATTCTTCTTCTATCAGCAGATGGAACTGGATTTTTCCGAAGACGAAGTGACCGGCAAAGATCTAGGATTAATTGCCCATGCTCTGAGCGAAAGCGGCCGTTACAATGGTGCCCTGAACCTTGATTACCGGGAATTTGCAAAAATTTATGAATACATGAACCATCTCAAAGTACAGTTTACAAGGGACTACACAGGGTAGGTATCTGACGGGAGGGGTGCCG
>OLQI01002071.1_pt1 | contig 10915 bp, 11 predicted proteins | sample 1672171 | NCBI WGS metagenome assembly OLQI01 (sample SAMEA3136655, study PRJEB25190) | human gut metagenome
TTTCTTTGAAGAAAGTCGGGGGAAAGAACACCAGGGGCAAGCCCCTGGACCCCGGGTTTTATGGCCGCTCGTTGCCACTCGCTGGTTTTTGGGATCGTTATCCCTGGTACGATAGTGGGACTATTTCCTCCGGTATGCTAAGACCGATTTGGGACGCATTTTCCGGAAAAAATATGCTGAAAAGCATTTTTGCAAAAGAAAGTTTCCAAATCAGGGCATGTAGATAGGTGCCGTAATAGCCCCACGACCGAAACAATGCGGCACAACCGCCAAAACGAGCGAGCGACAGCGAGCGGGCCATAAAAAAACAGGGGTCCAGGGGGCAAAGCCCCCGGCGCTCTTTCCTCCGGCTTTCTCCGGAGAAAGCCGGGCTCCCGCCCGGAGTCGGGCGGGAACCCACCTCGCAGGGCCCACCCTGCGGAGGGCCAGAAAGGCCCACAAAAACACCCCCCGCCTGGCACCAGGCGGGGGGCTGTCATATAGTATCGATGGAACCCGGGCCGCCGGCTCGGGTTTGCCTCTCACACAAACACGGCCTGTACCAGGACCATGTAGAGAACCGTCCCCCCTGCAATGCTCAGGAGGATGTTGTGCTTCCACTTATGGAGCACCCCCACAAAGAGGATGCCCAGGATCTCCGGCAGGCCGTGCCAGGAGGTAAACACTGCGTCCTTCAGGCAGAAGATCACCAGCAGGCCAATCACCGCGCTGGGCAGCACTGTGCCCAGGTAGCGGATGAAGGCCGGAGGCTGCTTCCCCTCGGGGAAGAGGAGGAAGGGGAGAAACCGGGTGGTCATGGTGCCCAGCACCACCACCGCAATGGTGAGAATCTGTTGGGGTAAGGTCATGTCTGAGGCACCTCCTGGGGAAAGGTCTTGCGCAGGGCCAGAAAGGCCAGGATGATCAGGCCCATGGCAGGCAGCAGGAAGTGGTCGCTGCCCAGGACCACCAGGCACAGGGCGGTGCACCCCACCCCGATGAGGGCGGGGCGGTGGTCCTTGTTCTCCTCCCACTGGGTGAGGAACATCACCACGAACAGGGCGGTCATGACGAACTCAATCCCCGTGGTGTTAAACTGGATCAGGTACCCCAGCAGGGAGCCCAGGGTGGCCCCTGCCACCCAGTAGATCTGGTTGAGGATGGTGACGAAAAACATGAACCACCCCCGGTCGATCCCCGCCGGCGGGGTCACGGCGCAGTGGATGGAGAAGGTCTCGTCGCACAGGCCGAAGATGAGGTAGGGCTTTTTCCACCCCAAGTTCTTAAACTTGTCCAGCATAGACAGGCCGTAGAAGAGGTGCCGGGCGTTGACCATCAAGGTCAGCAGGAAGGCATGGAGGGGCTGGAAGGTGGGCAGCAGCAAGAGGTTCGCCGTCACAAACTCCATGGAGCCGGCAAAGATGAACATGCTCATGAACAGGGGGTACCACACCGAAAACCCCTGGCTGCGCATGAGAAACCCATAGGACATGCCGAGAAAAAGGAAGCCGACGCAAATGGGCAGGGTATAGGGCAGGGCAGCGCGAAAGGCTGCGGTTTTCCCCCCGGGAGGGTGGGTGCGGGGCACGGGTTGGGCTTGCATGGGGCATACCTCCTTGTGGGTCTTGCTTTTTGGGCAGCGCTTGGGTATAATGAGAGCATTATAGCGAACAAAAATTCAAAATACTAGACGATTTGTCCGGTATATCTTACGACCATTCGATATATTTGTCAAGTCTCTGGAGGAGGAAACAACCATGGATTTGGGCCAGCAGATTGGAGCCAACCTAAAACAGCTGCGCACGGAGCGGGGCCTTACCCTGGGGCAGCTCTCGTCCCTGGCGGGGATCAGCAAGGCCATGCTCTCTGAGCTGGAAAAGGGGAACGCCAACCCCACCATCAACACCCTCTGGAAAATCGCCAACGGCCTCAAGGTCCCCTACACCCGCCTCATGGAGGGGGCGGAGCCCACCGCCACCCTGGTCCGGCGGGAGGAGGTCTTCCCCCAGACCGAGGAGGGGGGGCACTACCGGGTGTTCTGCTACTTCCCCGGCGGGTCCCAGCGAAACTTTGAACTCTTCTACATGGAGCTGGACCCCCATGGGTCCAACACCTCTGCCGGGCACCTGGCCCAGCCCCAGGAGTACATCTATCTGCTGCAAGGGGAACTGGCGGTGGAGACCGGAGGCGAGACCTACCTCCTCTCCCCTGGCGATGCCCTGTCCTTTGACTCCACCGTGGCCCACACCTACCGCAACCGGGGGGAGACGCTGGTCACCGGGCTGGTGATCAACTACTACCACCCCAGCTGAGAAAATTTTTCCAGCATGAACCGCCCGCCGCCAGGACACACTACGGCTGGGAGCCCGGGGAAAACCGTAGCCCGGCCTCCCACATTCCATGGACTGCCCAAAGGGTGGTTCCGGGAGGTTTCCCCATGAAAATACTCGACAGAATTGCCCTGGTCCTGGTCATTATCGGTGGCCTCAACTGGGGCAGCATCGGCTTTTTCGGTCTGGACATGGTGGCCGCCCTGTTCGGCGGCTCCGCCAGCGGGCTGAGCCGGCTGGTGTATATCCTGGTCTGTGTGGCCGCCCTGTGGTGCATCACCCTCTTTTTTCGGGAGGACCGTGTTGTCCGGCGGCCGGCAGCCTAAGGACGGATAAGGCCATTCTTCCTCCGCCGATGCCGCGGATCCCATCCGCCAGAGACAGCTGCGTCCCCAAGTCAAATGCTGACTTGGGGACGCTTTTTTGTGCGATCGTTTCTGCAGATCACAGGGTCCAGGTTCTCTGGTCGGTGTGCAGCAGGTGGTGGGCCTTCTCCGACAGGGGCTGGCCCAGGTACTCCCGGTACAGGGCCTGCACGTCCGGATTCTCGTGGGAGAAGCGGATGGGGCTCTCCGCATCCAGCTGGTAGAGCTGCTGGCCCCGCTGGGCGGCAAAGTCCTGGCCGTCGTGGATGGGCTGGCCGCCCCCGCCGGAGCAGCCGCCGGGGCAGGCCATGACTTCCACAAAGTCATAGTGAACCTGCCCAGACCGGAGGGCGTCCATCAGCTGCCGGGCAGAGCCCAGCCCGGAGGCCACCGCCAGGCGGACGGTGATCTCGCCGATGGTGAAGCTGGCCTCCCGCCAGGGCTTCTGGCCCCGGATCTCCTGGAAGGCATCGGCGGGCGGGTTGTTCCCAGTGAGCTGCCAGTAGGCGGTGCGGAGGGCGGCCTCCATGACGCCGCCGGTGACACCGAAGATGACCCCGGCCCCGGAGCCCCGGCCCAGGGGGCTGTCAAAGTCCTCCTCGGGGAGGGCGGCCACGTTAATCTGCATGGCCCGGAGCATCCGGTCCAGCTCCCGGGTGGTGAGGACCACGTCCACATCCTGGCTGGCTGCGTCGCTGACCTCGGGGGTGGCGGACTCGTACTTCTTGGCGGTGCAGGGCATGACGGAGACGCAGAAGATGTCCTCCGGGGCCTTGCCCAGTTTTTCGGCATAGTAGCTCTTGGCCACGGCCCCGAACATCTGCTGGGGGCTCTTGGCGGTGGAGAGGTTGGCTGCCATCTCCGGGTACTCGGTGCGGACAAACCGCACCCAGCCGGGGCAGCAGGAGGTAAACTGGGGCAGCGCCCCGGACCCGGGTTTGGTGAGGCGCTCCACAAACTCGCTGCTTTCCTCCATGATGGTCAGGTCGGCGGAGAAGGTGGTGTCAAACACGTGCCGGACCCCCAGGGCGCGGACGGCGGCAGCCAGGCGGCGCTCTGTAGCCTGCTCCGGGGACAGGCCCAGGATCTCTCCCCAAGCGGCCCGGACGGCGGGGGCGATCTGGAAGACCACCTCCTTGGTGGGGTCTGCCAGGGCGGCAAAGACGGCCTCGGTGTCGTCCCGCTCCCGCAGGGCGCCCACGGGACAGTGGGCCACGCACTGGCCGCACAGGGCGCAGTTGGCCTCGTTCATCCGCAGGCCCCCCCGGATGCGCACGGTGGTGTGGGCCCCGGAACCGGTGACCTCCCACACCCCCAGGGACTGCACCCGCTCGCACACGGAGACGCACCGGAGACATTTGATGCACTTGGAGCTGTCCCGCAGGATGGGCAGGGTGGGGTCCCAGGGCCGCTCGGGCGCCTCCTTCCGGAAGGGGACAGACTGGATGTTCATGGCCTTGGACAGGGCCTGGAGGGAGCAGTTCCCGCTGCGCACGCAGGTGACGCAGTGGTCCACGTGCTGGGAGAGGATGAGCTCCACGTTGGTCTTACGGGTGATGCGCACCCGCTGGGTGTTGGTGTGGACCACCATGCCCTCCTCCACCAAGGTGTTGCAGGCGGTGGCCAGCTTGTCCACCCCCTCCACCTCTACGGCGCAGATGCGGCAGGAGGCCACCTCGTTGATCTCCCGCAGGTAGCAGAGGGTGGGGATGTGAATGTCTACCTGGCGGGCGGCGTCCAGAATGGTGGTGCCCGCCGGGACCGTGACGGTCTTGTTGTCGATGGTCAGGGTTACCATGTTTCCCGCCTCCCTCCTTTAAAGCCCGCGTGGCCGTAGTGGTCACAGCGGAGACAGCGGCTGCACTCCTGGGCCATCTCCTGCTCGGACATGCAGTTTTCCATGAGTTCAAAGTCATTCTTCCGCCAGCTGGCCTCCCGCTCGGTGAGGTCCACCCGGCCGGTGGCGTGCTTGAGGCGGAAGGGGGCGGGGGGGATCTCCAGGTTGGCGGAGATGTCCGTGTGGCAGCCCAGGTACTCGTCAATACTGGCGGCAGCCACCTTGCCGGCCGCCACAGCCAAAATCACCGTGGCCGGGCCGGAGACGCAGTCCCCGCCGGAGAAAACCCCCTCCATGCCGGGGACGCTGCCGTCGTCGGCGGCCACAATGTTGTTCCGGCTCACCGGCACCCCGGCCTGGGCAAAGTCCTTGGCGTCCACCGCCTGGCCCACGGCCATGAGAACCACGTCGCAGGGGATGACCTCCTGGGGCTGGTCGGCATCCCGGGGGGCGGGACGGCCGCCCCGGACCTCGCCAATCACCTGGGGCTGGACCACAAGGCCGGTAACCTTGCCGTTCTCATCGGTCTGGATGGCCACCGGAGCCTTCAGGGGAAGGACCTCGCAACCCTCGGCCATGGCCCCTTCGATCTCTTCCGGCAGGGCGGTCATATCGGCGATGCGGCGGCGGTAGACGCACTTCACCGACTTGGCCCCTAGGCGGACGGAGGTGCGGGTGGCGTCCATGGCCACGTTGCCGCCCCCCACCACCACCACGTCTTTCCCGGTGAAGTCGGGTTTCACGGAGCGGATGGTGGTATCCAGCAGCTGGATGGCAGAGAGGACGCCCTCGGCCTCCTCCCCTGGGATGCCCAGGCTCTTGTGGAGCCCGGCGCCGATGGCCAGGTACACGCTGTCATAGTCCTCCCGGAGCTGGGGGAAGGTCACGTCCTGGCCCACGGTGGTGTTCCTGTGGACCTCCACCCCCGTGGAGAGGATGGCGTCAATGTCCCGATCCAGGTAGGAGGCGGGCAGACGGTAGGCAGGGATGCCGTACCGCAGCATGCCTCCCAGCATGGGCTTGCGCTCATAGACCGTCACCTTGTGGCCCATGAGGGAGAGGAAGTAGGCCGCCGTGAGGCCGGCAGGGCCGCCGCCCACAATGGCCACCTTCTTGCCGGAGGGCGGGGCCAGGTGGGGCACCGGGACCTCCCCGGCGTGGTCCACGGCAAACCGCTTGATGCCCCGGATGTTCAGAGGGGAGTCCACAATGGTCCGGCGGCAGTGGGACTCGCAGGGGTGCTCGCACACCAGGCCACAGACCGAGGGGAAGGGATTGTCCTTACGGATCAGGCGGATGGCGTCGGCATACCGCTCCTCCCCCACCAGGGAGATGTAGCCGGGCACGTCCACGTGGGCAGGACATAGCTCCACGCAGGGGACGCTCTTGAAGTTGGCGGTGCAGCTGCCCTGGTTCACGTGGGCCAGGTAGTCGTCCTGGAAGGCCACGTAACCGTCCAGCACCATCTGGGCGGCCTCAAAACCGATGGCACAGTCGGCGCTGTCCACGATGGACTGGGCCGTGCGGAGGATGGTGGCCAGATCCTCCTGGCTGCCATGGCCGTCCAGCAGCTGGTCCAGCAGGGCGGACAGCCGGTCCAGCCCGATGCGGCAGGGGACGCATTTGCCGCAGCTTTGGGCCAGACATAGCTTCAAAAAGGCACTGGTGAGCTCTACAGGGCAGTTTCCGCAAGGGGCTGCGGAGATCCGCCGCTCCATGTCGGCGTAGAGGTCGTCCACCGTGCGCTGGGAGTTTTCCCAGGGGGTGATCCGAAGTCTGCTCAAATCAATGATCTCCTTTCCTCTCCTCTGGTTTGGAGAGCGATTCTATGAAAAATGGTTGTTTTTGTGCCAAAGGCCAAAAATATCAGAAAAAAATCATAGGGTTCCCTATCATACAACACTATATCATAATCGTCTTCGACAAAAAATGCAACAAGAATTTTTTGTCTTTCATTTTGGCCTCTCACCTTGTTTTCACAGACATCGTTTCTCCTGTGGATGAACCTCGCCTCGCCGGGTTTCGTTGTTTCCTGCATTTTCTTCTCTTCCCAATCCATTCCCCGTGAAGAGGCTGCCGGAAGGCCCGGCCCCATCCACACCGTTACATCTAAATGGTAAGGCTGAGCATCAAGGCGAGAACCAGGAGCCCAACCGGTACGATGTCAAGCATCACCAGGCAATTCTTGACCTTGACCAGGCCCTGCCGGGCGGCGGGAATGCGATAGCGCTGGCCGGTCTCTGCCTCCCGGCGCAGCCCCCGGAGATGCATGGTATCCACAGAAAAGACCAAGATCTCCCGTCCGATCACCACCACAGCCCAAAGGGCAAAGACCACGGCCCAGACGAAGAGGGAGCGGATCTCCGCAGCCAGCAGCTCCTCCACCCCGGGGCCGCTGCGCAACAGGAACACCAAGAGGAAGAGCACAATGGGCACCACCACCAACTGCCTGACCGCCACAGCGATGGCGTGGGAGAGGCTGTAGGGCACAAAGTCTGGATAATGGGTGCTGACGGCTTCGGCCCAGTGGACGTCATCCTCCCCGGGGACCGGGAAAATCTCTACCCCGTTTTTGAGCCCCGGGATGGGAGGGGCCGGGGGCTTTCGCCTCTGCGGCGCCCCCTCTGGGAGGAAGCGCATACTGTAGCCTCTGGGCGGGGTCTCCGTTTTTCGGAACACGGTGAAGCTGCGGAAAATCCGCACCGCTTCATAGCCCTTGCGTGCGTAGGCATCCAGGAAGGCCAGAAATCCCTCCTGGTCCTGCAAGTCGATGCTGTGGATGACAACGCGATAATTCATAGACCTTCTTCTCTCTTTCCTAGTAGGCATGGGTATGGTCGATACCTCTATGGTATATGACGCAGGCAGAGGGGAATTGCAACAGGATTTTTCCCGATGCGGCCCAATGTGTTCTGTCAGGGCTTCCCTATCCTTGGAACGGCAGGGGACGCATGTGTCCTTATCATAATCGAAAGCGGCAAACTTGCAAGGACGTTCGCCCGCTTTCTGCGGGTATTTCCTTCGCATTTTGTGCCTGACCCTACCCAAGGCAAGTAGAAACCGGTCCCACGAAGGGCCGGGAGAGCAGAAAACCCCTCACCGAATCCCATAGATTCCCAGGGGTGCCCGTGGTATCCTATCCTCAGCATCCAGGCCGGGAAGGATTCCCTCACCTTTCTTCTAGGGATTGACCACAGGCCGGGAAACGCGGTATAATACTTCGTTCCCAGTCGATTCCCCGCCTTTTGCAGGCGGGCCGGAGATATTCTATCAAACCCAAGGAGGAAGCAAACCCATGCAAGATTACCAGAAAGGCACCCAGTGCATCCACGCTGGCTACACCCCCGGCAACGGGGAGCCCCGGAACATCCCCATCGTCCAAAGCACCACCTTCCGCTACGAGAGCAGCCAGGCCATGGGGGCCCTGTTCGACCTGGAGGCCGAGGGCTACTTCTACACCCGTCTGCAGAACCCCACCCTGGACCGGGTGGCCGCCAAGATCTGCGCCCTGGAAGGGGGAACGGCGGCCATGCTCACCTCTTCCGGCCAGGCGGCCAACTTCTTCGCCATCTTTAACCTCTGCTCCGCCGGGGACCATGTGGTGTCCTCCGCCGCCATCTACGGGGGGACCTTCAACCTCTTCGCCGTGACCATGAAGCGGATGGGCATCGAGTTCACCTTCGTGGACCCCGACTGTACCGAGGAGGAGCTCAACGCCGCCTTCCGCCCCAACACCAAGGCAGTCTTTGGGGAGACCATCGCCAACCCCGCCCTCATCGTCCTGGACTTTGAAAAGTTCGCCAAGGCCGCCCACGCCCACGGGGTGCCCCTCATCGTGGACAACACCTTCGCCACCCCGGTCAACTGCCGCCCCTTCCAGTGGGGGGCCGACATTGTCACCCACTCCACCACCAAGTACATGGACGGCCACGCCAACTGCGTAGGCGGGGCCATCGTGGACAGCGGCAAGTTCGACTGGACCCAGTACCCCGACAAGTTCCCCGGCCTGTGCACCCCCGACGAGAGCTACCACGGCGTGACCTACACGGAGCGGTTCGGCCTGGGGGGCGCCTTCATCACCAAGGCCACCGTCCAGCTGATGCGGGACTTTGGAGCCATCCCCGCCCCCATGAACGCCTACCTGCTCAACGTGGGGCTGGAGACTCTCCACCTGCGGATGCCCCAGCACTGCGCAAACGCCCTGGCCGTGGCCCAGTTTGCCCAGAAGCACCCCAAGATCGCCTGGGTGAGCTACCCCGGCCTGGAGGGGGACAAGTACCACGCCCTGGCCCAGAAGTACATGCCCAAGGGCACCTGCGGCGTGGTGACCTTCGGGGTCAAGGGGGGCCGCCAGGCCGCTGAGACCTTCATGGCGGGGCTGAAGCTGGCCTCCATCGCCACCCATGTGGCCGACGCCAAGACCTGCGTGCTCCACCCCGCCTCCTCCACCCACCGGCAGCTCACGGAAGAGGAGCTGGCCGCCGCCGGCGTCTCCGCCGACCTCATCCGCCTGTCTGTGGGCATCGAGGACATCCAAGACATCCTGGCCGACCTGGAACAGGCCCTGGCCCAGGTGTAATCCCGGCAGCGGAATGCCCTTCCCGCCTGCCGGGGACCTTGCCCAGCCTCGGCCGGACAAGGTATCCATCACTCCATCGGTAGGAGGGATCTTCCATGACAACGTCATCCGCTTCCAAGAAGGGTCTGCTGTTGGTCCTCGCCGCCGCCCTGCTGCTGAGCATTGGCGGGCTGTGCGTGAAAATGATTCCCTGGCAGCCGCTGTCCATCAACGCCTTCCGAAGCATCATCTCCGTCGGGATCCTGCTGGTCTTTGCCAAGGCCACCCATAACCGGTGCAAGCTCACCCCCGGCGTACTCATCGGGGCCCTGGGGGTGTGCGGGGCTACCACCTTGTACACGGTCTCCACCAAACTCACCACTGCGGGCAACGCGGTGCTTCTGCAGTTCACCGCGCCGATGTTCGTGATTCTCTTCATGTGGCTGGTCTTTCGGGAGAAACCCAACCGGCTGGACGTGGGGGCCTGCCTGCTGATCTTCGGCGGCGTGCTCTGCTTCTTTCTGGACAGTCTGGGCAGCGGCCGTTTTGTGGGCGATGTGCTGGCGGTGGCCTCCGGGGCGTGCTACTCCTGGGTGTTTATGCTCAACAAGCTGCCGGGGGGCAACCCCGTGTGGGCTACCATCTTGGGCCAGCTCATGGGGGTAGGCATCGGCCTGCCCTCCCTGGTCCAGGAGACCCAATTTGACGGCACCTCCCTGTTTTACGGCGTGCTGCTGGGCGTGTTCCAGCTGGGGCTCGCCTATGTATGCCTGACCACGGGCATCCGGTACGTGAAGCCCATCACCGCCTCCCTGGTCACCGGGATCGAGCCGGTGCTCAACCCCATTCTGGTGGCCCTGGTGGTGGGGGAGGTTCTCACCCCTCTGGCCCTGTTGGGCGGGGCCATCGTGTTTATAAGCGTCATGGTTTACAACATGCTGAACCTACGGCTGGAAAAGCAGCGAGCGGCAGTTCCCACCCAGGAACCCGGCCTGCCCAGCAGAAAGGAGTAGCCCCATGCTGAAGATCCCGCCATTGTGGTCTGCGAAAAGCCTTTCCGGGTCCTCTCCACCGACGAGCCCGGGGGGATGCCCGATTGCATCCGCCAAGCCCTGGGCCGGCCGGAGGCAGAGGTCCGCACCGTCCACCGGCTGGACCAGGTGGTGGGCGGGCTTATGGTCTACGCCCTCACCCCCCAGGCGGCCTCGGACCTCTCCCGTCAGATCCGGGAGGACCGGTTTCTCAAGGAGTACCTGGCGGTGATCCACTGGCGGCCCCGGGAGGAGGAGGGCACCTTCCTGGACCTGCTGGGCCGCAACCCCAAGACCCGAAAGACCTACGTGGCCAAACTCCCCGGCAAGGGCATCCAGCAGGCCGTCCTCCACTACCGAGTGGTGGACAGCCGCCAGGGGTTCTCCCTGGTGTCCATCCGGCTGGAGACCGGGCGGACCCATCAGATCCGGGCTCAGTTCTCTTCCCGGGGCCTCCCCCTGGCGGGGGACCGGAAGTACAGCAAGTACCCCGATCCCCCGGAGTGGCAGATCGCCCTGTGGTCCCACCACCTGGCCTTTACCCACCCGGAGACCGGCCAGGCCATGGATTTCCGTTTGGATCCCCCTGGGGAGGGGGCCTGGGCGCTCTTCTCCCACCCGTGAGGGAGAAGGACCGTGCTGGACCGGCGCCGGTCCAGACCCGACCACCTGCCAGAGGCAGCACGAGGCTGCGGACCCTTCAGGTGGGCGGCTCAGAAGCCACCTTGGGGCGCAGCGCCCCGTTGCCCCGCCGGCCCTCTATCATCGGTAGGTGGCTCCGTTGGAACCGTTGCAGGGTGGACCCTGCGACGTAG
>OLQI01002077.1_pt1 | contig 10887 bp, 6 predicted proteins | sample 1672171 | NCBI WGS metagenome assembly OLQI01 (sample SAMEA3136655, study PRJEB25190) | human gut metagenome
AAGGAGCGCCACAAGTAAACCCAAACCGCCGAAGCGATCCGAGAGCCGTGGGGAGTACACGCTCCCTGCGGCTCGCCCTTATTATACAAAACGATTTACTATTCGCAAGAAGAGTTTCGGGCCGATTCGCGAGTTGCGCTGGCTGCGAAACGGTTTCGCTCCTCGCCTCTTGTCGAGGTTGCGTTACAGCCTGTCTCTGGTCGTTCCCGAACGAGTATAATGACGCGGCGAGAAACAAACGAGGCGAAATGAGACATTGACGCCGTCCCTTTGTCTCATTTTCCAGGAGCAGGAGGCATCATGGCCGATCTCGAAGGCGGAACAACCCTTTCCCTCGACCGTCATCTGGGCGCGTCGGACACCGCCGAGGCTATCAAGTCCTACACGGAGATCGAGATCCCCGAGAGTCTGCGCGACAACCTCGTGCTGTTCCTCCGCATGGAGCGAAAGGTGCTCAAGGAGTACGATCCGGCCGTCTGCGCTCTCTTCGACCGTCTGTTCAACAGCATGATCAGGGCGAACGAGGGCAACCCGGGCACCGTCGCCGCAGACGAGCCCACCGATGCCCAGGGCATCCCCACGGCCGACACCGAGGGCGCGCGGGCGTTCCGCGAGGCCGTCGAGCTCATCGACGCGTTGCCGGTCGACCAAGCGCAAGTGGTGGTGCGCGCGTTCACGTCGTTCTTCCATCTGGCGAACCTGTCCGAGGAGAACTACCGCGTGGAAACGCTGCGCGAGTTGGAGCGCAACGTGTCGATGGAGTCGGCCGTGGACACATCGAACGAGCTGGTGGTGGCGTACGGCCATCTATTGGACGAGGTGGGCCCCGAACGCACGGCCGAGCTGCTGGGTCGCTTGGAATTCCACCCCGTGTTCACCGCGCACCCCACCGAAGCGCGCCGCAAAGCGGTAGAGGGCAAGATCCGCCGTATCGCCGCGTTGCTGGACGAGCATCCCTACCTGGGCGGATCGGCCCTCCTGGAGAACGAGCGCCACATGCTGCAGGAGATCGACGCGCTCGTGCGCACCTCGCCAACCGAGCTCAAGAAGCCCACGCCCCTGGAAGAGGCCGACACCATCATCGACATCTTCGACAACACGCTGTTCGATACGGTGCCGCAGGTGTACCGGCGTTTCGACGACTGGGTGCTGGGCGAGGACGCCGGCAGCGTGCCGCCCGTGTGCCCGGCGTTCTTCCGTCCGGGCAGCTGGATCGGGTCGGACCGCGACGGGAACCCGAACGTCACCGCGAAGGTGTCGCGCCGCGTGGCGGCGAAGTACTTCGCGCATATGGTGGCCAAGCTGGCCCAAGAATGCCGCAGCATCGGGCGCAACCTCACGCTGGAGTCGCGGTACACCGCGCCCTCGGAAGAGCTTATGAACCTGTGGAGCCATCTCGTGGAGATGAGCGAGACGCTGACGGGACGGGTGGCCGACGACCTGGGCTTCGAGCCGCACCGCGCTGTCATGCTGGTGATGGCCGCACGCCTCGAGGGCACCGTGGCGCGCAACGCCGACATCATGTACCTGTCGCCCGAAGAGCTGCTGGCCGACCTGCGCACGGTGCAGGACTCGCTCGCGCGCGCCGGTGCCGCACGCGCCGCGTACGGGCCCGTGCAAACGCTGATATGGCAGGTTGAGACGTTCGGGTTCCATATGGTGGAAATGGAGTTCCGCCAGCACTCGCTCGTGCACGAACGCGCGCTGGCCGATATCCGCGCCCATGGCGTGCTGGGCAAGCTCGACCCCATGACGCGCGAGGTGCTGGACACGTTTCGCGCCATCGGCGCCATCCAGAAGCGCTACGGGCAGAAGATGGCCCGGCGCTACATCGTGTCGTTCACCAAGAGCGCTCGGCACATGGCCGACGTCTACGAGCTGGCAGAGCTCGCATTCTCGCACGCGCAGGACGTGCCCGAGCTGGACGTGATTCCCTTGTTCGAGCAGCTGGAGGACTTGGAGAACTGCGTCACCGTGCTGGACGGGATGCTGCAGCTGCCGGCCGTGCAGCGCCGCCTGGCGCAGACGGGGCGGCGCATGGAGGTCATGCTGGGCTACTCGGACTCTTCGAAGGACGCCGGCCCCGTCTCCGCCACGCTCGCCCTGCATTCCGCGCAGGAGCGCATCGCCCGCTGGGCCGAGGAGCGCGGCATCGACGTCGTGCTCATGCACGGTCGCGGCGGCGCGGTGGGCCGCGGGGGCGGGCCGGCGAACCGCGCGGTGCTCGCGCAGCCGAAGGGGTCGGTGAACTGCCGATTCAAGGTGACCGAGCAGGGCGAGGTCATCTTCGCACGTTACGGCAACCGCTCGCTGGCGCTGCGCCATATCGAAAGCGTCGCGGCAGCCACGCTCATGAACTCGGCGCCGTCGGTCGAGCGCGTCAACACCGAGGCATCCGTACGCTTCTCCGATGTGGCCGCGCGTTTGAACGAAGCCGCCTACGAGCGCTATCTGGATCTGCTGCATACCGACGGCTTCGCGCCGTGGTTCTCCACCGTCACGCCTTTGGCCGAAGTGGGCCTGCTGCCCATCGGCAGCCGTCCTGCCAAGCGCGGCTTGGGAGCCCAATCGCTTGACGACCTGCGCACCATCCCGTGGGTGTTCTCGTGGTCGCAGGCGCGCATCAACCTGGCTGCGTGGTACGGCCTGGGCGCGGCGTGCGAACGGGTGGGTGACCTGGAGCTTCTGCAGCGCGCGTATCGCGAATGGCCTCTGTTCGCCACGTTCGTCGACAACGTGGAGATGTCCATCGCCAAAACCGACGCGCGTATTGCGAAGATGTACTTGGCGCTGGGCGACCGCGACGACCTGGCTCAGGCGGTGTTCGACGAGATGCAGCTGACGCGTTCGTGGGCGCTGGCCATCGTGGGAGACGAGTGGCCGCTGCAGCACCGCCGCGTGCTTGGTTGCGCCATCCGCGTGCGCAACCCTTACGTGGACGCGCTCTCGCTTGCCCAAGTGCGCGCGTTGCGCGTGATCCGAAACCGACAGGAAGAGCTTTCGGACGAGGTCAAGACCGAGTATCTGGGGCTCATCCTGGCCACCGTGACCGGGGTTTCCGCCGGCCTGCAGAACACGGGGTAGCGCTCGCTTCAACCATTGGCGAAGCGTACCTGATCTTTCCGGAGAAATTTTGCTTTGAGGTGCGAAAACGCGCGATACGCGCTACTATAGGGAACATCTAGTCGGAGATCCCCTTCTACACACGGCGCAGCCGCTTCTCACGGCGCGCGACGAAAGGACGGCCATGGGCGACATTGCGTGGCAGGCGGGCAAGGCGTACCGCGAGATCATCTACGAAACAGCAGGCGGTATCGCCAAGATCAGCATCAATCGGCCCGAGCGACGCAACGCGTTCACCCCGCTCACCGTCACCGAGCTGTACGACGCGTTCAGCGAGGCACGCGACGACGCGTCCGTCGGCGTCATCATCCTGACCGGCGTCAACCACGGCGGCCGCCATGAGGACGAGGCGTTCTGCTCCGGCGGCGACCAGAAGATCCGCGGCAACGGCGGCTACGTGGGCGAGGACAACATCCCGCGCCTCAACGTGCTGGACCTGCAGCGCCTCATCCGCGTGGTGCCCAAGCCCGTCATCGCCATGGTGAACGGCTACGCCATCGGCGGCGGGCACGTGCTGCACATCCTGTGCGACCTTTCCATCGCGGCCGAGACGGCAAAGTTCGGTCAGACGGGTCCGAAGGTGGGCAGCTTCGACGCCGGCTACGGAGCGGGCTACCTGGCCAACATCGTGGGCCAGAAGAAGGCGCGCGAGATATGGTATCTCTGCCGTCAGTACACGGCCGCCGAGGCGTTGGAGATGGGCCTGGTCAACAAGGTGGTTCCGTTCGAGGAGCTGGAGGCCGAGTGCGTTGCGTGGGCGCGCGAGATGCTGCAGTTCAGCCCCACGGCGCTGCGTTTCATGAAGGCGTCGTTCAACGCGGCGACGGACGGGCTTGCGGGCATCCAGCAGCTCGCCGGCGACGCCACGCTTCTGTACTACACCACCGACGAGGCGAAGGAGGGTCGCGACGCGTTCAAGGAGAAGCGCGCCCCCGACTTCACCCAGTTCCCCAAGTTTCCGTAAGATCGCACGTCTGGCAGGCGGCAACCGAAAGGCAGGAATCCGACAGCGATGATCGGTGCGTTCGAGAGCACGGTGCGACAGTTCCCGCAGCGCACGTGCTTCACGTACGTTGACGAAGCGGGCAACGAGACGGCGTACTCGTATCGCGAGACGCGCATGCTGTCCGCTGCGCTCGCGCGGCTCTTGCTGGACCGCGGCGTGCGTCCGGGCGATTGCGTCGCCGTGGATCTGCCGAACGATCCGGCGTACGTGCTGGTCATGCTGGCTGCCGCGTACGGCGGCTTCGCGTTGGTCGCGCTCAACAACCGCCTGACCGATGCCGAGAAGTACAGTCGGTTGCTGGACATCGACCGCAAGCCCGGTGTGTCGCTGGCTTCGTTGCGCGTCGATGCGACCAACGTGTCGCGCCTGTTGGAAGGCGCGAAGGCCATGCTGACGGGCGAGATGGCCGCACCGTCCGCCGTCCGTGCGACGGGGCGCGGCGTGCGCCCTAGCTTCGCCGCCCGCGTGAACGCGGCGTCCGCCGAGCCCCGCACTACGAAGGCGCTCGGCCGCGCCAGCTCGGGCCGCGCGTCGCTGCGCCGTCGCAGCGAAGTGGCGCAGCAGGATGCTGCCGAGAGTGTCATCCACTTCGCCGAACACGCCGCGCACGTGTTCGACTTCGACGCCCGCGCCGTGGTCATGTTCACGTCGGGCACCACGGGGCGTGCGAAGGCTGTATCGCTGACGTGGGGAAACATCTGTTTCGCATCCGAAGCGTCCAACCGGACGCTCAATCGTCGCGGCGAGGGCATGTGGCAGGCGGTGCTGCCGCTCTACCATATCGGCGGTTTCCAGGTCGTCGTGCGCAGCGTGCTGAACGGCAGCCCGTTCGTGCTGTACCGCCGCTTCGACGCCGTCCGTCTGCTGTCCGACGCGGCGAAGAAGGGCGCGACGCACGTGTCGGTGGTCGATAAGATGCTGCAGGACATGGTGGCCGCGGACAAGCCGGAAACGCTCGCGCGTTACTCCTGCATCCTGCTGGGCGGCGGCGCGCTCAACCCGCAGACGCTCGATCGCGCGTGCCGTGCGGGCGCGCGCGTGTACGCAAGCTACGGCATGACCGAGACGTCCAGCCAAATCGCCCACGCCCAGGTGACGGCTTCGTTCACCGGCGGCTTGCGCCTGCTGCCCGGCTACGAGGCGCATATCGTGGATCCCGGCGACGACGGGTTCGGCCGCCTGGCCGTGAAGGGCCCGGGCCTGTTCGGCGGCTACCTGAACGCGCGCGCCGCGTACACGGTGGACGGCTTCTTCCTGACGGGGGACACGGCGGCGCTGTACGACGGCAAGCTGTTCGTGAAGGAGCGCACCGAGGACATGTTCGTGTCGGGCGGCGAGAACGTGTACCCGGCCGAGATCAAGGAGAAGCTGCTGCGCGTGGCCGGGGTATCCGACGCCCACGTGTTCGGCGCGCCCGACGCCCGCTGGGGTAGGCGACCCGTCGCGTTCGTCGAGCGCGAGAAGGCGCCCGCGCCGCGTCCGAGGGCGAGCCGCTATGCGCAGCGGACGCAAGCGCAGACGCAGGCGGATCAGCTCGCATCCCTGACGAACCGTCAGCTGGCGTCGTACATCCGCACCAGCTTGGCGCCGCGCCTGTCGAAGCTGTACCTGCCGAAGCACGTGTGCGTGCTCGACGAGTTCCCGCGCACGGGCATCGGGAAAATCGACCGCGCCGCGCTCGAACAGCTCTATGATCAGCGCATCGAGGTGGCGCGCGTCACGCTGCACCGCATCCGGCTGCCGTTCAAAACGCCGTTCAAAACAGCCAAGGCCACTCTGACGCATCGCGAGTCGATCATCGTCGAAGTGACGGATCATGCCGGTCGCACGGGGCTGGGCGAGTGCGTGGCGTTCCCGACGGATTGGTATCTGCCGGAAACGCTCGACCAGGACGCGCGCATCCTCCACGACGTGCTGGCTCCGATCGTGCTGCGCGAGGCGTTCCTGCATCCCAGCGAGGCGAGCGCCGCCTTCGCCGCCGTTCCCGAGGCGAAGGCGTTTCCGTTGGCATGCGGCGCGCTCGAGCCTGCGCTGTGGGACCTGTACGGCAAGATCGTCGGCAAGCCGCTATGGCAGCTGATCGGCGGGGCTGCGGACGCCGCGACCGCGGGCGCTTCGGCATCCGTGCAGGCCGGCGCGGCGATCGGGCTGGGCTCCGCGGTCGAGACGGCCGCGGCCGCGCGCCGCTGCGCCGAGGCAGGCTACAAGCGCGTGAAGCTGAAGGTGAAACCGGGAACCGCGCTCGCATGCGCGCAGGCCGTGCGCGCCGCGTTGCCCGACATGATGATCACGCTCGACGCCAACCAGAGCTTCTCGGAGCGTGAAGCCGAGGAGCTGCGCGGCTTGGACGGCCTGAACGTCGCCTGGATCGAGGAGCCGCTGGATCCGCGGCGCCTGCCCCCCGTGGGGCCGACCGACCTGTTCAGCCGCCTCGCGCGTCTGCAGCGCACGCTGCGCACCCCCATCTGCCTCGACGAGTCCATCGTGCGCCCCGAGGACCTGTCCCGTGCGTTGGCGCAGCCCGAGCTGCGGTGCTACGCCCTCAAGCTGGGAAAATGCGGCGGCGTGCAGCCTGCGCTCGATTTCGTGCAAATGGCGCGCAAGCGGGGCATCGAGGTGTGGATGGGCGGCATGTACGACACGGGCGTGTCCAGGCGCCTGCATGCCGCGTTCGAGACGCTGAGCGCGGTGGGTGCGCCCGGCGACATCGGAGCCACGGCTCGTTACTTCTCCTGCGACATCACCGATCCGCCCTACACGGCCGAGCGCGGCATGGTGACGCTCAACCGCGAAGGCCATGCCAGCGGCCTGGGTTGCGACCTCAACCGCTCGGCGTTGGAAAACGTCCTCGTGGAGCGCCTCGTCATTGCGTGACGTCCCGCCCCTTGCCATCTCCGTGCCATGCGCTCCGCTCGGGACGACAACCGCTCTGCATGCAAAATGTTGCATAACGGTGTGACGGAATGCAATGTTGTGGAGTATCATGCTACCAGTTGTCCATCAAGGAAACGGTGATTACATGAGCGAATCCGCATCGCACCACGCGTCCGCCACTTCGGGCATTCCCCAACCCCACGGAGGACTGGGCATCTTTCGCCTCGTCACCACGGTCATCACGCTCATCGTCGGCGGCGGCGTGTTCACGTTGGCGGGCGACCAGGCTGCAGGCGGCGCCAGCGGCGCGGCTATCCTCACTGCATGGAGCATCTCGGGAATCGGGGTGCTGTGCCTCGTCATGACGTTCTTCGCGCTCTCGCGCATCAAGCCGCAGTTGAAGGGCGGCATCTACAGCTATGCGAATGCGGGGTTCGGCGACTTTTTGGGCTTCAACAGCGCTTGGGGCTACTGGATCAGCGCGCTTCTGTGCACGGTCAGCTTCTCGGCGCTTCTGTTCGGCGCGCTTTCGTACTTCTTCCCCATCTTCGGCGGCGGCACGAACCTGCCGTCGGTCATCGGCGCCAGCCTGCTCATCTGGTTCTACGTGTTCCTCGTATCGCGCGGCATCAAAGAGGCTACCGGCGTGAACGCCGTTATCACCATCTCGAAGTTCGTGCCTATCTTCGTAGCCATCACGGCCATCATCTTTCTGCAGAAATTCGACCTCGGCATCTTTCTGGCGAACATGTCGCAGGGCGCCGATCCGGGCCTGCCGTTCTTCGACCAGGTGAGCAACACCATGATGATCACCATCTGGGTGTTCGTGGGCATCGAGGGCGCGGTCGCGATCTCCGGTCGCGCCAAGAAGGAACGCGACGTGGGCAAGGCCACCATCATCGCGTTCATCTGCGTGCTCAGCATCTACCTCATGGTCAGCGTGCTCAGCATGGGCGTCATGCCGCTGTCCGAGCTGGCCCAGCTGGAGAACCCGGCGCTTGCGGGCGTCATGGAGCACGCGGTGGGGCAGTGGGGCGCCATCCTCATCAACGGCGGCGTGGTGCTGTCGCTGGTGGGCGCCATGTTGGGCTACACCGTGCTGTCCAGCGAGTCGCCTTACGAGGCGGCTGAGCAGGGCGTGTTCATCAAGGCCTTCGCCAAGACGAACAAGAAGGGCGCCCCCATCGTCACGCTCGTGGTGACGAACGTCATCATCGAGGCGTTCCTCGTGGTCATGCTGTTCTCGGACAGCACGTACCAGTTCTTCTACGCGCTGTCGGCCGGCATGATCCTGCTGCCGTACCTGCTGTCGGCGGCGTACTTCGCGAAGCTCACGTTCACCGAGCCCGACGCGTTCAAGGGCAAGGTGGGCGGCAGCCTGGTGCTGTGGCGCATTTTCGGCGTGTTCGGCGTGGTGTACAGCTTCTTCCTGGCGTGGGCGTCGGGCGCGACGGGGCTCACCCTCATGTCGCTTCTGTACGCGCCGGGCATCCTCATGTACATCAAGGGCAAGAAGGAGCGCAACGAGCCGTACCTCAAGAGCACGGTGGACAAGGTGGTGGTGGCCATCATCCTCATCGCCGCCGTCACGTCGCTCGTGCTGCTGTTCACCGGCCAAGTGGTGCTGTAGGGACGCGAGCTGCATCGCTTGGAAACCCTTGCGAGCTGCCGTTCGATGCGTATAATATGAGGCGAGCCGCAGGGAGTTGGTGCTCCCCACGGCTCTCGGATCGCTTCGGCGGTTTGGGTTTACTTGGAGCGCTCCTTTCCCTTGTGGGACTGGAGCGCGTCTTCTATCACCAGGGCAAACTCGATGATACGAGACATCAGCTTCAACAGCAATTCGGCCAACGCAAGCAAATCCAAAGCGGTCATGGTCTTCACCTCCATCCTTCTAGAGTAATGAGAGGGAGAGGCACCAAGCCGCCGGATCGAATCCGTACCTACAAGTATAGCGGGCCCGTTCTACGTTTCCATGGCGTGCAACACCATGGAAAGTCTGCTCGATCTTGCGCGTTTCCAGCGCCGTTCCCACGCGGATTCCACATTCCTTGTCATCATTTCCCACGTGGTTTCCATGCGGGCAACCCGTCGATCTAGCGAATTCCCCGTTCCCCTGGCGGCATGCGTCCTTTACACTGTCCTGCAAAGGTTCGTTGCGTCTGCGAGATGACGCGACGCATGAAGACGGAACGACGACGGAGGCGGCACGTGGAGCTTTTGGAGGAACGCATCAGGCGCGACGGGGTGGTGAAGTCGGAGGGCGTCCTCAAGGTGGACAGCTTCCTCAACCACCAGCTGGACATCGATCTGTTCGACGCGATGGGCGAGGAGTTCAAGCGGCTGTTCGCCGACGCTCCCATCACGAAGATCCTCACGATCGAGGCGTCCGGCATCGGCATCGCCTGCGTGGTGGCGCGCCATTTCGGCGTGCCGGTGGTGTTCGCAAAGAAGGCTCAGAGCATCAACCTGGACGGCGAGATGTTCACGACACGCATCGAGTCGTTCACGCACGGTCGCGTGTACGACGTCATCGTGTCGAAGAAGTTCCTGAACGCCGACGACCATGTGCTGATCATCGACGACTTCCTGGCGAACGGATGCGCGCTGAACGGCCTCATCGAGCTCGTCGGCGAGGCGGGCGCCACGGTGGAGGGCATCGGCATCGCCATCGAGAAGGGCTTCCAGCCTGGCGGCGACGACCTGCGCGAACGCGGCTACCGCCTGGAATCGCTCGCCATCGTGGAGCGCATGGACCCCGAGACGGGGGAGATCGCGTTCCGATGAAAGCATTCGTACACGAGAACCTGTTCAAGCTCGACGGCGACATCCCCGTCGTCCGCGCCATTCCCTACGGCATCCAGCACATCCTCGCGATGTTCGTGGCGAACCTCGCGCCCATCCTCATCGTGGGCGCGGCGGCCGGCCTCGCGGACGATCAGCTGGGCATGCTGGTGCAAAGCGCCATGCTCATCGCGGGCATCGGCACGCTCATCCAGCTGTTCCCGCTGTGGCGCGTGGGGTCGGGCCTGCCCATCGTTATGGGCATCAGCTTCACGTTCGTCACCGTGCTCGTGGGCATCGCGGCCACGTACGGGTACAACGTCGCCATCGGCGCCATCATCGTGGGCGGCATCATCGAAGGCGTGCTGGGTCTGTTCGCGAAGTATTGGCGGCGCATCATATCGCCCATCGTGGCGGCCGTCGTGGTCACGTCCATCGGCTTCTCGCTTTTGGGCGTGGGTGCCTCTTCGTTCGGCGGCGGCTCCGGCGCTGCCGACTTCGGATCGCCGCAGAACCTGCTGCTGGGCACCATCTCGCTGGTTTCGTGCCTGGTGTTCCAGGTGCTGGCGAAAGGCAAGACCAAGCAGCTTTCGGTGCTGTTCGGCCTGGTCATCGGGTATGCATGCGCCGTGGTTGCGGGGGCGGTCGACTTCAGCGGCTTCCAGAGCATGGAGCTGTTCGCACTGCCGCAGCTCATGCCGTTCACGCCCGAGTTCAACCTGGGCGCTATCGTGTCGGTGACGCTGATCTTCCTCGTGTCGGCCACCGAGACTATCGGCGACACCTCCGCGCTGACCATGGTGGGCCTCAACCGAGAGGTGAAGGAGAAGGAGCTTTCGGGCTCCATCGCCTGCGACGGTTTCGTCAGCTCGCTGTCGGCGTGCTTCGGCTGCCTGCCTATCACGTCGTTCTCGCAGAACGTGGGTCTCGTGGCCATGACGAAGGTGGTGAACCGCAAAGCCATCGCCACGGGCGCGGTCATCATGATCCTGGCGGCGTTCCTGCCGGTGATCAGCGTGATCTTCGCGTCGCTGCCTGAGGCGGTGCTGGGCGGCTGCACCATCATGATGTTCGGCAACATCATCGTCAGCGGCTTCCAG
>OLQI01002086.1_pt1 | contig 10847 bp, 6 predicted proteins | sample 1672171 | NCBI WGS metagenome assembly OLQI01 (sample SAMEA3136655, study PRJEB25190) | human gut metagenome
CTGGGGATGGCCGCCCCGCCCCCCTTTTGTGGGAGGAAGATGGGAAGAATCAAATGACATAAATGATGCAAAACGGAACTTTTTCTCGTGAAATAGTACAAAATACAGGGAAAAACATTCTACATTCCTCCGAAAGTAGGGGGTATTTTTGCAAGTCATTTCTTTTGATCTGTCATTGCGAAACGAGAGGAAGAGGGGTATACTTTGGCATATCAACCGGAACGTTCCGCACCAACCACCCGTATGCAAGACAGAGAAAGGAGCGATTGAGCAATGGAACTGGAAAGCATTGCCTTGAGCGTTTGGTTTTTGATTGGCGCCGTGTTGGTCTTCTTCATGCAAAGCGGCTTTGCCATGGTGGAGTGCGGCTTTACCCGGGCCAAGAACGCCGGCAACATCCTGATGAAAAACCTGGTGGACTTTTGCCTGGGCACGGTGGTGTTCATCCTGTTGGGCTACGGCCTGCTGGTGGGCCCTCATGTGGCAGGGGGATTTATCGGGATCCCCACCCTGGCCATGTTTGGGGAGGGGTTTGCCAGCTTTGACTGGAGCAGTTTCTTCTTCCAGCTGGTCTTTTGCGCTACTTGTGCCACCATCGTCTCCGGGGCCATGGCGGAGCGGACCAAGTTCTCCGCCTATTGCCTGTACTCCACCATCATCAGCCTGGTGATCTACCCCATCGAGGCCGGCTGGGTCTGGGGGGAAGGAGGCTGGCTGGGCGAGCTGGGCTTCATTGATTTTGCCGGTTCCTGCGTCATTCATATGGCCGGCGGCATCACTGCCCTGCTGGGGGCCATCTTCCTGGGTCCCCGCATCGGCAAGTATACGGTGAAGGACGGGAAGAAGATCTCCAACGCCATCCCCGCCCACAACCTGCCCATCGGGGCTCTGGGTGTGTTCATCCTCTGGTTCGGATGGTATGGGTTCAACGGCGCCGCCGCCGGTTCCGTGGAGGAACTGGCCCGGATCCTGGGGACCGCCACCATCGCCCCTGCGGTGGCTACCGTGGTGTGCATGCTGGTGACCTGGAAGAAGAACGGCGGCCCAGATGTGTCCATGTGCCTCAACGCTGCCCTGGGCGGCCTGGTGGGGGTCACCGCCGGCTGCGCCAACGTCTCCGCGGTGGGTGCGGCAGTGATTGGCGCAGTGGCCGGTGTGCTGGTGGTGGCCGCAGTGGAAGGCCTGGATCTGAAGTGCCATGTGGACGACCCGGTGGGTGCCGTGGCGGTCCATGGGGCCTGCGGCATCTGGGGTACCCTGGCCGTGGGCCTGCTGGACACCGAGGTTGGCCTGTTCTACGGCGGCGGCCTGCACCAGCTGGGTATCCAGGCTCTGGGGGTTGCAGCGGTGGCCGGCTGGATGGTGGTTACCATGACAGTGTCTTTTAAGCTGATCTCTCTGGTTCATGGCGGCACCATGCGGGTAGGGGAAGAGGAGGAGATCGAGGGCTTGGACGCTGCCGAGCACGGCTTGCCCTCGGCCTATGCCGACTTCACCTTTGCCTTCGGCGTGGCAGGGGAGTTCAACCATGGCGATGCCAGTGCCCTGCCCCTCACCAAAAGTCCCCACCTGGCGGAGGGGAAGGAGCCGCCCAAGCTCACGAAGGTGGACATCTATTGCCCGGCCTACCGGTTTGAGAAACTCAAGCAGAGCCTGGAGGCCATCGGCATCACCGGCATGACGGTGACCAGCACCATGGGCTGCGGTGCCCAGCGAGGGGGCAACGGCATGTACCGTGGGGTGCCGGTGTCCATGGCCCTGCGGCCCACGGTGCAGGTGTCGGTGGTGGTCTCCGGCATCCCGCCAGAGCGGGTGATCGAGACGGCCAAGCAGGCCCTGCACACCGGTAAGCTGGGGGACGGCAAGATCTTTGTCACCTCGGTGAAGGAGGCGGTGAAGGTCCGCACCGGCGAGACTGGGTACGACGCCCTCCAAGACGAGGTGGGCTGATCCCCCCGCTTCCAAGGTGTGGGTCCCAATGGCCCGGCCAGGATCGCGCGCAGCAAAGGGGCGCCGCGGGAGGATCTCCGCGGCGCCCCTTGCTTGCGGCTGGGCGGCCCCTCAGGCCTGAAGTACCGTGACCATGTGCTGGGCGAACTGGGCCATCCGCCGGCCAATGCCGGACACCTTCCGCACAGAACCGGGGTCGTGGGCGGTCTGCATCAGGCAGAAGCGGCCGGGGAGGATGGCGGTTTTGTTGAAGCACATGGTCCCCAGCAACTGCTGGGCCACCAGGTCGCTGCCGGAGTAGCCGGAGACCACAATGCCGAAGAGGTATTTGTCGTACAAGGTGTGCTGTACCAGGAGGTTTGTCATGCGGTTAAACAGAGCCATGAGGTTGGCGCTCACTGCGTCGTTGTAATTGGGGCAGAGGAAGAGCATGGCATCACAGGCCTGGATGGCGGGGAGAACTTCCTGGGAGATGGTCCCTCCGTAAAAGCAGGTGTGGTGCTGGGCATAGTGGAGGCAGGCGGTATAGGAGCAGCCCCGGCAGTCCTGGATGGTACCGTTTTGCAGGGAGACCTCCTGGCTGGTGAAGGTAGCGGGGAGTTGGGCCAGGATCTGCCGTCCCATCCACACGGTGTTGGAGTGGAGGTGGTCCGAGGCGTGGAGCATCAGGATCCGGGGCTGGCGGAACCGGGGGAGCTGGAAGGCCAGTACCCGCTGGGCCAGCTCCCGGACCCGGCGGCAGTAGGTCTCCTCCCAACTCAGGCCAAGCTGGGCCGCCAGGATGTGCTGGTTGTAGAGGGAGCCTGTCCCCTCCACCAGGGGCTTGCCGGGGAAGGCACAGCCGGCCAGGTTGGCCGCCATCACCAAGGCCTGGGCCGCCTGCTTGGTGTAGAGCTCTCCGGCGCCGTCCACCACCACCCCGGCGGTGCAGCCAGCCAGAGCCGCCGGGTGCTGGCGCAGCCAGCGCACCAGGGCGTAAAACTCCCGCCCGGGCCCGAAAGCGTCCATACCCACGGCGAACAGGAGGTGGCCTCCAGGGGTCAGTTCCTCCAGATGGGCGGCCGAAAGCCAGTGGCAGGGAATGCCCTCCAGGGCCCGGTCCAGCAGCGGCGCCAACCGGGGCGAGGTCCCCGCCTGCAAAAGGGTAAGGGAAGGGGAAGCGGTCATACGGGGTCCTCCTTTCTGAGGGTTTGGTAAGTCTGTTCCAATCTGGCCAGCAGGGAAGGGTGCAGGGGCTCCCGGACCACCGCCAGCCCCTGGGGGGTGAATCTGCTGCGGCAGCCGAAGTATACCCCGCCCAGGGGGACGGCCCCGTAGTGGTCCTCCCCCCGGAGCAGCTGGATCAGGGAGACGGCCGCCGAGGACAGACCTGGGGCGATGTAGGGTTTGAACCCCAGGGCGCGGACTTGAAGGTTGGCCCCCTGGGTCAGACGGGTCAGCCGCTGGGAGAGGGCGGGGTCGTAGTCGCGCCCTCTGTGGTTGGCCACCACCAGCCCACGGCCGTGGGGGCCGTAGACCCGGCCGTGGGAGAAGGGGATTCCCTCTTGCCTGGCCCAGTAGGCTGCCCGGGCGGCCATCACCCCCAGGCCGAAGCCCTGGACCTGCTCCGGCAGCAGGCCGGCAAAGTCCAGGCGGCCTGCTGCGTCCCGGCTGCTGGCCAAAAAGACAGACCGGGACAGGGGGTCCACCGGGTCGGCGACCTGGCAGAAAAGGCCGGCAAAATCCGCCGCCCGGGCCCGCCGGGCGTAGGGGGCGACCAGAGTGCGGTTGGCTTCCCACTGGGCCGCCCGGACATCCCCCACCCCGCTGTCCAGCCCGGGCACCCCCCGGGAGGCGGTAAAGACCAGCAGGTCACAGGGGAAGAGGCCCTCCATGGACACCGGCACCACCTGGGGCAGCGGGGTGCCGTCGGGGGAGAGAATCTGGTTAAACTCCATCTCGCACCGGGCGCAGAGGGCCTCGTTGGGGTCGTAGACGGCGATCTCCCGGAGCAGGCCGCCCCCTAGGAGAACCAGGCCGGCCAGCACCGTGCGGCCCACATCCCCCAGGCCCACTAAGGCTACCCGGAAGTCCTGGGTCTTTGGGGTGCGCCAGTCCTCCAGCCGCCGCAGGGCTTGGGCAAAGGCCAGATTCACCACGGTGGCCCCATGGCGGGATACGAAGTCCTCCAGCCCGGGGGGAAGGTCCTGGGGCAGGGCAGCCCGGCAGGGGGTGAGGGGGGAGAGGTCCTCCCCCTCCCACAGCTGGGCCAGCTGGGTGATGGCAAACCAGCCTCGGGCGCGCAGGGGGTCCCTTCGGGTGAGGAACACCAGGGGAGCAAAGGGCGTTTCTGCCGGCTGGGCGCCGGGAGGAAGCCCCTCCGGGCTGCCGCCCAGGCAGAAACCATGCCAATGGTTAAACGTCATGGGGATCGTCTCCTTTCCAGTGGGCGATCCGCTCCAGCTGCGCCAGGTCGTCAGCCAGGTAGGCCGAGGGGGGCAGGGTGGGGTCGTAGGGCATGGACAGGCCCCGGCGAGGCAGCCGAGGCTGCTCCAGAGCCTCCCCTAGGGTGCCAATGGTCAAGGCGGTGTGAAAGGCGGCCTGGTGCTCTTTCTCCAGGGCCTGGAGCAAGGCGCAGCCGTTTTCCAGGGCCGTGCGGGACAGGCGCCAGATCCCCTCGTCGGTGGCGTCGGACAGGTAGCGGGGGTAGTAGTAGGGGAGGATCAAGTTGATGGAAGGCAGTAGCCGGGCCCCCGGGGCGGCAGGGCCGATGCTATCCCCGCCGACAAAGGGGTAGAGCAGGCTCTCTGTGACCCAGTAGTGAAGGTTGGGAATGAAGTACTCGCAGTCCACTTGCCGGCCCTGGACCTTCATAAGGTCTCGGCCGTAGCCGGAGAGGATGGCCACGATGAGCCGCCGGGTGTCCAACGCCTCCTCCCGGAGCAGCCGGTCCAGCTTTTCGATGCGGTAGCCGTGGTGGAGCAGGTCATCTACCAGGATCACCGGCCGGTAGAAGGACTTCAAGGTGCGGATCTGGGTGCGCAGCGGGGAGTGGCCGGGGGACTCCACGATGTCAAACCCCTCCATACTGGGCAGGAAACGCTTTTCCACGTGGAGCGTCTTGGTGACGGTGTTGTCCACCACGGTATCCGCCAGGATCTTTCCATAGGGCACACACATGTAGGGCCCCAGCTGTCGCTGACCCGGGGGAACCTGGGCCACGCCATTGAGCTGCTGGACCCGTTCCATCAGGGCTTGGTTCAACAGCTCGGAGTCAAAGCACAGCACCAGCTTGCCGGGGAAGAGCTGGGTGAGGGCGGCCCGGAGTTTGGGGCGGATTTCCGCCACCGCAGCTTTCAGGCCGTCGCTGTCCCGGTGGGGCTCCTTGATATGGAGGAACACGTCCTGGAGGAGCACCACCGGGGAGCGCATATCCACGCAGAACACGTCCTCCTGCCCCGGCACCGGGAGGAAACCCAGCTGGGCCAGGGCGTAGCCCAGGGGACTCTGGGCATCTGGGCAGCGGCAGAGGGCGTAGGTGTGGTCGGCCTCCAGGCTCCGGGCCAGCAGCTCGTTGAGGAGCATCCGGCAGATGGCGTGGGCCTGGGCGGGGTCCCCCTCTGGCTGGACCTGGTCCACCATGAGGATGCGCCCCGAGGTGTGCTGCCGGACAAAGGCCGCGCCCTCCAGGGAACCCATGGCCTCGTAGAGGTTCCCCATCCGCAGGGTGTGCCCTGCCGCCCAGCCCAGCAGGGCCTCGTGGGGCCGCAGGCGGAGGACCGTGCCCATGGGGCAGGTCCGGCCGCGGAGGAGGGCCTCCATGGCCTGGGGGAGCGCTTGGGCAGGGCTGCGGAAGAATTGGAAGTGCATGTCCTGCCGCCGCAGCACCCGCTTGCGGGCGGGGGCGCGAACGTAGCACCCGGTGTCATAGATGAAGGCTTGGACCACTGGATCCACCAGCATGGAGATGTCCAGGTCCTGGTCTACCGAGGCCCGGATGCGGGTGGAACTTACCCCCTCAAAGAAGGGGGGCAGGGAGAGGGGGAGAACCTTCCGCTGGAGGATCTCTCCCAGCGTGCCCAGGTCAGGGGTGGGCTGCCCCTCCTGGGCCCGGGCGAAGACGATGTGGTTGTACTCCCGGGCAGAGCCGGGGGCCTTGCTCCGGTAGGCCGAGGCATGGGCGATGACGTCCGTGCCCATGACCAAGTAGAAGTCCGGGTCGTGGAGGAGGGCTTTGAGCTTGGCTAAGTCCGCCGGAGCGGCCAGGTTTACCGGAATGTCGTCGGGGAAGAGATAGGTGTCCCACTGGTCGGCCACCGACAGCCCCACGATCTTCCGGCGCATTCCCTTGGGCAGGGTGCGCTTGCTCCAGGAGAATTCGTCCACCGCCAGGTAGACCTGGAAGCCCTGGGCCCGGATCTCCTCGACGATTTTCTTGTGGCCCACGGAGAAGGGGTCGAAGGTGCCGGGGAAGAAGGCGGCAGGCTTAGGGGGTGGAAAGGCAAAAGGACCCACTTGAACCTCGTGCTGCACCAGGAAGCGGTAGAGGTGGTTGAGCATAGCCGCCTGGCTGAAGAAGGTGAGGTCCTCTCCCCGAGGTTCGGAGAGGATGGTGAGCAGCTTCTTATGCAGCAGCCGGAAGAAGTCCCCCTTCCGTTCCAGGGAGAGGGTGGGGCTGCCGAAGACCTCCCGGCACAGCACCAACAGGGCGGTGCGGTGGATGACCTCCCGGTAGTGGCTCACCCCGGTCATCAGGCATCCCAGCACCCGCCGGGCGGCGGAGTTTGCCTGGGCGGGGAGGGCTTTCAGGACCTCTCCCAGGGTGTAGAAGGCGGCCCGGGCCGGGGCCACGGAGGGCCCTCTGGCCAGGCGGTCCAGCAGGTCCAGGGCCTCTTGAAATTCCCGTTCCGGCAGCAGGCAGAGGATGGGTCCGGCGTAGGGGGGGATGAACCGGGAGATCTGGTCCTGGCCGCTCTCCAGCTCCCGGAGCAGGTCGATGGCGATCTCGTTGACCTGGGCCACGGTGAGATGGGGGCAGAGGGACAGCAGCTGCTTCCCGGCGTGCTCCCGCACCGGCAGGTGTTCGCTCAGGGAGAGGAGGTTGGACAGGTGCATGGCGGTGTGGAAGGCGGCCTCTGGGTGCTGCTGGGCGTGGTGGGTCAGCAGGTCCACCTGTACCAGTTTCACCAGCCAGGGTACGGCGTTTTTTAGGTCGCTGAGATAGAGGTCGGAGACGGCCTGGCCGTCGATCTCCTCCATAGGCAGGCCTAGCACCCGGCGGCGCATCCCCTCCAGGGCCAGGAAGGCGGCCCCCGCCGGGGGGACGAAGGCCTCCGCCAGGGGGGCGGCGGCCGCCGCCCCGTCTTCCGGCCGCTGCAGGCGGAGCTGCTCCAGGCAGCGCAGAGCGGCCAGGGCCAGGGAGTCTTGGCCAGCCTGGAGCATCCGCCCCAGGGCCGCTGCGGTGGGGGGGAGGGCCTCCGCCGGCAGCCAGGCCAGGGGCACCTGGCAGAGAGCGTCGGCCAGGATAAACTGCTCCCGGGCCCCTTCCGCCTGCCACAGCTGCCGGAGCAGGGGGGGGCAGGAAGGGTTGGGCCTCCTCCCGGGTGCAGTGCTGGAAGAGGCTGCGGCAGATCACTTTCAGGGAGTTGGCGATCCGCTGGGCGTGTTTGGCGGCCACCTTCCGGTCGGGGTGGAGGCACTGGAGGATGTAGTCCTCCCAAAGGCTCACCGCCTCCTCCAGCAGCTCCACCATGGCGGGGGGCATCTCACTGGCGGAGGCGGGGCGCTCTTTCTGGGATTGGATCTCGCTGTTGGCCAGTATCTGGCCCATGATCTGCCCCGCTTTCCGGCGTACGTCTCCCTCCGGATGCATCAGAAGCTCATAGAGCAGGGCCAGGGTCTTGCGCCGGTTGGAGACGGTCATGTAGGTGTTGTACTCCTCCAGCAGGTGGAGGTAGGTGCGGATGCTCTGGGTGTTCTTGGCGCCTTTGGCCCGCTCCAGCAGCTGGGCGAAGGGTTCGCTGGCCGCTACGGTTGCCATGAGGCGGATGGAGTTGGCAAAGGTCAGGTCCCGCAGCCGCTCTAAGGCCCCCTCGGGGAAGAGGAGGGCGGGGTCGGTGTGGGTCACAGGGCGCAGCTGATCCTCCTCCAGGTCGGTGGGCACCCCGTGGGCCCGGAGATAGTGCTCAAAATCTCGGAGCTTCCGGTAGACCGTTTCGTACCGGCGCTGCTTGGCGGGGGTCATATCGGCCAGCTTGGAAAAGATCAGGTCCCGGGCCTGGTCCAGGGTGTAGATGGCCATGAGCTCCCGGCCGTTTTCGTCCCGCTGACCCCGGACCCGGAAGTCGGCGTAGATCAGCAGCAGGGACTCCATGGGCAAATTCTCGCACTCCAGATCCCAGGTGGAGTGGTTGGCGGAGATGTGACCGATGCTCTCCAGGCCGTGCTCCCGGAACCACTGCCAGGTGTAGTAGTAGTGGAGGTAGGGGATGCGCTGGGCCTCCGCCCCCCGGCAGCCGAACTTGCCCAGGTCGTGGCCGAAGGCCGCTGCCCGCACCAGGGGGAGGTCCACCGGCAGCCCAGCCTGGCGGGCCAGGATGGCGGTGTGCAGGGCCACGTTGTGCACCCCGATGGTGTGGGCAGCAGGGTCAAAGGGCATAAGTTCCCGGCCCAGGGTGAACAGGGCCAGGATATGCTCTTCCTGGGCCGCCTGGAGAAAGCGCTGGTAGTCTGCCGCCGTGGGGCTGTGGTCCAGGCTCTCCGGAGGAAGGGGGAGCAGGTCCATCAGGGGGTCGAAGGGGTCCGGCCGGTGCTGGAGGGCCAGATCCAGCAGGGCTAGGTACAGCGCTTCCTCCGGGGAAAAGGGCCGGCGGGGGTGCCCCCGGGCCTCGTCGGGGAAGCGCTGGTCGGCAAGGTGCTGGTAGAGGGCCAGCAGCCAGGGCTGGGCCTTCTGGGGCGGCACCCCCAGGGCGGGCTGGAGCAGGGCCAGCACATCCCGGCAGAAGGTGGGGCTATGGGGGGAGAGGGACCACAGGTCCCGGGCCAGGGTGCCTCTCCGCAGCAGGCCGGCGGCCTGGGGGTAGGCGTCTGCGATCTGGCCTAGGCGGGCCTTCCAGCCCCCTCGGGTGGTGATGGGTTGGGTCATGGGTGGTTCACCTCCAGACAGGCCCGGACAAAGGCCGCGAAAAGCGGGTGGGCCTTGCCCGGCCTGGACTTGAATTCCGGGTGGTACTGCACCCCCAGGTAGAAGGGGTGGCCGGTGAGCTCTACGGCCTCCACCAGGCTGCCGTCGGGGGAGGTCCCGGCCACACGGAGACTGGCAGCCTCCATGGGGGCGCGGTAGGTGTTGACAAACTCATACCGGTGGCGGTGGCGCTCGGCCACCTGAGCGGCGCCGTCGTAGACCTGGGACAGCTTTGTGCCCGGCGCCAGGCGGCAGGGGTAGGCCCCCAGGCGCATGGTGCCCCCTTTGGGCAGATCCTCCCGCTGGTCGGGGAGCAAGTCGATGACCTTGTGAGGGCTTTCCAGGGCAAATTCCCCGGAGTTAGCGTCGGCAAGACCCAGCACGTCCCGGGCAAAGGAGATGACGGCAGTCTGCATCCCCAGGCAGATGCCCAGGTAGGGCACCTTGTGGGTCCGGGCATACCGGGCGGCCAGGATTTTCCCCTCCACCCCCCGGCTGCCGAACCCCCCAGGGACGAGAATGCCGTCTGCCCCTGCCAGGGCCTGTTCCGCGGCGGCCTCGTCGGCCAGGTCCTCGGACTCCAGCCAGCGGATCTTCACGGCTACGCCGTTGTGATAGCCCCCGTGGGCCAGAGCCTCTGCTACAGAGAGGTAGGCATCGTGGAGGCGGACATACTTGCCCACCAGGGCCACGGTGACCGTCCCCTTCCGGGCGCGGATGCGGGCCAACATGGCTTCCCACTCTCCCATATCTAGGATGCGGGGGTCCAAGTCCAGCTCCCGGCAGACGATCTGGCTGAGGTGGGCCTCTTCCAGCATTACCGGAGCCTCGTAGAGTTCCTCCACGCTGCGGTTGGGGATGACGCAGTCCTTCTTTACGTTGCAAAAGAGGGCGATCTTTTCCCGGACTGCCTCCTCCACCAGGCCGTCGGAGCGAAGGATGATGAGGTCCGGGGCGATGCCGGCGCTCTGGAGCTCCTTGACGGAGTGCTGGGTGGGTTTGGTCTTAACCTCCCCGGAGCGGGGGACGTAGAACAGAGGGGTCACATGGAGAAAGACACGGTTTCGGGGGCCCACCTCGGCGGCCACTTGGCGGATGGCCTCCAGAAAGGGCTGGCTTTCGATGTCTCCCACGGTGCCTCCCACCTCGGTGATGACCACGTCGGCCCCGGCGGCCCGGCCCACGGCGTAGAGGAAGGTTTTGATCTCGTCGGTGACGTGGGGGATCACCTGGACGGTGCTGCCCAAGTAGTCCCCTCGGCGCTCCTTGTTCAAAAGGGTCCAGTAGACCTTGCCGGTGGTGAGATTGCTGAACCGGTTGAGGTTTTCGTCGATGAACCGTTCGTAGTGCCCCAGATCCAGGTCGGCCTCCGCCCCGTCCTCGGTGACAAAGACCTCCCCGTGCTGGTAGGGACTCATGGTGCCGGGGTCAATGTTCAAATAGGGGTCCAGCTTTTGGGCGGCCACTTTATATCCACGGTTTTTCAGCAGACGGCCGAGGCTGGCGGCGGTAATCCCTTTGCCCAGGCCGGAGATCCCCCCGCCGGTGACAAACACGTATTTCGTTTCCATCTCAATCATCCTCTCCCTTTCCTTCCGACCGCTTGCGCTCAAAGCGGTCTTTTCCTGTGACCTGGGGTGTGCCGGCGGCGTAAACCCCGCCAAAACAGGCTTCGCAGTATCCCTCCTGGTGCCCGGGGCCCAGCAGCTGGCCCAGGCAGGCCCGGGGGAGGTAT
>OLQI01002090.1_pt1 | contig 10832 bp, 7 predicted proteins | sample 1672171 | NCBI WGS metagenome assembly OLQI01 (sample SAMEA3136655, study PRJEB25190) | human gut metagenome
AGACAGCCCGCAAAACCTTTATTTATGGGCTTTTTCGCAATTTAGTCCGCTACTCGAATTCAATCGTACCCGGTGGCTTACTCGTCAGATCATAGAATACGCGGTTTACACCTTTTACTTCATTTATAATACGGTTCATTACCCTGTTCAGCACCTCATACGGAACCTCTGATGCTTCTGCAGTCATGAAGTCGATGGTCTTTACGGCACGAAGTGCTACTGCATAATCGTAGGTTCTGAAATCACCCATAACGCCTACGCTTCGCATATTGGTAAGGGCTGCGAAGTACTGGTTGGGCATCCAGGATGGTTCTTTGCCAGTCTCGGCCTTGTAGGCTTCGGCGGCTTTGTCGATTTCTTCGCGGTAGATGAAATCTGCGTCCTGTACGATTCGTACTTTCTCGGCGGTAACTTCGCCGATGATACGGATTCCAAGTCCCGGGCCTGGGAATGGCTGACGGAATACCAGCTTCTCCGGGATTCCAAGCTCTAATCCTGCCTTGCGGACCTCATCCTTGAAAAGATCGCGAAGGGGCTCGATGATTTCTTTGAAATCTACGAAATCCGGAAGTCCTCCTACGTTGTGGTGAGACTTGATCACTGCGGATTCTCCGCCAAGACCGCTCTCTACAACGTCCGGATAAATGGTTCCCTGTGCAAGGAAATCAACGGCTCCGATTTTCTTCGCTTCTTCCTCGAAAATACGGATAAATTCCTCACCGATGATCTTACGCTTTGCTTCCGGCTCAGTAACTCCGGCAAGCTTATCGTAGTATCTCTGCTGTGCATTAACGCGGATAAAATTCAGGTCGAACTGTCCATTTGGTCCAAATACGCCCTCTACCTCATCACCCTCGTCTTTACGAAGAAGACCGTGATCTACGAATACGCAGGTCAGCTGCTTTCCGATTGCTCTGGAAAGAAGTCCTGCTGCCACAGAGGAATCCACGCCGCCTGACAGTGCAAGAAGAACCTTGCCGTCTCCTACTTTCTCGCGGATCTCTTTGATGGTATGCTCCACAAAAGCATCCATTTTCCAGTCTCCGGCACATTCACATACGCCCAGTACGAAGTTGGAAAGCATGGTCTTTCCCTCTACTGTGTGAAGAACCTCCGGATGGAACTGAATGGCATACAGCTTCTGCGCCTCATTTTCAGCTACGGCTACTGGACAATCCGCTGTATGTGCAGCAATCTCAAATCCCGGTGCCTGTTTGGAAATATAGTCTGTATGGCTCATCCATACAATTGTTTTCTCTGATACGCCTTTGAAAATTCTGGATTCTTTTTTATCAACCAGAAGCTCTGTCTTGCCATACTCGCTGACATCTGCTTTCTCAACCTTGCCGCCAAGCACATGCATCATAAGCTGTGCGCCGTAGCAAAGTCCAAGTACCGGAATGCCAAGCTCAAACAGTTCTCTCTGGTAAGTAGGTGAATCAGCCTTGTAGCAGCTGTTCGGTCCGCCGGTGAGAATGATTCCCTTTGGATTCATTGCTTTGATCTTCGCAAGATCGGTCTTGTAGGAATAGATCTCGCAATATACATTGCACTCCCTGACACGTCTTGCAACCAGCTGATTGTACTGACCGCCAAAATCAATGACAATAACTAATTCTTTCTTCAAGGTCTTCCTCCTGTTTTCCTTATAAAGTCTCTTTGGAATCGTTACTGCTCACTATGCAAACAGTAACCTTGAATCTTCTTTCCATTATAAATGAGTACGGCAACTTTTACAACGGCTAATTTATTTTGCCATACAAATTTTTCGCCCTTTCTTTCCTGATCATAATTCTCCACTAATTTCATTGCTAAAAGGAGCCATTATGTTGTTATGTAGTTGAAACCATTGTTAGTTTATTCTAATATTTCAATGGGATTGCCAGCAGTGAGCTGATGAACCAGATTTCCTACGTTTTTCAGGACAGCAGGCTTCTGAAAATGTCCATTCTGGACAATGTCCGGATTGGAAAACCAGACGCCACAGACCAGGAAGTCCTGCAGGCTTTGAAGGATGCGCCTATTATTCTTATGTATGAAGCCACTGCTTCCCTGGATGTTGACAACGAATCTTTGATCCAGGAAGCCCTTTCCAAACTAATCCAAAATAAGACCGTTATGATCATTGCACATCGAATGAGAACGGTTGATGGCGTAGATAAAATCGTAGTTTTAAAGGACGGCGTGGTTGCGGAAAGCGGTACGCCAGAGGAACTGAAAGCTCAGAATGGTATCTATAAACATATGATCAATCTGCAGCTTCAGGCAGAAAACTGGAAGTATAAAGGGGCTCAATGAGCCCCTTTCTTTTCATCCCAATATACACAGTCGTTTCTTCCAACTACGCTGGAATCAAACGGAGTGCCGTCATTTTTCTTATAATGCTTCGTCGCCTTGAATACACATTTCGCACCAACGAAAACAATAGGAACGTTGAAATATACGATCAAAATATTTCCCAGATCAGAGAACGCCCACAGGTTTCCAAGCTCCAGTCCGGCAAGGTTGCAGAGGATTCCAAATGCCGCAACAAACAGAGCAATACAGCGGACAATATTAATGCAAACTGCATCTTTGCGGATTCGGTTGGCTGCAATTTCGGAGAAGCTGATCATACCCAGAAGACAGGTAAATGCAAACAATCCGAAGCACAATGTTACCAAAAATGTCATGATCGCATTCATGGATGTTCCCGGTGTCAGCACTGCAATGGACTCTGTAAATTTCGGAAGTTTATCAAGTGCCGCCCATGCCTCAGCGCCTTCTCCAGTCCAGCAATGAGCCATAACAACCACAAATCCGGTAAGGGTACAGATCACTATAGTATCCAGGAAAACGCCCAGAGAAGCCAGAATTCCCTGCTCACATGGGTGCTTCGCATCCGCTGCTGCAGCAGACATGGTGATGGTTCCCTGTCCTGCCTCGTTCGACATCAGGCCACGCTTTACGCCCTGTGCCAGAACCGTTCCCATTGCACCGCCAAAGAATGCCTGTGGTTTAAACGCACCGCCGAATACTGAAGTAAAGAAATATGGGATCTGTCCAATGTTCAAAATGATCAAAACAAATACCACGAGGATATACAAAACTGCCATTACCGGAACCATCATATCCGTCCATTTGGAGACTTTTTTGATTCCGCCAAATGCGATTACCGCTGTGAGAATGATGATTGCCGCACCAGCTATATAGTAGAATAAAGAGTCCACGGCAATGGTTTTTCCTGTGAGAATTTCCGCCATTCTGCCCACGGAAGAAACTACATTAAAGCCCTGTGCCGGCAGGCAGCAAAGCGCATAAAGGATATAAAGGATGGACAAAAATACGCCGATGCCAACGCTGTTTCCAAGGAGCTTTCTGCCGTAGAACGGAAGGCCGCCTACAAATTCATCGTCCTTTTTCTCTTTAAAAATCTGCGCCAGAACTGCTTCCATATAAGCCACCGCCATTCCGAAAAATGCGGAGATCCACATCCAGAAAAGAGCTCCCGGGCCGCCTACTGCAATGGCGCCTGTAACACCGATAATGTTTCCCGGGCCTACTCGCATAGCTGCACTTAGCAGAAACGCTGCCAGCGGCGTAATTCCCGTTTGAACGGAACGCTTTTCTGTGAGAAGACGGATTCCCTTTTTGAAATGTGTCACCTGGATAAATCCAAGCTTAATGGTGAAAAAGATGCCGGATCCCAGAAGTACAATAATTGCCAGGGATATATTTCCCAGAATGGGAATATTCCGATACCATTCAAAGTTGGTGGGAAAGTCCCACAGCAGATCCGACAGCGGACCTATGAAACCAAATACTCCATTGATTGCCTCAAAAACAGCCTGCATACTCATACCTCCCCTTGTTATAACTGCAATTTCTCCCATGAAGATTTCCGGCTAATATTATGTTGTCAGGTCATACATTTTAATTTTCTGACATCAGTTATAAATCTTCTGGCGATTTGCATTATTACTTTCTATTATACAGAAATTATCGCCATAGTCTATTGTATTTTATGGGAAATATATTGCAAAAAGTGATATTTTGTATCTCGGGCTGTTATTTTGAGAGCTTCCAGTTTATAAGTTCTTTAGATTTTAATCATACTTTTTTCAATTCCTTCTCACAGATTCATCACAAATTCCGGGTATATTAATAAACAAATAAAGCGAAAGCTTTTTTACATAGATTAACAATTAACTTTTTCTTTTTCATACTTGCCGGACCAATTGGTCCGGCCCTCCTTCTTTTTAGGGGGATTTTTTTATGTCCAAAATCTGCAAAATAAAAGCCATATTCCCCAGTAAGTGTTCGCATCTCACTTCAAGGAATATGGCTTTTCAATTATTTCATTTATAAAATTTTATTCTGCTTATACCTGTCTGCCTTTACTTTGCAGCAACTCTCACTACTATTTTCCTGATTTTAAAGCTGGTCTGGTTTCTCTACTGTATAAGCGCTCTGATCCTGGATTGATGTTGCGCCGGACAGATCTACAGAATCACTGTAGGAACCTGTTGTGATTGTGTACTCGCTGTCGCCCTGTACGTAAACAGTTCCGTCAGTACCCTGGATTGTTACAGTTTTTCCTTCGCTGTCCACGATGGTTCCTTCATTTTCCAGAGCAGAAACTGTGCTGTCACCAGTTACGTTCCAGGTGGAATCGGAGCTTACATAGATGTTGCAGTATCCGCCTCCGCCTTCGCCAGCGTATGTCTCATCATCTACAACAGCGCCTGTCAGGCTGCTGCCCTCTGTCAGATAGAAATCAAGGTCGCTGATAGAATCCCAGATCACATTGCCCTGCATATCCTGGCTGATGCCTGTGAAATGGCAGTCCGCACCGTTTGCTCCAGACTGGCCCCAGCCTCTCTGGTTGGTGTTGCCTGTGCACTGCAGAAAAAATTCATTATCGTCGTTATAGTTAATGTCAACATTACTTAAAGTAATGGTACTTTCTGTATTGGTTGTGTAGAACACGCCGCCGTTTTCAGAAGTCAGGCTACCGCCGTCCATCTGGAAGGTACTGTTTCCAACCTCAGAGTCACCGGACATGCTCTGATAAAGAATAACGGTCCAGGTATTGTCGTTCTGATCCAGGTCACTCATGTTTCCAGTCAGATCACAGTCATAAAGGTGAATGGAGTTCAGACCTTCGATGCAGACTGCCTCGGAACCGTTTGCTGTCAGGCTCGCGTTGCTTACCGCAATGTCAGCTGTGCTGTAAATAGCCGGGGAACCAACACCGTTGGAAACATAATTTCCTCCATCAATTACCATTGTTCCGCCGCCTCTGTCACTTCTGATTGCCGCAGAAGACTCTCCGTTGGTCTCAACATCCAGATCCCATCCATAAAGTGTACCGCCGCCAGCTACATGAACACCGCCTGAGGTATCTTGTGTTGTTTTTACAGTTGTACCGGAAGCATATACCGTTCCATCTCCATATGCAAAAAGTCCTGCACCGCCAGCTGCATCTGTTGTTACGCTGCCATCCTTTACATAAGCAGTACCGTCTGTTGCCAGAACCGCTGCGCCAACGCCATAGAAACTGGAATTGTCTCCGCCTGTGCTGCTGTCAGAAGTTCTTGTAATGGTATCATTATCAAGGGTTACGCTTGCTCCGGAAGAAATCAAAGCTGCGTTCTCATCTGTACCAGTAGACTCCAAAGTCTCACCAGATACGGTCGTGTCCTCTGTATATTCATTTACAGCTGTATAACTGTCAACACCCTGAGACTGTCCGCTCATTTCCATGGACATTACAGTAATGCTCGCTGCATTTCCGTCTTCATCTAATGTAATGGAAACAATATCCCCTTCCTGAATATCAGAAAGTGAAATTTCCTCAGCCTCTGCACCCTGTCCGTTACCATCTGGCTTCTCCGGTACTCCACCGTTCTGACCGTCTCCGCCAGTCTGGCCCTGCTGCATACCGCCAGACTGTTTCGTAATCACAGTATTCTCTGTAATAGTAATCGTCTGGCCCTGACCATTACCACCCGGCTGCCCCATTTCCTTCATAGTACCAACCGCAATAGTAATCTCCGTATCCGAAACCGATTTCACCTCACCAAGAACCACATTCTCCTCAGCTTCATCACTCTGTGCATTCTCATCACTGCCATCAGCCTTCTCACTACTTTCGTCAGAAGCCTCATCCGCTGCACGCTCCGTCTTAACATTCTCCGCATAAACCATAGCCGGAACAGAAGTTGTTGCTACCATAACACCCATTAAAACTGCTAAATATCTACGTTTCATACCCATTCATTTCCTTTCTGTATTCATATTCATCCGATCCACTCTCAAAGCCCTCATCCACTTCTCCTTTGAATCGTCTTTGTTTTTGTGTTCCTTATGGCTTATACTATACAAACAATTTGTGTCCAAAAAATGGGGAAATGGTGTTCATTCTATGGGTACTCTCGTAAAAAACTGTGAACTCATATTTCAAGCCGAAAAAAACAGGGTGCGCCATCACGCACCCTGCTTCATCCTCTTAATAACCTTAAGTCGTGTAAATTCCTCTCGCTCCTTCTCCTCCAAAGCATTGGAAATATCCTTTGTCAGAGCTTCAAACTTCGGAATCGTAATATTCTTCAGCGCATTCGCCCTCTTCTGCGTCTTCTTAATATTGCTGGCCAGACGAATCGCCGAATTCTCAATCATAGACAGCTTAATCGAAAGCTCCTTCACCCTCTCAAAAGCCGCCTTCGCCTCATCCAGAGACATCTTCGTACTATAATAAGCATACGTAGGAACATTTCCTGACTTGTCATACTCCACAAGCGGAATTTCTGTACCCATGACGCTACGCGTCTTAATACGAATCGAATCCTCAATCGGCACCGTATGCGAAATCTGATCCACAAACGCGATACCCATCTCCATATTCGCCCTCTGCAAAGCCGCATAAGCCGTACGGAACGTCTCATCAATCTGCCCCTGAATATCCTTCGCCTGATCAACCAGATTCATCATCTCACGAATCAGAATATTACGCTTTTTATCCATCAGTTCATAACCCTGACGGGAAAGAGCAAGAGAATTCTTAGCCAGAATTAAATTACCCTTGGTAGGAAACGTATTCGGATCCATTCAAGTCACCTCACTCTTTATTTGGTCGTCTCGTGATAATACTGATCCAGAATCTTAGTATCAATACGGTCAAGCTCTTCCTTAGGAAGCATACCCAGAAGCTCCCAGCCCTTATTCAGGGTATCAATAATACTTCTGTTCTCTGTATCCGTCTGTCCCACAAACTCAGCCTCAAACGCCTTACCAAACTGCAGATACTTCTTATCCAAAGGAGAAAGCTCATCCTCACCGATAACAGAAGCAAGCGCTCTCGCGTCACCAACCTTGGCATAACAGGAAAACAGCTGGTTCGCAACATCTTGATGATCTGCTCTTGTAAAGCCTTCACCAATACCATCCTTCATCAGACGGGAAAGTGACGGCAGAACATTGATCGGCGGGTAAACGCCCTGGCCATGAAGCTGTCTGTCCAGAACGATCTGACCCTCAGTAATATAACCGGTAAGGTCAGGAATCGGGTGCGTAATATCATCATTAGGCATAGTCAGAATCGGGATCTGTGTAACAGAACCTGTACCGCCAGAAACGATACCTGCACGCTCATATAAAGTAGCAAGCTCACTGTAAAGATATCCAGGATAACCCTTACGGGAAGGAATCTCACCTTTAGAAGAAGAAACCTCACGCATTGCCTCACAGAAAGAGGTAATGTCTGTAAGGATAACCAGAATATGCATTCCCTTTTCAAAAGCAAGATACTCTGCTGCAGTCAATGCGATTTTCGGAGTCAGAAGACGCTCAACAGTTGGATCATTTGCCAGATTCAGGAACATAACAACATGGTCGGAAGCACCGCTCTCCTCAAAGGTTCTGCGGAAAAACTCAGCAACATCATACTTAACACCCATTGCAGCAAATACAATAGCGAAATTTTCATCAGAATCGGCACCAAGAGAAGCCTGACGTACGATCTGTGCAGCCAGCTTGTCATGAGGAAGACCGTTTCCGGAGAAAATCGGAAGCTTCTGTCCACGAATCAGTGTGGTCAGACCATCAATGGCAGAAATACCTGTATTGATGTAGTTTCGCGGATACTCACGGGTAACCGGGTTCAGCGGTAAACCGTTGATATTCAGACTAACCTCAGGAGTGATCTCACCAAGACCATCAATAGGCTGTCCAATACCGTTAAAGGTACGTCCCAGGATCTCCGGGGAAAGTCCGATTTCCATCGGATGACCGCTAAGGCGTGTATGAGTATTTCCAAGGGACATATTGTCTGTACCCTCGAAAACCTGGATAACTGCTTTATCCTCGTATATTTCAATGATACGGCCAAGTTTTTCGGTACCGTCATCCATACGGAAGGAGACGATTTCCTCGTAGGAAGCGTTCTTAACGCCTTCCAGAACTACAAGAGGGCCGTTTATTTCACTAAGGCCTAAATATTCGATTGCCATAAAAAACTTACCTCCCTATCAGCCGTTTCTCTCTAATACGTTATCATAGAATCTGTCGATGTCAGCCTTATACTGGTCAAACATCTCAGGTTTGTTATTCGGAACATCATATTTGATGGCAATTACACGCTCAAAAATGTTGTCCTCCTTCAGTACGGAAACCGGCATTCCCTGGTTTACAAGGGAACGGCATTTCTCATAAAGATAAAGGATAATCTCCATCATATTAAACTGCTTGCTCATTGGCACGCAGGTATCCTCTGCATGGAATGCATTCTGCTGAAGGAATCCAAGACGAATAACCCTTGCGATTTCCAGTGTCAGCTTCTGATCATCCGGAAGAACATCGCTACCGATCAGCTTAACAATCTCCATAAGAGAACTCTCCTGGTTCAGAATTGCCATCAACTGATTACGGTCGCTGACAAATTTACCGGAAACATTATCTCTATACCACGGACTTAAGTCCTCCAGGTACTCACTGTAGCTTGTCAGCCAGTGGATTGCCGGGAAGTGACGGGCATAGGCAAGAGACTTGTCCAGTCCCCAGAAGCAGCGGACGAAACGCTTTGTATTCTGTGTAACCGGTTCAGAGAAGTCACCACCCTGTGGGGAAACCGCTCCGATAATGGAAACGGAACCTTCTGTACCGTTTAAGTTCTGCATCATACCAGCTCTCTCATAGAAAGCAGAAAGCTTGGAAGCCAGATAAGCCGGGAAACCTTCCTCAGCAGGCATTTCCTCCAGACGTCCTGATAACTCACGAAGAGCCTCAGCCCAACGGGAAGTGGAGTCTGCCATGATCGCAACATCATAACCCATGTCTCGGTAATACTCAGCAAGTGTTACACCTGTATAAATAGAAGCCTCACGGGCTGCAACAGGCATGTTGGAAGTATTGGCGATCAGGGTTGTACGGTCCATCATCAGGTTTCCGGATTTCGGGTCGATCAGTTTACTGAAGTCTTCCAGAACCTGTGTCATCTCGTTTCCACGCTCACCGCATCCAATATAGATAATAATATCTGCGTCAGACCACTTTGCGATTTGGTGCTGTGTCATTGTTTTTCCAGTACCGAAACCGCCAGGAATTGCTGCTGTACCGCCTTTTGCAATGGGGAAAAGGGTATCCAGGATACGCTGTCCGGTTACCAGCGGAACGCTTGCAGGGAAACGTTTGTAGGTTGGTCTTGGAACACGAATCGGCCATTTCTGAGCAAGGGCGATCTCTTTCTCGCTGCCGTCAGAAAGACGAACAGTTACGATAGGCTCCAGAATGGTATAAGCTCCATCCGGAACAGCCTTAATAACCTCAACCTCTCCTCCAATTGTAGGAGGAACCATGGATTTGTGAAGAATGGAAGCTGTCTCCTGTGTCTCAGCAATAATAGTTCCTGCGCTTACCACATCTCCAACCTTAACGGTTACGTGTACATCCCATTTCTTGGAAGTGTCAAGGGAATCAACGCTGACACCACGGGAAATATATTTACCGGAGGACTTGGCAATCTCCTCCAGAGGACGCTGGATACCATCGAAAATATTGTGGATGATTCCAGGTCCAAGAAGAACGGAAATGGCATCGCCTGTTCCTATTACTGTATCTCCTGGCTTCAGTCCTGTTGTCTCCTCGAAAACCTGTACAGTGGTCATGCCCTTTTTCAGGCCGATAACCTCTCCTACCAGTTTCTCAGGTCCAACATAAACCATCTCGGAAATCTTGAATCCGGGATCACCTTTCAGATAAATAACAGGACCGTTAACGCCGTAGATAATACCTGTTTTATTCATGGCTCAGCCCTCCGTCAAATTTAAATTCTTTCTTCAGTGTTTCATAAGCGCCCATAAAAGAGTTGTCAATCAGGATGTTCTTCGCCGGGATGGTAGCTTTGATGCCGCCCATAAACGGCTCATTAGAAATCTCAACAGCAAATCCTGTTTTTGCCACAATGGAACGCTGCAGTGCTGTATCTTCCGGGGAAAGATAGATGAAGATCTCATCATTTCCCGCAAACTCTCTTGCCTTCTGGATCTTCTGGCAAAGATAATCCTGATATTCCGGGCTTGCCATAAAGTCTTCCAGATGATTCTTAACTTCTACAAAAAGCTCATTTCTAAGCTCATTCTGTTTGGTTGTCCAGTCACGTCTTAAAGTCAGCTGCTCAGCAGAAAGTGCCTTGTTTACCTCGCGGGTTGCATTTTCTGTCTCGGCCTTGATCTGTGCCTCGGCATCCATTTTTCTTGATTCTTTATGCTTTTCCAGCATTTCTTCCAGGCTCTTCTTATGGGCTTCCAGTGTATTCTCAGCCTCTGTCTGGGCTTCCGCAACGGAAGTGTCATAGA
>OLQI01002093.1_pt1 | contig 10824 bp, 5 predicted proteins | sample 1672171 | NCBI WGS metagenome assembly OLQI01 (sample SAMEA3136655, study PRJEB25190) | human gut metagenome
AAACCTTGTAAGAAATCACCAAACATTTCGCTTTTAATCGTATCCAAATGTTCCTGATTGACATCTGGATCCTTCTCAAATTGTTTGATTGCTGACCTAAATTGATGAGATAAGGACACCGGTTCTTGAGTATCCATTGTCAAAATAACGAAATGAAATAATTCCTCAACCTCGACTTCAAGTGTCAATGAGTTGTCAATTTTCCCAGCTTCATATAAACTTTGAAACCGTTGTGAGGTCCAACCAAACATCATCGAAAATAGTAATTTTAACATTAATTTATAGCGAAATTTTTCCTCTTCCTTAATGATATCATTTCCTCGAATTCCAATTGCCAACTTCGGAGTAGCAACTTCCATTCTACAAGATTGATTCAATCTTACTTCATTTTTTTCTACAGGAAAACGTTCTAACTCAATAGAAGGATGAGGAGGAGTCAGATCATATTCCTTTACTACTTGCAATACTTCATCAACATCAAAATTTCCGATCACTAATAAGTGCATTTGAGAGGGATGATAGAATAGGTCAAAGTTTTCACGGAGATTATCTATTGTAATATTAGAAATAGATTCCCTCGTCCCAGCAATATCGTCTGCTAACGGTGTCTCAGGATATAAATTTTCTAAAGCACCAAAAAATAATCGATAGTCTGGACTATCTTGATACATTCCAATTTCTTGTTGAATGATTTCTCTTTCCTTAGATACAGATTTTTCTGTAAAGGAAGCCTTTGAAACCATCTCCAATAACAATTGAATATTTTCAGGGACTTTTGAAGTTGTTGAGAAAAGATAACTTGTCTTTGTAAAGCTTGTAAAGGCATTACTTTCCGATCCTAAATGAACGAATTTTTTTAAATAATCTTGACCATTTTCATCTTCAAATACTTTGTGTTCTAGGAAATGAGCAATTCCTGCAGGATATTGCCTTTCATCACCATTCACTAGAATTCGTGTATCCACTGAGCCAAACTTAGTTGTGATTATTCCATAGGTTTCATAATAATCTTCTTTGGGAATTAAATGAATAGTCAACCCATTTGACAAGCGTGTAAAGTAAACTTGCTCACCAACTGATTCATAATATTTTTCTTTAATTTTCAATCTTTACACTACTTTCCTTCCATAAAATAAACAGACTGTAAATTAATTGTTTTTGCCACTTCAATAATTTCTTCTCTACTAACCTTATCGATGGACTCTAACCACTCTTCTAAAGAAAGGACTTTCTTTCCTAGGATCGTTTTCAAATATTCCCTTTCAATCAAGGTATTTTGCCGATCCTGTGCTAATAAGGTCGTATTCACCAACATTTCTTTTGTCAATTGAAGCTCTGACTCTGTAAACTTGCCTCGTTTTAAATCATTCAACTGTCGCATAATCAAGGTCATTACTTTCGTACGAGATTCCTTATCAATACCTGCAAAAACTCTCATGAAGCCTGTAAAAATATCAAAATGGCTTGAGATAGTATAAGCAAGGCCTTCTTTCTCACGTATTATTTGAAAAAGTCTCGAATGCGAGAAAGCTCCCAGCATCCCATTTAATACAACTAGAGGGATATGGAGAGATTCTCCATACTGGGTAGAAAAATGATAACCTAATTCTAAAATAGATTGTTGGTTTTGTTTTTGCTCTAACTTTTCTCTTACAACATTTGTAAAAGGTTGTTGATAGGTGACAGACAAATTGTTATCACGTGGCTTGAATTCAAACTGGTTCACTCGATCCACAATAGCGACCTCATTAAAGTCACCTATGAAAAAGAAGTCAATGTTATCTAATTGGAGCATCTGATGAAACTGTGAAAGAGAACTTTGAGCTGTTTCTTGTCTCACTAAATCAACTTTCCCCAATCTTGACATCCCGATTGTTTCGTCTTCAAAAAATAGTTGATTCAATTGCCCATGTGCATAATAATAAGGCTCTTCAATTTCTGACTCCAAATCGGAAATCGTATTTTTCTTTTCAACGTCAAATGTATCACTGTCAAAGTGATCTTCTACTACCAAAGGTGAAAAGAAGATAGTTTCTATAATGTCCAAAACTTCATCAGTAAGAACATTTTTCTTGCTCAAAAAGTCATCGCGCACAAAGGAAATATTCAAATCAACATAATGAACACGCCCCCTCTTAGAGACTGAGGTTGACAATTCTACCCCATATAGACTCGCTAATTTTTCACGGAATAATTGTGAAGTTGGATATTTTTGATTTGCAGTTTCCATCATACAGGCTACTAAAACACGCGCAGCCACGGTATTTTCATCTAATGGCGATGAAAAACGGACCTTAATTTTATTGGTTTTAAATTTTTTTGATTGAAGAAAGTGAAGATTCACGCCCTTTACTAATTCCATTTTCATCCTCGTTCTACTCAATAGTAACTTTCATTATAACACGAAATCACACTAAAATCCTAATTCAAACTGTGAAAAAGCTCCTCAAATCACTCAACATTCTCTACCCTAGAAAAACTAAAAATATGGTATAATAACACGCAAAGAGGTGAACTATGAATTACAAATTATTTGATGACTTTATTACATTACAAGCAATCTTAAAAGAACTCGGCATTATACAGAGTGGTGGTGCAATCAAAGCCTTTCTTCAAGAAAAAGAAGTCTTTGTGAATGGTGAATTAGAACAACGGAGAGGCCGTAAACTTCGTGTCAATGATCAGATTGACATTCCTGAACTGAGCATGACTATCACCATTCTTGAACCTTCTCAAGAAGAAATAGAAGAACATCTTAAAGAGAAGGAAGAAAAGGAACGTGTTGCTAAACTTGTCAAGCAACTCAATCAACAACAAAAGAAACAACCGACAAAGACTAACAAAAAAGAAAAAGCAATTCGCTTTCCTGGTATCTCCTAATGTGGTTAAAACACTTATCCATTCAACATTTTCGTAATTATCAAGAACTAGAAGTCGAGTTTCATCCTGGATTAAATATTTTCCTAGGTCAAAATGCTCAAGGAAAGACCAATATTCTCGAATCAATTTATTTTCTAGCTTTAACCAGAAGTCATCGAACACGAAATGATAGAGATCTCATCTATTTTGAATCCACCGATTTTAAAGTTTCTGGTCAATTGCAAAGAGAAACTGGTCCCCTTCCATTAGAAATTTCCTTGACACCAAAAGGTCGGATAACTAAGGTAAATCATTTGAAACAAGCCAAATTATCAAACTATATTGGCCATATGAATGTTGTCCTTTTCGCACCCGAAGATTTGCAACTGATCAAAGGATCACCTGCAGGGCGTCGAAAGTTTATTGACATTGAATTAGGTCAGATGAAACCTCTCTATTTATCCGACTTATCTCAATACAACCATGTACTGAAACAAAGAAACAGTTATCTAAAAAATTCGGAAAAAATTGATGCTACATTTTTGGAGGTCTTAGATTCACAACTAGCTAATTTTGGAAGTCGCGTCATCCATCATCGGCTTGAGTTTATTAAAAAATTAGAAGCTAAAGCAGAAGAAAAACACACTCGACTTTCTGACAACAAAGAAGACCTATCGATTCAATATCAGTCAACTGTTTTTTCTGAAGAAGGAAATGATATAGAAGAGCAGTTTCTCTCTATGTTGGAAAAAAACCGTCAGAAGGATATTTTTAGGAAAACAACAAGTATTGGGCCTCACAGGGATGATTTGGCATTTTTTATCAATAATATGAATGCTACCTTTGGTAGTCAGGGCCAGCATCGAAGTGTTGTTCTCTCTCTAAAATTAGCAGAAATTGAATTGATGGAAGAAATCACAAGAGAAAAGCCTATTTTATTACTTGACGATGTCATGAGCGAACTTGACAATTATCGTCAACTTCAACTACTTGAAACCATCTCTAATAATATTCAAACATTTATTACAACGACCACTCTCGATCATTTAAAAGACCTGCCTGAAGAGTTGAAAATTTTCACTGTTCAAGCCGGTCATATCAAAACAGCATCTTGACAGAATTGTCAAGATGCTGTTATTTTTGTTTACAAATGTGTAAATTTATTGTGCTGAGTAGTTAGGAGCCTCGTTTGTGATTTGCACATCATGAGGATGGCTTTCTTTCAATCCTGCACCACTCATTTCAACAAATTGTGCATGATCATGTAAATCTTGAATGGTTGCTGCACCAACATAACCCATACCTGAACGAATACCACCGATCATTTGGAAGACCATATCTGCTACAGAACCTTTATAAGCAACGCGTCCTTCAATTCCTTCAGGAACCAATTTATTGGCTTCATTGACAGATCCTTGGAAGTAACGGTCGCTAGAACCTTTCTTCATTGCTGCAATAGATCCCATACCACGGTATGTTTTAAATTTACGACCTTGGAAGATTTCTGTTTCACCTGGTGCTTCATCTGTACCTGCAAGCATTGAGCCAAGCATAACCGCGTTTCCACCAGCTGCTAGTGCTTTGACAATATCTCCTGAATACTTGATACCACCATCAGCAATGATCGTTTTTCCATATTCACGAGCTACAGCGGCTGCATCATAAATGGCAGTCACTTGAGGAACACCAACCCCTGCAACAACACGAGTTGTACATATTGATCCTGGACCAATTCCGACCTTAACTACGTCTACCCCTGCATCAAATAATGCACGAGCACCTTCAGCGGTTGCAATATTTCCTGCAATCAAGGTACGATCTGGGAAGTGAGCACGAATTTCTGCGATCTTACGAAGAACACCTGCAGAATGTCCATGAGCAGTATCGATGACAATAGCATCTGCACCAGCTTCAAAAAGAGCTTCTGCACGTTCAAAAGTATCTGAAGTAACCCCTACGGCACCAGCCACAAGCAAACGACCAAATTCATCCTTAGCCGCATTTGGAAACTCAATAACTTTTTCAATATCTTTGATTGTAATCAAGCCAGAAAGACGACCATTTTCATCTACCAATGGTAATTTTTCAATACGGTGCTCTTGTAGAATGCGTTCAGCTGTTTCCAAATCGGTTCCAACCGGTGCAGTTACCAAGTTTTCACTTGTCATATGATTTGAAATGGGTTGATTGTAATCAGAAATAAAACGCAAATCCCGGTTTGTAAGGATACCAACTAATTTACGATTTTCAAGTGTTTCAACAACAGGAACACCACTGATTCGGTATCGTCCCATCAACTCATCTGCTTCTGCAATTGTATGAGACGGAGTCAAATAGAACGGATCAATAATAACCCCATTTTCAGAACGTTTTACTTTGCGTACTTCATCTGCCTGTTGCTCAATTGACATGTTTTTATGGATAACACCAAGTCCACCAGCACGTGCCATAGCAATTGCCATTTGACTTTCAGTCACTGTGTCCATGGCAGCAGTAATGATTGGGATATTCAAGCGTAAATTACTTGCTAATTGTGTACTTAAATCTGCATCATTAGGCAATACGTGACTTTCTGCTGGAATCAAAAGCACGTCATCGAATGTAAACCCTTTTTTTAAAAACTTTGTGTCCCAATTAGACATTAGCTGGATCCTCTTTTCTTTTTATTTGAGCAAGGCTCGAATTTTTATTGTTAATATCATACCATTCTATCGTAATTTGTCAATCATTTATTGGTAAATTATCAATGAACAGTAAGAAATGTTCGCTTTTAATGAAGTCGTTTTATTTTTTAAAATAGGTAATTCCCATCGCAGATTTTACTTCATCCAGTGTTTGAGCTGCTACATTTCGAGCGCGCTCACTTCCTTTTTCAAGAACAGAGTAAACTTCCCCCATATCCTTTGCAAACTCAAGGCGTCTTTCACGAATTGGTCTTAATTCACGATCTAAAATTTCTAAAAGATATCGTTTGGTCTTTACATCACCAAGTCCACCACGTTGATAATGTTCTTTCATTTCTGCAATTTCAGCTGAATCTTCTGGACGGCCAAATACATCCAGGTAATGAAACACCATATTGCCTTCGATTTTTCCTGGATCCTCTACTTTAATATGATCCGGATCGGTATACATACTCATCACTTTTTTCTTTAAAGTATCCGCATCATCAGCTAAGTAAATTCCATTATTCAATGATTTAGACATTTTAGCATTTCCATCTAAACCAGGTAAGCGCCCCGCTGCTTCATTTTCAGGATAAATTCCTTCCGGTTCCACCAAAGTATCTGTGTTGTATGCATGATTAAAGGAACGAACAATCTCACGAGTTTGCTCAATCATAGGCTTTTGATCATTTCCTACTGGAACAAAATTCGCTTTAAATGCTGTGATATCGGCTGCTTGTGAAATAGGGTATACCAAAAATCCTGTTGGAATACTCTCACCAAAACCTTTTTGAGAAATCTCGGTTTTTACAGTTGGATTCCTTTCAAGTCGCGCCAAAGATACTAGATTCATGTAATACATGGTCAATTCCGCTAATTCAGGAATCTGACTTTGAATGAAAATCGTAACTTTTTCAGGATCTAGTCCAGCTGCCAGATAATCCAAAGCAACATTACCAATAGATTCTACAATCGTTTTTGGATCTTTTGCATGGTCTGTCAAAGCTTGCTGGTCTGCTAGGAAAACAAACATATTATACTCATCTTTATTTTGCAACAAGACGCGATTTTTTAAAGAACCAACATAGTGGCCAATATGGAGTTTTCCTGTCGGTCTATCTCCTGTCAGAATGATGGGTTTTGTCATACTCTTCTCCTTAATCGTTATCCCTATCATTATAGCACTTTCTAGTTGAAAATGTTAGTCTATCCTCTATGTTTGTAAGGAATTAACACTTTACTAAACTGTCAATTTCGTTTACATCATTGTAAAAACAAATTGACAGTAAAAAAGTTGAATTTTCCCCTATTTTCTAGTAAAATGAAGACATTATAGAAAGAGGAGAAAATCATTGCTTACAGTATCAGACGTCTCACTACGTTTTAGTGATCGAAAATTGTTTGACGATGTCAATATTAACTTTACAGAAGGAAATACATACGGTCTCATCGGTGCCAACGGTGCTGGAAAGTCAACCTTTTTAAAAATTTTAGCTGGAGATATTGAACCAACAACTGGTCATATTTCTCTTGGCCCTGATGAACGTTTGTCTGTTTTGCGTCAAAATCACTTTGACTACGAAGACGAGCGGGTCATCGATGTTGTCATTATGGGAAATGAAAAGCTCTACAACATTATGAAAGAAAAAAATGCTATCTACATGAAAGAAGATTTCTCTGATGAAGATGGTGTCCGTGCAGCTGAACTTGAAGGTGAATTTGCCGAACTTGGTGGATGGGAAGCAGAAAGTGAAGCATCTCAATTGCTTCAAAATCTAAATATTTCAGAAGACCTTCATTATCAAACTATGAGCGAGTTAGCCAATGGGGATAAAGTGAAAGTTCTCTTAGCTAAAGCCCTTTTTGGTAAACCAGATGTCCTTCTTTTGGACGAGCCGACCAATGGATTGGATATTCAATCCATTACCTGGTTAGAAGATTTTCTGATTGATTTTGAAAATACGGTTATCGTTGTATCCCATGACCGCCACTTTTTGAATAAAGTCTGCACCCATATGGCGGATCTCGACTTTGGAAAAATCAAACTTTACGTCGGGAACTATGATTTCTGGAAAGAATCTTCTGAACTTGCAGCAAAATTACAAGCAGATAGAAATGCAAAAGCTGAAGAAAAAATTAAACAATTACAAGAGTTTGTCGCACGTTTCTCAGCCAACGCTTCAAAATCAAAACAAGCAACTTCGCGTAAAAAAATGCTTGACAAGATTGAACTTGAAGAAATTGTTCCATCTAGTCGGAAGTACCCATTTATCAACTTTAAGGCAGAACGAGAAATTGGTAACGATCTCTTGACAGTTGAAAATCTTTCTGTCAAGATTGATGGAGAAACCATCCTTGACAATATCAGCTTTATCTTACGTCCTGGTGACAAAACCGCCCTTATCGGACAGAACGATATTCAAACAACCGCTTTAATCCGTGCCTTGATGGATGATATTGAATATGAAGGAACTGTCAAGTGGGGTGTTACAACTAGTCGATCATATCTACCAAAAGACAACAGTCGTGATTTTGCAGGTGGTGAAAGTATTCTTGATTGGCTTCGTCAATTTGCAAGTAAAGAAGAAGATGACAATACTTTCCTTCGTGGTTTCTTAGGACGTATGCTCTTTTCGGGTGACGAAGTTAACAAGTCTGTCAACGTCTTGTCAGGGGGAGAAAAAGTTCGTGTCATGTTGTCTAAATTGATGCTCCTCAAGTCAAATGTTCTTGTACTGGATGATCCAACCAATCACTTGGATTTGGAGTCTATCTCAAGTTTGAATGATGGATTGAAGAATTTTAAAGAATCGATTATCTTTGCCAGCCATGACCACGAATTCATTCAAACACTCGCCAACCATATTATCGTTCTTTCAAAAAACGGCGTAATCGATCGTATTGATGAAACCTATGATGAGTTTCTTGAAAATGAAGAAGTTCAAGCAAAAGTGAAAGAACTTTGGAGCCAATCATAAAAATAAAGAGCCCTGAAATCATTATTTCAGGCTCTTTCAGTAGAAATATATGAATAAAACAAAGCTAAAAACATCCCTTTTTATAGTATCTTCCTTCCTGATTCCGGCTATCATGATGTTCTTTATTTACCTCTCACAAGGAATCTACTGGAACAGTGATACATCCCCCTTATTAGGAGATGGTTATCATCAGTATGTCATTTTTGATACCACACTTCGAAATATTTTACACGGGACAGATAGCCTATTTTACAGTTTTCAAAGTGGATTAGGCATTAATTTCTATGCACTCAGTAGTTATTATCTAGGAAGTTTCTTTTCTCCTCTTGTCTACTTCTTTAATGCACAATCCATGCCGGATGCTGTTTACCTCATCACTCTTCTTAAATTTGGAGCTATTGGCTTAAGCACTTATATTAGTTTACATGGAATGTTTTCTAAAATTCCTAGATCCCTGTTTCTTACCCTTTCAACATCATTTGCTCTTATGAGCTTTGCTATCAGCCAAATTGAAATCAAAACTTGGCTAGATGTTTTTATCCTAGCACCATTAATTCTTTATGGATTCAAAAAACTCATTTACAATGAGGGAGAGATTCTCTACTTTATCAGCTTAACCAGCTTGTTTATCCAAAATTATTATTTTGGGTTTATGATGTCTATTTTTCTTATTTTATGGTACTTGACACAACTGTCATGGGACATCAAAAGAATTGGAAAACGCTTCTTTCATTTTGTGATTGTATCTCTTTTATCAGTTATAACAAGCCTTGTGATGTTATATCCAACCTTCTTAGATTTACGCACTCATGGAGAAAGTTTTTCAAAGGTTGACAGTATCTTTACAGAAAAAAGTTGGTATCTTGACGTATTTGCAAAAAATTTCATTGGAAGTTTTGACACTACTAAATATGGATCAATTCCAATGATCTACGTGGGATTGTTTCCACTTCTATTAGCGATCACCTTTTTCTTTGTAAAGTCGATCAAGTTTCACGTGAAACTTTCTTACTTTATACTCTTGACCATTCTTATTTTGAGTTTTCGTTTTCAATTATTAGATCTCCTTTGGCAAGGTATGCACGCGCCAAATATGTTTCTTCATCGATACTCTTGGATCTTTTCTTTGACGATTATTCTGATGGCAGGAGAAGTACTAAATCGAATAGAGGAGATCACTTGGATTCGTTTTAGTCTTGCTAATTTCCTCCTTATTCTAGGATTTGGAGCAACTGTCCTTTACAGCAGTCACTATAAATTTTTAGATGCTGTCAATTTTATTGTTACTTTTGAATTTTTAATTGCTTTCTATTTGGTCTGTTTAGGATTTATCCTAAAAAAGATACCGCCTAGACTTTTCTATCTTTCGATCCTTTTTTTCTCCATTTTTGAATTATCGGTAAATAGTTATTATCAAATGGAAGGAATTGCGAATGAATGGGTCTTTGCTTCTCGGTCATCCTACGAACGAGACTTAAAAGCCATCCAATCCTTAGTAAAAGAGAAGACAGACTCTAATTATCGGACTGAGATTTTACAGCCACAAACGGGCAATGATAGCATGAAGTATGGTTATAATGGAATTTCTCAATTTTCATCTGTACGAAATACGGATGCTAGCTCGACATTGGACAAACTAGGATTTAAATCTGAAGGAACCAACCTCAATCTTCGATACCAAAACAATTCTATTTTAATGGATAGTCTATTTGGTGTTCGCTATAATTTAAGCCAACAACCTGTTCAAAAATTTGGATTTAAAGAGATTGCAACCAAAAATGGAGTCTCACTTTCAGAAAACGAATATGCCTTACCAATCGCCTTTCTGTCAGCAAAACCTTATAAAAATACTTCCTTTACGAATTTGACACTGGATAATCAGACACGATTCATCCATCAAATCACGGATGAAAAATATAAATTTTATAAGAAATTAAATATTCTCTCGCCTACTTCACAAAATACTACATCTTCGTTGCAAACTGCAAAAATTGAAGAAGATAGTCATCTTTCCTACGCAAGTATTCAATATGAAGTAACGGTTCCTGCCCATAGCCAACTATATGTCAATGTTCCAAATTTACAATTTTCAAACGATGATCGAAAAGATATTGAAATCAGCTACAATGGACAGACCCAACGCTATACCATTGATAATGCCTTTCCATTCTTTTCGATTGGCCATTTTGACACAGAGGAAACGATTACTATTCGTATGAGTTTTCCAGAAAATTCGACGGTCTCCTTTCAGACGCCAGAATTTTTTTCTCTGGATCTTGACCAATATACACAAGCTATCGCTAGCATTCGTCAGCAAGAAG
>OLQI01002096.1_pt1 | contig 10813 bp, 8 predicted proteins | sample 1672171 | NCBI WGS metagenome assembly OLQI01 (sample SAMEA3136655, study PRJEB25190) | human gut metagenome
ATGGGCGAGCTCCAGCTCGACATCATCGTCGACCGTATGCGCCGCGAGTTCAAGGTCGAGTGCAACGTCGGCAAGCCGCAGGTCGCCTACCGCGAGACCATCCGCAAGCCCGTGCTCAACGAGGTCTACACCCACAAGAAGCAGACCGGTGGTTCCGGCCAGTTCGCAAAGGTGTTCATGAACTTCGAGCCCCTCGACACCGAGGCCGGCGAGACCTTCGAGTTCGAGAACAAGGTTACTGGTGGCCACATCAGCGCCGAGTTCATCGGGCCCATCGAGGCCGGTGTCAAGGAAGCCATGGAATCCGGCGTGCTCGCCGGCTTCCCGGTGGTCGGCGTCAAGGCCACGGTCTACGACGGCCAGATGCACCCGGTCGACTCCTCGGAAATGGCCTTCAAAATCGCCGGTTCGATGGCGTTCAAGGAAGCCGCTCCCAAGGCGAAGCCCGTCATCCTGGAACCGATCATGGCCGTCGAAGTCCGTACTCCGGAGGAGTACATGGGCGATGTCATCGGCGATCTGAACCAGCGTCGTGGTAACATCCAGTCCATGACCGATGCCACCGGCGTCAAGGTCATCGACGCCAAGGTCCCGCTGTCCGAGATGTTCGGCTACATCGGCGACCTTCGTTCCAAGACCCAGGGCCGCGCCATGTTCACCATGCAGATGGACTCTTACGCCGAGGTGCCGAAGTCGGTCTCGGACGAGATCATCAAGGCCCAGCGCGGGGAGTGACACGCGCAGCTGTTTTGAAGCCGTAAGTGTCTCCAGTCAGCGGTAAAATCATATACCGCTGACTGGGTTCTGGCTCCAAAGTGGCAAGAAACCCAGAAACCCAGTACAATGTAGCGAGTGTCTTGTGCCGCAAGCGCAAGCCAACTACACGAGACGTCCAGGAGGACAATTACATGGCAAAGGAAAAGTACGAGCGTACTAAGCCGCACGTTAACATTGGTACCATCGGCCACGTCGATCACGGTAAGACGACCCTGACCGCGGCCATCTCCAAGGTGCTGCACGAAGAGTACCCGGATCTGAACCCTGAGTACGACTTCAACCAGATCGATGCCGCTCCCGAAGAGCAGCAGCGTGGTATCACCATCAACATCGCCCACATCGAGTACCAGACCGCGAAGCGTCACTACGCTCACGTGGACTGCCCGGGCCACGCCGACTTCGTGAAGAACATGATCACCGGTGCTGCCCAGATGGATGGCGCCATCCTCGTTGTGGCCGCCACCGACGGCCCGATGGCCCAGACCCGCGAGCACGTTCTGCTCGCCCGTCAGGTGGGTGTCCCGCGTATCCTCGTCGCCCTGAACAAGTGCGACATGGTCGAGGACGAGGAGCTCATCGAGCTCGTTGAGGAAGAGGTCCGTGACCTCCTCGACGAGAACGGCTTCGACCGCGACTGCCCGGTCATCCGTACCTCCGCCTACGGCGCTCTGCACGATGACGCTCCGGACCACGACAAGTGGGTCCAGACCGTCAAGGACCTGATGGACGCCGTCGACGAGTACATCCCGACCCCGGTTCACGACCTGGACAAGCCGTTCCTGATGCCTATCGAGGACGTCTTCACCATCTCCGGCCGTGGTACCGTCGTCACCGGTCGTGTTGAGCGTGGCCAGCTGGCCGTCAACACCCCGGTCGAGATCGTCGGCATCCGCCCGACCCAGACCACCACCGTTACCTCCATCGAGACGTTCCACAAGACCATGGACGCCTGCGAGGCTGGCGACAACACCGGTCTGCTGCTCCGCGGCATCAACCGTACGGACGTCGAGCGTGGTCAGGTTGTGGCCAAGCCGGGCTCCGTCACCCCGCACACCAAGTTCGAGGGCGAAGTCTACGTGCTGACCAAGGACGAAGGCGGCCGTCACTCGCCGTTCTTCTCCAACTACCGTCCGCAGTTCTACTTCCGCACCACCGATGTCACCGGCGTCATCGAGCTGCCGGAAGGCGTCGAGATGGTTCAGCCTGGCGACCACGCGACCTTCACCGTTGAGCTGATTCAGCCCATCGCTATGGAGGAGGGCCTGACCTTCGCTGTGCGTGAAGGCGGCCACACCGTCGGCTCGGGCCGTGTCACCAAGATCCTCGCCTGATTCCCATCAGCGAAGAACTCGACACGCTTGAACTAGCGTTCTGAGTGGGTCCTGAAACCTTGCTTGAGGTTTCAGGACCCACTTTCGTATTCCAGGGACCCATACAGGCGAATTCCATACAGGTGGACAACGATGTCGTCGTCTTTTCATGTATCGTTCATCTGCAGACGCGTGATTATTCCCCTTCCCGATACCTTGCGGAGCCAGCATGGCCATGTGAACGGTAACGTTCGGAAGGGAAAACCATGAACAAGAGAATAGCCGCGGTGACGGCGACGACATGCATGCTGTTCGCATCCTCATGATTCCAGCGGTATCAGCCGAGGGCACGACTGATATTGGCGCACAGAATCAGGTCAAGGCCGTTGCCTACAACGATGCGCTGGACAAGCTCGATTACAAGGGGATTCGAGTCGGGGGACTGTCGGGTCTCACGTGGGACAAAACCGCGGATTCATATGTGGCGCAATCCGACAACCATGGGAGTGACGAATCTCGGGTGTGGTTCCTCGGCAAGGACCTGCACAACCCGTCCATCACGCGTGATCCGGTGACGTTTACCGATGTTAATGGGACGCCCTATAACGGCAACACGACGGACAACGAGGGCATAGCGGTGCTGCCCGACGGCGATTTCGCCATCAGCTCGGAAGGCATTCCCCCTGCGGGCAGGAATCAGGCCGAACACCCGACAATCAGGATCTTCGACGCCAATGGGCGGCAGAAGGGGGAGCTTGAGGTTCCGCAGCTGTTCGACATCAACACGCCCAAGGGTCAGGCGTCGCATAACCTTACGCTGGAAGGATTGAGCCTGTCTCCGACAGGGCACGAACTCGTATCGGCCATGGAAGGCACGCTCAAGTCTGACGTCTACCAGAACCGGAGCGACGCGCGGCGCTTCCTCGTATACCGTGACGACGTGACGGGCAAGGCCGGCCAGTGGACGCTCGTCAAACAGGTGGGCTTCCACACGGTACCGGGACTGGACATCTCCGATATCGTCCTCGATTCCGAAGACTCCCTGTACGTCCTGCAACGTTCATGGAACAGCGAGACCGGCAACAAGGTGGCACTCTCGTACGTCTCCGGGCTGAATGGCGCGCCGGATGTTTCCGGTGTGGCGAACCTCAACGACCCGAAGAATGCATCCGAGTTCGTGAAATCCCGCCAGATCGGCGAGCTGGACAAGTTGCCGGATCTGGGCGCCTCCGCGAAACCCGGCGCTCATCAGGCGAACCCTCTGATGGATAACTACGAAGGGCTCGTCATCACGAACCTCGACCAGCTCGCCACTCCCGATGCCTCGTGGTATCGCGGTGACGGTGAATACAAGGCCGCTATCTCCATCATCAGCGACGACAACTACAGCGCCACCCAGACCACGCGCATCCTCGACGTCGAAGCGGAACCGTTCCGGAAGACGGCGGCAGGATTCGACGACTCGGCAAGCGGTCGCCTGTCACAGTACGTCACGGCACTCGGCAGAAACGATCGCCTTGACTACTGGTCGGCTAACGGATTCAGCGACGGCACCGGCACGTCGGAGCCGATAGCGTTCGGCGGACTGTCCTCGACGGCGTACAACAGGAAGCTCGGACAATATGTGTCCGCAATGGACAATCATGGTACCGATGTCGCTCGCCTATGGCTGCTGGGCAACGATCTCGACAAGGCGGCTCCGACCGGCAGCATCGTCCTGACCGATGAGAACGGTACGCCATACAACGGCGAAACCACTGATGATGAGGGGCTCGGCGTGCTGCCGAACGGCGACTTCCTGCTCACCTCCGAAGGCCATCCGAACGCGGCAGAAGGCGAGCATGAGCAGCCGAAGATCCGTATCTTCGGCATCGACGGCCGTCAGAAGGACGAGTTGCCCGTGCCTGAACTGTTCGACATCAACTGCAGGGGACAGGCCGTGCACAACAAGAGCCTGGAAGCGCTGACGGTATCGCCGTCCGGCCATCAGATCGTGGTCGGCAACGAGTACGCCCTCAAGAACGATTCGCCCAGCGGCAAGGACATCGCCACCACAGCCCGCCGCGCGCTGGTCTACCGTGACGACGTGAAAGGCGCCAAGGGACAGTGGAAGCTCGTCAAGCAAGTGGCGTTCAAGGCCGCCGACGTGAACATGGGCATCACCGAGTTCGCGGCGATTGGCGAGGACGGATTCCTGGTGCTGGAACGCTCCTGGGACCAGACCCATGGGTACGGCATAAAGCTTGCGTATGCGCACGGCATCGCAGCCGCCCCGGACGTCTCCGATGTCGCGTCGCTGTCGAAGAGCGCCGACTCGTCGTTCCTGCCGGTCACGGAACTCGCCGATTTCGGCGGCAAGCTGACCCTTGGTGCCCAGTTCAAGCCGAATGCGCAATACATGGACGCCAACCCGTTGCTCGACAACTTCGAGGATCTGGTCATCACCCATACGGACGACAATGGCCGGCTCGATCTGAGCCTGCTCACCGACAACAACTTCGACACCACAGAGACGACGCGAATCGTCAACGTGCAGATCGACCGGTCAGTGTTTGTCGCCGACCCGAGCAACGGCGATGGGCAGCAGCATGGTGCAACTATTCAGAGGCCTTCAGGTGCGGGTCTGGGCGGATCGACCGTCCGGCTGGCTCACACGGGCGCGGCCGTGACGGCGGTCTTCATGCTCGCGGTTGTAACTCTCACGTCGGGGCTCGTCCTCATTGCGGGTAGGCGGCTGCGGATATCGCGAGAGTAGTCAGCGCCACGGTTCAAGGTTCGAGAAAGCCGCCTTGTCAGGTATTTCACGAATACCGTTACTCATGAAGGCCAGTAATACGGTACCTGTCATGATTGCGGCGGTGGTCGCCGCCGCAATCATGTACCCCAGAGAGGAAAGCATGATTCCCGCAATACCGGACGCCAATGAGGCAAGCGTGATGTTAAACAAGGAGAACACTGAGAACACGCGGCCACGCAAATCATTCGGAATGATCAGCGACGCGTAGGCACCAAGGACGGAATTGGCGGGAACGACCATGAGATTCATGATCGCCATGCAACCGGCCAGTAGATATGTATTCTGGGTGAATGGCTGTAAAGCGCATCCTACCATGATGATGATGAAGGAGACTTGTACTGTTCTGCCTCCCGTCAGACGGTTGGCAAGGGGAGTGGTCAGAAACGACCCGCTCAGCAGTCCGACACCGCTTCCGGTTGAGATGAGCCCAATCTGCCAGCCGGGAATGTTCAGCATCTGTTGATTCAGAATCACAATGCTGACCATCAGGGTGAGGACACAATTCAACAAGAGCACACTGCTGAATACGGATACTGCTTGTGGCCATCGCGTGTACCATGCAAAGCCTTCGATCAACGATGAATGCGATGAACTGCCGCCAATGTGGTTTCGTGGTGTTTTCTTCGTGGAATCATCGGAATCCGAAGGGGAGGCGTCGTTCTTGGGCCGTAGATCCGAACGAATCAGCGGAGTCGCAACGGACATCAGCGCATACAGGACGGCGCTGATCAGGAATGGAATCTCGGGGCCTAATCCGTACAGGAACCCTGACAGCGGTTTGGAGAACAATTGGATGCATGCATCGCGCGATTCATTCGCGGAATAGGCTTGCACCAGCTGATTCCCGGTGACGATCTGAGGCAAGATGATATTGGACACATTGGAAAACACACCGGAAGTGAGTCCCCGTACAATGGCAAACAGGAATAGCAAAGGGGCCGACATCATTTTCGCAACCAGGGCCGATGTCATCACACACAGTGTTACAGCCGATATAAGACCGAAAACAATCATGAGTTTCTTGCGATCGATTCTATCCGACAGGTGCCCGCCTGGAAGTGTTCCCAAACCTTCGCACAGTGCGAACACGGTGCCGACCATACCTGCCGTAGTTACATCATGGCTTACCGCATATGCCACCAGCGTGAACGCAAATCCGCCGATTGTGGTTCCCAGTGCTGACGCAGTGTCAGCCACGAACCAGGACCGGTAATCCCTCACCCTCCATGGTGAGATTGTTGATTCTTTTTCCTGACGTTTTTCAGTCACGGTTTTTTCTGCTTTCTGTTGATATGAATAGTTCGATTACATCGAAGAGACTGTTGACGTCATCTCCATATACAGGATGCTCTGCTGTATCGTTCCACCCATAGGGGATGAGGGCTTCCCTTTTGAACGTCAGATATTGTATGCACGATTCCAATTGCTGTTGAATAGTATTTGAGGGAACGTCATATCCGGCAATTTGAAATCGGCTTTTCTCATCACCAGGAAGTCAACTATTGATTGAATGTGTCTTTCGTAGTCGCGAGGAGGAAGCGAGACATGTAACTTCCAGAAGAAGGCCGGAAACTGGTTGTCTGTAAAAATGGACAAAGGCGAAATGCCCTTTGATTTCTACGGATCTGGTGCCATGTGATTCTAAATTGACCAACAAGAGCAGCACCTCCTAAATAGTGAATAGCTCCTACCATAAACGAGAAAGGGAATGAAGATGTTTCTCTCTGATGCTGATGTAACGAATCATATATATATATCGTCCACAGCGGTGTAATAAATACGGCAACTGTTAGTGAAAGGAGGCGAATGATTATGGATACCGAAGTCGAGACGTTACCAAGTAAGTCGACTAGGCAGGAAGGATATGTTGAGGCGAAGCATTGCCTGTGCATAGAATTACTGCCAGACGTCAATGAGCGCGCGACGCGTATCTTCGCGCCGCAGGTTCGTGTTTCAGACCACATGCTTGATTCCGTTCTTTGCATCAACACTATAAACTGCATCGATTGATTACGTGAGAATGGCGTCATGTCGGTTGTCTCCTATCGGTTCAGCCGACATGTCGTCATTGTCATTATTATGCTCGTTATTCAGCTACTAAGTCATTAGGTGAATTGTCGTTAACCACTATTGCTTGTTCCGTTTCAATTGCATGAGGAACAGCTGATGCAGCCGGAAGATGCCATTGGGGGATTGTTCGGCCGCGACGCGCTGTATAGACGGTATGGCATAATAGACAAGGCTATTTTTGAGCTTTGCCGAAATTGAAAACATGAAAAGGTGAGTTACTGTGGCACAGACTACCAATGACATCAAGAACGGATCCGTCCTGAACCTGGACGGCCAGCTGTGGACCGTCACGAAGTTCCAGCACGTCAAGCCGGGCAAGGGCCCAGCTTTCGTGCGTACCACCATCAAGAACGTGCTGAGCGGCAAGATCGTCGACAAGACCTTCAACGCGGGCATGAAGATGGAGTTCGAGACCGTTGACAACCGCAACCTGCAGTACTCCTACGAGGACGGCGACAACTTCGTCTTCATGGACATGACCACCTACGATCAGGTCTACATCCCCAAGACCCTCGTCGGCGATCAGGCCAAGTTCCTGCTGGAAGGCACCGACTGCGTCGTGTCGTTCCACGACGGCACCCCGCTGAGCGTCGAACTGCCGGCCTCCGTGATCCTGACCATCACCCACACCGAGCCCGGCCTGCAGGGCAACCGCTCCAACGCCGGCACCAAGCCCGCCACCGTCGAGACCGGCGCCGAGATCCAGGTCCCGCTGTTCGTGGGCGAAGGCGAGAAGGTCAAGGTCGACACCCGCGACGGCTCCTACCTCGGCCGCGAGAACTGAGAGTAAGGACAACAGGCTTCCATGGCACGTTCCACCGCTCGCAAAAGGGCTCTGAACACGTTGTATGAGGCGGACGAGAAGGGACAGGATTTCCTGTCCCTTCTTGCTGAGCGCATCGAAGAGCCTGGTGCGCAGACCCCGCTTCCCGACTACGCCATCGAGATCGTGCGCGGCGTCGCCGATCACCGGCGTGAGATCGACTACATGCTCAACGAGCATTCCACCGGGTGGAAGGTTCGCCGCATGGCCGTCGTGGATCGCAATATCCTGCGCATCGCCGCATGGGAGATCATCTTCAACGACGACGTGCCCGATCGCGTGGCCATCGACGAGGCGCTCGGCCTGGCCAAGACGTTGAGCGACGGCGACTCCCCGGCGTTCATCCACGGCCTGCTCAGCGCGATTTGCGATGACACCGAAGGACGCGAGGCCATTCTCCACCCCGAAAACGACGAGCCCGACGCGCAGCCGAGCGACGACGGTCAAGAGCCTGGTGAGCCTGCCGGCGAAGCGTCGCATGCGGAAGCCGAAACCGGCGATTCCGAAGCGTCCGAGGACGATGACATCGCCGACGGCGTCGATTTCGACGACATGACGTTCGACGATGTATCCGATGACGTTGCCGAAGCTGCATCCGAGCAGACATCCGATCCACAAGCCGGCCAGCAGGACGGCGAGTCCACAAGTAAATGACGAGAAACCAGCCGAATTGCCGGTGGGGCGCGTCCCCGCCGACAGTTAAGGTTGGTACGAATATCCTGAGAAAATAAGGGGGTTTTGGTGAACCAGATTGATTCCGAAACCGTGAGTTTTGCCCCTGATGACGCCGTGCTTGTACTTGAGGACGGGCAAGTGTATGTGGGTGACTCTTACGGCGCGATCGGCAAGACCACTGGCGAGATCGTGTTCGCGACCGGCATGACCGGTTATCAGGAGACTTTGACCGATCCCAGTTACGATCGGCAGATCGTGGTGCAGACGTTCCCGCACATCGGGGACACGGGAATCAACCGGGAGGATCCGGAATCCTCCCGTATCTGGGTGGCCGGATACGTGGTTCGCGATCCCAGCCCCACCGTCAGCAACTGGCGGGCCACGGGCAGCCTTGACGACGATCTCGTCGCCGAGCACATCGTCGGCATCAGCCACATCGACACCCGCAAGCTGGTGCGCCATCTGCGCTCCGCGGGCGTCATGCGTGCCGGAATCTTCTCCGGTGACGCACTGCTCGACGACGAAGGGCGCCTGAAGACCGTCGCCGCGCTCATCGACGAGGTCAAGGCCACCCCGCAGATGAAGGGTCTGAGCCTGTACGACGAGGTCAGCACCAAGGAGACGTATACGGTCGAGCCGTGTGGCGAGTACGAGGGCAAGGAGCCGCTCTACACCGTCGCCGCCGTGGATCTCGGAGTCAAGGGCATGACCCCGCATCGCATGGCCGAGCGCGGCTGCCGCGTGCACGTCGTGCCGTCCACCATCACTTTCGAGGAACTCACCGCGCTGAACCCGGACGGCGTGTTCTTCTCCAACGGCCCCGGCGACCCGGAGCAGGCCGACCCCGAGGTCGAGCTGCTGCGCAAGGTCCTGGACGCCGGCTATCCGTTCTTCGGCATCTGCTTCGGCAATCAGCTGCTCGGCCGTGCACTCGGCTTCGGCACCTACAAGCTCAAGTTCGGCCATCGCGGCATCAACCAGCCCGTCAAGGACCTGACCACCGGCAAGGTGGAGGTCACCGCGCACAACCACGGCTTCGCGGTTGACGCGCCTATCGGCGAGACCGTCGACGCCCCGTTCGACAACGGGCACTTCGGCAAGGTGTTCGTCAGCCACATCGATCTGAACGACGACGTGGTCGAAGGCCTGCAGTGCGTGGACATCCCCGCGTTCTCCGTGCAGTACCATCCCGAGGCGGCGGCCGGCCCGCACGACGCCGCATATCTGTTTGACCGTTTCGTCGATCTGATGAAGACGTCCAAGGAGGAAAACCGCAATGCCTAAACGCACCGACATCAAGTCAGTGATGGTCATCGGCTCCGGTCCGATCGTGATCGGGCAGGCGGCCGAGTTCGACTACTCCGGCACCCAGGCGTGCCGCGTGCTGCGCGAAGAGGGCATTCGCGTCATCCTCGTGAACTCCAACCCGGCCACGATCATGACCGACCCGGAGATGGCCGACGCCACCTACATCGAGCCGATCGCCACGCCCATCCTTGAGCAGATCATCGCCAAGGAACGCCCCGACGCCCTGCTGCCCACCCTGGGTGGCCAGACCGCACTGAACGCCGCGATGGCGCTCGGCGAGGCCGGTGTGCTCAAGAAGTACAACGTCGAGCTGATCGGCGCCTCCCTTGACGCCATCGACCGCGGCGAGGACCGCGAGCTGTTCAAGAAGGTCGTCGACGAGGCTGGCGCCGAATCCGCGCGCTCCGAAGTTGCCCACTCCATGAAGGAAGTGGACGCCGTCGCCGCCGAACTCGGATACCCGTTGGTGGTGCGCCCGAGCTTCACCATGGGAGGCCTCGGCTCCGGCATCGCGCACGACGAGGAGGAGCTGCACCGCATCGCCGGCGCCGGCCTGCATTACTCGCCGACCGACGAGGTACTGCTGGAGGAGGGCATCGAAGGCTGGAAGGAATTCGAGCTCGAACTGATGCGCGACCGCAACGACAACGTCGTGGTCGTCTGCCCGATCGAGAACGTCGACCCGGTCGGCGTGCACACCGGTGACTCCATCACCGTGGCCCCCTGCTTCACCCTGACCGATCGCGAATACCAGAAGCTGCGTGACATCGGCATCGCCATCATCCGCGGCGTGGGCGTCGACACGGGCGGCTGCAACATCCAGTTCGCCGTGCACCCCGACACCGGCCGCATCATCGTCATCGAGATGAACCCGCGCGTGAGCCGTTCCTCCGCCCTGGCATCCAAGGCCACCGGCTTCCCGATCGCCAAGATCGCCACCAAGCTGGCGCTCGGCTACACCCTCGACGAGATCCGCAACGACATCACCCAGTCCACGCCGGCCTCCTTCGAGCCGACCATCGACTACGTGGTCACCAAGGTGCCGCGCTTCGC
>OLQI01002098.1_pt1 | contig 10792 bp, 7 predicted proteins | sample 1672171 | NCBI WGS metagenome assembly OLQI01 (sample SAMEA3136655, study PRJEB25190) | human gut metagenome
GGCCGCAAGATCATCGTCGACACCTACGGCGGCATGGGCCGCCACGGCGGCGGCGCGTTCTCCGGCAAGGACTGCACGAAGGTGGACCGCTCGGCGGCCTATGCGGCGCGCTGGGTGGCGAAGAACGTGGTGGCCGCGGGCCTGGCCGCGCGCTGCGAGGTGCAGGTGGCCTACGCCATCGGCATGGCGAAGCCCGTCAGCGTGATGATCGACACGTTCGGCACGAACGCGGTTCCCGAGGCCGACATCATGGCCGCGGTGGACGCGACGTTCGATCTGCGTCCGGGCGCCATCATCGACGCGCTCGACCTGCGCCGCCCCATCTACCGCTTGACGGCCGCCTACGGCCACTTCGGCCGCGAGCTTCCCGAGTTCACCTGGGAGCGCACCGACAAGGCCGACGAGCTGCGTAAGGCCTGCGGCCTGGCGTAAGCGACAACTGCAGAGGCATGTGGCGAACCGCCCGTTGCGATCGCGCAGCGGGCGGTTTCGCGTTTGCGGCGTGTGGGACGGTGCCCTGAGGGGGGATCGGCGCTTCGCGTGAAGCGTGAGCGTTCGGCTATGCGCTTGGCAGGTCTGGAAGGGTTTCTGTCCCGCGTTCTCTCCCGCGCGCCGTTTCGTGCTGCCAGCCGGGCTCGACGGCGAAAGGCCGATTCCAACCCTGGTTTAACAGCGGAGCGGGCTCGAAATGGCGAAAAGTCGGCGAATTCGGAAGAGATCGTGCGTTTCGGTCGAGCTCGTTGCGCGATATCGAAAGTGATCTTTCCGGTGACCTGTCCTTATTCGACAGGAGCTTTCTCTGTGCGCTTGAGGTTCGCTTAAGAACTTCCGAATCCGATGGTTTTTCGTCAACGGTAGCGTGTTCCGCGGTTAAACCAAGATTGACATAGCCCAGGTCGGCTCGTCCCTCGAAAACTCGCCGGCGGTTCGGAAGCCCTCTTCGGCCATCGACCAGGCGCTCGTCTCGCCCGATCGCCAGCCGCCCGATAGGGGAAGCGGCGTGCGGCGGTGCATGTCGATCCTGGTTTAACAACGGATAGCGTGTTCGGCTGCAGGGGCGAACGGGATGCCAAGGGATTTCCTGCGGTGGAGCGGTAGGGTTCCTGCGGCAGCTCGGGGTTGGGATATACTGGGGGCATGAAACTCGCATCCGTCATCTTGGACATACCCACGCAGGCGCTCGACGCGCCGTACACCTACGCCGTCCCTGAAGAAGCGGGCGACCAGCCGATCGAGGTCGGCTGCGCCGTGCTCGTGCCGTTCGGGCCGCGGCAGGCCGTCGGCTTCATCATCGGCATCGAGGAGCGCGCCGAAGGCGATTGGCCCGCAGGTCTCGACCCTGCCAAGCTCAAGGGCATCGTGCGCGCGGTGAGCCGCCCGTACTTCGACGAGGAGGGGGCTGCGTGCGCGCAGTGGCTCTCGGAACGCTACATCGCGCCGTTGTCGTCGTGCGTGCGCCTGTTCACGCCGCCCGGCGGCGTGCCGCGCATGGTGCGCGCGCAGGGAGGCTACTGGCGTCTTGAAGAGCCGACGGTGGGGGAGGTCGACGACCGCTGGGTGGTGCCGGGGCCTGCGCTCGCGGACTTCGAGCCGCGCAAGAACGCCGTGAAGCAGGCGTCCATCGCGGCCGCGCTCGAGCGCGGCGAGCTGCGCGTGGCCGAGTTGACGGCCGAGTTCGGCGCGGTGTCGTCGCCCCTCAAGGCACTGGAGAAGCAGGGCGTCGTGCGCATCGAGCACCGCCGCCGCATGCGGGGGATGGCGGAGGGCTCCGCAGGTTCGGCGCCGTCGGCCGACTCGGCCGCCGTGCCGTCGTTCACCCCCTCGCCCAAGCCGCCGCTGACGCGGGGGCAGGCTGATGCGCTCGCGGCCATCGACGCGGCGCGCTCGCGCGGCGCGGGCGAGGTGGTGCTCGTGGACGGCGTCACCGGCTCGGGCAAGACCGAGGTGTACCTGCAGGCCATCGAGCGCACGCTCGCCGAGGGGCGCCGCGCCATCGTGCTCGTGCCGGAAATCTCGCTCACCCCTCAGACCGTCGCCCGTTTCCGCGGCCGCTTCGGCGACGCCGTGGCCGTCATGCACTCCCGCATGAGCGACGGCGAGCGCTACGACCAGTGGGACTTCATCAAAAGCGGCGCGGCCAAAGTCGTCGTGGGCGCCCGCAGCGCGCTGTTCACGCCTGCGGCCAACGTGGGGCTCATCGTCATCGACGAGGAGCACGAGGGCTCCTACAAGCAGGATTCCTCGCCGCGCTACCACGCGCGCGACGTGGCCGAATGGATGATGGCCCGGGCCGGCGGTGCGCTGGTGCTCGGCTCGGCCACCCCTTCCATCGAGTCCCTCTACCAAGTGAACAAGAACCCGCGCTGGACGACGGCGGCGCTGCCCGAGCGCGCCAACGGGCGACCCATGCCCGCCATCGAGGTGGTGGACATGGCCGCCGAGTTCGCCTCCGGTTCCCGGGCCATGTTCTCCGGACGCCTCGCCCGGGCGCTGGGCGAGGAGCTCGCACAGGGCCGCAAGGCGGTGCTTCTGCTGAACCAGCGCGGCTTCGCGAAGTTCCTTCTGTGTCGCGACTGCGGTTTCGTGCCCGAGTGTCCGCACTGCTCCACCTCGCTCACCTACCACGAGCAGGGCGCCAAGCTCATCTGCCACCACTGCGGCTACACCGTGGGCGCCCCTCCCGTGTGTCCGGAATGCGGCAGCCCCTACCTGAAGAAGTTCGGCGCCGGCACCCAGCGGGTGGAAACCGAGCTGCGCCAGCTCTTGGACGGGCTGCCCGACGTGGGGCCAACCGTTCCCATCATCCGCATGGACGCCGACACCACCCAGGCCAAGGGTGCGCATCAGGCCCTTCTCGAGGAATTCGCCGCCGCCGATGCCGCGGTGCTGCTCGGCACCCAGATGATCGCCAAGGGACTCGATTTCGACGACGTCACGCTGGTGGGCGTCATCAACGCCGACACCCAGCTGCATCTGCCCGACTACCGCGCCGGCGAGCGCACCTTCCAGCTCATCGAGCAGGTGGCGGGCCGCGCCGGCCGCGCCGAGCTGGACGGGCGCGTCATGGTGCAGACCTACGAGGCCGACGACGTGGCCATCCGCGCCGCCGCCACCTACAACCGCGGGATGTTCCTGCGCGCCGAGCTGCCCAAGCGCAAGCTTTTGGGCTACCCGCCCTACGTGCGAATGGCCAACGTGCTTCTGTGGGGCGCCGACGAGCACGCCGTGGCCACCGAGGCCGAGCTCCTGCACGCCCAGCTGGCCGAGCTTGTCCGCAACGAGGTGGGGGAGCGCTGGCAGGTGCTGCCGGCAGTGCCCTGCGTGCTGGCGAAGCTGCGCAACACCTACCGCTACCACATCGTGGTGAAGGCGCCTTTGGACGACGATATCTCGGCGCCGCTGGTGCGCCTGTTCCGCACGCGTAAGGTAACCCCCGCCGTCAACGCCGCCGTCGACATCGATCCCATGGATCTGCTGTAGAGCCGAACAGAGACCCCTCTGAAGCTCGCTTCCGCGACGCGTGCTATACTGGCAACACCACACTGTGCCATTATCTTGACGACGTACATAAGACCAGGTCTTATGCGAAAAGGAGCGCGAACGGTGGAATTGTCCCTTCATCGCTGGCCCTATGCGGGGCGTGCCTTTCGGCGCGCGTCCGTACCCCCTTTGCTGGGCGGGCTTCTCACGTTTTCGCTCTCGCTTATGGCAGTGGGCATTGTCGTGTACGCCGGTGCCGTCCCGTCTCTGGCGGAACAGAGCCCTCTTGTGAGACAGTGGGCGGGCGCCGATCGCGCACGAGCGCTCGGTCCTGATGCGCCGCTTATGGGCGTGCATGGCCTTTCCGGCACCGGCGGCGGTCCTTCCGGAGCCGGAGACGCGAATGGCCCGGGGGCAACGAGCGCCACATCGGACGATACGGCTTCGACAACTGATGCGGGCGCACTGTCCGACCCTGCGGATCTTCTGCTGCTGGGAGGACGGAGCGTGTCGCTACTCGGCGGTTCCGGCTTTGCTGCTCCGACGAGTACGGGCGCGGGCGCTGAGCGCGGATCCTCGAACTCGGCACACGTCGAGGCGCCGGCGTCCTCGGGCAATCCGAATACTTCAGGCTCGAACGCGACCGGCTCAGGTTCCGCGAACGGAGGCGGCGGCGCTTCTTCGGGGAATTCTTCGGGCGGCGGTTCGTCTTCAGGTGGCTCATCGGGCGGCAATGCTGTTGCGCCGACACCGAGCGAACCGGAGCCCGACCCGGAGCCGACCATCCCCGTTGAGGCCGGAGGCCCGGTTCCCGAGGATATGGAGCAGCGCATATGCAGCACCTTGCGCAGCGAACACGACGTGCTCAAGGCGGAGGCCGCGAAGGTGTACCAATGCGCCGACGATTACGAGCGCCTTTGCATGACGCGCCCGCAGCAGCCGCGCATCGAAGCGGCCCGGACGGTTTCGAGCCTGCTGAGAGAAGTGCAGTTGGCGGATTCCGACATGATGATGGAAGTGGGCTACGCGTGCAATCGCGATGACGGAACCATGTACGGCGCCTCGCGCTATAGCGGAAACTTCTCGCAGATGCATCAGTCTTACGGCGACCTGATCAACCTACTGTACGAGTTGGATAATGCCTGGTCGGGGAATTGCTATTTCGAAGATCCCGCCGCGAATGCCGATTATTGGTCGGGCCGTGTGACAAGAAGCGCAGCGACGGGGCGCATGGCGTATCTGGAGGCCTACGAGGCCCATGTGGGCGGAGCGCGTCCGTGACGGCGGTGCTAGAGGCGCGCCCCGTTGGCGGTGCGCTGGCCGATGACGCCTGCGGCGCTTCCGTACGCCTTGTTCGGGTGGAGGCGTTCGAGCCTGCAGTCTATGTCGCCCCTGAGCATCGCGACGCCTACGAGCGACGCTTCGTCACGCTGCTGGTGGACGAGGCCTCCTGCCGCCGAGGCGGTGTAGGGGAAGTGTTCCGTGCTCGCAATCCCCGTGGCGAGCGGTTCGCACTCAAACGTTTGCGACAGCCTGATGGCAAGGGAGCGGACGATGGGCTCGCCGAGGCCCGTCGAGCCGCATTCGATGCCGAATACGACGCCCATCGCGCCTTGTCCCCGTTGCGCGGCTTCCCCCGCCTCTACGGACGCGGCCGCGTCGGTGAGGATTCGGTCATCGTGATGGAATGGGTGGAGGGGGTCACGCTCGAAGAGGCGGCTCGCGCTCTGGCCGTGGACGACGAGGGGCGGCTCTCGCCGCTTACGGTGGCCCGCATCGGACGCGACCTGTTCGATCTTCTGGCTCGTATGGCCTATGTTGAGGGCGGCCTGGCCCATCGTGATGTGGCCCCGCGCAATATCATGATCGATACGGGACAGCTTTCCGCGGCCGATCAGGTGGAGGAGGGCGCCTTCCAGCTCGTTCTCGTCGATTTCGGATCGGCTGTTCCGCTGGAAAGCGCGGATTCCTCGCTGACGGCGCGATGGGGGGCGCCCTTGGGGGCGACAGCCGATTTCGCCGCCCCCGAGATGCTGACCGACGATGTATTGGGGGCGGTGGCTCGGCGCCGGTCTCCCGCTGTCGATGTGTACGCGGCTGCCAGCGTGCTGTACCAGTTGATGGAGGGGCATTCGCCCTACGACCTCAGCTTTGCCGGTCGCAGCCAGCGCGAAGGCCGGTCTGCCTACCGCATCAAGACGGAGTTCTCGGCCGAGACGCCCGCCGGTGCCCACGGGAGCGCCGCAGATGTTCGCGCGGTGCTCGCTTCGGAGCCCGAGGTAGCCGTAGCAGTGGGGCGTGCCGCTGCAGAGTTGGATGGCGCCCCGGCGCCGCATCGCGTTCGAGCGGCCTTGTCTGCGGTGGACGACCAGCTCGCAGAAGTGCTCATGGCCTGCCTCGTCCCTGAGCAGAGTCGACGTCCCCAGGCAAGGGAGGTACGGGAGGCGCTCGCCCTGTTCTGCTCCCAGTACGCTGACAACGTGGCCCGCTCTCTGCGCGGCGAGCCCTTGGCGCCGTGCCCTTTGGGCGGGGCGGCGGCAACGGCAGCCCGGCGTCGTCGACGTTTGCGTCGGGCGACCCGCGTGGCCGTCGACGCGCTCTCGGCGGCCGTGGCCGTCGGAGGAGCTGTGGCTGCAGGGCTTCTCACTCAGGACGTGGCGGTGGCTTTCCCAGCCGGTCAGCCGCTATGGTCGGGACCGATGCCGGGGCTTGCGGTCTCCGCGGCGCTTCTGCTGCCCCTTGCGGGCGCCCTTATCGCCCGCGGCAGCGAGAGAGACACTGGCTTCGGTTTCGTGCGAGGGCTTCTCGGGTCGCTTCTGGGCGGCACGGTGGCGGGTCTTCTGGCCTCGCTCACGGCATGGCCGAGCGAGTCGGTCTCGGACGCTCTCTATGCGGCGCTGTTTCTCGCCGTCGTCGCTCCTTTACCGGGATTGGTCGCCGATTGGGCCTTGGCGCTGCCTCCGTTGTCGTCTGCGTCCTCCACCGCCCCGTTGGCGCGGCCCGTCTTGCCCTGGGGTGCGGTGCCTTCCGAGGATCGTGCCATCTCGACTGCGAGCCGCGAGGCCTTGGCGTTAGAGACAACGTCCGAGGCAATTTACGAATTAGCTGATGAGACCAATGAGGAGGGCGTATGACCCCCATCGATGCCACACCCACTTCCGTGCTGTTCGATTTGGCGAAGCGCCATTGCGGCGTGAGCCACAAGGAGCTGGCGGGCTTGCTGCTGTCGGGCCGCCCGCTCTCCGACGGGCGCAGCCCCCAGAGCCGCCTGGGCGATCGTACCTGGGTGTCGCGGTTCATCGTGCACGCGCCGGCTGGAACGCTCTCAGACAGCTACTTCTGCGACTACGCCGTCGGCGCACTCCGGTTCGCGGCGCGCATGAAGTCGCGCAGCAAGCGCGCTCTCACGGGCAACGCCATTCTCGAGATTGTCTGCGGAGAGGCCGGCCGCGCCATGGACGACGCCCTGAAGGCATGCGGGCAGAGCCCCACGCTGTACCGCAACATGATGGAACGCATCGCCTGCGAGGGATCGCTCACGGCCGACGAGCGCGCCGAGGTGGCCCTGGTGCTGCTGGTGACGGCCGCTTGCACGGCCGACGTGCGACGCGCCGTGGCCGAGGCGCGCGAATTCTCCGAGAAGATGCACGGAGGCGGTCTTGCCACACCGCCCTTGGCGCCGATGTCTCAGGGCGCTGCGCGCGAGGCGGTGACAGCCGGCGCCGACGATCGCCCGCGCTGGTTGGGGCTTCTGCGCATCGTCGACGGCATCGTCGCTGGCGCGCCCCAATGGGTGGAACCCACGGCGACAGGCGCGGAGGTAGGTGCGCTCGCGCTAACGGAAGGGGCCGTAAGCGAAGTCGGCCCCGATGTGTCCGGCCGCCACGCGCGCCTCTGGCGCGACGATGCGGGCGCGTGGTGGGTGCAAGGTTGCGATTCCCGTCACGGCACGGTGCTCGTGAACGGTCTCACTGGCGAGGAGACGGTGGTGGAGCCGCCCCGCGGCCAGCGCGATGGCTGGCAAGCCTCTCCCGCGCCCGTGGCCCCGGGAGACCAACTCCGCCTCGCCGCCTCCACCACCTTCCTCCTCATAGAGGGCTACCCGGGGTAAGTAACTGAGTGCGACCGCACCGTATTGATTCACTCCGCTACATCAGGATACTCACTCTTCCATCTTTCGATATAGCTATTTCTCAAGTCTTTGGAGTCCTCGTAATTATCCTGTGCTAACTGCCCGAGGAACTTGGCCACAAATTCGTTGTAATCGCCGTCGTAGTTGTTCTGGACGTACTGGTAGAGCGTTTGGTTCTCGGCTTCCTCATCGCCTATGATCTGATAAAGCCCCGCAGCTGAGCCGAGCTTGCTTTCTGAGCTGAGCTGGCTGGCTTTTTCACGGATGGAGCCATCGATCTCGTTCTTGCGGTCTATTCTAGAATACCAGCGTTCCAGTGTTGCGAACTCTTCAGAGTCAAGAGCGCTTTGTGCTGCCTGCAACGCACATTCTTGTGCTGCCTGGTCGGAGCCTCGATAAGTTCCGAGCTTGAGAAAGGCGGAATATGCGCTGTCGTAGTTTTTCTCACTCAAGAGACGGGCTGCGGCATTGTAAGAGGCGTTCGGAACGATGACATCCGTTGTGAAGAACAAAATGGCTAAAGCAGCAACTACGGCAATGATGAAAGAGGCGCTTGCGATCAATCTCTTTCTCTTTCGTTTGGCAGTACGGATCCTGCGTTCTTCGCATCGCGCGATAAGGGACTGTTCGTCCTCGAGGGCGACAAGATAATCTTTGGAGAGATCGCATCTGCAGCACCGATCCCGATCGACATTGGGCATGCCGCAGGAACATACCCACCATGTATTGTCAAGTGTTACCGCATGGCGGTATTTGGAAGAGTCTTTGTAAAGTTCTTCCAGTGATTTAGCGCGTTCTGCGGTCGCTTTTTTGTCAAGCACAAGCTCAGTTCCCACAGGAATGGGCCCGGGCTCGGATCCAGCTTCAGCGTGCCACTCTATTTCAGGTTGAGAGACAGAGAGAACGCGGACGATAACGTTGGTGATTTGCGAACCAGCAAGTGAAACCGGTTCGGGACGATGCGTCTTGGCTGGCTGGACGTCGGCGTCGAGGGGGTTGAGCTCCACGGTTTCGGAAGCGCCGTCGACATAGCTCACATCGGCTTGCAGCTTGAAACTGTCTACTGTAGCTCCGGAGATGTTCGACAGCTTCAGCTGCAGATAGCATTGGCCCGTATCGGTGTTGCGCGATACCTGTACCGCATTTACAAGCAGCGGACAGCCTGGCTCCCAGCCTGGAGAGGTGTCTGCGCCCTGATTGTCGCTGCGAAATACGACCTTGAAGTTTGCCACATCCGTCTCCTCGTATTACTTAAATGGCCGGCAGATCATCAGTTAGGTTTTGTTTAGGGGCTTCGGGAAGTATTCTGCGATCAGGCAGTCCGGCGACATATAACCCCACAGTAAAAGGAGTGAAAAAGGCAGCAATGACGTATAAGTACGCAGTGCTCTTGTTTTGGTAGTATCCCTTCTCGCGGGCGGCTTCGACATAGAGGCTTGTGGGTGCTATGAGCAGAATGAAGTAAATCAGGAGTACAACTAAGATAAGCGGCAGTGTGTTTGGTGTAAACATGGTAAATCCTCTCGTTTCAAAATGTTCTGAATTGATGGGGTGTGGATATAGTATTCGACAGTAATCGAAATATGTTGCGCAACAAATTGCATAAATGACCTGCGATAATGATAGATGCTATGGGGGTAATCGCCTGGGTTTCTCATGGAAGGGGGGCCGACGCAGAACATGGCCCCCCTCGACAATGGTCATCCGATCTGAAGTTGTTGCGGGAATGCGGCGTTCCGAGCGAGGCAAGGGCGCGTCCTTCCGACGACGGTTGCGTGCAACCGCGGCGACGGCCCCATACAGAGGTAAGGAGGGTATCCACCGCAGTTACCACACTGTGTCGGGGCGCTCGTAACACGGCGAACCACCAGACAGGCAGATACCCTCCTTATCAATGGTTCAACCGCAAAGAGCAAGACGCGCATACCGACAGCGAGCGCTAAAGCTCGCCTGCCGCATATTCTGTTGTAAGCGCCTTGCCCTCAAGGACAACGACACAGTGTGGTACCCGGCATTGTACCATCAACGTCCTAACTCTCGAAGAGGACGAAGGCGGCTGGGCGACATCCATGGCCACGAAGCGAAGTCGTATCTGGTGATTGGACATTTGCGCGGGGAGGGATCTAGCCGATGCCGTTAGGTTTGTTGCGCAACAAACCTTCCGAATAACGCGTTACCCTTTGATACGTCAGCATCAGCGAAAGAGAGACGTCACGAAGCGAGCGACGGCTTTCGTCTCTGCAGTTAAAAGAGCGTCTACGGGAAAGGTTGGTTTGAGGCGATGACTTTGTACAAACCGTCCTTCGGTGCCGAGAGGCCTAAGGTTATTACAATTCCGCGAGAATTCACGGGTATTGCCGATAGAGCGTTTGAGGGATGGACCTCTCTTCAGAAAGTTATCTTACCCAAAGGTATTGAGTACATCGGACATAATGCCTTCAATGGTTGCTCGTCGCTTCAATCTGTTGATATTCCGAAGAGTGTAAAGGAAATAGGGGATTGGGCGTTTGAAGAATGCTGCTCTCTAAGGTCAGTGGTTATTCCTGAAGGCGTAAAAAAATATCCTGGTTTACGTTCAAGGGGTGCATCAACCTTCGATCGGTAAGGATTCCCAGCAGTGTTGTCTCCATTGGCCGCGAAGCGTTTAAGGGATGTAAGGCTCTCGAATCTGTGATCGTCCCCAAAGGTGTTGAAGAGATACAGCAAGGCGCTTTTCAAGGCTGTTCGGCGTTGCGGTCTCTCACCCTCACCGAGGGACTCAAATATATAAGCGACAGCGCATTTGAGGGGTGCTCTTCGCTCGAATCGCTGGTAGTGCCCGAAAGCGTGAGTGGTATTGATGGCAATGCCTTTGCGTATTGTTCATCGTTGGAGGCAATTCTTTTCCTCGGTAAAGGTAAAGCGTCATCAACCCTCTGGCTCAGTGACGACCCTTTCCATTCATGTGGCGCACTTCGCACCGTCACTTTTTTGAAAGATGCGTGTACGCGCGATTCGCGTGTATTTCGTGGTTGCGCCAATCTCGAATCCATATTGGCTTTTGCGGAGGTGGTTCGAGTGGGGGCTGCGGCCGTTTTAAGACGCTTCGCGAAGGAAAGTTGGGGGGAGTGGGCCAGGGCACATTATTCGGAGCTGTGGAAAATGATTATTGCGGCTGAGATGCTACGCCGTTCCAGACTG
>OLQI01002100.1_pt1 | contig 10784 bp, 8 predicted proteins | sample 1672171 | NCBI WGS metagenome assembly OLQI01 (sample SAMEA3136655, study PRJEB25190) | human gut metagenome
GCCGCCGGCTTCGCATCGATGACCGCCGAAGGGGTGGTAGCCGGATCGGGCAGCACGGCGATCTTATTCACCGCAGAGCTATGCTTGGCCCGCAGCTCCTCGATATCGCCGAACTCCAGAGCACGCATCGGACATGAGGACACGCAGGCGTTCTCCTCGCCGTTCTTGCGGATGCTCAGACAGGCGTCGCACTTGCCGACGATGCCGAGTTCGGGGCGAATCTGCGGTACCTCGTAGGGGCACGATTTGGCGCAGGTCTCGCAGCCAATGCACACCTCGTCGTCGTGCTGAACGGTGCCGTCCTCATCGTCGATGAACATGGCGCCGGTGGGGCAGTTCGCCACACAGGCCGGGCTCTCGCAGTGGTTGCAGGAATGGGTCAGGTGGTAGAGCATCGATGCGGGAAACTCGCCCGTCTCAAAGCTGTCGACCTTACGGTAGATCGTGCCGATCTCCAAGTCGTTCTTGTCCTTGCAGGCCACCTGGCAGGTGCGGCATCCCACACACGCATCCTGGTTGAAATAGAATCCCTTACGCGCCATGGCTTACTCACCCTCCTCTTCGAAGAAGACAACCGGGGCCTTCTCAACGTCATCGACAATCGTGCCCGTATACTTTTCCACCTTGGCAATAACGCTGTTGTAGCCCGAAGTGCCCTGGCCGGTCACCACACCGCCCGTCAGCGTATTAGACGCGCCGCCGATATCGCCGCCAGCCGTCTCGTCGTACTCGTACCAGCCGCCCCACGGCACCACCAACGTGCCGGGCATCTGGCGCGAGGTCACCGACACCTTGCGGATAATGCAGCCGGTCGGGCTCGCCACCTTTACCGCGTCTCCGGTCTGAATGCCCAGATCTCGCGCATCGGAAGCAGCCATGATAACCGGGTTCTTAATGGTCTCGCGCAGCTGCGGCACATTATCCATCGTAGACGCCACGTCGCGCAGAGTCTTCAGGCAGAACACCTGGAAGGGATACTCGCCCTTCACGCCCTTCTCGAAATCGGAGAACGTGGCTTCATAGCCCATGGCCTTCTCCTTGTACACAGCCAGCGGGTCCACCTCGCCGTAACCCATGGCCGTCAGTGTGTCGCCCATCTTCTGGGAGTAGATCTCGAACTTGCCGCTCTCGTTATTATCGGAGGGATTAGCCTCGGGATCTTCGCGGAACGCCTTGAAGGGAATATGGGTGTAGGTGTCGCCATCGGTACGGTGCACGGTGACGACGCCCTGATCGCAGAACTCCTTCAGGGCAATTTGGCCTTCCTGGGGCTCGCCTTCCACACCCCATTCGTCAATATCGGCTTGGGTGATGGTCACCAACGGAATGGGCGTCTCGCCATCGGCGGGATCGAACACGGTGGAGCCGGCGATCTGGTTGAAGAACTGCTGCTTCTCACTGCCGCAGTAGAAATCCTCTTCCTTGAAGCCGAACAGCGGGGCCAGGCCACGAACAACATCCTGGTCGCTGCGCGCCTCGTAAAGAGGATCGCACACCTGCCGGGCAATCGTGATGGTATCGCGACCGCCGTCGGCGGAAATGCGACCCGGCCGCTCCCAGGGAGTGGTCACCGGCAGCACGATGTCGGCGTAGATGGAAGGCGGATTGGGCGCCCAGGCGTGAGCTACGACGAAATCGACTTTGCGGAACACCTCGATGCCCTTGTCGATATTCTCGTTCGAGCCCAGCCAGCCAATGCCCGTCGCGTAGATCACATGGATATCGCACGGACGCTTCTCGGCAATGGGGTCGAGATTGTCGAAGCCGTAACCGGGCATGCGACCATTGTACGTGTACTCGCCCTTGAGAATGGATTCCCACAACTCACCGGTGTTGATGCACTCGTCTAGCGCATTGTCGATGTCGGGATTACCCGAACCACCCGTGGAGAACAGGCGCGGACCGCCGTCAGCCGTCATGGCATCGCAGCTGATACCGCACATATGGCCCTCTTTGCCGAAATGCCCCGTCATAGAACCCAGCGTCATGAACAGCTGGGAAAGATGATCGGTATCGTGGCGGCGGGACGGCGCCCACGACGTTACGATGGACACTTTCTTTTCCGGCTTCAGCTCGTAGGCAAGGCCATGGATTTGATCGGCCGAAACGCCGCAGAGCTTCGAGGCCCATTCGGGGGTCTTAGGAGTACCATCGTAGGTACCCAGCACATAATCGCGGAAGTTGCGCTTCGGATCGGCACCCTCAGGCATGGAATCGGCATCGAACCCGATGGTACAACGAGAGAGGAAGTCCCAGTCGATGAGCGGATTGCTCGCAGGATCATCCTCGGTGATCAGCACGTAGGCGATACCGAGGATGAGGGCATCGTCCTGGCCGGGATAAATCGGAACCCACTCGGCGTTCAACATAGCATAGGAATCGTTGTAGCGCGGGTCGACAGCGATGAACCTCGCGCCCGCCTGCTTGACCTGCTCCCAGTACCAAGACTGGGTACCGCAGCCCGACCAGGCCGGATTCACGCCGAACATAATCACCGTCTCGCTCTTGGCCATGGTCAGGCGGTCGTTGCAGACGGCCTTTCCGTGGTGGTGGTAGCCGTTGAAGCGCACCGACAGCGAATACGAGCCGAAGGAATGGGTGCTCCAATACGTCGTGTAGCCGCCCAGTTTGTTCAGCAGGCCGGTGATCTCGCCGTGTGCGAGGATGGACGCAGGCCCATAGGTGTCGATGGCTTTCTGCAGCTGATCGTGAATGATCTGCAGAGCCTCATCCCAACTAATCCGCTCCCATTCGTCCTTGCCGCGCATCTCGCCGTTGGGAGCATCGGGACTCCAACCCTTGCGCTTCATGGGGTACTTGATGCGGTCGGCGGAAAACACGTGCTTGCGCTGCGAGCGGCCGCGCAGGCAGCCTCGGCGCTGCGGATGCTCGACGCTGTCCTCGTGGGAGTCATCAGACTTCTGGCGTAGCACGATGCCGTCTTTCACCAAGCCCATGTTGCGGCAAGCCGCCGTTCCGCAGCCCAGCCAGCAGGCCACCGGCTGCCAGACAGCGCCCTCCTCGGAATTAGCCGACGCATCGCCCGTCTCGGCCAAGTCCACGGCGTTCTCGCTCTTGGGGCTGCAAGCGGCCAAAGCGCCCGAAAGCGCCGTGGCAGCAGCTGCGGCAGCACCCGCCTTGACGAATCCTCGGCGGCTGACCGACGTGCGGGCCGTTTGATCCAAATAACCCATCTCTCAATCCTCCTCTTTCTCTCATACGCCGAAGCGCATGCCCCGGCGACAGCATCAGCCTACGCCCGGCACCCCCGAAAGAGCCATAAATCAAATCTCATATCTTTCCGACTAAACATTGCGGAAATATTACTTTGCTGCGTTTCCGCAGTTCAAACGCTTATCGACGGAATGTCATATTTTCGAATCGCCCCTTTTCCCACCTTGCTGAAATACAGTACACTTTACCTGAGAGAACGGCAACCCAAGGTATTGGCAGTTGCCAGCTCCGAAAAGAGCACGTCGCCGCCTCGTCGGCACGCGCTGCGGACGGCACGAGGGGACGGCCGCTGACGCCAAGGAGCGAGAGGGGGCATCCATGCGCATCAAGCTTCGCACCAAAATCGCCGTGCTGGTGCTCGGCGTGGTGGCGGTGTTCCTCTGCGCGAACGTGCTGTGGGAGTCGTCCCGCGGGGCCGAGTTGGAAGAGGCGGAGCTGGTGCAGCAGGCCCGGGCCCTTTCGGCCAACATGGAAGCCGTCTGGGAGTTCATGAACAAGAACCAGGACAAGATCAACTACGACAGCACCGGCAACTTCGAGTTCAAGGGGTTGCAATGCTCCATCGCCGGACGTTCGGTGGGCGCCTTCTTCTCCCGCGACACCGATTACTCGGTGCACTACGTGAGCGACACGCCCCGCAACGTGGCCGACACGCCCGACGATTTCGAGCAAGCGGCCATCGACGCCTTTCGCAGCGATATGGCCCCCTCCGAATGCTACGGCTACGCCGAAACGGACGGCCGACGGGTGTTCCGCTACATCGAGCCCATGGTGCTGGAAGCGAGTTGCCTGTCGTGCCACGGCGAACCGGCCGGCGAGATCGACCTTTCGGGTTATCCACGCGAGGGACTGCCAGAGGGATACATCTACGGGGCCCTTTCGATGGAAATTCCCACCGAGGCCTTCACGGCCGCCTCCAATGAGAATGCGACGCTCAACATCGGGTTCTCGCTCGCGCTTATCGTGGCCTGCGTGACCATCATCTCAGCCGCCATCTCGCATCTGGTCACCCGCCCGCTTGCCCATGTGCGCGGCGCCATGGAGGACGTGGGTCGCGGCGATTACTCGGCGCGGCTCGCCGAAGACCCGTCCTCCGACGAAATGGCCGTGCTCTCCCGGGGCTTCAACGACATGGTCGCCCAGCTGGAGGAATCCCACGATCATCTGGAAGAGCTGGTGGATGCCCGCACCGACGAGCTCGCCCGAGCCTACGCCGAGCTGGAGCGCCAAAGCGCTGAGCTGGAAGAGGCCAATGCGGCGCTCACCGAGGAGAACCAGTACCGCAGCGACTTTCTAGCTATGATGAGCCATGAGCTGAAGACGCCTTTGGCCGCATCCATGGCCTTCGCCGACATCCTGCGCGAGCGCCGCGAGGCAGCCGGAAGTGCCACGGCCGAGGATGAGCGGCTGTGGCATGAGATGGAGAGCAACCACAAGACGCTGCTGTCCCTTATCAACAACATCCTGGAAATGGCTCGCATCGATGCCGGCCGCGAGAGCTTCCGCCCCGAGCTGATGGACGTGGGCGACATGGTGGGGCTCATCCAAGCAAGCATTGCGCCCCTCGCCGATCAGAAGTCCATCACCCTGGAATATCGCATCGGCGACGTGCCCCTGTTCGTGGCCGATAGCGACAAGCTGCGGCGCATCGTGGAGAACCTGATGAGCAACGCCGTGAAGTTCACCCCCGTGGGCGGCCGCATCGTGTTCGCGGTGGAGCACCGTGCCGATGCGGGCCTCATCGAGATATCGGTGGCCGACACCGGCTGCGGCATTCCCCAAGCGAGCCAAGCCACCATTTTCGACCGCTTCGTGCAGGCCGACAGCTCTGCCCAGCGCACCTATGGCGGCAGCGGCCTGGGGCTTGCCCTCGTGCGCGAGCTGGCCGAAATGCACGAGGGAACCGTGACGCTCGAGAGCACCGAGGGGGAAGGCTCCACGTTCACCGTGGACATCCCCGACAACCTACCGCTGATAGACGAGGAAACCGGAGGCCTCGCACCCGAGGCGAAGGGAGCATCCCATGGATAAGATCATGCTCATCGACGACGACCCGAGCCTGCAGCTGGCCCTGCAGCATCTCATTACCGATGAGGGCTACGACTTCTGCTGCGCCGGCGACGGCCGCGAGGGTCTGGCGCTGATCGAGCAGGAGCGGCCCGACCTGTTGCTCTTGGACGTGATGATGCCCGGCATGAACGGCTACGACGTGTGCACGCGCCTGCGCGAGCGGGGCCACCGCGTGCCCATTATCTTCCTGTCGGCCAAGGGCGACATCGTGGACAAGTCCATCGGATTCAAGGCCGGCGGCGACGATTACCTGGTGAAGCCCTTCGACAACAGCGAGCTTTTGCTGCGCATCGAGGCGCACCTGCGCCGCCACAAGGGCGACTTGGCCTTCGCCCGGGCCACGGCCCAAAACGGCTACACCACCGTGGGTGATCTCTCCATCTCCTTCGGCAAGTACACCGTGGAGAAGAACGGCCGCGCACTCGATTTAACCAGTAAGGAGTTCGAGATTCTGGCGCTTCTGGCCGCCAACCCCGGGCAGGTGTACACACGCCAGCAGATCTACGAGCACATCTGGGGCGAGGGAGCGGTCGTGGACGCGAACTCCATCACCGTGTTCATCCGCCGCATCCGCGAGAAGATCGAGGACAACGCCAGCCAGCCGAAGTACCTGCTCACCGTGTGGGGCGTCGGCTACAAGTTCGCGGAATAGGGTTAAAGCCGTTCCACTCCTATGCAATTCACCCCGCTGGACATACAAATTGCCCGCAGCTTCTTATCGAGCGTGAAGAGCGTTGCTGCATTTCGCCGCGCCAGCACGAAGTAAATCATGTCGTAAACAGGATGGTTGTTGAGAATGGCCTCGTGAATTGCCTCTGTAAGCAAAGGCTCCGTATCTGCGTAGTAATCCACGAGCTCTGCTGCCGCCCAAAAAAGACGCAGGGCATCCTCTTCGGGAATGGCCCCAACTGCAGCATACCTCCACGCAACGTTGCCCATTTCCTCAAGAAAGTGACGCGGGGCGATAATACGCTCGGGTTTGTCGAGAAGCAGTCGAAAGGCTTTGCCCTCTTCCGTGCCTTTCGCTATAGCTACTGCTGCATTTGCATCGATAACTACCATATACGCCCCCTCGCTAATCGAAATCGGGCGAATCAACCGAAGCAAGAATGCGATCAATACGCTCGTTTCTTCCCTCGGAGATAAAGGCGACGATATCTTCAGTGGTCGAATGAGCCCCTCGCCAATCTATCGCATCAAAATCGGCGAATATCCGCCGGCGCCTCTGGATGCACTCTTCACTCACTGTGCGACCGAAAGCCCAGGACGCCCCAAGACGGCGGGATGATGTCGGCCCATTCCCAAACGCTTGCAAGCAATTCTGCTCCGGCACGTCATCCGACAGCGCCGGCGTCTCAACGGCAGCCAGCATCTCTTCCACAGCGATAATGGTTTGCTGGGCAATGGAGCGGTGGTTGGCCGCCGCGTAACGCTTCAGCTCGTCATACAGAGTTGCGGGAAAGTCCCTCACTTGCAGCGCCGGCATGGCAGCTCCTTCCGCTTATCTTACGTTGCATGCATTATACCTACTTTTGCATGCATCAGCAACGCAAGCGGGCCATATTCCCTACTCCAACTTATAGCCGAAGCGCCAGACGGTTTTCAGGTGCACGGGATTGGAAGGGTCGGGTTCTATCTTCATGCGAATGCGGCGGATGTAGACGGGAATGGAAATGTTGCTGTCCTCGTATTCCTCGCCCCAAATGGCCTCGATAAGGTCTTCGCGCGTGAACACCCGACCCAGGTTGTCGGCCATAAGCGCGATGATCTGAAACTCCTTCGGCGTGAGCGCCACCCCCACACCGTTCAGCATCACCTCGCAGCGCAAGGGATCGATGGTCAAATCGCCTATCGTCACCACGTCCGTCAGCTTGCTAGCACCGGCCGCAGCACCTCCGCCCCGGCGGCGCAGGAGCGCCTCGATGCGCAGCAGCAACTCCTCATCATCGAAGGGCTTTACCACGTAGTCATCGGCACCGGCCCGCAATCCGAAGGTCTTGTCGCTCACGGCCCCCTTGGCCGACAGCATCAGCAGCGGCACATCGGGGCTGATGGCGCGCAGGGCCTCGCACACCTCGATACCCGAAAGTCGCGGCATCATCACATCCAAAATAGCCAGGTCGGGCCGCTGCTGCATGAACACCTCAATGGCCTGGGCGCCATCGGTGGCCAGGCACGTGTCGTAGCCTTCCTTGCGCAGGATGATAGCCAGGGCGTCCCGCAGCGCCGCCTCGTCATCAGCAATGAGAATCTTCGTCATCGGTTCGCTCCTTCAACCTGCCCCGCATGTTCCGACACGTCGCCAGCTCCCGCATCGTCGGCGCCGCCTCTTCCGTCCAGCGGAATAACGACGGAGAACACGCTGCCCTGCCCCGGCTCGCTCGCTACGGCGACCGCCCCTCCCAGCTCTTCGGCCAGGCTCTTCACCAAAAACAGCCCGATACCGCTACCGCCACCGTGCTCCACCTGTCCCACCTGCGAGAACTTCTCGAAGATGCGTGCTTGATCTTCCGGGCGAATACCCACCCCGGTGTCGCTCACCTCCAGCAGTATCCGACCCGGCTCATCGGCCATCCGCACCGCAAGTACCACCGTACCGCCCGGCTCGGTGAACTTGATGGCGTTGCTCGTCAAGTTCAGCAGGATTTTGCGCAGCGCCTCGTCGTCGGAAAAGATGATAGGCACATCGAAGTCTACTCGATGGGTGAACGTTACACCGCGTTTCTGGGCCAAGGGCATGCTGGTGGCCGCCACCTCGCCCACCACGTCGAACAGGTCCACCTCGTCCCACTGCAACTCCAGGCGCCCTGCCTCCAGGCGCGCCACATCGATGGTGTTGTTCACCATCTCTAACAGCTGGGCGCTGCTCTGCTTGATCTCACGCACGAAGCGCTCCTGATCAGCAGGGTCACCGTGGGGTTCTTTCTCCCAGATGTCGGTGTAGGCGATGATGGAGGTCAGCGGGGTGCGCAACTCGTGGCTCATAACGGCCAGAAAATCCGACTTCTGCTTGTTCTCGTTTTCCAGCTGGCGGTTGGCCCGTTCCAGCGGAGCGGCCACCCAGCGCCTCATGGCCAGCAGCAACACCGCCACGATCACACTGGCCAGCATGCAGAAAAACGCGACCGACCGAATGAACTCGGCTTGGGCCTCCTGGGCGTAGGACTTCACGGGAATGATGATGCTCACCGCTCCCGCTACATCGCCGAGCGCCATGCCCTCACGCAGAAACCCCGTCTCGTCGGGAGTGCCCGCCGGCTCGCCGTGGCACTGCAGGCAGTTGCGCTTCACGGGTAGCACCGACGCATAGCGAAACACGGGACGACCCTCGTACTCCCCCATCTCGTAGTATTCTGTCGAGCCGCCTACCGCGAAATGGTTCAGCGCCGTTTGCTCGAAGCGGTCGGGCGCATCGGTGGCCGTGCGAGGATTCTCGCGCACGTAGCGCACCACGTAGTCGCTCGATGTTCGGGTGAAGCGCAGCGCGATGGCCTTGCCCGCCATGGAGCAGTAGATGCCCTTGAAGTCGTAGGTGCCGTCGGCGTTGTAGTTGATGGCGTCTTGGACATCGTCGATGTAATCCCACACGGCGTTCATCTCGGTATTCAACGTGCGAGCCTCGGCAAGCACCTTGCTTTCCACCGCCGCGTTCTGCGCCGACTGGGTCCACACCACATAGGCGACGGCCGCGACGGCCACCACCACGGTCACTGCCAGAACCAACTTAAGGGAAAGCCGCATTGCCCCCGATGTTCGCGCGCCCATCGCCATACCCCTCTTTCTACACCCGCGAAATACGGCGGCGCACCTCCCTTAAGAGAGGTGCGCCGACCAGCCCTTTTACCGGTTTGCTTACGCCAGCGAGTCGAGAGCCTCGCTCACGATCTGACGGCCCTGCTGCATCAGATGCATCATCTGATCGAAATTGTGAGCAGCCTTCTTGCCCACGTTCTCGCCCTCATGACCGTACGTATAACGGAGGTACCAGCTGCCCTTCGACCAGGCCATGCGAGCCTCATCGAGCGTCGCCTCATCCACATCGCCGGCCGCAACGGCATCGGCGATGGCGCCCTTCAGCGTCTCCAGGTTCTCGCGCATCCACAGCTGGCCTTCGGCAAGCTCGTCTTCCTTGCCCAACACGAACTCCTTCATCGCCTCGGGAGAGTCGATACCCTGGTTCTTGTGACAGGTCAGGCAATACTCCAGCGCCACCGGATTCTCGATGGGCGAGCCGGACGCATCGTGGCTCGTGTACACCGTGCCATCTTCGGCCGTCGTCTGCGGCATATGGCACGAGGCGCAGGTGAGACCCAGATTCTGGTGGTTGCTGCCCTGGAAATTCTCCAGGTCGACCACCGATCCGCCGCCATAGTACTTCAGGCCGGTTTCCTCGTCATACTTCGTGATGTAGCCACCCTCGCCGCCGGCAACCGGCTTCGACATGCCCTCGGCCTCCGAATCCAAGAACGTCTGGAACAGGCCGTCGGCGCTCACGCCATTACGGTAGATATCGATGGCATCCCAGTCGGTCTCCCACAAGTTCTCCGAAGTGGCGCTATGGCATTGACCGCACACCGTGTCCTTCTCGGGGAACTCGTAGCTCTTCGACACCGCCTTGAACGTGAGGTTCGTCGGCGTCAGCACGTTGGCCGGATCGTCCTCGTGGCAGGTGCGGCAATCCCAGAACTCCATGTTCGTGAACTCGTCCTGATAGCTCGCCATCGGCGAATCCAGCACCTCGGTGCTCGCGCCATACTTCTCGGTGATCTCCTTGAACCATGACGAATGGCAACCCATGCAACGCACTGAGTAGGTGGCATCGGGCACGAACGCCTCCATCTCCTCTGCAAGCAATGCATGGCTATGCGAACGATCATCGCCGTCGCGATCCTCGATCACATTCGCGCCATCCAGAAACGATGCCGTCTGCAGGGGGTACACCTCCTGCCAATCGGCGATGTGGGACACACCGTTGGCCCCCACCTTCACCTGCGGCGCCTCGGTGGCAGCACCCGTGTTCGGCGTCTTGTCGCCGCCCGACGATGCGCAGCCCGCCAGCGCCAAGCCACCGGCCAGAGCGCCGCACAGCGCCACGGTGGCCACGGCAACGCCAAGTTTCTTCCTCTCCATAACCTCCTCCTTCCGGGTTGTCCTTCAGCATTCGCTCCCTGAAGAATACCGCGACCCCCGCAACCGCCCCATAGAGACAGATTTGCATTCAGATTGCGAATTCGCAATAGTTTGCATGCGCGCGAGGAGACACCCGGCTGCCATGATACGAAGCCGCGCCGCTCGCAGCCATAGCCAAAACCTTGCACAATTGTTAATGCTTTATGACTCAGAGAGGATCGCATCGCCGACAAAAAAGCGCCCCGCCGCTGAGAATGCGACGAGGCGCTCGGGCTGCTCCGACAATGAAGGCCCTACCCGATACCGCCGTAGAAGATGCCGAGCACGATGACCACGGCGGTGATGCCCAC
>OLQI01002101.1_pt1 | contig 10783 bp, 6 predicted proteins | sample 1672171 | NCBI WGS metagenome assembly OLQI01 (sample SAMEA3136655, study PRJEB25190) | human gut metagenome
GGTATCCCGTGATGTCCAGCTCGCCGACCGGCTCGCCGTGGCACTGCAGGCAGGCCTCCTCGCTGGTCATGGGTGCCAGATAGCGAAATACCTGCTTGCCATCCACCTCGGCGAAGCCGTACACGTCCCGCAAGCCCCCGTCGGCGCGAAAGGCATTCAGGGCCGCGGTCTCGTACTCGTCGGGCATGCCGGCGTCGTTGCGAGGGTTGAGGTTCACGAAGCGGGTGGTGTAGTCCGACTGGCGCGTAAAGGACTGCCCGATGATGCGGCCAGCGATGGCGCAATGAAGCCCCTGGTAGACGCCGTCTTCGGTATAGGCGATCTGAGAAAGCCTATCCTGGTTGAATACCATGAACTCCCATACGGCGTCCATCTGCTGTGCCAGCGCCCGTCCCTGCACCCGCAGTTCGTCCTCCATTTGGCCGTGCTGGTTAGCAGTGGTCCACGCGATGTTGGCCCCCAGCGACACCGCAAGTAGCACGGCGATAAGGCAGAGGAATTTTGTCCTCAATTTCACAGGCTCACCCCCTTCTCTCTTCGCGACGTTCAGTCTAATGCAAGAGGCCGGGCCACGCGGCGGAGGAGAGCTCGCGCGGTCCGGCCTTCGAGAGTGTCGCCTACATTCTCAACGACCTTCTCCTTTCGACATCTCTCTTACAGCGTCATAATCATAGGCTCTGCTTCAAGGGCTGCCGGTTTAGCATTGATAACTACCGATGGATCGGTTTGGGCGGCATCGGGAAGCACGGTAATTTGGCTTACGCCCCCAGGATGGGCAGCTCTCAGCTCGGAGATCGGTCCGAATTCCAGCGCGCGCAGAGGGCAAGCGGTCACGCAAGCTGGCTGCTCGCCGACAGCGCGCAGATTGATGCAGCCATCGCAGCGGTGCACCACGTTCAGTTCCTTAATGAGCACCGGATGACCATAGGGGCACGCCTTCACGCAATACTCGCAACCGATGCACTTGTCGTCATCGTGCTGCACGGTGCCATCTTCGGCGTTGATGTAGGTGGCACCCGCCGGGCACACATCCACGCAAGCCGGGACATGGCAGTGGTTGCACGCGCCGGAATAATGGTAGGTGATCGGCTTCGGGAACTCGCCCGCCTCGTAGCTGGTCACACGCCGGAACAGGTAGCCCACGTCAAGGTCGTTCTTATCTTTGCAGGCCACCTGGCAGGTGCGGCACCCCACGCAGGCCTGCTGGTTGAAGTAGAAGCCCTGCGGATTCTCGTTGATCTTCTCGTCAGCCATGGTAATCCTTCCCTCCTACACTTCCACCGTGCGACGCGGCTTGTCGCAATCGGGCACCAATTCCTCGTCTACCTTCTCAATACTCACGATCATGGTATTGAAGCCCGTCGTGCCCTGACCAGCCGTCGCGTTACCGAACAGGATGTTGTCGGAACCGCCGCGGTCGATGCCGGTTTCCTCGTCGTAATCGGACCACGAGCCGTGCATAAGCCCCACGCAGCCGGGAATAATGCGGCCCGTCACTTCCGCCGTACGCAGCGTTTTACCATAGCGGCTCGTCAGCATCACGGTGTCACCCGTTTTAATGCCCTCGGCAGCGGCGTCCTGCGTGCTAATCATCACCGGCGAGACAAAGGCCTCCTGCAGCACGCCCGTGTTGCCGAACGTAGTGTGGGACCGGCCCATGTAGTGCATGGTGACCACCTGATAGGGGAACTCACCCTTCACGCCCGCCGCAAAGTCGGCGAAAGTGGCCTCGTATCCATCGACCGGCTCCATAAACGTAGGGATCGGCTTTACGTTGTCTACGTATCCCATGCCGTTCACTTTGTCGGCCAGCGCCTGACTATAGGCCTCCAGCTTGCCGCTCTCAGACGTATCGCGCGGGTTGGCCGCCGGGTCTTTCACGAAGTCCTCGAAGGCGATAAAACCGTAGTTGTCGCCCTTTGAACGTGGAATCTGGTAGATGCCGTCTTCTTCAAGCTGCGCCAGGGGTATGCGACCCTCCTGCGGCGTGCCTTCCACTCCCCAGCGATCGATGTCTTCCTGAGTGATGGTCACCAACATCTCGTAATCGCTATCGGCATTTAGCGAGCCATCATCGGTAAAGGGGTTCGCCATGCCCGAGGCACTCACGCCGCTCTCCTTGGCAACCGTAGCACCAGCGGCCATGTTGAACAGCTGCTGCTTGCGGCCGAAGGGGTACAGCACATTGGCATCCAAACCGAGCCTCTTGCCCAACTCAGTCACAATCCATTGATCGTCCTTGCTCTCGTACATCGAATCGATGACCTGCCGGTACATGATGATCATTTCACGGTTGCCCGACAGAAAGCCGCCTTCGCGCTCCCATTCGGTGTTCACCGGCAACACGATGTCAGCGTACTTCGCGTTATTAGTGAAGAACGTCGTGGCCGCCACCACGCAATCCACTTTGCGATGGGCCTCGATGCCCTGAATGATGCCCTGGCGGCTCTGCAGGCGATTGCCGCCGCCGTGGAAGATCATGTGGATGTCGGCTTGACGCATTTCGCACGGTAGCCACTCGATACCGTCGTTGCTCTGGCCCGTGTAGTTGTAGGGCTTACCGAGCACCATGTCCCACGCCTGCACATCGTTCACATAGTCGTTCTCGGGGTTGGGAATGGCCTCCAAGCCGTTGCCGCCGGCCTTCACCAACGAAGGGCCATGGTTGCCGAAGTTCACGTGGCATGCCACCGAGGTCATGTGGCCCGATTTACCCATATGGCCGCCCATGGCGCCAAGAATCATGTACAGCTGGGGGAGATTGTCGGAATTGTTCGTGCGGGCCACGCCCCAGGACGTGAGCATGGCCACCTTGTGGTCGCGGCCCAATTCCACCGCAAGCTGGCGGATGCGGTCGGCCGGAACCTTGCAGTGGGTTTCCGCCCATGCGGCGTCCTTCGGCTGGCCGTCGTAGGTGCCCAGCACGTAGTCCTTGAAATTCTCTTTCGGATCGACGCCCCCGGGCATATGATCAGCGTCGAAGCCCAGCACCGCTTTGTCGAGGAAGTCCCAATCAATAAGCGAGCCGTTGTCATCCTGCTCCAGCATGGAATGCACCACGCCCAGCAGGAAGGCCGTGTCGGAACCGGGAAGGATGGGCACCCATTCCGCATCGAGCACTGAATAGCTCTCGTTGTACACGGGGTCGACGCCGATGAACGTGGCGCCGGCGTCCTTCGCCGTGCGCAGGATGTTGGTACCCATGCCCGCTGAACTCCACGCGGGGTTTACGCCTAGCATGAACACCGTTTCCACGTTCTCGAAATCGAAACGATCATTGGACGTTTCGAAGCCGCCGGCAATGGAGTAGCCGACATTCTGCGGCGTAAGGCTGTAGTTGCCGAATGAGCAGGTGCCCCAGCCGTTGATGAAGCCGCCGAACAGGCCGAACACGCGGGCGTACTCGCCGTTCATCGTCCAGGAATCGAGGAAGAACGCGCGATTGCCGTAAGTTTCCTTGATGCGCTTCATTTCACCGGTTACCAGATCGAGCGCCTCGTCCCAGCTGATGCGCTCCCAGGTATCTTTGCCGCGCATGGCACCATTTGAGGCCTCGCCACCGCCGGGCTGCCACCCCTTGCGCTTCATGGGGTACTTGAGGCGGTCCTCGGCGTACACCTGGCGGCGCTGGGAACGCCCGCGCACGCAGCCGCGCTGCTGGGGAAATTCCGCGCTGTCCTCATGGGTATCATCGGTTTTCTGCCGAACAACCACACCATCTTTCACCAATGCCTTGTTCAAACAGCGGCCGCCGCAGTTATGCCAGCAGGCCGCCGTAACCCACACGCCCTCGGTTTCCGCTGACGCGCTGTTGTCGCCCGTAGCGGCCAGGTCGTCTTCTTGAGACGATGAGCATGCCACGAGCGACCCTCCCGCCGCCAATGCCACCGTTGCTGCCGCACCCGCCCTCACAAAGGAGCGGCGGTTCAGAGCCGATGCGCGCTTGAACTTCTCGAGATACGTTGCCATCGATCCTCCTCTTCCTCATCTTAAGCACGACGGGGAACGTGCCCCGTCCTTGTTCGGCACTCTCATCAGGTGTGCTCTCGGCGCTTGAAGTCCCCCTTCGTAACGCCATGTAAAAAGATTAGGAAATCCCCCAACAGATAGCCATTACCCCCACCCGCATTCTTTCTTTCCAAATTATTAATTTCGCCCAGGATACACGAGGCGTGGGGGGGGATCCCCCGCGCCCGCAAACCATCAGCCGTTTCGGCTGCCGCCTGGAACCCTAAGCGAAAATCTCTTCACATCAGCCAAATTTTCCCAGTAGGCTCTTGCCCTGCGCTCGTTTCCCTGACCCCGAAAGACCGCCTTGCCAGTCTTTTCATTTCTGTTTGCTACATGCTATACTTTTCTGTATCTTTACACAAGCTGACAGGATGATCGCCATGGTAACGGCAGCATTGGAAAAACCGAAGAAGGCGAAGGGCACGGAGAAGGCCCGAGGCAACGTCGCGCCCAAGCGATCGACGGCGAAAAAGAATGCCTCGAATGCCGGCGCGCTCTCCCCGGCGAAAACCGTGCAGATGAATGTGCGCATCGACGAAGATCTGAAAAAAGCCGGCGATATCGCATTCGCTCGCATCGGCCTCACCCCCAGCCAAGCAGTGCGCCTGCTGTGGGACTACGCCGCACGCCACGCCAACGACCCTCAAACGTGCAGCCAGCTCATTGAGATGCTCGATGAGGAGCCCCCAGATAACAGCACCTCGAACGAGCGGGAGCAGCGTCTCGAGTCCCTTCGCAAGGGCTGGGATCTTATTGATGATTTTCGCAGAGAGCATAATTTGACCTGCACCCTGCCAGAGGATGACGACGAGAGAATGGCCTATTACGAGCAGCTGCGCGAGGAGGCTCTGTGGGAGCGTCTTGCGGAAAGGGGTCTGCAGTGATGCGCTTGCCATCCACCATTCTTCTTGACACCAATACCTGGATCGATAGCTGTATCGGCACACGAACGGGAAGCGCCAAATCCCGGCAACTCCTCTGCGCGTGCGTAGAGAAGGAAATATCTGTTTGTCTCGCTATCACATCTCTTAAGGACATCTACTATCAAGTGGGAGCGGAGCTCAAACGAGAGCGCCGGGCCACCGGCGAAGCGCTAACCGAAGCGGCCGCACTCGCCATTGAAGAGGTAAGTTGGCAGTCCGTCATGACCATAGTCGAACAAGCAACAATTGTTCCTGCCGACACCTCCGACGTAACGGTCGCTCGATATTTCCATCAAATCCATCGCGATTTTGAAGACGATCTCGTTTTGGCAGCCGTGGAGCGATCGGGCGCCGACTACCTCATCACGAACGATAAGAGGCTCCGCACCCACGCGCCTGTGGCGGCGATCACCCCCGCCGACATGCTCACGCTACTGGAGTCATTCGAGTAGGCGCCTACCCGTAGGCCCCGGCGGGCACAATTATGCTCAGGTTCACCCTCGCCGCGAGTTGCATGCCTCAGCAAGAAAAGGCGGTCTTAAAACCTTTAAGATATTCTTCGACGTTGAGGTACTCGACACCCTCTTCAAGGCCCGGCTCGCCTCGATAAATAACCGCTTTGCGCTCAATCGTGCCCCAGCGATGCCCAACGCGAGCGCATTTTTCCGAATCAAGCAGATGGCGCCTTTGCGCAGGATCTCGCTTGTCACTGTGCTTCACTTCGAAGATTTCGCACGTAAGGCTATCCGGATCGGCAATCACCATATCGAACTCGCCGATGGCAAAACGCAGGGCAAACACGTTGCACTGAGGACGCGCCAACTTTGTTTCCAGCAGAACAATATCCTCCATCATGCGGCCGCGCACTTCCTCCAAAACGCGTTCGGTAATGTACTTGCGCTCTGGTGCGGTCAAGTCTGCGAGGGCCGGATCTTCCACCAACGAATTGACCAACGCCTTCGCCTGAGCGTAACGAAGCCCAGGCTGGGAAATAATCGTTCGCGACTCAGCGGCGAAATCCACCGCGTTCACGACACTCACCCTTTCAATAACATCCAAAAGCTCAAGGTACTCTTCAATCTCCGCCGCATGAGACTCCGCCAAAGCAACAACGCGCTCACCAGCATCCTTGATTTGCAGAAGATCCTTCAACCGTTTTGTCACCGCTACTGCATCGATGAGGTCGAGTGTGTCTTGGGGATGAAAACGATCTTTGCGCAGGTTTGTGCGGGCAATGCCCAAATCGTGGGATTTGAAATCACGTGCGAGCACGTCAAGCGTGAAGCGATGATTGATATCTTCCACGACACGGTTGATAACATTCGTGAGCTCGTCTTTTTCATAAAGATCTATCAGGCCCCTGAAATGACCGCCGTACTGGTAATTGCTCAGGGAATGCTGAATATTGCGGGCAATGGCGCTATCGACATACTCATCAGCGCCACGCGCCTTGGAGAACAGAGAGAATTCTCGGTTGTAGTTCGCGCCTCCCACGCTCATAGTTCCGCCGTACTCGATATACGCGTCAATTCCTTCTATACCCAGCACCTCGCTGAACTCGGCATAGGGAATGAACGTCGTATGCACCAGATAGCATCGGTCGTAGAGCTCCTCGTCTTCGGCAAAGAGAAAACCCAGCGAATCGGTGCCAGATAAAACGATTTTCATCCCAGAGGCGGCATAGATATCCGACAGCAGGGCGGCCCCCTCAATGAAGTCATCCGCCAGAGTAACCTCATCGATGAAGACAAAGCGTATTCCCTTGGCCTCAAGTTCTCGCAGCAGACTGTTCAAAGTGCCCAGCGTGTCTTTGTCGCGAACCTGCACGAAGGCCGATCGGCTCAGGTCTTCCTCGCTCATGGCAGATAAAGACTGCCTTATCAGCGTTGTCTTGCCCGTGCGTCGCAGCCCGTAGAGCGCCATCACGCGCCCATCGCTCGCCCCGTGCAAATACTCGGAAAGCGCAACAAAGCATCCTCGGCGGCGCCACGACGCTACAGGAGCTGCGAAGGATTTCAGCTCGTCGCCAATCCTTACCAACATCGTTGACGTAAGCTCGATCTCCCTGCGCACAAGTTCCGATCGCGGGCTGCTGGAATATGACGACAGCTCTTGTTTTAAGCTTTTCCGTTCGTTGATGAGGGCTTGAAGGGCCTCGATCTCATCATCTTTTACCCTGCGCGCGTGCTGCTTGCCCCCCTCGGTCCACTGGTAATAGGCATAACGTTTTCCCGAGATAGTCTTATACGTTATACCGCCCTGGGGGAGTTCCGCAATGCGCGCTTCAATGTGACTTTTCGACATCATTTGCCCCTTCCACTGTGTTAACTTACATTTTAACTTAATAAGTTAAAAAGTTAATCGTGAGGCGAATCAAGTCCAGGAACTGCTGCGTGAAAAATCTCCGATTTGGGAGATTTTTTCACGAATTTTCTTCCAGAATCGGAGATTTTTTCAAGCTAACAGAAGCAGGGCGCCTATCCGTAGGCCTCGGCGGCGCGGTCGATGGCCTCCAGGTTCATGGCCACGAACTGGGGTTTCACGCAGGCCTGCACGGCCGATTTCAGCTCGGCCACAGTGAGGGGAATGCGCCCCTGGGCCACGGCTACGGCGAGCAGCATCATGTTGAGCGACTTGCGGCTGCCAGCGCCCAGCTCGCGCACAAGCGCCTCGTCGTCTACGGGGACGAACAACGGCGCGGGGCGGTTCTCGGTCTCCTGCAGCGCGGCGGCCAAGGCCGCCACCACGTCGTCGGCTCGGTAGGGCTGGCTGGCAAGGGCGGCCGTTACGGGCTGGATGGCCGTGGTGGAGCACACCAGCACGCCGCCGGGAGCCAAATAGGGCAGCGCCCGGGCGGCCTCGCCGGGCTCCAGGGCGATCACCATGTCGGCGGTACCGGGCGTGATCAGCGACGAGAACACTTCCTCGCCTTCCGAACCCATGCGCACGTGACTCGTCACATTGCCGCCGCGCTGGGCCATGCCGATGGTCTCGGCCGTACGCACCTGCCACCCGCGCGCCTGGGCCGCGCTGGCCAGCACCTTCGCCGCCAACACCGTACCCTGACCGCCCACGCCCGCCAGCAACACATTGATCATCGGGCACCCCCTTCTTCCCACGAACCCCTCGTCGCACCCAGCGCTTCACCGAGCGCCTCGTCGGGCTTGCAGCGCCATTCCGTTTCTTGAAAGTCGTTCGCCTCGTCAGCAAGCACCACGGGAATTTCCCCTGTTTGGAACGGCTCGGGATTCGGAGCGTATCTGGCCGGCTCCACCGCGACCGCGCCGCCGAAGCCTACCGCGCCTTCGATAGCGCCGAAGGGGCACACCTGCACGCACAGGGCGCAGCCGTCGCACAGGCTGCCGTCCACGAAAGCCTGGCCGCGTTCGCGCGAGACCGGGCCGCGACGCGCTTCGTCGAAGCCGATGCCCGGGCAGCCGATGGACGTGATGCACTTCTTACAGCCCGTGCACGCCTCGGCGTTAATGCGTACCGGCTCCGCGGGCTTCTTCAATTGAATGCACGGCGCACGGAAAATGACCGCCGCGGGACCCTCGAAATCGATGGCCGCCCGGGCCGCGGCCACGGACATCTCCAGGCTGTGCGGGTTCGCGAACCCGATGTGCTGCACACCCAACCCGTGCAGAACCTCCTCGATCACGATGGGGCGGCGCTTCTCGCCCATCAGCGTGACGCCCGTGCCCGGATGCGGCTGCGAGCCCGTCATGGCCGTAGTGGCGTTGTCCAGAATGGCGAAGGTGACGTCGTGGCCGTTGTACACGGCGTTCGCAATGCCGGTCAGCGCACTGGCAAAGAACGTGGAGTCGCCCACGAAGGCCACCGACTTCTTGTGCGGCTCGGCCACCGCGAAGCCCTGAGCCATAGTGATACCCGCGCCCATGCACAAGCAGGTGTCCACCGCATCCAGCGGCTGAGCGTTCCCCAGCGTGTAGCAGCCGATGTCGCCGCACAGCACCGCCTCGCGCCCCTTAAGCGCCTGTTTCACGGCGTAGAAACTTCCGCGATGGGGGCACCCCGCGCACAGCACCGGCGGCCGCACGGGCAGCGGGCCATCGTAGCCGAGCGCATTGGCTCCGATGGTTCGGGCCGCGAGGGCAGCAAGGGAGCCAGTCCCTTCGGCCTCGGACGAGCAGCGCGAGGACGGAGGTGCCTCCTCGCGCGCAGATTCCGCAGACTCGGAAAAAATGGGATACACTTCTGATCCCGTTTTTTCCGAAAGCGAGGACTGGTTTGAGCACGTGGAGGCGCCTCCGTCCTCGTGCGGCGGAATTGGAAGGGCAGCCCGCGTCCGATCGAAGAACCGCCCTAGGCCCGCCGCAATGTTCTCGGTGGTGTTCTCGCCGCGATCGTTGGCCTCAGCCGTCAACCTGCCGTGCACGCGCAGCGGCAGCTGGCGGGAGCCGGCCAGCTTCAGCATGTCCTCTTCCAGCACCGAATCGAGCTCTTCGAACACGATCACATCGGCGAGCCCCTCGGCAAACGCCGCCGCCGTTTCCACAGGGAAGGGATAGGGCGTACCCACGGCCAAGAAGCGGTAGCGAGGCACCGTCATGCCCGCAGCGGCGGCCTGGGCCTCCAGCAGCCCCAAAGCCTCGCGCGCATACGCCACCGACACGCCACCGGCCACGATGCCCACTGCAGGGGCCTCGGGCACCGTGGACGCCTCGGACGCGTCGGGAGCCGCGCACGCCTCCACCAACGCGGCCTGCTGCGCAGGACCCTCGGCGGCAGCTGCCTCCCCGCCGCCCTCGAACATCTCGTTAAACTGCGACAACACCGGATCATGGGCGTATTCCCAGGCGATCTGGCCCAAACGGCGGTTGATCTCGCCGTGGCCCTCATAGGCTCGCTTCGGGAAAATGACCCACTTCGGATCTTTCTGGAAGCCCTCGGCGGGCAGCGGGCGGCCGTGGGTTTCCTCGGCCACGTCGAAGAACGTGGAGGCATGGCAGATGCGCGTGGTGGGACGCACGATGACCGGCGTATGGTAGCGCTCCGACAAGTCGAAGGCGGCCTGCATCATGGCGAAACCCTGCTCGGGCGTGGCCGGATCGAGCACCGGCACCTTCGCGAAGGCCCCGAAGCGGCGCGTGTCCTGCTCGGTCTGGGAGGAAATGGGACCCGGATCGTCGGCCACGAACAGCACGCAGCCGCCGCCCACCCCCACGTAGTTCAGGGACATGAGGGCGTCCGAGGCCACATTCAGCCCCACCTGCTTGCAGGTGAACAGCACCCGGGCTCCGCAGTAAGACGCTCCCGCGAGCATTTCCAGGGCCGCCTTCTCGTTGGTAGACCATTCCACATGCACATCCCGGGCCGCGCCGGCTCCATGCAGCTTCGCCACGGTCTCCACCAGTTCGGACGACGGCGTGCCGGGATAGCCCGCCACCACGTTCACCCCAGCCTCTAGGGCCGCGTGGGCGAACGCCTCATTTCCCATCAAAAGTTGCTTCATAAGCTCGTTTCCATCCCCGTTTGCGCGGTCGGTTTCCCTCTCGCCCGTTTTTGTGCAACAAACTTCGGTAGGTAGACTTTTCTTCCAGCCGAAACCTCGAAAGAGGCCCAAATTGCGCGTTTTGACGCCCTTTTCAGCCCTCAAACCCCTCCCCGCTGTCTACTTACCGTAGTTTGTTGCGCAGAAGAACCTCTTTCGACTACGAGGCCATCTCCGCCTTCAGATCGGCCACCTTCTGCAGCATGACCGGATCGTTCGTGCCCATCATCTGCACGGCCAAGATGGCGGCGTTCTTCGCGCCGTTGATGGCCACGCAGGCCACGGGCACGCCCGAGGGCATCTGCACCATGGACAGCAGCGAGTCCAGGCCGCC
>OLQI01002102.1_pt1 | contig 10764 bp, 7 predicted proteins | sample 1672171 | NCBI WGS metagenome assembly OLQI01 (sample SAMEA3136655, study PRJEB25190) | human gut metagenome
CCCCCCCCACATCCACCCCGGACAGGGGCTCGTCCAGGATGAGGATCTGGGGGATGGGCTCCAGGGCCATGGCCAGCAGCACCCGCTGGAGCTCCCCGCCGGAGAGGGTGCCGATGCGCTTGTGGAGCAAAGCCTCCCCATGGACCCGGGCCAGGCAGCCCTCCACCCGCTCCCGCAGGTGGGCGGGGACGGGGAGGAACACCGGCCAGCGGCTGATGGCGGCGGCGAAGAAGTCCAGGACGCTGATGGGGTACCCCCGGTCAAAGCTGGGGCTCTGGGGGACGTAACCGATCTTGGGGTGGGCGGGGTAGCCCCCCGCCAGGTGGAACTGGATGGTGCCGGCGTAGGGGACCTGGCCCAAAATGCTCCGGAAGAGGGAGGATTTCCCCGCCCCGTTGGGGCCGATGAGGGCCACGATCTCCCGGCAGTTGAGCTGGAAGGAGATGTCCTGGAGGATGCTCTCCCCCTCCAGGGTGATCCCCAGGTTCTGGACCTGGAGGCGGCAGTTGCCCGGCCGGGCGGGCATGGGGATGCGGTTGTAGACGTGCTTGGGGGTTCTCATAGGTAGGCCTCCCGGAGAGTGTCGAGGTTGGATTGGAGCAGGTTCAGGTAGGTGGCCACGCCGGGTTCCTCATGGGCAGTCCCAGCGCTCATCATCAGGGTGAGGGCGTAGACGGGCACCCCGCACTCCCGGTGGATGATTTGGGCGGTGGCGTCGGCCCCGTTGACCTCGGTGAAGATGGCGGGGAGTTGGTGGGTCTGGATCTCCGCCACGATGTCCGCCACTTCCCGGGCAGAGGCCTCGCTCCCCGCCTCCTCCTCGATGGCCCGGAGGATGGTGAGGTCAAAGGCGTCGGCGAAGTAGCTGAAGCCGTCATGGAAGGTGATGAGCTCCCGGCAGGGCAGGTCCGCCAGGGCGGCCTGCATCACCGGGTAGGCCTGCTGGATCTGGTCCACCGCCAGCTGGGCGTTGCTGGCGTAGAGAGCGGCCTGGTTCGGGTCCAGCTGGGCCAGGCCATCGGCCAGGGTCTGGATCATCTGGCAGGCCCGGTTGGGGTCCATCCAGACGTGGGGGTCGGCCTCGTGCTCGTGGCCGGCGGGGAGGATGCCCTCCTCGTGGTGGTGGTCGCTTTCCGCCCCCTCCAGCAGGGTGATGTCTTGGGAGCAGTCGATCTGGGGGGTGTCGGAGACGGAGGTCAGGGCGTCCTCCATGGCCTCCTCCAGCCCTGCGCCGTTGAGGAGGATGCCGTCGGCCCGTTCCAGGGCCTTCATGTCCTTGACGGTGAGGGTGTAGTCGTGGAGGCAGCTGATGGGCTGGTCGATCATCAGGGTGAGGGTGACGTTCTCCGCCCCGCGAGTGACCTCGGCGGCAAAGAGGTAGACAGGGTAGGTGGTGGACACCAGGTCCAAGGTGCCGTCGTCCTGGGGGGCCTCCTGCCGGGGCCCGCAGGCGGCCAGGAACAGGCAGAGGGCCAGCAGCAGGGGCAGGCATTTGCGCGCCATAGGCGGGCCTCCTTTCACGGTAAGCTTTCTGAAACAATTCATTATACCGCAGAAGGGGAAGTTTGTAAAACAAAACAAACGGCCGGAAGGGACAAAATCCTGCCGAAAGGGTCAAAAACTGTTCAAAGAACGGATTCCATTTGGAGGCCGCTCTGCGGCTGGGGGGAGGGGGAAGCCGCCTATCCTGGGAGCCAATCAAACCCCTAGGAGGCATCAGAGCATGGAATACTATCATAACCCAGGCAAGGATTTGGTCATCACCGTGGAGGGCCGGCGGTATCTCCGCCACGGCATCCGCACCCACTTTGTGGGGGTGGGGGAGGACTATTTGTCCCTCTTCCGCCGGTATGTGGCCCCAGTGTACCAGCCGGGGGACTGTGTGGCGGTGAGCGAAAAGGTGGCCGCCCTCTGCCAGGGCCGGGTGGTGCGCCGGGAGGAGGTTCGGGTGACCCCTTTGGCCCGAATCCTGGCCCGGTGCGTCCACCAGACCCCTGCCGGGCCGGGGATGGGCCTGCCGGTAAAGATGCAGTTTGCCCTGGACCAGGAGGGGCGGGGCAAGGTTTTGTGGGCCGCCCTCCGGGCTGGAGTGGACAAACTCCGGGGGATCCACGGCACCTTCTACCGCCTGCTGGGGCCGGAGGTCCGGGGGCTGGACGGGTTTTACGGGGAGGACATCCCCGCCTATGCAGATTTGGGGATCCGCATCCCCCATCGGCCAGACCGGCTGTGCGACCAAGTCTACCAGGAGACGGGGATCCTCAGCTACATTGTGGACGCCAATGCCCTGGGAGTGGAGCTGCTGGGAAAGGCGGCGGCCCTGCCCCAGGGGGCGGGGTGGCTCACCGCCGTACTCCGGGACAACCCGGCCGGACAGGTGGGGCAGTGTACCCCCTTTCTCCTCATCCGCCCCGCCGGGGAAATTGGCGCCGGCTGATGAACGGGACTGGCAGAGAGAAAAACCGGACCGCTCCATGGAGCGGTCCGGTTTTTACGGTTGTGTCTGTGGTCCTACTGTATTTCCCGATTACAGCAGGCTGAAGGCCAGGATCAGGCCGGAGAACACGATGGAGACGGTGGAGCAGAGCTTGATCAGGATGTTCAGGGAGGGGCCGGAGGTGTCCTTGAAAGGATCGCCCACGGTGTCGCCCACCACGGCAGCCTTGTGCTGCTCGGAGCCCTTGCCGCCGTGGTTGCCCCGCTCGATGTACTTCTTGGCGTTGTCCCAAGCGCCGCCGGCGTTGGACATGAACACGGCCATGGCGAAACCGGTGACGGACACGCCGCCCAGCAGACCCACCACGCCGGTGGGGCCCAGGATCAGGCCGGTGACGATGGGGACGATGATGGCCATCAGAGCAGGGGCTACCATCTCGTGAAGGGCGCCCTTGGTGCACAGAGAGACGCACTTGGCGTACTCGGGGTCAGCCTTGCCCTCCATGATGCCGGCAATCTCCCGGAACTGGCGGCGGACTTCCACCACGATGGACTGGGCAGCCGTCTGCACGGCGCTCATGGTCATGGCGGAGAAGACGAACACCAGCAGAGCGCCGATGAACAGGCCCACCAGCACGGTGGGGCTGGTCAGAGTGAAGTTCAGGGTTTCTACGGTGCGGTCCTGTACGATGTTCACGTAGGAGACCAGCAGGGCCAGAGCGGTCAGGGAAGCGGAGCCGATGGCAAAGCCCTTGCCGGTAGCGGCAGTGGTGTTGCCCAGGGAGTCCAGAGCGTCGGTACGGTCACGGACCTCTTCGGGCAGGCCAGCCATCTCGGCGATGCCGCCGGCGTTGTCGGCCACGGGGCCGTAAGCGTCGGTGGCCAGGGTGATGCCCAGGGTGGAGAGCATACCCACAGCGGCGATGCCGATGCCGTACAGGCCGCGGTTGAAGTCGGCGGTGAAGGCGCCGGTGCCGTCCACGATGGTGGTGGTGCCGCCGGCGGCGAAGTAGGAGATCAGGATGGCCACGGCCACGATGAGGATGGAGGCGATGGTGGACATCATGCCCAGGGAGATGCCGCCGATGATGATGGTGGCGGAGCCAGTCTCAGAGGCAGCGGCCAGCTTCTTGGTGGGCTTGTAGTTGTCGGAAGTGAAGTACTCGGTGAAGTAGCCGATGAGGGTACCGCCGATCAGACCGCACAGGATGGCGATGAACACGCCCCAGGAGTTGTTATCCGGCCCGATGATGAAGTAAGTCAGGGGGATGGCAACAATGGCGGAGAGGATGGCAGCGGTATAAGTACCGGTACGCAGGGAGGTCAGCAGGCTCTTCTGGGTGGCGTCCTCCCGGGTTTTGACCAGGAAGGAGCCGATGATGGAGCAGACGATGCCGCACACAGCCAGGGCCACGGGCAGGACCATGCCTTCCCAACCGTACCCAGCGCAGGCGCCCAGGGCAAAGGTGGAGAGGATGGAGCCAACATAGGACTCGTACAGGTCAGCGCCCATGCCGGCCACGTCGCCCACGTTGTCGCCCACGTTGTCGGCAATGGTGGCGGGGTTACGGGGGTCATCCTCGGGGATGCCGGCTTCCACCTTGCCCACCAGGTCAGCGCCCACGTCGGCAGCCTTGGTGTAGATACCGCCGCCCACACGGGCAAACAGAGCCATGAAGGAAGCGCCCATGCCGTTCATAACCATGATGTTGCCCAGGGTCATGGGATCGTCAATGCCGGCGCCAAAACGCAGGATGGTAAACCAAATGGTGATATCCAGGATGCCCAGGCCCACCACGGTGAAGCCCATGACGGAGCCGGAGGAGAAAGCCACCCGCAGGCCGCGGTTCAGGCCCTCAGAGGCGGCCTGTGCAGTACGGGCATTGGCGTTGGTGGCGATCTTCATGCCGATGAAGCCAGCCAGCATGGACCAGATACCACCGGTGAGGAAGGCGAAGGGGGTAAACTTGGACAGCATGTCCCCTCCGCTGCCGAAGGCGATGATCAGCAGGACCACGAAGACCACAGCGAACACCTTGGCCACTGTGGTGTACTGATGCTTCAGATAGGCGTTGGCACCCTCACGGATGGACTTCGCAATCTTCTGCATCGTGGCGTTGCCTTCGGAGTAGGACATGACTTTCTTGCGTTGGATGACGGCAAACAACAGCGCCAGGACAGCGCCGATGAAGCCGATCCATAGATACTTTTCCACGAACGACACTCCTTTTCTTTTCCGCATTGCCCGGGAACGGCAATGCACCTATTGAATAACAGACTAATTTTAGCATACGCCGGACAATTTTCAAGAGGATGGGTGATTTTTTCTCTTTTTTCTAAAAAATTGACAAAAAGGCCAAAAGGCCTTTGCAAAAGGAGAAAAAATCCGGCAGACTCACAGGAGTCTGCCGGAGGAGGGCGGCACTCAATCCTTCCGCCAGGTGGAGGGGAGCAAAAGGATCAGGATGGGGAAGATTTCCAGACGGCCAATGAGCATCGCGGCGGAGAGAACCCACTTGCTCAGGGCCGAGAAGGCGGAAAAGTTCCCCATGGGGCCCACCGCTTCCAGACCAGGACCGGTGTTGGACAGGCAGGCCAAGGTGGCAGTGAAGGAGGTGGTCAGAGAGAAGCCGTCCAGGCACACCACCAGGCAGGCCAGGCCCAGCACCCCCATGAAGCACAGGAAAAAGACGAAGACGGTATTTAAGGTGTCCTCATCCACGGGCTTGCCGTCCAGCTTCACCACTTTCACAGACCGGGGATGGATCAGCCGCCGGAGGGAGCGGTGGGCGCAGCGGAGCATCAGCAGGATCCGGGAGGCCTTAATGCCGCCGGCGGTACTGCCGGCGCACCCGCCTAGGAACATGAGCAGCAGCAGAATCAGCTGCGGCAGCACCGGCCACAGGGCAAAGTCCGTGGTGGCAAACCCGGTGGTGGAGACGATGGAGGCCACCTGGAACCAGGCGTCCCGGAAGGCGTGGCCGGCGGTGTCGTACAGGGGCAGAATGTTCCCAAACACCACCACCACCGCCAGGACCACCGCCAGGAGGAAGAACTTCAGCTCGTCGCTGCCCAGGGCCTGGCGGAGGCGGCCGGTGATCACCAGGAAGAACACGGCGAAGTTCAGGGAGCACAGGAGCATGAACACCGTGATGATGATCTCACAGGCGGGGAGGTTGTAGGAGGCGATGCTCAGGTTCCGCACGGACAGGCCGCCGGTGCACACCGTGGCAAAAGTGGTGGTGATGGCGTCAAACCAGGGCATGCCGGCGATGCGCAGGGCGATGGTCTCCGCCGCGGTGAAGACGATGTAGATGCAGTACAGGATCCGGGAGGACATGGCGGTCTTGGGCACCAGCTTGGAGGCCACGGGGCCGGGGGACTCCGCCTGGACCAGCACCTGGGTCCGCCCGCCCACCTTGGGCAGGAAGGCCAGGGTGAAGATCAGCACCCCCATGCCCCCGATCCAGGAGGCGAAGGACCGCCAGAACAGGATCCCGTGGGGGAGGGACTCCACCTCCGTGAGGATGGACCCACCGGTGGTGGTGAAGCCGGAGACCACCTCAAAGAAGCAGTCGGTGTAGGAGGCAAATTCCCCGGAGAACCAGAAGGGCAGAGCGCCGAACAAACTCAACACCACCCAGCTCAGGCCCACCACGGCGAACCCCTCCCGGGGGAAGAAGTCGGGCTTTGCCCGGAGCCGGGTGAGCAGCGTGCCTAGGATGCCGGCCAGCAGGATGGTATAGAGGAAGGGGCGGGGATCCTCCCGGTAGCCGATGGCGACCACCATGGGGAGCAGGATGCACAGGGCTTCCAGTTGGAGGACACGGCCTAGGGTGCGGAAAAGAAGCTTGTAGTTCATAGCAGGGTTGACACCTCACAACGTCTGGTGCGTTAAGACCGCCGCCAAGTAGAGGGATGGAACAGCAGCAGGATGGGGAAGATTTCCAGACGGCCAATCAGCATGAAAAGGGAAAGAAATACCTTATTAAATTCAGACAGCGGGGAGAAGCTGGCCAGTGGGCCCACGGTGTCCAACCCCGGCCCCACGTTGGACAGGCAGCCCAAGGTGGCGGTGAAGGAGGTGGTCAGGGAGTGCCCGTCCAGCGAGACCACGATGGTGCCCAGCCCCAACAGCAGGAAGTAACAGGTGAAGAAGGAGAACACGGAACGCAGGGTTTCCTCGCTGACGGCTTTCCCATCCAGCTTCACCACCTTGATGGCCCGGGGATGGGACAGGCGGAGGAGAGACCGGGTGGAGGAGCGCAGGAGGAGAAGGATCCGCCCGCACTTGATGCTGCCGGCGGTGCTGCCGGAGCAGCCTCCGACAAACATGAGCAGCAGCAGCAAGGTTTGGGAAAAGGTGGGCCACAGGTTGTAGTCCGAGGTGGAGAAACCGGAGGTGGAGATCACCGAGGTCACCTGGAACACCGCGTCCCGCAGTGCGTGGCTGGCAGAGTCATAGTGGGGGAGGATGTTCCCAAACACCAGCAGGGAGACCACCACCACGGCGCCCAGAAAGAACTTCAGCTCATCGCTGCGCAGCGCCTGCCGGGCCCGGCCAGTGATCACCAGGAAGAAGAAGGCAAAGTTCAGCGACCCCAGCAGCATGAAGATAATGGCGATGACTTCGCAGGCGGGGAGGTTGTAGGCCCCCAGACTCTGGTTCATCACCGAGAAGCCGCCGGTACACACGCAGGAAAAGGTGGTGGTGATGGCGTCAAACCAAGGCATGCCGGCGATGCGCCGGGCAATGAACTCCGTGAGGACGAAATACATGAGGTAAAGGATTTGGGAGGCATGGGCGGTCTGCGGCACCAGCTTGGTGGAGACGGGGCCCGGGACCTCCGCCCGGAACAGCATCTGGGAACGTCCCCCCACCTTGGGCAGAAAGGCCATGGTAAAGATCAGCACCCCCATACCGCCGACCCAGGAGGAAAAGGCCCGCCAAAACAGGATGCTCCGGGGCAGGGACTCAATGTCCGGCAGAATGGTGCCGCCGGTGGTGGTAAAGCCGGAGGCGCTCTCAAAGAAGCAGTCGGCAAAGGAGGCGAACTCCCCGGAAAACCAAAAGGGGAGGGCCCCAAACAGGCAGAAGGACAGCCAGATAAGCCCCACCACGGTAAACCCTTCCTGGGAGAAAAACTCCGCGTTGGAGCGCAGCCGGGCCAGCAAGGTACCCAGAATGCCCACCGGAAGAATGGTGTAGAGGAAGGGGAGGGGATCCTCCCGGTAATACAGGGCGACCAGCATGGGGATGATGAGGCACAGCGCCTCTACCTGGAGGGTGCGGCCCAGCATCCGCAGCATCAACTTATAGTTCATGGCCGGTTAGCCTTTTTGGAAGATATCGCGGAAGGTTTGGATGCCCTTGGCGTGGGAGATGACGATCACACGGTCTCCCGCAGACAGCACCGTGGTGCCGGAGGGGATGACCACATGGTTTTCATGGAGGAGGGCTACGATCAGGAAGCCCTTTCGGATGGACAGATCCTTCAGCGGGACCCCTAAGTGGGGGGTGTTCTCCTGGAGGATGAACTCTGCGGCCTCCGCGTCGGTGTCGGCCAGGCGGTACAGGGCGGACATGACGCTGCCCTCCTTATTCTCCAACCCCCGGACCAGCCGGAGGATGTGGGCCACGGTGATGAGCTTGGGGGCCACCACGCACTCCAGGCCGGCGGCCTGGACCACGGCAGCGTAGTTCATCCGGTTGCACTTGGCCACCACTTTGCGGATGCCCTGCTGTTGGGCATAGAGGGCGGAGATCAGGTTATCCTCGTCCCGGCCGGTGAGGGCCACGAAAGCGTCGTTGTTGGCAAAGTGCTCCGAGGCCAGCAGCTCCTGGTCGGTGCCGTCCCCGTAGAGGACCAGGGCGCCGGGGAGCCACTCAGAGAGCCGGCGGCAGTGCTCCACGTCGTTCTCCACCAGGGTGACCCGCACCCCCATGGACAGGAGCATTTTGGACAGATAGTGGGCGATGCGGCTGCCGCCAATGAGAAAGGCGGACTGGACCTTGGGCAGGTCCCGCCCCAGGCTTCGCAGGTAGATGGACAGGTCCTTGGGGGTGCCGGTGACGAACAGCTTGTCACCGGGCCGGGGCACGAAGCTGCCGTCGGGGATGATGACCTCCCCCTTCCGCTCTGCGGCGGAGAAGAGGATGGACAGGGTGCTGGCCCGGCCGAACAGGTCGGACAGGGGATGGCCCACGATGGGGTCCTCCTCCCGGACGCGGACGCCGATCATCTCCACCTTACCCCGGAAGAAGGTGTCCACGTTGGCTGCCGCCGGCAGGCGGAGCAGGCGGGAGATCTCCAGGGCGGTGGCGTACTCGGGGTTGATCACCGCGTCAATGGCCAGGTCCTTTTGCAGGGAGGCCAGGTCCTCGGTATAGGCCACGTCCCGAATCCGGGCGATGGTGTACTTGGCGCCCAGCCGCTTGGCGGTGAGGGCACAGAGCATGTTGACCTCGTCCATGTTGGTGGTGGCCAGGACCAGGTCTGCCTCTTTGGCCCCGGCTTCCCGCAGGACGGAGGGGGCCGCGCCAGGCCCTTTGATGCACATGACGTCTAAGGTGTCGTTGATCTGTTGGATGACGTCTTCGTCGTTGTCAATGATGGTGATGTCATGGTCTTCCTGGGAGAGGTAAGCGGCTAGGGTAGAGCCCACCTTCCCGGCCCCCACAATGAGAATGTTCAAACCACATCCGCCTTTCTGCAGCGAGAAATGTTCCCGCCGAATGGGTGTTCTTTGTAAGCGCCCCCTATCATACCACAGAAGAAAGCAAGGTGCAATTGAGAGATCCCCATAAATGGGAATGTTTGCCTTTTAAAAGAAAAGAAAATATGGTATAATCACGGAAAAGTCCCGGCAAACGGCGAAAATTGGCCGAGGAAAGGAGGAGAGGCTGTGCGGCAAATGGATCTAACCCAGGGAAGCATTGTAAGGTCTCTGTTAGTGTACGCTTGGCCGGTGGTCCTCTCTTCCCTACTCCAGTCGGCCTACTCCATCACCGACCTGATTGTGGCCGGTTGGTTCATCGGCGAGGGAGGCATTTCTGCCATCAACAACGCCAGCCAGGTGATGCAGATCCTCACCCAGATCATCATGGGCATCACCACCGGCGGCAACATCCTTATGAGCCAGTACTACGGCAGCCGGGACCCGGTCAACCGGGAAAAAACCAACCGCACCCTCTTCTTCTTCTCTGTGACCGCAGGGGCGGTGATGACGGTGGCGGTGCTGGTGCTCAGCCGGCCCATCCTGATCGGCCTCCGGGCCCCGGCGCTGGAGGAGGCCACGGCCTACCTCACCGTCTGCGCCCTGGGCCTCATCCCCATCTTTGGGTACAATGCCCTGTCGGCCATGCTCCGCTCCGTGGGCAACTCCCGGCAGCCTTTCTACTGCGTGGCAGTGACGGCGGGGGTCAACATCGTGCTGGACTGCTTGTTTATGGGGGCCTTCCACTGGGGCGTCCGGGGGGCGGCCCTGGCCACGGTGATGGCCCAGACGGCCAGCTTTGTGGTCTGCCTGTGGTACGTCCGGCGGCACCAGGATCTCTTCGGCCTGACCCGGCGCCGGGGCGGGATAGAACGGGCCAAGCTCACCCAGATGCTGAAGCTGGGCATCCCCAGCGCGGTGCAGATGACGGTGGTGGGCCTGAGCTGGCTGGCCATGACCTTCCTCATCAACGACTACGGGGTGGACGCCTCGGCAGCCAGCGGCATCTGCGCCAAGATCAAAGACATCGCCCTCCTGTCCACCCTGGCCCTGTACACGGCGGCCACCACGGTGATCGCCCAGTGTTTGGGGGCGGGGAAGTTTGACCGGGCTAGCCGGGTGGTCCACGTGGCCATGCGGATCTCCATCGGGGTGGCGGCGGGGCTCATTGTGATCATCGAGATCTTTGCCCCCCAGATCCTCTCCATCTTCAACCCCGACCAGGCCACCATGGCCCTGGCGGTGCAGAACCTGCGGATCGAGATTTTAGGACAGATCTTCTACGCCAGCTTCATGGTCTACAACGCCCTGCCCATGGGGGCGGGCCACACCATGTTCGCCCTGGCCTCCAGCCTGCTCAACTGCATCGTGGTGCGGGTGGTGCTGGCGGTGATCCTGAACCACGTGTTTGGCCTGGTGGGCATCTTCTGGGCCTGCGCCATTGCCCCGGCCTCCTCGGTGCCCCTTGGGTACATTTACGAAAGGCGGGGGAAGTGGCGGCGGAGATTGGTCCAGGGACCGGGAGACGCTTTGGAGTAACTGCACAAATATGGGATGCCAACTTTGGCACCCCACGCCTTGGCGGTGATTGCCACGGGGCGTGGAATCAGG
>OLQI01002108.1_pt1 | contig 10745 bp, 7 predicted proteins | sample 1672171 | NCBI WGS metagenome assembly OLQI01 (sample SAMEA3136655, study PRJEB25190) | human gut metagenome
CAATCGTGAAAAAGTAGAAGAATTTTGCAAAGCAGCGGAGAAAGAAGAACAGGCAGCAGTAGATATTGTTGTTGTATTTGATGAAGGGGAAATTATACAATATCATTTAGAGTCAATGAATGGAAAGATAAATGTTCGATTATGTCAGGTTAAATGGAAAGATAATAGTCCACAGGCTAATTATTATGATGAATATGAAGCATATGAGTGGAAATATACAGAAAAAGGATACTTGTTTCTGGAGGAATATCACCCACCGGGATTTGATGGAGCACCGGGTGAAACTGGATTCAGAGTGCAGCCATTAGATAAAACATGCCGGGAATTGAATCGAAAATATGTTATGCCGTTGGGGTATGCACTTAATAATCTGTTGATTACAAATTGGGATAACCAGAATTATACGGAACTTGATTTTTATGATCTTTATGAAAAAATGTATTATATGAAATATGGAAAGCAAGTTCCATATGAAGCAAATTATGGTGGAGCAGAATATGAAGTTCCAAAAGATGAGTTTGAAGAGGTTATAAAGACCTATTTACCATTTAGTAATAGCGAGATTGAAAAAGGAACTTTTTATAACTCTGATAATAGAACTTTTAGATACAGACCGCGAGGGTTATATGATTGTGAATTCCCATATGAGCCATATCCGGAAGTTATCTCATATGAAAAATTACAAGATGGAACATTAAAACTTACGATAGAAGCAGTATGGGAAATCAGAATGTTAGATCAGGCAATCACCAGTGAATTGATGATAAAACCTATGGAAGACGGAAGTTTCCAGTATTTATCAAATAAGGTAATCAGTTCAGATCAAAATGCAAATGCAGGGTGGTATATGCCAAGGTTAACAGAAGAAGAGTGGGAAGAGAATTACAGTAATAATTAGGGGGCAATATGAAAAGAAAAAGTATTTTGTTAGTACTTTGTATAGGAATGATTCTGACTTCCTGTGAAAGTAAGATATCGTTAAACAGCACAGATGTAAAAAATGAGAATAATCAGAAAAACACTACCATGGAAAATCCGGATAAGGGATATAATCTACCAATCGATGAAGACAAGAAAAAGGAAGTTGTGAACGATTGTGAAGAAATTATGGGCATTGTCCGAGATATTTATTCTGAATATAATGGAATACAAGAAGCAGATCAGAACACTGCTGAGCAAATGATGAATCGGATGAAAGAAATTATCAAACAAAATGGGAATCCGGTCATTGGTTCCGATCATTATTCTGTTATGGATAATTATCAGAAGATGGAACAATTTTTAAAATCTGCAGAACAAGAAGAAAAAGGAAGTGTAATTTTATATGAAGCAGATACAGATGGTGGAATTACCAGAAAAGAATATAGTTATGATGGAAAAGAAATGAGTGTGATGTCCGCAAAAATGATCTGGAGTGAGGATACAGAGCCTGTACTTACATACATATCGCTATCAAAAATAAAAGAATGGGCATATACTGAAAATGGGAATTTCTGTTATGAATTATGCGTACCTGAACCACCGGAAGTGACAGAGATTGTAGATGGAAGTTGTATTATCCGGGTAAAGCCTTTGAGTGAGGAGTGTCGGGAATATTCAAAAAAATATGTGAGTACGTTCGGCTATCAGGGAAACAATCTGTTATGTTCAAACTGGAATGCGGAGGATATGCAGGGGTTGGATTATAATGGACTTTATGAATATTTTTATCAAATGAAATATGGAGAAAAATTTACTGCAGAAAAAGAGGTTGTGGGAATTCCAGCAGAAGAGTTCGAAAATGTAATTATGACATATCTTCCTGTTACAAAAGAAGAATTGAAAGAATGGGCGGTCTACGATGAACAAAGTAATATGTTTATCTGGGAACGATTGGGATGTGGTAATTATTCACCAACACATTTTGGCTTGTCTTTACCGGAAGTAACAGAAGTCAGGCACAATGAAGATGGAACCATTGTTTTGACAATTCATGCAGTATGTGATTCTGTTGTATGTAATGATGTTGTTATTACACACGAACTTACGATGAAAATTCAGGATGATGGAACGATTCAGTATGTTGGAAACAGGATTTTAGATAATGGTATTGATAATATACCGAGGTATCAGTACCGGTTAGGTAATTTGCAGAATTGATCAGTAGAGAAGAATGAAATAAAGAGAACTGATAACGGGAAATTATGCTATCAGTTCTCTTTATTTATTTCCAAATACCAAGATTAGAAAGTACAGATTCTGTTATTTCGGTAGCCTGACTTCCAGTTGCACCAGAAGAGGATTGAATATTTGTTGCGAAGTAGTAAGTATTATTCGCTGTTTCAATGTATCCGATAAACCAGCCATTGACATCTTTACCATTGACACGCCCGGTTCCTGTTTTCCCGTAAAGAGAACCGGAAGAAGTAGTGGAAAGCAGCAGGGCTTTTTTTACTGCCTGGATATTTTTACTGTCAAAATGAAAATTATTTTGATAGAAATCCTGTAACAATTCCACCTGTTCTATGGGTGATATCTTCAGAGAGAAATCTGTCCAATAGAGATTTAGATTTGTTCCAGTATTCTGATTCCCATAGTTTATTGTCTGTAAAAATGTTCTTACGGCTTCAAAACCTGCCTGTGAATCAATTGCCTGAAAATACCAGTTTACGGAATTATGTATAGCTGAGGTTAAATCTTGATCGGCTTCCCATGAATTAAAAGGATATGGTTCTCCATTCCATGTGAAAGTGGAATGTTCTGGTGTAATAATTCCAGATTCCAAGCCAAGTAATGCATCATATATTTTATAAGTCGAATTCGGTGATACACGTGTGGAAGCATGATCCATATTATAAATATTCCATTTATCAGCAGACTGATCATATAAAACAAAACTTCCGGTGTAGTCCCCAAAATTGGAAGAAAGATTTAGCTGAGTAATATTCTTTTCGGTTGTGTCAAAATGATAGCCAGTCTGATCAGAAGCATAAACAGAAAGTATGGGAATGCATCCAATGATGATAGTAGAGACGAATATGCATATAAGATATCCACGAATTTTTTGTTTAAAAGTAGGTTGGTGGAATGATGCAATATTTAAAATGCGTCCTTTTAACTGTTTTATATTTCCACTGATTCCCATAGTAAGAGGGAATGGAGACAGAGCTATTGTTTCGGCAAAGTTAATCAGTGTATTTCCATATGACTTGTATTCTGTTTCTTTCAATAATTGTAATACAGCACTGTCGCAGGCAAGTTCCCGTTCCTGTCGTATTCTTTTTAGAAAATACCAGATTAGGGGATTGAACCAGTAGAAAACATTTACTGTATTTATCAAATATCCAATTAGAATATCTTTATGCTTGTAGTGCTGCAGTTCATGAAGAAGCATATAGCGAATATCAGTTGCGCTTATAGTTCCAGCGTTAAAATCTGAAATCAAGTGAATTGGAAGATAAATGCGAGGATGCAGGAAACCAGCCAAAACAGGAGATTTCAAAAATGCTGTACTATAAATCGGAATGGTATGCTTGCTGTTCACTTCGTTTAAACATTCTATATAAAGAGCGTTTAGTTCTTCATTTTGAAGAGGTAAAGCAGAACTATGTAAGGCTTTTACTTGTTTTACTGAGCGGTAGAGAAGAAAAAACATTATGAATATACCGATACTCCAGAAAAATACAAGTAATGTGTGAATAAAAGTTGGTATTTGGGTGCTGACAGAGACAGCAAAATCATTTATTTTATCCAAATTATAACCATTACCAGAAAGAAAAGTGGTTTGAATGTCACCATTGGTACTTGAACTGGCTGTCAGCAAATGTCTCCACGATATAGAAGATGGGGCAGAGTTTATCGGTAAAAAGGGAACAATTAGAACGGCAAGAAATATAATCGAAAGATTATATTGCATACGTGCGGATAATTGCCTTTGCAATAAATTTTTTAATCCCAGTAAACTACCTAAAAAAATACAAATGATGGCATTACACAGTAAAAATCGAAAACTAAAATATATCAAAATATGCTCCTCCTCCCATGGTTAATGATTGGAAAGAAGATTCCGTAAGCTGGCAATGTCTTCTTCAGACAATTTATCATCCTCAATGTAAGAGGCAAGCATAGAAGTGATATTACCATTATAATATCGTTTTAAAAAAGAATTACTTTCCTGCCGAATATATTCGTCTTCCTTGACCAATGGAGTATAGACAAAAACCCGGCTTTGTTTTTCGTAGGTTAGTGCTTTTTTAGAAACGAGACGTTTAATCAATGTCTGAATTGTTTTAGGACTCCAACTGGAAATTTGTGTTAATTTTTCAGTAATTTCATTGGTGCTGATTGGTGCGTATTTCCAAACGATTTTCATAACTTCAAATTCAGCTTCTGAAATTTGAGGCAGATTGCTCATGTGATATTCCTCCAAATCTTACGTGTGTAATAAAAATAGTATATATCGGAAAAGGATGGTCTGTCAATGTGTTTAAAATTTACCATTAAATTTCACAGAACAAACATTCGGCTTTGCTCTGTACTTTTTTTCTTCCGAATGCTATACTGGATAAGTAACAATACTAAGAATACAACTACTATTTCTAAAATATCACCGCCAGCCAGAGCGGATCAGGAGAAATCATATGGATCATTTTGAATTAGTATCCGAATACAAACCAACCGGCGATCAGCCTGAAGCGATCAAAGAGCTGGTCGAAGGGTTCAAAGAAGGCAACCAGTGTCAGACACTTCTGGGTGTCACCGGTTCCGGTAAGACATTTACCATGGCAAATGTCATTCAGCAATTAAACAAACCAACGTTGATTATTGCACATAACAAAACGCTTGCAGCGCAGTTATACGGAGAATTTAAGGAGTTTTTCCCGAATAACGCAGTGGAATATTTTGTCTCCTACTACGATTACTACCAGCCCGAAGCCTATGTCCCCTCCACGGATACTTACATTGCCAAGGACTCCGCCATCAACGAGGAAATCGACAGACTCCGGCTCTCAGCTACCGCGGCACTTTCCGAACGGAAAGATGTTATCATCGTGTCAAGTGTATCCTGTATCTATGGAATCGGCAGTCCGAAGGACTATCAGAACATGATGATCTCACTGCGACCGGGGATGGAGAAGGATCGGGATGAGGTGTTGCGGAGTCTGATTGATATGCAGTATGACCGAAACGATATGGATTTTCACCGTGGAACCTTCCGGGTGCGAGGGGATGTAGTGGAGATTATTCCGGCATATGAATCGGATGTGGCGATCCGGGTGGAATTCTTCGGAGATGAGATTGACCGGATCACGGAAGTGGATGTGCTGACCGGGGAGATCCGGAGAGAACTGAATCATATCGCCTTATATCCGGCGTCTCATTATGTTGTGCCGATGGAACGTATCCTGGAGGCCTCCAAGGCCATTGAAAAAGAAATGGAAGAACAGGTGGCGTATTTTAAAAGCGAAGACAAACTTCTCGAGGCACAGAGAATCAGCGAACGGACCAATTTTGATCTGGAAATGATGAAAGAGACAGGTTTTTGTTCCGGTATCGAGAACTATTCCCGGCATCTGGCAGGACTGAAACCGGGAGAGCCGCCGTATACACTGATGGATTACTTCGGGGATGACTATCTGATCATGATTGATGAGTCACATATTACGGTACCACAGGTGCGCGGTATGTATTTTGGTGACCAATCAAGAAAATCGACGCTGGTGGACTATGGATTCCGTCTTCCGTCGGCAAAGGATAACCGCCCGCTGAATTTTGAGGAATTTGAAGAACGGATCGATCAGGTGCTTTTCGTGTCGGCAACGCCGGGACAATATGAAAAGGATCATGAACTTCTTCGTGCAGAGCAGATTATCCGACCGACCGGACTTCTGGATCCTTATGTGGAAGTGCGCCCGGTGGAGGGACAGATTGACGATCTGGTAGGAGAAGTCAACAAAGAAGTGGAAAAACATAATAAGATTCTGGTGACAACGCTTACAAAACGAATGGCAGAGGAACTGACCGATTATATGAAAGATCTGGGTATCCGTGTCAAATACCTGCATTCCGATATCGATACGCTGGAACGATCGGAAATCATCCGCGATATGCGTCTGGATGTATTTGATGTGCTGGTGGGTATCAACCTGCTTCGAGAGGGTCTGGATATCCCGGAGATCTCACTGGTGGCGATCCTGGATGCGGACAAGGAAGGATTCCTGCGATCGGAAACTTCTCTGATCCAGACAATCGGCCGTGCAGCAAGAAATGCGGAGGGACATGTCATCATGTATGCAGATGTGATCACAGATTCCATGCGCCGCGCCATCGATGAGACACTTCGAAGAAGAGAATTGCAGGAAGCATATAATAAGGAACACGGAATTACACCGAAGACGATTAAAAAGGCAGTCAGGGATCTGATCAGCATATCCAAAGAAGTGGCGAAGACACAGAAGAAACTGGAAAAAGACATGGAATCTATGAGCCGTAAGGAACTCGAAGAACTGATTGGAAAAGTACAGAAACAGATGAAAGCGGCAGCGGCCGACCTGAACTTCGAGATGGCAGCCGAACTGCGTGACCAGATGATCGAACTGAAGAAGAATCTGGAAGAACTGGACAGGTAGGAATACGACTCAAAAAATCTGTATATTATATAAAGAAAGAATTTTCTGAAAAAATGTCCCCGAAATGTGTGAGCGGATATTTACAGCAGAAGATTCTTTCTTTTTATGTACAGGGTAGCATTCCGCGAGGCGCTTTTGCATGTTTTTGCCAAAATCCAGAGACATACAAGTCAAAATGCCTTACTGAAGGTGATTAGAAATCCAAGACGAAGAAAAAAACAAAAAATTTCAAAATACCCATTGACAAATAAAAGAGGCAGTGCTATCTTTAAATCATAGATGTTAGCACTCCACTTAAATGAGTGCTAACACAACAAAAAAGACAAAGAAGGAGGCAGAGAAGATGCAGGATTTGGATGAAAGAAAACGCAAGATTTTAAAAGCGATTATCCAGACCTATCTGGAAACTGGTGAGCCGGTTGGTTCGAGAACCATTTCCAAGTACACAGATTTGAATCTGAGTTCTGCCACCATTCGAAATGAGATGTCGGATCTGGAAGATCTGGGATACATTGTACAGCCTCATACCTCAGCGGGCAGGATTCCATCGGATCTCGGTTATCGATTATATGTCGATGAACTAATGAAAGAAAAAGATCAGGAAGTTTCCGAGATGAAGGAAATGATGATCGAGAAAACAGATCGGATGGAACGGGTGCTCAAACAGGTGGTCAAGGTGCTCGCATCCAATACGAATTATGCGACACTCATTACCGGCCCTACCTATCATCACAACAAAGTAAAATTCATTCAGTTATCCAAGCTGAACGAAGAACAGCTTCTGGCAGTGATCGTTGTGGAAGGCAACCTGGTAAAGAACCAGATCGTAAATCTGGATGAGACGATCGATGATGAACAGATCCTGAAACTGAACCTGTTATTGAATACACAGCTGAATGGTCTGACGATCGAAGAGATCAGTCTTGGCATGATCACGAAGCTGAAAGAACAGGCAGGTGTCCACAGTGGTGTGGTGAGTACCGTATTAGACGCGGTGGCAGATGCCATTGCAGTGGACGATGAGGAAGTTCCGGTGTATACAAGCGGAGCGACCAACATTTTCAAATATCCGGAACTGGCAGACAGCAGTAAGGCCAGTGAACTGATATCCGCATTTGAGGATAAACAGGAACTGGTTGAGATGATCAAGGATACCGTTTCTGATTCCGGAGAGAATACAGGGATTCAGGTATATATAGGAAATGAAAGCCCGATACAGACCATGAAAGATTGTAGTGTAGTAACTGCATCGTATGATCTGGGAGAGGGAATGAAAGGAACGATAGGAATTATCGGACCGAAGAGAATGGATTATGAAAATGTAGTAGATAATCTGAAAACATTGAAAGTCCAGTTGGACAACATATTCAAAAAGCCGTAGAAAGGTGGAATGTGAGAGATGGCAGAAGAAAATAAAACGACTGCTGAGGAGACAGCCGAAGAGGTAAAAGAAACCGAGGCAGCTGAAGACGAAGTCACCGAAGCAACTCCTGAAACTCAGGCAGGAAGCGAAGAAGTGGAAGAGACCAAAGAGAAAAAACTTTTTGGAAAAAAGAAAAAAGATAAAAAAGATGAAAAAATCGAAGAACTGACCGATCGCGTAAAACGCCAGATGGCCGAGTTCGAAAACTTCAGAAAACGTACCGAAAAAGAAAAAGCAGGTATGTATGCTGTGGGAGCAAAAGATGTGATCGAAAAGATCCTTCCGGTAGTCGATAATTTTGAAAGAGGTCTGGATGTCGCAGAAGACAAAGAAGATCCTTTCGTACAGGGAATGGAAAAAATCTACAAGCAGTTCCTTACCGCACTGGATGGCATGGGAGTAAAAGCCATCGAAGCCGTAGGAAATGAATTCAATCCTGATTTTCATAATGCAGTGATGCATGTGGAAGATGAAACAGTCGGAGAGAACATCATAGTAGAAGAGTTCCAGAAGGGTTACATGTATAAAGACAGTGTAATCCGCCACAGTATGGTAAAAGTAGCCAACTAACAATTATCAGAATATAGATTATAATTCATGAGGAGGAAATAGTCATGGGAAAAATCATTGGTATTGACTTAGGAACAACAAACAGTTGTGTAGCTGTTATGGAAGGTGGTAAACCAACCGTTATCACAAATGCAGAAGGAGCAAGAACAACACCATCTGTAGTAGCATTTACAAAAACAGGAGAAAGGCTGGTAGGTGAACCTGCAAAACGTCAGGCAGTAACCAACGCAGATAAAACAGTTTCTTCTATTAAAAGACATATGGGTACTGACTACAAAGTAACCATCGATGACAAAAAATATTCTCCACAGGAGATTTCCGCTATGATCCTGCAGAAGATGAAATCCGATGCAGAAAACTACCTGGGTGAAAAAGTAACAGAAGCAGTTATCACTGTTCCGGCTTACTTCAACGATGCGCAGCGTCAGGCTACCAAAGATGCAGGTAAGATCGCAGGTCTTGATGTAAAACGTATCATCAACGAGCCTACAGCAGCAGCTCTGGCATATGGTCTGGACAACGAACAGGAACAGAAGATCATGGTATACGACTTAGGTGGTGGTACATTTGATGTATCTATCATCGAGATCGGTGATGGCGTTATCGAAGTTCTGTCTACCGCAGGTAACAACCGTCTGGGTGGTGATGACTTCGACCAGAAAGTAGCAGATTACATGCTGGCAGAGTTCAAGAGAACAGAAGGTGTAGACCTGTCTCAGGATAAGATGGCTCTGCAGAGAATCAAAGAAGCAGCAGAGAAAGCGAAAAAAGAACTTTCTTCTTCTACAACAACCAACATCAACCTGCCATTCATCACAGCTACAGCAGAAGGTCCGAAACACTTCGATATGAACCTGACAAAAGCAAAATTCGATGAACTGACACATGATCTGGTAGAACTGACAGCAGAACCTGTAAGAAGAGCACTGGCAGATGCAGGACTGACCGCTTCTGAACTGAGCAAAGTCCTTCTGGTTGGTGGTTCTACACGTATCCCGGCTGTACAGGATAAAGTAAAACAGCTGACAGGACATGAACCAAGCAAGAGCCTGAACCCGGATGAGTGCGTAGCTCTGGGAGCTTCCGTACAGGGTGGTAAACTGGCAGGCGATGCCGGTGCCGGCGATATCCTGCTTCTGGATGTAACTCCACTGTCACTGTCTATTGAGACAATGGGTGGTATCGCAACCAGACTGATCGAGAGAAATACAACCATCCCGACCAAGAAGAGCCAGATCTTCTCCACAGCAGCAGATAACCAGACAGCCGTAGATATCAACGTAGTACAGGGTGAGAGACAGTTTGCGAAAGATAACAAATCTCTTGGTCAGTTCCGTCTGGATGGAATCCCGCCAGCAAGAAGAGGTGTTCCGCAGATTGAAGTAACTTTTGATATTGATGCCAACGGTATCGTAAATGTATCTGCAAAAGACCTGGGAACAGGAAAAGAACAGCACATTACTATCACAGCTGGTTCCAATATGTCTGATTCCGATATCGACAAAGCAGTAAAAGAAGCTGCTGAGTACGAAGCACAGGATAAGAAGAGAAAAGAAGCCATCGATACAAGAAATGATGCAGACGCTATGGTATTCCAGACAGAGAAAGCTATCGAAGAGGTAGGCGACAAACTGGATGCCAACGATAAGACAGCAGTAGAAGCTGATCTGGCAGCTTTGAAAGATCTGATCGCAAAAGCTCCTGTAGATAACATGACAGATGAGCAGGTTGCAGAGATCAAAGCTGCAAAAGAAAAACTGATGGAAAGCGCACAGAAACTGTTTGCAAAAGTATATGAACAGGCACAGGGAGCAGCAGGTGCTCAGAGTGCAGGTCCGGACATGAGTGGAGCAGCAGGCGGTGCTTCTCAGGGATCCAGTGAAGCAGGATACGGCGACGACGTAGTAGACGCTGACTACAAAGAAGTTTAATACGAATAAAGAATAAATCATACTTACCAGATGGTTATACAAGTCGTGTAAGTAAATGCAGGGGACGGGGATACCGGAAGGGTCACCGTCCCCATAATGTGATGATACCAGGGTTAAAAGGTCGGAAATCTGACGCAAGCTTGCTTGCAGGAAGATTTCTGACCTTGGAACCCGCCAAAAACATGAGTAAGTAGCCATTTTTCGAAGAAAAAT
>OLQI01002113.1_pt1 | contig 10726 bp, 8 predicted proteins | sample 1672171 | NCBI WGS metagenome assembly OLQI01 (sample SAMEA3136655, study PRJEB25190) | human gut metagenome
CCGTGTCGTCTGCCCGACCAGCAACAACCATGTACTGATACTGCGTACGACAGAGGAAGATGGCAGCGTCATTCCGGAATTTGAAAAGGTTCTGGATATCGATATCAAGGCAGCTGCTGAGACCGCGCTCGGCAAAGAGCTGACACAGAATCTTCTGTCCGTGGTCTTTGACTACGACGGAAACCTTTGGTTCGCCACCGGCGGCTTCCGAATCTATCCCGAGCGGCAGCAGCAGGGTGTTCTCGGCTACATTGCCCACACAGCGATAGAATCGATTCTGAATGGCGAACAAACCGATCTTTCAAAGGCTGTCTTTGTTTACGGGCTGCCCCTTGGCGAGGGCGCAGAAAACGGCATTGCTGCCTCCAAAGACGGTGCGGTCATTCTGACGAACCAGAACTGCTATCTGTTGCGCGCGGAAGAAGGTGTGAACGTTGTGTGGTGCACGCCATATGAGAGTGTCGGTGCGAAGGTCAGTCATGATGGCGATAAGACTACCGGCGGCGGACTTGCCTGGGGTGGCGGCTGCTCGCCCACACTGACACCAAACCTTGTACTGTTCACCGACAACGCAGACCCCGTTAAGCTTCTTGCGCTCGACATGAAGACCGGAGAGGTCGTAGCCAGCATGCCTGTTTTGGATGATCTGCCCGATGGGTATCAGGTGGCGGTTGAGAACTCTGCAATCGTTTATGACGACGGTGAAGGCACCGTCAGCACGATTGTCTGCAACTGGTTCGGCGCTGGTAACGCAGGTCTTGCCGACCCTGACAATGACTCTTCGATTCAGAGCTACGCCAACATTTATGACCAGAACTGGCTGATGAAGGGTAATGTTATGATCGCCCCGGGCGTTGAGCGGGTGGACACCCTAAAAACCGCCGATGGCTATGAAATGAAGAGCATCTGGAGCCGGAACGATTTGCGCGACACGGCGATCATGAAGCTCTCCACTGCAACAGGCTATATCTACGGTTACGTACAGGATTTGGATACCGGCATGTGGCAGTACATTATTTTGGACTTTGCAACAGGCGAAACCGTCTTCACGATGGATGTGTCCAACAAATACGGCTACAATAATATGGCCATCGGCATGTACACCGGCAGCAACGGAAATACGCTCTACTGCCCGACAGGCTATCTGGAACTGCTGCGTTTGCAGGATCGCTTTGTGTACCTGCCAGAGCTTCCGTACCGTGAGGTTGATCTTGATCAGGCGGCAAGAAATGTTCTTGCGCAGGATCAGTTTGCACAGGACGGCGGCGAAGGTACGGTTGCAAGCTGGCACAACACTGCGACCATCTGCAACGTGCATCCCAACACCATGGTAGCCTTCCGTATGAACAACCTGGCCGGCAACGCCTCCGATCTGACGCTCTACGCCTATGGTGCAGACGGCAAGCTGGAAAAGGTTGACTCTGAACTGTGGTCGCTCACAGACGAGACCGGAGCGAATGTGACGGAGCTGACAGACGGTGTGCTCTATGAACTGCGTGTGACCGTCTCCGACGGCGGTGATTTCGACCTGAGCGAAACAGAAAAAGAAATCAAGCTATCCGTTGTACTTGGGAAATAAATCAAGTGACCGGAGTTTGATCTGTCGTGAACTCAGATCGTAGATGCGATGATCTGCATCCTGCCCTGTAACTCTACCTTACCGTAGCCATCAGGCAGGATCAGGTGATCGCCCTTTTTTAAATGAGTACCATTCAGGGTGCCTTCGCCTTCTACCACGCTCATGAGGATGAATGGCTTATCCTGCCAGGTCTCCACGCGATGCTCCACATCAATACGATATACGGTGTAGTAAGGGCACTGAATCAGCTGCTGAATGACATCGTCCTTCTTCTCGGTATGCACCACACTGTTGTCCACGGATTTTGCGGGAACCGTGATCACATCAATACTCTGTGCGATGTGCAACTGTCGGGGCTTGCCGTTGCTCAATCTGTCGTAATCATACACACGATAAGTAATATCGCTGCTCTGTTGGGTCTCTAAGAGAAGAGTTCCTCCCTTGATGGCATGCACGGTACCGGGATCGATCTGGATGAAATCCCCGGGCTTAATGGGAATCTCTCGGATGAATTCCTTCCATCTGCCCTCATGGATCATCCGCTCCAGTTCTTCCTTCGTCTTCGCATTGTGTCCGGCTACCAGCGTAGCATTCTCCTTGCAATCCAGGATGAACCAGCACTCGGTCTTACCCAGGGATCCGTTCTCATGAACCTTCGCATACGCATCATCCGGATGTACCTGAATGCTGAGATCGTCCTTCGCATCAATGATCTTGACCAGCAGAGGGAAACGATCCATTCCCGTGTTTCCGAACAGCTCGGGGTGCTTCTCCCACAGTTCTGACAGCTTCATTCCCTGAAAGGCTCCGTTTCTCACGGTACCATCTCCACTCGGATGGGCGCTGATGCCCCAGCACTCCCCGATGTCATCTCCCTCAATGGGGTAACCGAATTCTCTGTTCAGCCGGGTGCCGCCCCAGATATTGTGGGTACACACCGGATTTAAAAATATAATATCTTTATTCATGCTCCTGTTCCTGCTTTCTTTGAATCTGTCCGTGATACATTTTTATTTATACTAATAGCTCAACATTACGGTGCTGTCAATCATTTCGTGTTACCTTCTTCCCTCACCCCGGACACGATCACCGACACCAGATAGAACTCTGCCTTGTCTTCCGCATGGGTCTCCGTGATCTCCACATGTACCCGGTGTTCCCCATAGGGCAGGTGCTCTGCCACCGTTATCAGCTGCATTTTGTCTCCCCAGGTCTCATCGAAGGTTCCGTCCAACACGCACGCCGTCTCAGGGTTCTCATCGACCACTGCCGTGGCAATGGGTGCAGGTCCGTCCTTCACTCGGCGGTATTGCACGGCGGCACCGGTCCCCCGGAAAGTGAACTCCAGATAAGCTCCTTTTTCCCCGGCGCTCCATCCGTTTCGGAAAATATCCGTAATATCTCTCTGCGGTGTCATATCTTCTTCAAAACCGCTCTTCTCCGGTGTGGAATTAAAATATTGTAGTCTCACGCAATGCTCATAGGCATTTTCTGTCAGCGGAGCCGGAAAAATTTCCTGCGGCTCTTGCGTTTTATCATGGATTACCTTTTCCAGGAAATTCGTGATCACAGATGCCATGAATTCATGCCCAAGATTATTGGGATGGAGAAAATCTGCCGTAATCTTCTCTGCCGGCAGTTTTCCTGCCGCCACAGCGGGATAGATGCTGTTCTGCATGCTGATGCAGGGCAGATCATAATGTCTCCCGATCTGCGCATGATAGTATGCAGCACTTTTACCAGTATCATAATAGACATTATGGATCAGCACCATTGCCGGTGCGCTCGCACTGCCATAAATCTGCCTCACCAGGCCTTCGTAGGTCTCGCAGAAATGCGGCGTACTGTGATCGTTCACGGAAAACTCTACAAATACCAGATCCGGCAGCCGCGGAAGCAGGTCTTCCTGTACTCTCGCCGCACCGAACTGGGAATTGGTAGCTCCGATTCCCGCATTCACGTAATCGAATTCCGTATTGGGGAACACTTTCCGAAGCCATGCAACGGTTCTTGCAGCATAGCATTGATCCGGCTCCGTCGCTGCGAATCCCTGCGTAATGGATCCGCCGATGAATCCCACCGTCAGTCTCTCCCCTTGGGCTGCCCGGCTCAGGAAATTTTTCAGTCTGCCCAGATTACCACGGTTTAAGATACCGGCCTCTTTATCAATAACATTTCCCGCACATTCTTCACATTTTAAATAGCTTTCCATCATACGCTGTCTCCAAAACCGCAAAGGACCCGCTCATCGCGGGTCCCTCGATTCTATCTTCTGCCTTCTTCTGTATCGCTTGTTGTGACCACGCTGTGTTCTTTGATATAGTCAACCACTTCATCGATGGTCGTAAACGCCAGCCCTACGTAGCTGTCTGCTGCGCCATAGTAAATGGCGATCCTGCCGCTCTCGGAATCATGAATGGTAGCGCAGGGGAAGCATACATTCGGTACGAATCCTCTCTCCTCATACCACTCTTCCGGTGTCAGCAGGAAGTTCTCACAACGATATTTTACGATGGACGGGTTGTCAATATCCAGGATTGCTCCACCGATGGAATAGACATAACCATTACAGGTTCCACTCACACCATGATAGAACAATAGCCACCCTTCGGAAGTCTCAATGGGAGCTGCACCGCCACCGATCTTCAAGGACTCCCACCATTCGGAAGACTTTCCCATCACATGTCTGTGTTTGCCCCAAAATACCATATCGGGGCTCTCACTGACGAAAATATCACCGAAGGGCGTATGTCCGCTGTCGGAAGGACGGGACAGCATCATGAAATTACCGTGTACTTTTCTGGGGAACAGTACGGCGTTACGGTTAAAGGGGAGAAACGGATTCTCGATTCTGGTAAACGTCTTGAAATCCGTAGTTTTCGCAATACCGATGGCTGCACCGTAAAAATCCTGACACCAGATGATGTAATAGGTATCTTCTACCTTCACCAGTCTGGGATCATAAGCGTAGATCGGCATAAAAGGCTTGCCTTCTTCATCTACAAACTGAATCTTATCTTTATCAAAATCCCAATGAATTGCATCTTTGCTGCGTCCCATGTAGATATAAGGAATACCGTTGACCTGTTCCCCGCGGAACACGCCAATAAATTCATCGCCATAGGGCATTACCGCGCTGTTGAAGATTCTGGCTACTCCTTCTACGGGATTTCTGCCAATGATAGGATTTTCACTATATCTCCATACCGGTGCTCCGGTATGGCCTTCGGGTTTATCCTGCCAGGGTACATTAGGTACTGCAGGGCTGATCATCTTAACCTTGCTCATTCAGGTTACCTCATTTCTGTATTATTTATCTTGCTTCCTGTTTTAAGAACTCTTCATTTCTGCGGATGAGTTCACATCTCTGTGCCACACACTCCACGCTTCTTCCGGGATCGGAAGGGGTGTGGAATACATAATCCACAAGCTTATCTATGGTAGTCGTTGCCACATGCATGCGGGTATCGCTGGATGCATAGTAGATAAAGACTTCCCCCTTCTCATTTGCGATTGCGCCATTGGTAAATACTACGTTTGAAACATCTCCCACTCTCTCTTCCCCTCTGGGACCGATCAGCAGACCCGAAGGCTCTGCGATCACTTTTGCAGGATCTTTCAGATCCGTTGCAAAAGCATAAATGACGTAACGTAAACCGGCTGCGGTATTACGTACTCCATGTGCGATATGTATCCAACCTCTGTCTGTTTTGATGGGGGTAGCGCCCGCACCGTTTTTGGCCTCGGTAATGGTGTGATATTTACGCAGACTGGTCATGCGCTCTTCGTCGATCACTGCATGAGTGATATCGTCACACAGTCCGAAACCGATTCCTCCGCCACTTCCGGTCTCGATGAAATCATCCATCGGTCTGGTGTAGAAGGCATATTTGCCATCCACGAATTCCGGATGCAGCACTACATTTCTCTGTTGGGGAGAACGAAGGGTCTTTAAATTCTCCAGTCTCTCCCAGTGTTTTAAGTCTTTAGTTCTTACAATGCCTGCAGCCGCTACTGCTGCGGACAGATCATTTACGGAGGTATCCTTGCTCTCGGAACAGAACACACCGTAGATGTAACCATCTTCATGTTTGGTGAGACGCATGTCATAGACATTGGTCTCTTCCGGGCAGGTGTCATCTAACAGAATGGGATAATCCCAGAAACGGAATCCATCGACACCATTGTCACTCTCCGCCACACCAAAGAAAGACTTTCTGTCGTTGCCTTCGATACGGGCTACCAGATAATACTTGCCGTTTAATTCAATGGCTCCGGAATTCATGACCGCATTGATTCCCAGACGCTCCATGAAATAGGGATTGGTCTTGGGATTGAGATCATATCTCCAGGTCAGGGGAATATGTTCTCTGGTCAGAACCGGATATTCATAACGGTCGTAAATACCGTTGTAGAAATCGGACTTTACATTTTTACGGGAAAGCAATTTCTCCTGCTTCTCTTTCTCTATGTAATAACGCTCTAACATCTCTTCATAACCTCCATGCACATTCTGCCGTTATGGTAAGGGCACTTCCAAGGCTCCACGATAGGACGGCCGGGATAGGGATTTCCTTCCGGATCCACTTCCCAGAACCATTCGGAACCGGCTCTCTTATCGATCACATGATCCCGGATAAATGCCCATTCCTTCTCGGCTGCTTCCAGATATTCCTTCTTCTCCGGCTCTTTCTCATAGCCGTTTAAGAAACCGATCACAGTCTCTGCCTGTACCCACCAGACTCTGTGCACATTCACGACACCTCTGTCACATTCGTTTGCCAGAGAGTGTCCGTCGAATGCCACCTTATAGATCTGCGCAGTCAGATCTTTGGTGATGACATACATCTTCTGTGTCAGTTCCGGATCATCCAGTACCTTACAGCCTCTGTCGATCAGCCAGGCGGTCTCGATGTCGTGACCGTAGGAATGCAGATCCAGAATACTGTTATAATGCTTGTCAAAAAATACTTCCTGTCTGTGAAGCTTCGGATTATATATCTTCTCCGCGAACAGATCCATGATCCAAAGCAGGCGTCTGCGCACCTTTTCATCACCGGATACCCGGTACAATTCTGTATAAGCTTCAAAGACATGAAGCAGGGTGTTCATGGTCTTGTCTGCAAGGACACCGTTCTCCGACAATTTCTCATTGGATTCCGGTTTAAAGTCTCTGGTGAATGCTTCCAGATATCCCACCTCATCCATACATGTAGTCTCAATCAGAGTAAACAGCTTTTTCGCCAGTTCCAGTGCTTCTGTATCACCACTTGCCTCATAATAGGAGGATAGTGCATAAATGCAGAATGCCTGATTGTACGTATGCTTTGTAGTATCCTTCGGTGTTCCGTCGTAATTTAAGGACCAGTAGATTCCGCCGTATTCTTTGTCCAGACAATAATCTTTCAGGAAAGCGTATCCGTGCTTTGCCTCATCAAGCAGACTTTCGTCTTTTAACAGTGTATACGCATTGGAAAAAAACCAGGTGATCCTGCTGTTCAGGATACAGCCCTTTTCTGCCTTTTTATCCAGATTCAGATCATAATCCAGGTAGCCGTAATAGCCGCCGAACTCGTCATCTCTCATTCCTTTCCAGAAAGGAATGATCCCCTCTGTCAGATGGTTTTTAATTTCTTCCCGCATTTTCATTATTTCTGTGTTCATCATGTTCCGCACTCTCCTTTGTATTAACCCTTGACAGCGCCGGAGGTGATTCCACTGTAGATCTGTTTCTGACAGAGCAGGAATACGATCAGAGCGGGCAACAGAGACATCAGTACACCTGCACAGATCAGATTGTATTTGCTTCCAAGAGGTCCGGTGAAGGTATACAGGGAGGTTGCTACCACACCGAGAGTCCTCTTGTCCTGCAGATACAGACTGGCGCAATAATACTCGTTATATACGCCTACTCCCTTAAGCACCATCGAAGTTACGATAGCGGGCTTCAGAAGCGGAAGAATGATCTTCCAGTAAATGGTAAAATAGGAGGCTCCGTCGATAAATGCGGATTCATCCAACGATACCGAAATGTTTTCCATGAACTGGATGAAGATGTAGATGGAGATAACATCCGTACCCATACTCATAATGATATAACCATACAGATGATTGATAAATCCAAGGTTACTCATGATCTGGTACACAGATACCTGCATGGCAATTCCGGGAAGGAGGGTTGCGAACAGGAACAGGCTGCGGATCAGTCCGTTGCCGGGAAACTTGAACCGGTTCAGTACATAAGCGAGCTGTGTTCCCACCAGGACGGAGCCTAACAGTACAAATACCAGGATGATCGCTGAATTCAGATATGCTCTGCCCATGTTGGCGCGGTTAAAAGCGTCAATAAAGTTCTGGAAGTTCAGCCAGCTTTCCGGCAGGGTCATTACATTGGTGCTCTGGTACTCTGCATCGGTCTTGAACGCCGTGATGACGCAGGATACGATGGGTAAAAGTGCCACGAAGGAGAAGAATACCAGGCTGAAATACTTAATAACGATCCAGATGACAGCGCCTGCGCTGTAATGTTTGTGGTTAATTTTCATCTTTGCCATTTTACACTGCCTCCTTCTTCCATCTTCTCTCTCTTCTGAGCCGTTTTCTTCTGGTATATTCTTCATTATCCGCATCGGAGCTTCTAAATACCAGTTTGAAGAAAAGCTTTTGTAAAATTGTTGCTGCAAAAATGATCAGTAACAGTACCACCGCCATAGCAGACGCCAGACCTACCTGCTGGTTGGTATGTGCGATCTTATCCATCAATACGAAATACGTTGCGGTTCCGCCGCCACCCTTGGTGATAACGTAGGGAGGATCGAAAGCACTCAGGGAACCTGTGATAGACAGGATCACATTCAGCGTAACGATGGTCTTGATGCTGGGTAAGATAATATGTATAAACTGTTGGAATTTATTGGCACCGTCCAGCTCTGCTGCCTCGTACATCTCGGAGTCCACGGACATGATGGCACCGATGAAAAGTACCATGTTGTTGCCGTAATAACGCCATACCGAGGAAGCCACCAAAGAGATATTGTTAACGCTCTTGTCCTTCAGCCAGAACGGAAGACTTTCTAAGTTAAATCCACACCACTGTAATACCGTATCGAATACAAATCCTCTGGTGTAGAAGAATTTGAAGATAAATCCAATGGCAATACCACTGATCAGATAAGGGAAGAACATGAATCCCTTGAACATATTGCCAAACTTGGTCTTAAAGCTAAGGATCGTTGCCAGGTACAACGCAAGTACCAGCTGCACCATGGCGCCTGCCATGTAATAAAGGCTCAGCTTCAAAGCACTGAAGCATTCATCTTTCTTAAATACGTCGATGTAGTTCCGAAATCCTACAAACTGTCTTTTGTCTACCGGGGTAGCATATTTCATTTTATAAAAACTGAATTTTACCATCTCTCCAAAAGGAAGATAGGTGAACACGAACAGCAAAAGCAGGGGAATGATCATGAAGGACAGTATGACGATGGTCTGTTGTCCGTTCCTGCTCTTTACCCATTTTTTCATGCTGAAGGGTTTTTTTGTTTTCTTCATTGTCTCTGCACCCATCGAAATACCTCCATGCCCTTCTCTCTTAGATAAGAGGGAACCGGATAAATGGTTCCCTCTCACTTCAGAAGATTAAATTAGTTACCTATTAATTACTGGATCTTTACACCACAGCTCTCCTGTGCGGAAGTCCACTCTTCGTTCCACTCGTCGATGATCTCATCGTAGGTCTTGGAGCCATCTGCTGCACACTCTACCAGCTCCTGCAGCTTGGTCTCACCGTTGTTGTTGATGTTAAGACCACTTTCAGCATTCAGCTCGTTTAACAGATCCTCTTCGCCTTCGATCGCAGGCTCATCCACTACAAAGTCGATACCCTTGAATGCTGCGTAGAAATCCGGTAATCTGGTATCCTTGATAGCAACGGGAAGTCCGCCGCAGTCATAGGAGAATCCGGATTCTTCTGTCATGAACTTAACGAAGCACAGAGCTGCTGCCTGATTGTCTTCGGTGGTGTTTGCATTGATACCAAAGCTGTAGTCAGGGCCTACAGATGCTGCCTGCTTACCGCTGGTCAGGGTAATAGGGAAAGGCATATAAGCGATATCGTCAGCGTTGTCACCGGCTTCCTTCATCTGAGGAACTGCCCAGGAGCCAAGAACCATGCAAGCGATCTGACCATTGTTGATCATACCCTTACAACCTTCCCAGTCCGTGGTGGAGTAGTCTTCCTCGGTAAGGCCTTCCGCAACTGCATCGTACATTACTTTGTATACGTTGTAAGCGCCTGTTCCGTCGCCGGGATCAGCAAAAGGATTGGCTGTGTGCAGTAACTTCTGGTTCATATAAGTGCTGTCTCCGGTAGCACTGCCGCTGATAGCGGGATCCCACTGTCCGCCCATTGCCCAGCCAGCTGCGTAGTTGGTGTACAGAGGAATGATGGAGCTGTCATACTCTTTGATCTGCTTTAATGCTGCGATGAAATCTTCGGGAGTCTTAGGCATCTCAGTGATTCCTGCTGCTTCGAATACTGTCTTGTTATATACGATACCACCGCTAACACCTGCGGTGTAAGGAACACCGTATACAGTGCCTTCGTACATCTGGTTGTAGTAGTTCAGCTGTCCGTCCATCTCGGTAGTAGTTCCAAGAGGAAGGAAGTATGTGCTTAAGTCAGCCTTGTCAACTGCGGGGATAAACATAACATCGCCCCAGTCACCGCCCTGCAGACGAAGCAATGTGTCACTTGCGTAATCGGTGATACCTTCTACATCAACAGTGATGTTAGGATAGATTGCATTGAATGCATCGATGTATGTCTGGAAAGGAACTGCTGCGCCGTCCTCTAACAGGTCGGTACGGTTAGTCAGGACCTTAATGGTCGTGGTAATGTCGGTGTAATCCTCACCCAAAGTAAGCTCTGCGTAATTCAGACCGGTTGTCTCGTCTGCTTCCGTAGCAGCCACGGTGGAAGCCTCTGCTGTTGCAGGTGTGTTGCTTGCGGTGCTCTCAGCTGCGCCATTGTCGGTGCTTCCACATGCGACCATGGACAATGCCATGACAGATGCTGTGGAAAGAGCTAAAAACTTTTTCATCTTCATAATGAAATCCTCCTTAATAATGTTTGTTACATTTGATAGC
>OLQI01002116.1_pt1 | contig 10715 bp, 8 predicted proteins | sample 1672171 | NCBI WGS metagenome assembly OLQI01 (sample SAMEA3136655, study PRJEB25190) | human gut metagenome
GGGGCGGTGTCTACCCAAAGGATGCGGATGGTAGCGCCGTTGTCCTCGAACGTCTTGGTATAATAACGGGCGGGCATGGTCCAGCGGCGGCTGATATTACTGTAGTCGAGCACAGCCTGCGTATTGCCGCGGTATTCGTGGTTGCCCAGCAGGGGGAACCAGTCTATCATCAGCTCCGGGTGGCTGTAAATAAGTTCGTAGTTGGTCATCCAAAGCGGGTCGTTCACGCTACGTACGCCTTCAAAGTGGTGTACATCGCCGGTGGCAAGAACGAATTCGGGGCCTACTTCTTCTGCCATTTGTCCCATCAGTTCGGCGATGGGCTTTTGGTCGTAGTAGCCGTTACGGCCGAGGTCGTTGGCTACGTAGAAGTTGAACTTCTTGTCGAAGATGGAGTAATCGGTGATTTGGGCAATGGCTGCGTTGCCGAGTAGGGCAATAAACAGTAAAAGGAATATTTTCTTCATTGTCATTATTAAATTGTTGAGTAGTTAATGTTGATAACTTGTTGAGATAGAATTCGTTGTTTAAAAATTAATCTTCACTCCCGCATTCACTTTCACGCCGTAGTATTCTGCCTGCATGGTACGGTCTTTTGTGCCCTGGTAGTAGCGTAGCGGCTGGTTCAGCAGGTTGTTGGCTTCGGCGTAGAAGGTAGTCTTGAACTTCTTTCCGAAGGTATAGCTGGCGTTTACGTCCATATAGTTCACCTTGTCGTAGTAGCGGTCGTAGAAGGTGCTTTCTCCCATTTCGTCGATGAAGTCGGAAGCGAAGTTATAGCTCAGGCGCAGATTCAGACCGCCTTTCTCAAAGTATAGGGAAGCATTTGCGGTATGCTCCGGAGAGCCTGGCATGCTCAAGTCTTTCTCATTCTCGCGGCCTTCGAAGTTGAAGTCTTCCACACGAGAGTGGGTGTAGGTGTACGTTCCGTAGAAACCTACACATTTCAGAGCGGGAGCAATGAAGCTGAAGTCGCGCTGGTAGGATAACTCTACCCCTACCAGGTTGGCGTTGCCCGCATTCTTGGGTTGGGTGAAGCGGGTGTAGGTGTTACCCTGGTATTCGTAGTTGGTGCTCACCTGGTCTACGATGAAGTCGTCTATCTTCTTGTAGAAGATGCCGGCGCTTATCAGACCGATGCTGCGGAAGTAGTAGTCGGCACTCAAGTCGAAGTTGTAGGAGACGGTAGGTTTCAGCTCCGGGTTTCCGATGGTGATTTCGTTGTCGGAACGCTTGATGTTCACACTGGGCACGAGGGCCGAGTATTTGGGGCGTGACAAGGTTTGGGTAAACGAACCGCGCACTTTGAAGTCATCGTTTACATTCCACTTTACGAGCAGCGACGGCAGGAAGTTGATGTAGCTGTTGCGCTGACGGTCGGTCTTGCTGGTGAGGTCTTCGTCGGCATCGTAGGTGCGTCCCGTATAGGCAAGGTTGGTGTTCTCTATGCGAAGTCCGGTCATCAGTTCCACGTCTTTTGTCAGTTTTTGGTCGAAGCGGAGGTAGCCGGAAGTCACGGTTTCGCGGGCGTTGAAGTTTCCGGCAAGTTCTTCCTGTACCTGCTCTTTCTCAAAGAGGGAAGCGTTGTTCAAGTCTAAAGAGCCGGTGTATTCCTTGCTGGCGTAGATGCCTGCCTGGTATTTGTTGTTGGGCATGAAGTTCTTGTTGGTCTGGTCCACTGTATTTGCTAGGCTGTTCGTCATGAAGGCATCCTCGTCCAGAGGAGAGTATTCGTAGAAGTCCACTTCTTTATCCTTGGTCTTGCGCACTACCTTTGCGCCGAACTTCAGCTTGTTGCCGTTCTTGAAGGGAAGTTTGAAGTTGGCGGAGAACTTCAGGTCCTGCTCCTTGATGTCTTCCTGCTGTTCCGTCAGCTCTTTCAGGCTGAATTCATCGTTCAATGTCATGGTAGAGCCTGTTTTGGGGCTGGCAAAGGGTTGGCGTTCGTCGCTCAGGTCCATGTCGAACTTCTGTTTCTTCAGTTGGAAGTCGATGTAGCGTTCGTTGGGACGTTCTTCGCTGGCTTTGGCATAGCTGGCGTGCCAGTCCATGGAGAGGGCGCCGAAGAGGTGTTCGCCGCCGAGGGCAAAGTCCATGGTGCGCTGGCGTTCCAGGCGGGCGTTACGGTTGTCCGGCGTACCGGCTTTGGTCTGTATGCGTACGGTGGCGTTGCCGTCGGGGTCAAGGTCTTTCAGCGTGGTACGGTAGCGGTTCTCCCAGTCGTTGCGGTTGTTGAAGATGCCTTTGAAGGTCAGTTTGTGGTTGGCATTGATGTCCCAGTCCAGTGCGGCGGAGTAGCTTTGGCGTTCGCGGGTGACGTAGTATTGGCGGATTTGGTAGTCGTTGACGTACGTCTTGCCGTTGTCATCCTGCTCCCATACAAATTCGGTGTCGTAGGAACCAGAAGGTGAGTTCTGATAGGAGGCCGATACAATCAAGCCGAGTTTGTCGTTGAAGAAGCGGTCGCCGTAGGTGAAGCCAAGGTTCAGTTGCGCCTTTTCGCTCACCCAGTTGTAGCCGGTTCCGGCGGTGGCGGCATCCACGTTCCCACGCCGAACGGCGGGGAGATCCTGCTCACGCGCCGCCACTTCCTGTTCGGCGTCATCGGCGTGACCGCGCTCGCGGCGGCCGGCGGTGCGGCCTCCGTGGTTCTCAAGCAGCGTGAGGAGGCTGCCGGCAACGTGACGGTGCTCGAAGTGCCCGCCTCGGCCGTGACCACGTTGAACACGTCCGATTCCGAGAGCGCGTTCGCCCTCGTGGAGGATGCCGCCACCCGCATGGGCCTGTCCGTGCGAGCCGAGCTGCCCTACGGATCGCTCGTCTGGGCGAGTGGCGACGATGTGGCCGCCTGCCTGCTGCCCACGGAGGAGGCGAAGCCGCTCGCGCAGGTGGGGCTGCTGTCGCTTGACAGCGGAAACCTGTCCACGGTGCTGGAAAAGGCCGTGGGCCAGGACGAGGGCTTCGAGATCTACGACGTGCGCGCCACGGCGTCGGGCCTCGTGTGGACGGAGGCCGACATCCTCGACGGTCTTTGGCGCGTGTACACGGCGCGCCTGACCGACGGCGTGGCCGGCGATCCGCGCCTGGCGGACGAAGGCGACGGCCAGTGGGAGACCCCCACGATCGCAGCATCCGGCGCCTACGCGTTCTGGCAGGTCCTGCCCAAGGTCGACGGCGACTACAGCGCCGAGGACTCCCTGGTCAAGCGCGCTTCCTTGGGATCGGGCGACGTCGAGACCGTCTACACGTCCCACGGTAGGCCGTGCACGCCGCCCTACGCGCTGGCCGACTCCGTGGTCATCACGCCGCGCGCGGACACTGCGGGCACGTACTACCAGCTCACCCGCCTGGATGCCGCATCGGGCAGCGTGCTGGACACCATGGTGCTGCCACGCTCCATGCGCCCGCTGGAGGCGGGCTACGGCGACAACGGGTTCTCGTTCTCGTTCGACGCCTGGTACAACTACGGCGACGGCATCTCCCAGATCGGCACGTACACGCCCGCGTCCCCCGTTGCGGACGGCAACTACAGCGGCGCACCCTGGTTCTCGTTCAGCCTCGCGCCCACGGCAGCCCCCGCCTGGTGCGGCGGATGCTTCATCGTCAAGTCGAAGCGCACCGTGTGCGGCATCGACTTGGAGACGAACGAGTACTTCGCCCTCCAGCCCGAGAACGGCGCCGACGACTACGGCGAGTACCTGGCCACCACCGGCTCGCAAGGCTCCATCGTCACCTACGCCAACATCGACGACAAGCCCATCGACGGCGAGCCGAAGAAGTACTGCCTGGTAAGGGTGTGGAAGCCGGTCGGGTAAGGGAAAGGCGCGCCTGGCAGGAAGGCGACGCAACGTCGCTGCGCTTCTTGAAAAAAGGAGCCCTCCGAATGGAAAGCTCCTTGCTCGCATTCGTGTGGCGAAACGGGACGCTTAGAACTCCAGCTCATTCAGACGGTCGAATACCACGTCCTTGCGGGTGAGGAAGTCCCAAGGGTCGAATATCTCGTCGAGCACTTCCTTCGTGAGGTTCGCCTCGGGGTCGGCCTCGAGGTTCTCGCGGTAGGTGGGGCCGTCCACGGCGTTCTGGATATCCTCCCACACCTTCATGGCGTTGCGCTGCACGATGACGTAGGCGTCCTCTCGGCTGATGCCCGTGTCCACGAGCGCCAGCAGCACCTTCGAGCTGAAGATGAGGCCTTTCGTGCGCCACAGGTTGTGCTCCATCTTGGCGGGGTAGGTCTGCAGACCGTCGAGCATCCACTGCATCTTGCCGAACATGTAGTCGAGCGCGATGAAGCTGTCGGCCAGCGCGACGCGCTCGGCGCCGGAGTGGCTGATGTCGCGCTCGTACCACAGCGCCACGTTGTCGAAGGCCACCTGCGCGTTGCTCTTGACCGTGCGGGCCAGGCCGCAGACGCGCTCGGCCGTGATGGGGTTGCGCTTGTGCGGCATGGCGCTGCTCCCCTTCTGCCCCTTCGCGAACGGCTCCTCGGCCTCGATGACGTCGGACTGCTGCAGCAGGCGCACCTGCATGGCGATGGACTCCAGTGTGGAAGCCGTCACAGCCAGGCCGGCCATCACCTGCGCGTGACGGTCGCGCGCCAGCACCTGCGTGGACAGCGGGTCGGCCGCAAGGCCCAGGCGCTCGCACACGTACTGCTCGACGAACGGGTCGATGCTGGAGTACGTGCCCACCGCGCCGCTGATGGCGCCCGTGGCGGCCACCTTGCGGGCTTCCTCCATGCGCGTCTGCGCGCGCTTGAGGGCCCAAGCCCAGCTGCCGAACTTCATGCCGAACGTCATGGGCTCGGCGTGGATGCCGTGCGTGCGGCCCACGCACAGCGTCTCCTGGAACTCGAAGGCACGGCGCTTGCACGTCTCGCCCAGCTGCTTGATGTCTTCCAGGATGATATCGATAGCCTGCGTGATCTGGTAGGACAGCGCCGTGTCGCCCAGGTCGGACGACGTCATGCCGTAGTGCACCCAACGGCTGGGCGGCTCGGTGCCTTCCGGCACGTCGGCGTCGATGTACTCGGCCATGTTCGTGGTGAACGCGATGACGTCGTGGTTCGTCACCTTCTCGATCTCGTCGATGCGCTCAACGGTGAAGTCGGCATGCGCGCGGATCCACGCGGCCTCCTCCTTCGTGATGCCGGACTTGCCCAGCTCGGCCTGCGCCTCGCAGGCCAGCACCTCGATCTCCTTCCAGATCTCGAACTTGTTCTGCAGCTCCCAGATGGCGCCCATTGCCGGGCGCGTGTAACGGTTGATCACGCCGGTCCCTTTCCCACGTCGTACCTGATGGCAACCAGCATACCGCAAACAAGCCCCCGGGCGGCGCACTTCACGGAAAGTGTCGAGCCTTGGGCGCGACGCCCTTGACTTGCTTATCCTCGATCAAGTAGTATATATTTCCTATAGAAATACTAGGCATTCGAGAGAAGGGCGGGCGAGATGGAGGAATGCAGGGAGGGCCGCGTGCGGTCGGTGAACACGTCGCGGCGCAAGGGCGGCCGGAAGACGCCGTGTGCGGGCGGTGCCGCCATCGAGGCGAACCGCGGCGTGGCGGGCGACGCGCATGCCGGCGACTGGCACCGGCAGGTGTCGCTTCTGGCATGGGAGTCCATCGAGAAGGCGCAGGCCATGGGCCTCGACGTGGCCGAGGGCGACTTCGCGGAGAACGTCACCACCGAGGGTATCGACCTGCTGGCATTGCCGTTGGGCACGCGCTTGCGCGTGGGCGGCGCGCTCTTGGAGCTCTCGCAGATCGGCAAGGTGTGCCACACGAAGTGCGCCATCTACCACTTGGCCGGCGATTGTATCTTCCCCCGCGAGGGCGTGTTCTTCGTGGCGCTGGAGGACGGCGAGGTGAAGCCCGGCGACTCCGTGCAGGTGGTCGCGCTGGGCGACGGCATCTGCGCCCACACCCCGCCCGAGGCCCTCGAGGAGCTGCGCGCGGCGCGCGAGGGATAGGAGGAGCACACTCATGTTGCGCCGATAACCAACGGGGCCGGCCGCAGCGTCGGCAGCGTTCCGGCGGCCAGCAGGCCGCCGGAACCTAGCGCCGCCGGAGCCTAGAGCCCCTTGAACAGGGAGCGCACCTCGTCCAGCACTTCGGTGTCGGCTACGACGATGGCCTTGTCGCCGGGGTAGAGCACGGTTTCCTCGCCCACCACTTCCACGTTGTCGTCGTCTTTTGGCGACACGGCGGCTATCAGGCTGTTCTCCGGCATAGGCACGCTTTCGGCCAAAATGCCGGCTTCGTTGGAATGGTAGCGCATGCGCGGCACGGTGATCTCGGTGAGCACCACGTTGCCGTGCGTGAGCGACGAGGCCACGCTCACGCTGCCCAACAGCGTCTCCTCCTCGATAAGGTTCGCGATGAGCGTGGTGGACGACACGCTCTCGATGCCCACCTCGCGGAAGATGCGCAGGTTCTTCGGATTGTTAACGCGCGCGATACAGCGCGGCACGTTGAACACGCGCTGGGCGATCTCGCACGACACCAGGTTGTCGTCGTCCTGGCCCGTGGTGGCCACGAACACGTCGGCCTTGCGGATGCCGGCATCCTCCTGGTACTTCGAGTCGCACCCATCGCCGTGGATAACGAGGTAGCGTCCTTCCAGCACGATGGACAGATGGTCGGCCGTCTGCAGGTTCTCCTCGATCACGGCCACGTCGTTGCCGCTTCCCAGCAGCACGCTGGCCAGGTACTCCCCGATCTTGCCGCCGCCGGCGATAACGATGTACATGGAATTCTCCTAGTCCTGAATGTAGCGAGAGAACGCCCCGATCAGCTCGTGGCGCACGCAGGCGAGCACGGAATCTCCCTGGTAGAGGATCGAGTCGCGCGTGGGAATGGACGAAGCGGAGCCGTCGGCACGCTCGAACGCGATGATGCGTATGTCATGGTCGCGCTCCATCTCGGACACGCGGATGGTGGGATGGTCGGTGTCGCGCCAGCTCAGGTCGAGCGAGAAGCGCAGCACCTCGAACTCGCCGAACGTGTCGATGTGCGCGCCGTGGCCCGACACGATCTTGCTGAACACGTCCTCGGCAACGAGCGACGTGCCGCACACGTGGTCGATGCCCAGCTGCATATAGGCGCGCTCGTGGTCGGGGTTGTACAGGCGGGCGATGACATGGGGCACGCCGTACAGGCGGCTGCCCACCTCGGCCACCATGAGGTTCGTGTTGTCGAACTGCGTGACGGCCGCAATGACGTCGCAGTCCTCCACGCCGGCCTTCACGAGCGTCTCCTCGTCGAAGCCGAGGCCCTGCACCGTGGAGCCGTTGAAGTTGCGCCCCAGGTTCGCGAACGCGTCGGCGTTCTTGTCGATGACGCACACGTTGTTGCCGTTGTCCGACAGCATGTTCGCCAACTGCGAACCCACGCGGCCGCAGCCGACGACGATCACGTTGCTCATAACGGTCCTTTCACCAAGCGCCCTCGCGCCGATTTCCTGCCGTGCCCTAGCATACTGCAAGCCCCGCGCGCAGGAAAGCGACGAAACCCGCCCGTAGAGCAGCTACAGGCAGGCTGGCATCATGGGTTCCGAGGCTGAAAACAGTTTCGCCGGCCCGGCGGCCGGCGAAACGTTTAGATCATCTGCATCTGGCCCAGCGTCGCGTTGAACCAGTGGTCGTAGTTCGGCGGGCAGTACTTCATCGCAGCACCGTACGTGATTGAGTATCCGTAAGCGCTCGCAAGTCCGGCCACATGGGCGTTGATGGCCTCTTCCCAGCTTCCCCAGCTCGACTGGCCCCAGCCCCAGGCGTTGTAAGGCCTGAAGCACACGGCACCCTTCGAGCTCTCGGTGTTGGAGATGGCGGGAGACCAACGCGGGTCCACGCCGTATTCCCAGGCGGCCGTGGCGAACGTCACGCCCTGCCCCGCCAGCGGCGAGCCGGAAAGATAGGCGTCGATGCGCTGGGACCACGTGGAGATGAAGGCCTCCTTGCCCACGGAGAAGTCCACATCGGGCAAGCTGGCCAGCGCGGAGGCGGCGCTGTCCTGGGCGGCCCTCGCCTGCTGTTCGGCCTTGGCGGCTTCGGCGGCGGCCACGCGGGCAGCCTCCTCGGCGCGGGCGGCCTCCTCGGCGGCGATGCGGGCGGCTTCCTCCTCGGCCTCTATGGCCTCGATGCCCTTGGAGATGTCGCGCTTCGCCGTGCTGGCGAGCACCGTGGCCTCGTGCGCGGAAGAATCGGTCGCGCTCTCGGCGAACGTCGCGGTATCCGCCTCGGACACGGGGGCGCTCATGGCGTCGATGCCGAACGCATCGACTTCCTGCGCGCTGCCGCCAGCGGAGGCGATGCCGAAGCCGATGCACCCGGCGAGCACGATGGACGCGCACCCGACTGCCGCGATCTTCGCGACAATGCTCGACTTCCGCTGCTTGTATCGTCTGTCAGTCAAACCTCGATTACCTTTCAATGAACAGCGCACGACCACGCCGCCGGAGCGGTGACAGCGTGGTAGGTTGTAAGGGGTGGTTGCTGCCGAAGGGGCGATATGCTGTTTTGTCGAGGTGTATTTTAGCCCATGGGACCCCGCGTAGGCAAAAAAGTGTGGAGACGGCCTCCACGTTTTGTTCGCTTGACAAACAGGAAAGCCGCAGATGCGCAGGTGGTTATGCATCCTCGGCGGGCGCTCGTTTTTCGAACAGAGCCACGGTTGACGGAGCGCGGAGGCAAGCGACAACGCTAGCGAACAACCGCAATGCTCACTTCGAAGGGGAAGGCGAACTCGCGGCCGTAGGGCAACGTGAGCACGATGAGGTCGTTCGGCCCCGGCACCGAGAACCACAGCACCCCCAAGACGCAGAACGCCACGAAGCACAGCCCTGCCAGCAGGGTCCACCACGGCGCATGCAGTGCGCCGCCAATGACGAAGAATCCCACCATCATGAGCAGCAGCGGCCATAGGTTCAGAAACATGAACTGCAAGGATGTCCAGCCCACTACGCCCAGGCTGAAGAGCAGCAGCGTGGCACCCAGGCTGAAGAGCATGAGACCGTCCACGAATTGGAGCATGCGGCGCCCCGGGACCCCCGGGACCACCATCTGCACGATGCCGATGATGGCAAGGACAAGCGGCCAAAACTGCCACCATGACACCCCGTCGATGTTCTCGGCCAACAGCGCGGCTATGCCGAAGAACAGCAGGAACGACCCGGTGAACACGGCCGCCTTCACCCCACCGTTCCGCCGTGGCTGCTGCATCGTCACGGGCGGCGGCACGGCCGCACCGTCCGGTGCGCGCCAGCTGCTCGGCGCCCCGGCCTGCAGCGGATCTGCGTAGCCGCCCGGCACCTGGGGCGATCCCCCTTCCACCGGTTCCCGTCCTGCATTCGGCGGCGCCTTCCAGTTGGGCGGCTGCCAACCGGGCGCCTGCCAGCCGGGTGCCTGGCTTTGCGCCCGGTGCGCCCACGCGGCAGCCTCGGCCGTGGGCGGCTCGGGGGGCACATGGCCCGTGCCCGCATAGGCGTCGTAGGGGAGGTGCTGCTGCGCAGCCGCCGCCTCGGAGGCGGCGCGAGCGGCGTCGTCGGCGCGGTTCCGCGATGCGCCGACATTCACGGAGCCGTACGTGTCCGAGTGCACGGAATGGGGCTCGACCTCCACGGGGCCGGCCTCGTTGGGAGCCAGGGGCAGGATGGCCCACAGCGCCGCGTATGCGACGGCGAACAGGCCCGCCGTGGACAGCGTGAGCGCCACCGTGAGGATGCGGGCGACCAGCGGATCGAAGCTGAAGTACTCGGCAACGCCGGCGCACACGCCTCCGACGAGCGCATTGCGCGAGCGGTAGAGTCGCTTCTCGGTGTTCACGCTGCCTCCTGGTCGAACTTTCGGCGCCGCACTATCAGTGGGAGGCAGGATGCTCGGCTTTTTCGGCAACGGCTTCGGCAGGACCGCGGCCCGCGTCTTCCTCGGCCTGCACGGCCGACGCATTGTCCGCACCCACCTCGCGCGTCACCCGGATGTTCGAGATGCGCCTGCGCCGCATGGCCTGGATCTTGAACCGGTACCCACCGAACTCGAACTCGTCGCCCACCTGGGGAACGAAGTCGATCATGCCCATGAGCCACCCGGCCATGGTCTCGTAGTCATCCGACTCCGTGACGGGCCAGCCAAGCTTCAGCGCATCCTCCACGGGGAAGCGCCCGTCCACGAGCCACGTTCCGTCCGACAGCGGCGTGATGAACTTGTTCTCGATGTCCGACTCGTCGATGATCTCGCCGACGATCTCCTCCACAATGTCCTCGACTGTAATTAAACCATCGGTGCCACCGTACTCGTCAACCACGATGGCCATCTGTTGCCTATTCGTTTGCATCTCGGAAAGAAGCGGGAAGAGGTCTTTCGTCTCGGGCACGAACAGGGCCTCGTAGGCGTAGGCCACCACCGGCTCGTTCTCCTTGCCGTCCATGAGGGGCGCGAGCAGGTCCTTGTAGTGCACGATGCCGACGATACGGTCGATGTCCTCGTGGAACACGGGCAGGCGCGAGTAGCCGGTGCCGCGCATGCGGTCGACGGCCTGACGCACGGTTTCCGTGTCCTCCACAAGGATCATGTCCACGCGCGGCTGCATGATCTCGTGCACGGTCATGTCCCCTAAGTCCAGGATATCGTGGATCATGCGCTTCTCTGCGGGCAGCAGCTCGTCATTGTCCGTGACCATGTACTTGATCTCTTCTTCGGACACGTTCTGGCGCTCGTCGG
>OLQI01002120.1_pt1 | contig 10699 bp, 9 predicted proteins | sample 1672171 | NCBI WGS metagenome assembly OLQI01 (sample SAMEA3136655, study PRJEB25190) | human gut metagenome
GTTTACGGCGCCCGCGTCGTCGTAGCTGAACTCCAGGCCGCGCGTATTCAGGCGGATGTCGGCGCCCGCGTCGCGCAGCACCTGCTCCATGGGGCGCACATAGCCCAGGTAGGCCACGCCTTCCTTCCACCAATGGAAGGAGTCCACCTTGCCCTCGCCGGTGCCGCAGGGATAGTTGTCGATCTTACCCTCCAGTTCGCAACCGCACTCGTCCACGAGCCAGTGCAGGTTATCGGCGGCGTTGTCGATGAGGTCCTTGTACAGCAGGCCGTCGGCCGCCCATTGGGTCTTGCCGAGCTCTTCCCGCATGATCTCCCAGGGCTCGATCTCGATGCCCTGTTCCTTTTGGAAGCGCGAGTTGATGGCGAAGGTGCCCTCGACGCCCTGGCCGTTGCCGCCCAGAGTGGCCTGGCCCTCCAGCAGGATCATGGCATCGCCGTTCTGGGTGGCCTGCACCGCCGCGGCCAGGCCCGAAAGGCCGCCGCCCACGACGAGGATGTCGGTGGTGTACACCTCGTTCACCTCGGCGGGGTTCACCACAATGCCGGAACAGTTGATGGTGCCGCGACCGGTTGCGCCCTCGGCGCCGGTGGCCGACAGCGCGCCCTTCTCGGCAGGGGCCTGCGGAGTGCATCCGGCAAGGCCGATGGCGGCTCCGGCGGCGCCCAGGGCGCCCAGGGTCAAGAAGTTTCTACGCGAGATAGTTTCCATGATGGGTTCTCCTCTGCAATGACGTGAGAAAGTGATGGGGATGAAGATGCGTCGTCGGAGACGCGGGCATGGGGCAGGGCGCGGGGCAGCTCAGGCGAGTTGCTGCCGGACCGGCTCCCAGCCGGCCCTTAGGCCACGGTGAGGCCGCTCTTGTCGTAAGTTGCCGTGGTACCGTTCACGGTGACCGAGGCCTCCGTGATGGTGAAGCGGTAGTTCGTCTGCGAGCCTCGGGCGGTGGCGGCCTCCACGGCCGTGATGCTCACGGTGAACGAGGCGTCGCTCACGTCAAGATCGGCCACGTCGCGGAAGTTCTGCAGCTCGCTGAAGAACTCCTTGTAGGCCGGGTCGCTCATGCTGATGGTGGTGCCGCTGTCGGCATCAGTGAGCCCCAGATCCATCATGGTGAACAGATCGATGGCCGCGCGGATGACGGTCTTCGCGTTGACGCGATTCTCGTCCACAGCGCCGGTGCTGCTGAGTGCGGCGTTCTCGCTGCCGTTCGACGACGAGTTGTCGTTCTGAGCGCAGCCGGCCAGCGTGAGCGTGGCCGCCATGGCCACCGCGATCAAGGCAGCAAGGCCCGCGCGTCCCAGGCTCATCAACGGTACGTGTTTCATGGTTTGTCCCTTCCTTCGTGTTCCCGACGATGCCCTTGCGATCGTCGCGGGGCCTATATTGGCCGAGAAGAAGCGGTGCCTCTTCGCAACAAAGGGATGAAATAGAGAAGGTGAGGCGATATCACCCGAAAGTGATTAGAGGGCTTGAGCAGGGGATTTCTATCCCACGGCGCTTTCGGGCTCCTCGGATTCGTTGGCGCGGGTGATCAGATCGAGCAGCGCTTGGCGGTTGTGCACATTGCACTTGGTGTAGACGTGGCGCAGGTGGGTCTTCACCGTGTTCTCGGAAACCACGAGCGCCTGGGCGATATAGGGAACGCTGCGACCTTCCCGAATGAAGCCGAGCACATCGGTCTCGCGGTTGGTGAGATCGTAGGTGCGGGCGAAGGCGTCCAGGGCGTTCTCGGGCTCAGGCTCGGGCTCAGATGGGCCCGCGGCGCTTGCGGGCGCGGCGGTGAAGGCCAGGCGGCGCGCGGTGCCGTAGTTCCACGCATCGGAGCACATCTTGATGAGCGCGATGGATGCCAGCAGGAACAGGTAGAGCGATCCCAGCAGAATGGCCGTGTGGGGCATGGCGCCGCCCAGCCCCAAAAACGCGGCCGTGGTCTGGCCACCCAGGATGCCGGCCTGCTGCGCGGCCATTACCAGCGCGATGATGCGCGCATCCAGCGGAGTGGAGCCGGTGCGCGCCGAGGCCATCAGCGTCCAAATGGCGATATCGAAGGCCGCATAGCCCAAGGCGATTACCAGGCAGGCCTCGGCCTGCGGGCTGCCCGTGGCCAGTTGCACCGACACGAGCACCACGCCCAAGGTCATAAGCAGGATGAAGGCCGCGAACAAGGTTGGAAAGTGCCGCTTCAGGGGCGAGATGCCCACGACGAAGAACAGCAGCGCCGCCAAGCCGCGGGTGCTGAGCGCGTCGAAGGCGCCGGCCGCGGCCTCGCTGCCCACGGGGAAGATGATGGTGCCGTACATGAAGCCGAAGGCAAGGCAGAAGATGAAGGACGCGACGGCCACGTGGATGATCGTGCGGGGCAGCTTCCGTGCAGGCGCGTCGGCGCCATCGGTCGGGATGCGGTAGAGGGGCCTGCCCTGAAGCGCGGCGTTCAGCGCGTAGAGCCCGGCGGAGACAAGCGGCAACAAGATCGTCGCCAGTTCCTGGGCTACGGGAATAAGGCACTGTACCAGGCCGTTCAGCGCAAGGCCTGCCGTCCACGCCCCGGCCACATTCAGGAAGGCCTTGCGAACGCCTTGGGCGATGACCACGACACCCCAGCCGATATTCATGGCGAACATGGCGATGCCCAAAACGACGCTGCCGCCATAGAGCAGGGCGGGTGCTTGCAGGAAGGGGGCCAAGGCGATGGCTGCGCTTGATGCCGCGCCGGCGGTGCCGAAGCCGACCATCCAGGCTCGCGAGAAAACGGCCCGGTGGGTGAAGCGCGGGGCGCGCAGGGCCAGCACCGCCAGGGCGACGACGCTGGCGAGCAGCGAGGTGAAAAACGCCGCGGAAAGCCAGTCGATGGGCGTGCCGATCAGCAGCGAATCGCCGAACATGGCGCGGTCCATCCACACCCAGAACAGCGATGCCCCCAGCACCGACAGCCAGGAAGCCGCCCCGGTAAACTCGGCTCCCACGGCCGTAAAGTATGTCCGAACCCTCTCCATGCCCCTAGTATACCAGCCCCTTTCGGGGCTGCGCCCAGGCAGCGCGGGCGGGGTGGAGGATTCGCCCCGCGACGGAGAGGGACGGGGGATTTGTTCCGTGACAGAGGAGGGGATATCCGTAGAGGCGGGCCTCAGGCTGCCCGCAAGTGGGACCGCGCTGCGGGTGCGGCCGCCCGCGGGTTGAAGGGCTTTGGGCTGCCTGCGGGTGCGGTAGTTGCCAGATGGGTCACGGTTGACAACGGGCGACCGTGCCGGCGGCCGGGGTCGCGTACCATGGCGCCATGGCCTTATTTGAAGTTGAACATATCGGGGTACGGTATCATCGCAATGGCGAGCCCTTCGTGCCGTTCTCGGACGTGAGTTTCTCGCTGGAGGCCGGCTGCCTGTACAACCTGACAGGTCCGTCGGGGTCGGGGAAGTCGACGCTGTTGAATGCCTGCGCGCTGATGATTCCGCGCTCGGGCGGCACCCTGTCGCTGGCGGGCGTGCCCTGTCGGCAGTTTCGTCCGGCCCAGTGGCGCCGCCGGGTGTGTCTCGTGCCCCAGGCCTCGGCGCTCGTGCCAGGTACGGTGCGCGACAACCTGCTGTTCCCCTGGACGCTGAAGGTGAACGCCGGCACGCCGCCGCCGAGCGATGAGGTGCTGCGCGCGCTGTTGTCCCTGGCGATGCTGGATGGGGTGGGGCTCGATCACGCCGCGGCCCAGCTGTCGGGCGGCCAGCAGGCGCGGGTGGCGCTGTTGCGGGCCTTCACGACGCGGCCGACAGTGATGCTGCTGGACGAAGTGGAGGCCGCGTTGGACGAGCAATCGGCCGTGGCCGTGAGCCGGCTGACGCGCGCCCTGCTCACAAGCGGCACCACCTGTCTGCGCATTCGCCATCGGGCCGAAGACGGCTACGCCTACGGGGTGTTCACCCTGGACGGCGGCACGATGAGCTACCAGCAGAATCCCTTGACGGCCGACAACGCCCCTGTCACCGACGATGTCTCAGCCCACGATACGGGTGTCTTCCAGATACTGGCATCGCTTGCTCCCACGCCTCCTGCTCCTGCGATGAACGCAAGGCCAAGTGCCTCGGTCGTTGGTCGCTCGGCCGCGTCCGATGGAGCTTCGGCGGCTTCCACGGCAGCCAGCGCGGTCGGCCCCGCCGCCTCTCCGAAGGAGAGGTCGCGATGACGGGTGGCGTGGTGAACATCGGCTACGTGGAACTGGTGGCAGCCAGCTTGCTGATGCTGGTGGCCGGCGTGGTGTCGTGGCGGCTGCGGCTGGGCCAGACGCGACGCATCGCCATCTCCACGGTGCGTGCGTTTCTGCAGCTGCTGGCCATGGGCCTTCTACTGGTGTACCTGTTCCAGTACCAAACCTGGTGGCTCGTGTGCCTGGTGCTTCTGGGCATGTGCATCGCGGCCACGCAGATCGCCGTGGGGCGCACGAAGAACGTGGTGCGCGGGCTGTGGGTGGACACGTTTCTGTCCATCACGGTGTCGTCGATCGTCATCGCCCTGGTGGTCGTGGAGTGCATCATCCATGCCGATCCGTGGTACAGCGCCAAGGAGATGATCCCCATTTCCGGCATGATTCTGGGCAATACCCTGGCCTCGGCAGCCGTGGCCATCGATCGGCTGTTCGCCAGCATGGACGCGCGGTCGAACGAGATCTATATGATGGTGGCCCTGGGCGCCACGCCGCGGGAGGCGGCCTTCCCGTCGATCAAGGCGGCTGTGGGTGCGGGCATGACGCCCGAGCTGGCACGGCTGTCGGCGGCGGGCATCGTGCAGATTCCCGGCATGATGTCGGGGCAGATTCTGGCCGGGGCCGATCCTGTCATCGCGGCGAAATACCAGATCGTCGTGCTGCTGATGATCTCGGCGGCCACGACGTTGTCCATCGTCATGATGTGCTTCCTCGCCTACAAGAAGCGCTTTGCGGCCGAGGGCTATTACTTGGATGCGGCCCTGCGCGACGATGGCGCGGGGAGGGGCCAAGGGTGGGGAAAGTGCCGGCGCAGCCGAGATACGACCGTGGTCCGCGCCCAATTGTGAATCCCCGCTGACGTTTTGGCATCTTCGGTGGCGCGCGGCAGCGAGACGTGGTTACCTAAAGGAGAAAGATTCGCGCTACTGAAAGCAAGGAGCCGCTCTATGGCTGAAACGACATCGCAGCCGTCCTTCGACACGTTCATCTTCGATTTGGATGGCACGCTGCTCGATACCCTCGATGACCTGGTGGTGCTCACGAACGACGTCCTGGTGGCGTCGGGCATGCCGCCGCGTACGCGGGAGGAGATTAACTCTTATGTGGGCAACGGCGCTCTGGCGCTCATTCGCCAGGCAGTGCCCGCGGGCACGTCCGACGAAGAGGCCGAACAGGTGCGCCGGCGCTGGACGTCGCTGTACGGCGACTATCCCAACGACCTGACCCACCCCTACGAAGGGGTGGAATCGATGTTGGCCGACCTGCGGGCCGCGGGGTGCAAGCTGGGCATTCTGTCCAACAAGTTCGACGGCGGCGTGCAGTTCATCGTGAAGAAGTGTCTGGACGGGATGGCCGATGCGGTTCACGGGGAAGGCGGCCCGCAGAACTTCCCGCGCAAGCCCGACCCCACCGGGCTGCTGGCGACTATTGAAGAGCTGGGGAGCACGCCGGCGCGCACGGCCTACGTGGGCGACTCGCCGGGCGATATCCACGTGGCGCGCAACGTCGGCTGCTATGCCATTGGCGTGACCTGGGGCTATCACGAGCCTGGTGACTTCGCTGCCGAAGGCTGGGAGCCCGATCTGCTGGTGGATCATCCGGCGCAGATCACGGCCTTGGCCCCCGAGGCGCAATAGCCGTGACGAGGCGCGCGAAGCTCGTCGCTGCCTGGGGCGCCGTGGCGCTGTGGGCGGCGTTCATCTTTCTCATGTCCGCCCATACGGGCAGCGACTTGGATGACGGTTCGGGCCTGGTGGCCCAGATCAAGCGCTGGCTGTCGGCCCTGGCCGCGCCCGTGTTCGGCCCGGATACCGATGCGGTGTCGGTGGCGGCGCACTTCAGCGAATATGTGGTGCTTGGCGCGCTGCTGTTCGTGGCGCTGTGGCAAACCCGCCCCGATGCCCGATGGGCGCTGCTGGTCGCGGCGGCCATCGGGCTGGCCAGCCTGTACGGCGCTAGCGACGAGTTCCACCAGCTGTTCGTGCCCGGGCGCCTGTGCGATCCGGCCGATTGGCTGACCGATACCCTGGGTGCCGCCCTGGGAGTGGGCACATCTGCCCTGGTGGTACGGGGCAGGTAGGGAAGCAGCTCGCAGTCCCCCGCGCGACAGCCGGCCCCGCGCTCGGGCAGGGCCGGCTTGAGGGAGGGCTAAGCGCTCAGCTCGGCGAGGGCCTTGCCGGTCAAGCGTCCCATGGTAAGAGCGCTGGAATTCGAGCAATGGCGCACGAAGCTGCGGTTGTACATGAAGCGGTGCGTGCACTCGCCCACCACGTACAGGCCCGTGATGGCGCTCTCGTCGGCCCGGACGGCCTGGCAGTCGGCGTTGGTCTTCACGCCGCCCATGGTGGCCACATAGGAAGGCACGTAGCTGACCAGGTAATAGGGGCCGCTTGCGTAAGCTGTCAGCTTTTCGGCGGTCTTGCCGAAGGCCTCGTCTGCGCCCGACTCGGCGGCTGCTTGGTAGGCGGCGAACGTCTCGGGCAGAGCCGGCAGCTGAGCCGTTTCGGCTAGGGCCTCGATGGTGTCGGCCTTGAACAAGCCGTCGGTTCCCACGCCCTTCTCCAGAACGGCGACGACCTCGCTGTCGGAGCTATCGAACAGCGCGAAGTAGGGGGCAGCGTCGCGATCGGCCATGGTGGTGGCCAGGGCGATGGGCGGCAGCGCCTCGTTGATGAACCGCTCGCCCGCCGCATCCACGATCAGCTTGGTGGCGGTGGCGCCGCCCTCCAGGGCCTTTCCGTGAATCGACTGATCGCACAGCAGCTCGAAGTCGGGATCCACTGCGGTCAGGGCGCGGGCGGGCACGATAACGTTGGGGATCACCCAGCAGTCCTCATATAGGGCGGCGTCCACGGCCTTCGCCATGGTCATGCCGTCGCCAGTGTTCATGGCGTTGCCCTGGTACTGGAAGCCGATCTTGTTGATGGCGGGCACCAGCTCGTCGCAGTAGGCCTCGCTCGCGCCGAAGCCGCCCGTGGCCAGCACGACCACCGGGGCGCGCAGCTCGCTTTTCGCGCCGTCGTCGACGCGCACGCCCACCACGGCGTCGCCCTCGGTGATCAATTCCAGTGCTTCGGTGGACAGGCGCAGGTCAACGCCGAGGTTGTCGAGGGCGTGCACCATCTGTTCGACCACGAAGGCGCCGGGCAGCGTGTCGCTAAGGTTGCTCGCGTCGGGCTTCACCGTGTCGGTGCCCACCATTTCTTTGGTGAAGGACTGCTGGAAATCTACCCCGAGCTCTTCCATCCAGGCGATGGTCTCGCAGCTTGCGGCCATGAGCGCCTTCACACGGTCGTAATCGGGGTAGGGCGCGTCCACCTTGCCGGTTTCCGTGGCCTTGGTGTAGCGGGCGATGAAGTCGTCCATGGTGTCCTCGGGGCCATCCTGGAACTGCCAGAACTCCTCGTTATCGGCGATCTGCAGAATGGAGACGTTGCCCATGGAGGTCTGAAACGTGGAACCGGCGAAGGGCGCCTTGTCGATGAGGATGACCGACGCGCCGTTCTCGGCAGCGGAGCGCGCGCAGGCCATGCCCGACAGGCCGGCTCCGATGATAATCAGGTCGGCGTCAGGGCCGACGGCTGTCTCGCCGGCGTTGTCCGTTTCGGCGGTGTCGGTCTTGCTCGCGCAACCGCCCAGGGCGATGGAGGCGCCTAGTATGGATGCGCCGATGCAGAAGGCTCTGCGGCTCAGATGGGTTGGGGTCATGGTTCCTCCCTCTCGTAGGTGATGCTCTCATCCCCCGTTTAACGGGACCGCTCGGGGGGCATCGACATCATGGAAAAGAGGTGATGAAGCTTTGTCGCACGAATCGATTCCCTTGTCCCTCGAAAGGGATGACACGCCGGGGTCAGCGGCCTTTAACTGCGGCTTCTTCTCTCGTCCTCCTCGCTGCCTTCGTTATAATCACTTGGAAGCGAAAGCCTCTGAGGGGGATCGGGGATGGAACAGCTGCGGGAACACAAACTGCGCGTGATCGCCGCCGTGGCGGTGGTGGGCTTCGGTCTGCTTCAGGGCGCGCGGTTGCTCGACGGAGGATCGGGCCCCTATAGTCAGGACGAGTTCGCCCTTTACGGGCTGCTCGTCGACGGCCTTACCTTCCTTACCGTGGCGCTGCTGTCCTACTTCGCAAAAATCGAGCGGCCCGATACGCTGTTCGTCGTGGGCGTGTCGACAACCGTTGCCTATGTGCTGCTTGCCGTGGTTGGCCCCGTATCGGTGCTGTGGACGCTGGTGAAGCAGACCTGCGCCGGCATTAGCTGGGCCACGAACATCTTGTGCTGGATGTACGTGTTCACCTGCTACCGCCCGCGCATCGCGCTGCTGATGATCGCCCTGGGCTATGCGGTGGATGTGGCCATCCAGCCGTTACTGGGCGATCTGGGAACTGCGCCTTTGGTGTTCGTGCCCGTGTATCTGCTCTCGGTGTTCCTGCTGTGGCTGTGCCTGCGGAAGTCCGATGCCGTGGCTGCGGCTATGCATGAGCCCTCTATTCCGAAGACGACGCTGCAAGAAGCCTTCTCCCGTACGCGCCGCGCCATCGTGTCCACCTTTGCGTTCTCGTTCGTGTGCGGCTTCATCGTGGAATCGGACGCTCTTTTGGCGGGTGCGTTGTATTCCCAGACCGTTCTCACGGCATGGATGTGCTTGGGGGTGGCAGTGGTCATGGTGCTGCTGCTTTCTCTGTTTCGGGTGCGTAAGGTGAACATGGATTACATTTCGCCCGTGGCCGCCATCTGTATTGCCACGGTGCTGGCCCTGCGCTTCTTCGGGGTGGGGGACGTGGCGTTCTCGGGCGGTCTTATGACGGCGACGCTGATTTCGTTCTACGTGTTTCTGTGGCTCATGTTCGTCAGCGAGGCTTTCGAGCGCACCTTGCCGGCGTTCTTTCTGTTGGGCCTCGCCCTGGCGGTCGCGCGCATCTCGGTGGCCTGCGGTCGCTTCAGCGCCCTCGTGGCGAGCAGCGTGATGCCGCTGGATGAGACGGCCATCATCGTGGCGATGATGTGGGCGCTGGTCATAACGGTGTCGGGGGTGTTTATTGCCCAGCGTAGCTATGTGGCCAAACTTGGTCGCCGCGCCTACGATGTGGCGGAAGGCGAGCGGGGCGGTACGGGGCTGGCGGCGATGGCTGGGCAGGAGTCAGAAGGCGGCGTGTCGGGTGATGCCGCCGCGCTGGGAAGCGCCATGGCAGCGAGCACCGACGCGGGCCTTCTGGACGTCTCGGCCCAGGAGCGGGCGCTGGAGCGGCTTATGGCCGAAGGCGGCCTGTCCGCGCGGGAGAGCGATATTCTGCGCGATTTCGCCACGGGGCGCACGGCGCGCTATATAGCCGACTGGTATCTCATTTCCGAGCACACGGTGAAGACGCACTTGCGTCGTGCTTATGCGAAGCTCGATGTGCACTCGCGCCAGGAGCTGCTCGATCGCATGGATGAGATAGTGGCTGAGGAATACCGCCAGCAGGCGATGCGCCGCCACGGGCTATAAGCGACGCAGGCCGTTCCAGGCGGCCATGGTGATGCAGCTGGGCACCACTTTCCCCACGAGGCGCAGGGCCGCCGATTGGGGGCTGGCACAGGCGACGGCCAGGTGCGCGCGGTTGGCGCCCAGGGTGCGGCGCACCACGGTGGCGGCGTCTTGCTCGCCGAGCAGGTGGCCCACATCCTGGCCGCCGCCCGAGGCGCGGGCCACCTTTTCGAAACCGGTTTTCACCCAGGTGGGGCACAGCGCCGTGGCGGTGATGCCCGTGCCGTGCAGCTCCCAGCGCAAGGCGCGGGTGTAGCGCAGCACGAAGGCCTTGCTGGCGGCGTATACATTCATATGGGGCAGGGGAACGAAGGCGGCGGCCGAGGCCACCTGGATGATGCGACTGCCGCGCCCCATGAAAGGCAGCGCGCTGTGGGTCATATCCACCAGGGCGCGGCAGTTCAAATCGATCATGGCGTTCACGGCACCTTCGGAGATGGTCTGCCAGTCGCCAAACTTGCCGAAACCGGCTGCGTTCACGAGGAAGGTGACGCGGGGCTGTTCGGCGGCCAGTTGGGCGCGCACCGAGGCGACACCCTCGGGATGGGCCAGGTCGGCTGCCATGATGCGACACGGCGTGTCCAACGAGGCGGCCACGGCGGCCAGGGCTTCCTCGTTGCGGGCGATCAGCCACAGCTCATCGGCCACCTGCAGGCTGTCCAGCTGGCGCGCGAACTCGCGCCCCAGGCCCGACGAGGCTCCGGTGACGAGGGCCACCCGCTTGGGAGCGCCGGGGGTAATAGGGGCGTCGGCATGGGGGCGCATATCGACGTAAGCGCCAGCATCGATGGCCGGCAGAGGTTGCGCAGTCCGCGCATTGTCGGCCATGGTGGCGTCATCCTGTGCCTGAATCGTGGCGGCGTTCGCTGTCGCTGAATCGTTCATAGAGCCCCTTCCGTTGCGTTCCGTGAGTTTAACCTATCAGCAAGAAGGACGTCTTCGTCCGGGAAGTAGCTAATTGTTGCAATGATGTGGCTCTCT
>OLQI01002123.1_pt1 | contig 10684 bp, 9 predicted proteins | sample 1672171 | NCBI WGS metagenome assembly OLQI01 (sample SAMEA3136655, study PRJEB25190) | human gut metagenome
TCAGTTCATACAGGTGAATTAGTGCTGTCGGTGCATTTCCGATGGCAAAGATCAGTTTTTCGTTCAGTTCACACGCCTTTTTCATACTGGCAACAGCTCTTGTGGTTCCATTCTTCTTTGCCGCCTGTGCCACATCTTCATCTGACATGAAGCAGTATACCTGACCGCCGTACTGTGCCAGTCTCTTTTTGTTAATTCCGGAACGCCCCATCTGTGTATCGGTTACGATGGAAGCACCGCCTCTGATCGCTTCGAGTGCTTTCTCCACCGCATGCTCGGAATACACCAGATTCTTCGCATAATCAAAATCCGCACTGGTATGTATGCAGCGCTTTGTAATTGGTGCCTGAATCTCAGGAAGCACGATGCCTTCCTGCTCCAGTTCTTCCGTAATGATCTCAAAGCTGCGCTTTTCGATCTCTGTCGGAAGAACATTTTCTATCTCTATTTTAGTATGTGCCGCGTGATTATTTTTCTGTATATTCAACGTTTTCTTCCTTTCTCTTCATAGTCCGTCATAGCCCACATCTCATCTTTTCTAACTACAAAACTTGCCATCGGCAACTTCTCTTGCATACTTTGGTATCTACAGCTCCTTACGAATACATAGTAATCCCGAAAAATTATTTCTGCATTCCCATGATCTGATAGATTGCCTTCATGTCCAGATGTTTTCTGAGTGTATCTGCCAGAAGATCATACTGGCTTTCTTTGAATGCTTTCAGGTCTACACCTTCCACTTCTTCCATTGAAAGTCCTTTCTTTTCTGCCAGGGATTTTACGATCTCCGATACAATTTTCTCCTTATCAAAAATGCCGTGGATGTATGTTCCGTATACATTTCCATGCGAGATTCCGTCTGTACTGTTCTCTATTCTGTTTTCCGGCTCCATATCCGGAATCTGTCTGTCCTTTTTCTTCACCGTATCGTGAATCTGATTCATCGGACATCCTTCCAGAAGTTCGGTCTTTCCCATATGGATCTCGTATCCTTCAAACTTCAGATTCTCAAGTGCTTTCAGATTCCCCTCCACATGAAGGAGTGTTCCATTCACCCTTGTTCTGGTCTTTTCTGTGGTAAATGTAGTCGTTACCGGCAAAAGGCCGAGTCCTTTCATACTGCCGCCATCTTCCACGCCTTCCGGATCACTGAGCGACTGCCCCAGCATCTGGTAGCCGCCGCAGATTCCCCAGACCACACAGCCGCCGGCATGCGCCTTTAGAATCTTCGCTTCCATTCCGCTCTGTCTTAACCATTTCAGATCTCCCATCGTATTTTTTGTTCCCGGAAGGATAATCATATCAGGATTTCTAAGTTCTCTTGGATTCTTTACATAACGCAGATTCACTCCCGGAGCATTTTCCAACAGCATGAAATCCGTAAAGTTCGAAATTCTCGGTGTCCGGATGACTGCGATATCCACCAGACCGATCCTTTCTTCTGCACCTTTTCCACCCTTTGTCATGTTAAAACGCTCTGTCAGACTGTCTTCATCTTCAATCTCGACCTGCATATACGGTGTAACTCCGACTACCGGAATGCCGCCTCTTTCTTCCAACATAACAATACCGGGATCCAGGATTGTCTTATCCCCGCGGAATTTGTTGATGACCAGTCCCTTTACACGTTCTTTCTCATCATCTTCCAGGAGCATAAGCGTCCCCAGAAGCTGGGCAAATACTCCTCCGCGGTCAATATCTCCGACCAGAAGCACCGGCGCATCTACCATCTTCGCCAGCCCCATATTTACAATATCATCTTTCTTCAGGTTGATCTCTGCCGGACTTCCCGCTCCTTCGATCACAATGATGTCATTCTCTTCTTCTAATTTGTGAAATGCTTTCATAATGTCCGGTATGAGCTGCTTTTTATAAGCAAAATATTCTCTTGCACTCATATTCTTCAAGACTTCACCATTTACGATCACCTGTGATCCTACATCGTTGGTCGGCTTTAACAGGATCGGATTCATCTCTACCTGCGGCGCCACGCCTGCTGCCTCTGCCTGCACAACCTGTGCACGTCCCATCTCCAGTCCATCCTCTGTAATAAAGGAATTCAGTGCCATATTCTGGGATTTGAACGGAGCCACCCGGTATCCGTCCTGTTTGAATATTCTGCAAAGTCCCGCACACAGAAGACTCTTTCCTGCGTTGGACATTGTCCCCTGTATCATAATTTTTCCAGCCATGTTATCAACCTTTCATTCTCTTCTTCAGATCTTATTGCAATCCGGTAATGCCCTTCTGTCAGTCCTTCATAGTTACTGCAGTCCCGGATCAACAGTCCGCTTTTCAGTGCCTTCTCATACAGTCCTGCTTTTCCTTTAAAAAATATATAGTTTGCTTCCGATCCCCATACATTCAGACCAAGCTTTCTCATCCGCTCTGTCATCCAGAACTTTTCTTTTTTTATATATTCTCTCGTTCTCTTTAAATATGCTTCGCAATCAACAAGTGCTGCCACACCTGCTTCCTGTGCCGTTACCGACACATTCCACGGCTGGAGCATTGCCCTCATTCGTTTCCTAAGAGCTGCATTCTCACACAATGCATATCCAAGTCTTACACCCGGCATACAGAATATTTTCGTAAATGCTTTGATAATGACCACATTCGGATACTGTGTCAGATACTCCCGGCATTCATATCTTTCTGGTTCTTCCAGAAACTCTATAAAACACTCATCCAGGACCAGTATCGTACCGCATTTATTACACCTGTTCATCACACGGATCAGCAGTTCTTTTTCCGTTGTCTGTCCGGTCGGATTATTGGGATTGCACAGAAATATCATATCTGTATCTTCCGTAATCTGTTCCAGTATATCCTCCTGTATCCGGAAATCCTGTTCTTCTTTTAATCTGTAATATTGTACCTCTGCTCCAACTGTGCCAAGTGCCCGCTCATACTCGGAAAAAGCTGGTGCCGTCACCAGTGCTTTTTTCGGTCTCACTGCCATTACGACAACAAAAAAAAGCTCTGCAGCACCATTGCCGCAGAGTATCTTTTCTTTTTCTATTCTCTCAAAATCACTGATCGACTCCCGAAGTCTGTCGCATCTGACATCCGGATAATACATGATCCTGTCTGCACTTTCCTGTACGCTCTTTCGTACCGCTTCGGGAACTCCCAGCGGGTTACTGTTTACAGAATAATCTGTAACAGATGGATTCCGGTAAATGTCTCCACCGTGAACTGTCTCTTTTGGTTCTGCCAACGTTCCTTCACCTGTGCGGATAAACCGCTCTCTCTGCTATTTTGCTACAACCATCTTACTCACTTTGCAGAAAATAGTCAACCGGAATCTTATACCTGAATTCTTGTTGCCGCATCGCTGCTCATTGCGATCCGCTTCTCACCACTCCTGATGATCAGGTCTCTTCCGGAATTCTGAATGACTGTGATCTCACTGCCTTCATCAATCTTGCATTTTCGGATCTTATCCAGAACTTCCGGGATGCCGAACATCCACTTGATGGTGTAGCTTTTTCCAGCCGCCGCCTTTGACAATGCCTGCATAACTAACACCTTCTTTACCTCTTTTTTATATTGTAAGTTGCACTGACTATGTTAGTCAACAGGAACATTGTTTGCACAATTCTAACTTTTTATTCATAATTTGCAGATAATATTATTTGTTTTTTGATTTTTATTATCAATATCATCTACAGAACCAGAATCCGGAGGATGATTCCAAGTATCAAACCAAGCATTGCCGTCCCATATAACAGCTTATGCGATCTCCGGATATCCAGTAGTTCCATCTCCCGGACCGGATCTCCGATCGTCGGCTTCTTATGCAGCTTTCCAAAATACCACGCATCTCCTGCAAGCTGCACATCCAGCGCCCCCGCCATGACTGCTTCTGTCTGTGCCGAGTTCGGACTTTTATGATTAAAGCGGTCTCTTCGGAAGATACGTGCTGCATTCTTTCCATCCATTCCGGTCAGATATGCAGCCAGGATCATCAACACTGCCGATACCCTTGTCGGAATGAAATTCACCACATCGTCTAACTTCGCTGCTGCCGTTCCAAACCACTGATACTTGTCATTCTTATATCCAACCATCGAATCCATCGTATTGATCGCTTTGTATGTAAATCCCAGAACAGCTCCGCCGATCAGCATATAAAATAACGGTGCGATCACACCATCTGATGTATTCTCTGCCACCGTCTCTACGGCCGCCTTGGTCACACCTTCTTCCGTCAGATTCTGTGTATCTCTTCCGACGATCATGGACACGGCCTTTCTCCCGGCCTCCAGGCCCTTGTTTTTCAGTGCTATGTAGACCCTGTCACTTTCTACTTTCAGGGATTTCGTTGCAAGGATCTGATAACACCAGAAGCTTTCCAATGCAAGTCCAAGCTGCCAGAAATACTTATATGCAACCGATAAGATCACCGCCGGAACTCCTGTACTGACCGTCACAACCACCAGCACCAGAATCCCTCCACCGATGCGTTCCCCTGTCTTATTCGCCGGCAGACAGTTTCTGATAATTCTTTCGGTTCCCGATATCAGATGCCCGATCAGCCTCACCGGATGATACAGCCATCTTGGATCCCCGAAGATCAGATCCAGAACAAAGCCCGCCACGATCGCGATCGTCATATATGTCATTCTCTGAAATTCTAAGTTCATATCCTTCTCCATTCTTTATCTGATAATCATAATAACTTCCTGCTGGTGTCCCGTCTTCCTTTACTGCATACCGTTCCATGATACTCATGATTGTTCCGCCATGTGCCACAACCGCAATCGTCTCCCGGTCATGTGCCTGCGCATCCCGTACGACTTCCCGGAACCCTTCTAGTGTCCGCCGGATGAACGCTTCCCTGCTTTCCCCTTCCGGAAATGGCAGCTTTCCACCACTGTCTATCCATGCCTGATACTCCGGGCAGCCGGAAAGTTCGATATAATTATGATTTTCAAACAGGCCAAAATCACACTCCCGTAACTTTTCATTACAGCTATATGCTCCTGCTTTCATCATCTCCGGATAAATGATCTCTGCCGTCTGCACGCACCGCTTCATCGGACTTACATAGACATATGTAACCTCAGGATACATTCCTTTTCTCTCTTCCAAAAGCTGTATTCCTTCCAGACATAAAGATTCATCCGTCGTTCCGATATAGCGTTTTTCTTTATTTCCTTTCGTCATCGAATGACGTATCAGATAAATCCTCATACTTCCTTTATCACCTGTCCGATTCCGCACATCACACGGTATACTTTCTCCGAATATGCCGCAAGGCGCGTGCACACTCTTCCGGTCTGCTCTCTGTATTCCCGTTCCATCCGGTCAACCGGCACGATCCCGTATCCAATCTCATCTGTGATCAGGATCAGTTCCGGATTCTTCCGAATCAGTTCTTCTGCAAGATCATCTATCGGTTCTCCTTCCTTTATCTTTCTTTCGATATACTGATGGAAATGATATATCCCTTCGCAGCTATATAGTTCTTCTTCCGTACATACCGCACCGTCTGCCCATGTGACATCTGGGCAGATTTTCTTTGCGAATGCAAGTTTTCCCTGATATGCGCCGCCTATTATCATGATCATGACTTCTTTTCCTTCCTCCAATCCTGTATTTTCATCTTTCTGTTATTTTCTACTATTTCTCTGCTGTTTTCTTTCTGCCACTTGTTTTCTTCATTCTTTCCACACTTTTATCCAGCCTGTTCATCATTTGATGATTCCGCTTTTTACTACGATATCCACTACTACCACGACAAGCGCCATCACAAGTTCACATACCTGCAGGAAATATCCACACAGATCCCCGGTCACACCGCCGAAATTCTTCATCGCCATCCGGTAATAATATCCAAATACCACGCCTGCCGAGATCACACATCCGATTCCGCAGATCCCTCCGGTCAGTGGAATCAGGAAACACAGTACAATCAGATAAATGCCCAATACCATTCTTGTAATTCTGGTCGATGCACTTTCCGAAAAATCTGCCACCATACCTTTCTTCCTTGCCTGTGGAAATGTAACTACAGACAGTCCACTCAATGTTCTCGATAGCATGAAGCTATATGCGATCACTTCCATACTCCGTACACTCAGACAAGAATACACGCCAATATACATCAGAAAATAGATGGTACATGAAATGATAGCAAATGCTCCTGCGTGGGAATCTTTCAGTATTTCCAGACGCCGCTCTTTCGTCTGCCAGGAACTCAGCGCATCCTGTGTATCCAGAAATCCGTCCAGATGAATTCCTCCCGTAATAAATACCGGGATCAGAATCAGAAATATTACAAAAAATAAGGAATAATTTCCTCCTCCATTCCCATCAAACCATTTTGAAAACCGAAACACTCCATAAGACAAAAGTCCGATCACCGCACCGATCCATGGAAAAAAACACATTGCATACGATTTATTTTCATCTGTCCATTCGCTGCGCGGCATCGGAATCCTGCTGTACATGGAAAACGCAATTTTGAAACTATTCCATATTCTTTTTATACTCTTCATACTTCTTTTGCTCCTTACGAATGCATACCGGAATTCCATACACAACTTCCGTTACTATATCTGCAAGCTCTGCAAGACTTTGATTCACCATTCCGATGCATTCCCGATATTTTTCCGTCTCTTCGCTATAGCCGTTTATATCTGCGTTCACTTCATTTGTAACAATTACAAGACGTGTCGTAGAATTGCTCAGTCTGCGTACTCCTGCCAATACTTTTTCTTTTGTTTCTTTTAAATCATTCAATGTACCATCTTCTCTGTAAAGCTCATTGGCCACCAGATTCGATATGCACTCCAGAAGGATTCCCTGATTCTTTGGTATCTCAAGTTCTGATAGATCTGTATATTTTTCCAATGTCCGGAATCCTTTTCCGGCTCTCAGCCTGTGATGTCTTTCAATCTTTTTCATCGTTTCTTCTGTGTATGGCTGCATGGTTGCAATATATATGTAAGTACCATCCTTCTTATTTCTGCCTGTCAGCCAGTTCTCCGCATACTCAGATTTACCGCTTCCGCTTCCGCCTGTCACCAGATGTATCATTCTTTCTCACCTAATTCTTTATAATCTTCGATGTCATTTTCTGAAAATGTACTCATCCGTCCATACACTTCTGCCGCAAGATCCAGCACCGGAAGATATGCCACAGCTCCGGTTCCCTCACCCAGACACATATCTGCATGCAATGGTGCATCCATGTGTAACTCTTTCAGGATCTTCTGCATTCCAGGTTCTTTCGAGACATGTGACACAATCATCGCATCTTTGACCCACTCACAGATTCTGACGGCCACAAGTGCCGCAACCGCTGAGATAAATCCATCAACTACAATCGGGATTCGATATACAGCACCTCCCAGATAGAGTCCGGTGATTCCCGCCAGATCGAATCCGCCTACTTTTGCCAGTACATCCACCGGATCATCCCATTTCGGACGATTGACCGCTATCGCCTTCTCGATCGCGTGTATTTTTCTTTCCAATCCTTCGTTCGTCAGTCCTGCTCCCCGTCCCGTTATCTCTGCCGGTTCGTCTCCCAGAAGTACGGAAGCCACGGCACTGCTGGTCGTCGTATTTCCGATTCCCATCTCTCCGGTAGCAATGATCTTATATCCGGCTTCCTTCTTTTCCTTCACCTGATGAATCCCGGTTAAGATTGCCTGTAACGCCTGCATTCTTGTCATAGCCAGACCTTTGGTCATATTTGCGGTTCCATTTGCCGTTTTATATCTTGGGACTTTTGTATCCGCTGCCATACCGATATCAATGGGAAAGATGTCTACACCGGCTTTTTTACACATGATCGCCGCACTGGTATTACATGTCAGAAAATTCTCTGCAACAATTGCAGTTACTTCCTGTCCTGTCTGCGTTACACCTTCTTCTACCACTCCGTTATCCGCACACATCACGATCAGCGCCTTCCGGTTCAGATTCACGTCTGTATCGCCGGTCAGTGCCGCAATCTGCATAATATGATCTTCTAGTTTTCCCAGACTGTGTAACGGTTTCGCAATGGAGTTCCACTTTTTCTGCGCATTTCCTTTCGTTACTACATCTGCCGGATGAATGCCAGATACGATCTGATGGAATTCCTGTTCCAGTTGTTCTAAACTTTGCTCTGCCATGCTTTTTATCCTCTCTGTTCTCTATGTTCTATCTCTTTCCCCGGCTCTTTTCTCTTGTTCCCTGCATCTTCTGCATTGTTCCAGAAAGTTCTCCGTAATCTTTTCATTTCCATAATAATGAATATGCGGATATCCTGCCAGTACTGTATCGGTACTGATCATGCATTTCCACGAACGGTTTGACATTGGTTTTTCCGCCAGAAATGCTTCCCCGCATACTTCTGAATCATAATAATGAAATTCATGTGCCGGGATACCTCCTGCTTCTTTACCGAATATTCTTCCCCCTGTCAGGGTAACATAGCCGAATCGCTTTAAGGAACCTGTCGGATAACTTTTCCCTTCTAAAAATCCAACCATTGGAAATTCTGTGCCGCTTTCATCTCTGATATATTCCTGCAGGTACATGAATCCTCCACACTCCGCGATACATGGCATTCCGCCGTTCAATGCTTTTTTAATACTCGTCTTCATTGACTCATTTTTACTTAGTTCTTCTGCATATAGTTCCGGATAACCGCCATAGAACAAAAGTCCCGACAGCTTTTCCGGAATCTGCTTATCGTAAAGAGGAGAAAAAGGAATCAGTTCCGCTCCCATCTCCTGCAACAGTTCCAGATTATCCTGATAGAAAAAACAGAATGCATCGTCACTTGCAAGCCCGATCCGTACCGTATCTTTTGTTCTAACCGATTCTGTACTATACTGTGCATTTTCTGCCAAATTTTCTACCATTTCTGATGTATATCCTTGCGTTTTCTTTTCCTGCAGCTCCGGTGCATTTTCTGCCAGTTCCAGAAGGCCTGCGATATCTACACTTTTCAGAATCTGTTCTCCCAGTCTTGTGAGTTTGTCTTCCGTATCTTTTCGTTCTTTTGGAAGCTTCAGTCCCAGATAACGGCTCTCCAGTGCACAATCTTTCATAACCGGAACATAGCCGTAGACTTTGATTCCTGTCTGCACCTCAATCATCTCTTTCATTCTTCCATACATCATCGGAGACAAACGGTTCAGAATTACGCCTTTGATACGGCTGTCTTCTTTATAATGCAAAAACCCCTGGATACACGGCACTGCAGACACGCTTAGTCCTTTACAGTCCAGGATCATCACAGCCGGGGTATCGGTAATTCTGGCAATGTCATAAGCACTCGCCTCTGAAGAGATCCCTGCGATCCCATCATAGTATCCCATAACACCTTCCATTACGGAAATATCTGCTCCGGCACCATTTTTTTTCAGGATCTCTCTGACTCCATTTTCTCCACACAAAAAGGAATCCAGATTATAGCTGCTGATGCCGATCACAGTCTTGTGGAACATTGGATCAATGTAATCCGGCCCGCACTTAAAAGACGCAGGATTTATCTCCTGCATCTTCATTGCTTTCAATATTCCGCAGGTCAGCATGGTTTTACCTGCGCCACTTCTCATCGCAGTAATCAGAATTCTAGGAAGTTTCATTACTCAGATTCCTCCATTTCTTCCCGGATTTTCTCCGGTGTCAGATCCCCTACAGAGATCACTTTCGTAATATCCTCCACAATATCTCCGGCCATATCTCCGGTCATATCTTCCGGTTCCACCTCGTCCAGATTGATTTCTTCCAGAACGAAATCGTCTTCATTTTCCGGATCAGCTTCATTTTTTGCCGGTCTGCTCGTAAAGCTGATCACATAGATCGGATTCTGTCCATTCATCATATGATAACTGCCCACTTTTTTCGCACGGCTTACCGCTACCTGAATGACTTCTGCCTCTTCTATCTCATTCTCTTCCGTATATTTTAACACCTGCATCATCGTCTCGAGTGAGATTGCATTGAGCACCACCCGTACAAATGGGTTCTTCTTCCGGATAGCATCCAGGATTTCATACAACTTTCCTTTACTGCCCCCGATAAATACGCAATCAGGTGCCGGCAGTTCTTCCAGTGCCTCCGGCGCCATACCTTCTATCACATGCAGATTATCCACGTGCATCCGCCTTGCATTTTCACGGATCAGTTCCTGCGCCTCCACTTTCTGTTCAATTGCATAGACGTTACCTTGCGTTGCAACCATGGCGGCCTCTACGGAAATAGAGCCTGTTCCTGCTCCGACATCATATACAACTGCATCCTTCTTAATCTTAAGTTTAGCAATCGAAATGCTTCTTACTTCTTCCTTGGTCATCGGTACATCGCCACGTACAAATGTATCATCCGGAATTGCCGGAATCACCGGGCTTTCGCCGCCGGATTCATTTTCAATATAAAGGACCGCCAGATTCTCTCCTTTGTAATGAAGCAGTGATCTTGCTGTTCCTGTCTGAATCTCTTCATTCTTATAAGAAAGTTCTGTTCCGATCCTGACTGTTACTTCGCCCATTCCATATTCCGTCATTTTTGTCAGGATCTGACGGATCTCTTCTGCATTACTTACAAGGGCGAATACCTTTTTATTCTCCTTAATGACCGCCATCAGATTTTCTTTTCTTCCATGCAGGCTTACTAGTGCCGCATCCTCCCATGTTACGCCAAGCTTTGATGCAAAATATATGATGGATGATAC
>OLQI01002126.1_pt1 | contig 10676 bp, 9 predicted proteins | sample 1672171 | NCBI WGS metagenome assembly OLQI01 (sample SAMEA3136655, study PRJEB25190) | human gut metagenome
TTCTTGCTGGAAGATCTGCCTCATACGTCAATCGTATCTCATGCATATCCAGCATATTCATAGCATTACGAATAGCAGGATGTCCAATATCATTCACATCTGTCACTCTTTCTGTTCTTGAATACGATAATTCCGTACTATAATCAAAAAATCTTGGCAAATGTCTTACATTCACGTAACAATATTTATCAAATGTGGTAGATAAAACAGCTCCTCCGTGTTTTAAAAAGAATTCTTCCATATCTGTTCCACCACCAAAGAAAGACATCCTAAATGGAGTTTGTGTAATAATCATAATATTCTCCCGTATATTTATAACTTATCTGTTTATACTCTAATGCAGTTTGTTCTCTTATCCAAGAACAAACTGCACCCTCTTCTCTTTTCATTTTTCTCTTACATCGACCCATCCCGCTTAATCACCGAAACCACTGTCTTCCAGAGTAATTTAATGTCCATTCCCACATTCCACTCACTGATATACTCCGTATCCAGCTTCACAACCTCTTCAAAATCAGTGATCTCGCTTCTACCGCTAACCTGCCACATACCCGTAATGCCCGGTTTGATCGCAAGTCTCGCTCTGTGATGGAGTTCATATTTATTCCACTCATCCAGTGTCGGTGGGCGGGTTCCTACGATGCTCATATCACCTTTCAGTACATTAAAGAACTGTGGGAATTCATCCAGGCTGGTGACGCGGATGAAGTTACCGATGCCGGTTTTCTTCGTTCCGTCCGGCAGGATTTCATTACCGATGACACGGGGATCAAAGTCCAGCTTGAACATCATGCCATCGCTGACACGGTTCTGTTTCATCAGCTCGGCTTTCCGTTCTTCTGCATCCATATACATGCTGCGGAATTTGTACATTTTGAATTTCTTACCGTTTTTACCGACACGCTCCTGGGAAAAGAAGATCGGACCCGGGGACTTCAGGTAAATAGCAGGACCCACGAACAAAGTGATCAGCAAAGTCAGCAGACAGCCAAACAGACCACCGGCGATATCGATCGCTCGTTTCATAAACAACTGTTTTGTGGATGCATAGTTGATACTGGTTGTCAGTACGGTATAGGGTCCGACTTTTTCCACCAGCTGTTTTTTACCGCCCATCGCCTCGGAGACTTTCGCCAGGTTCAGATGTACCGTCACACCCGCTTCCGTAAACTGTTCCATCAGAGCATACGGATAGGGAACATCGGTTGCCGGAATGACAAATACCTCGTCGATCCACTCCCGGCAGACATAAGCAGCTGCATTTTCTTCGTTGGCTACTACCGGAACGCCTGCGATTTTCGTACCGCAAAGATCATCATCGATAATTACCAGACCGGATAAAGCAAAGCGTTCATAGTTATTCTCCCGGATATTATGAACAACCTGCTCTGCCATATCTTTTGTCGTCACGACCAACAGAGAACGGTTTCCTTCACTCATCCTGCTTCGAAGAATTTTTTTCCAGATGATCCGGACGATGTAAGTGAGAATCGCATAGATCACACCGGTCAGATATAGTGCGGTTCTGGAGTACGCCTGACCTTCCTGCATCGTAAACAGATACAGCACCGAGAACAGTTCCACAAGGAGCACATGCTTTACCGTCGCTGCAAACTCCCTGAAATATCCCCGTTTCAAAACATTGGATAATGTCTCATAGAAAAACATCACGACGATATCCAGCAGTTCCATAAAAATCGCCATGTTCCGATATAGTGGAACTATGTAGGGACTGCCGCTGTCATGACGGATCACATAGGCAAGCAGGAATGCGATCTGAAGACAGATCATATCCAGCAAAATGAAATCAAAGTGTTTTAACCAGCCCTTCGAGCCTTTTTTGTACATCTTTCTGTTTCCCCCTCAGAAAACGAGAACTTTACTTTTGTTCTCTCATTACTTTTTTTCACATATTTATCAGACTATCCAAAAGTATAACACTGGGTTTATGCATTTTCAATATAAATGCAAATCTTTTAACATGAATTACCATTTTTCGTCGTTTTATAAATATCCAGTTCTGAATCTGTTATTTTTTTGTACAAACTATAGAGAACCAAAAATGTGCCTTGCGTATCCTCGCGGAATGTTTTTTTCTTTACATGAAAGTAATTTCCTGTAAGTAAAATAAGCAATGACCTTTTCCGGTCATTGCCTGTTTTCTGTTACAATACTTTTGATAAGAACTCCTGCAGTCTCGGATTCTTCGGGTGTGCAAAGAATTCATCCGGTGTATTCTCTTCCTGGATCTTTCCTTCATCGATGAAAATTACTCTGGTGGCCACTTCTCTGGCGAATCCCATCTCATGGGTAACAACTACCATGGTCATTCCTGTCTGTGCCAGTTCTTTCATGATCTCCAGTACTTCTCCGACCATCTCCGGATCCAGCGCAGAAGTCGGCTCATCAAAGAGCATCACATCCGGATTCATCGCCATGGCACGTGCGATGGCGATACGCTGTTTCTGTCCCCCGGAAAGGCTGTCCGGGTAAGCATCTGCTTTGTCAGGAAGACCCACACGGGCAAGGAGTTCTTCTGCTTTCTCAGAAGCTTCCTCTTCTTTCATCAGTCCCAGTGTCACAGGAGCCAGCATGATATTCTCTTTTACTGTCTTATGTGGAAACAGATTGAACTGCTGAAATACCATGCCGATTTTCTGACGGTGGCGGTTGATATCAACCTTCGGATCTGTAATATCCACACCTTCAAAAAGAATCTTGCCACCGGTTGGAACTTCCAGAAGGTTCAGCGAACGAAGAAAGGTAGATTTTCCGGAACCGGATGGGCCGATGACTGCTACCACTTCACCCTGACAGATATCTGTGGTGATACCGTCCAGAACCTGGTTATCATCAAACTTCTTCTCCAGTCCCTGTACCTGCAATAAAACTTTTCCTTTATTTGCGGTCACTTTTTCTCAACCTCCTCTCCAGTTTACCCATAAAGTATGTCAGAATCGTTACCAGCACCCAGTAAAATACTGCAGCTGCGATCAACGGTACAAAGGCTTCGTATGTACGGCTCTGTACCAGTGTCGCTGCTTTCGTGATATCCGTCATACCGATGTAACCGATGATAGATGTCTCTTTCAGCAGCACGATCATCTCATTGATCAGTGCCGGCAGCACATTTTTAAATGCCTGGGGCATAATGATCAGCTTCATCGTCTGTCCGGAACTAAGTCCCAGACTCCGTCCGGCCTCCATCTGTCCTTTATCGATGGACATGATACCCGACCGCACGATCTCCGCCACATACGCACCGGAGTTAATACCAAATGCCACACCACCAACGATAACTTCATTCACCGCGATGGAAGCAAATATAACAAAGTTAAATATCAACACCTGAACCATCGTAGGCGTACCACGGATAACACTCAGATACACCTTACAGATCGCATTCAGCACCTTCAGCTTCCCTGTCTGCTCATAAGTCGACCGGATAATCGCCACCGTAAACCCAAGCACCACACCAATACAAAGTGCCAGCACCGTAATCAGCAACGTATTCCGTAAACCCGTCAACCACCAACTGGAAGCCCCATTATCCACAAAATACCTGTGAACCCAATGACTTAAAGATCCCATATCGTTTCCCTTACACTCCTTTTACAAGGTCTTTTCGTATTTCTCTTACTCTATCTCTTATCTTACAGGGATTAACTCTCTCTTTTTAAACTAATATAAAAGCCATCCCCAATTGTCATAAAATAAATCTTATATCCTCCCGCCTGCGAAGGTTGGCTTGATCTTTCCATACGCAGACCATCTGGGCCGGCCGGTCCTTAGGCAGCGTATTTTGCTGCCTTAGTACCGCTGCCAGGACCAGCTGAGCGGAAGCGGGTCGGAGTATGGAAAGATCAAGCCAACCCCTCCCGGGTAGCCAAATATTTATTTTCTAACAATCACAACCTGAGACGCATTCGCATAAGTATCCGTAAAATCAACACTTTCTTTTCTATCATCTGTCACAGTCATACCAGCCGCACCAAATTCAGCCTTACCGCTGGAAACTGCTGCCAAGATAGATTCGAATGCCATATCGTCAATCTTCAGATCATAACCCATCTTGTCGCAGATTGCTTTCGCCATATCTGCATCGATACCTACGATATTATCTCCTTCTTTATACTCCCATGGCTCGAATTCTGCGTTGGTAGCCATGGTCAGAGTACCGTTGGTATACTCGGTTCCTTCCGGAGTCTCGTACTGATAGCTTCCCTGGTCATCACCGATGTAGTTTGCCATGATCTTATCCAGAGTTCCATCCTCTTTCAGTTCCTTGATGGCCGCATTCATTTTCTCTGTCAGTTCTGTATTTCCTTTTTTCAGACAAATCGCATATTCTTCCGGTTCCCAGATATTTTCTACGATCTTCAGATCATCGTTGGCATCTACAAACTTCTGAGCCGGCAGAGAGTCGATCACAACCGCATCGATCTTACCGGTCTTCAGAGCCTGGATGGCATCCGCACCTTTGTTATAACGTTTCATCTGAGAATCACTTGCTACTGCATCGCTGGCATAGCTGTCTCCGGTAGTACCGGTCTGCACACCGATGGTCAGATCTTTCAGATCATCAACGCTGGATACCTCTACCTGTTTTTTGCTGCCGCATCCGAACATGGATACTGCCATAATACCTGTCAGTGCAAATACAACTGCCTTTTTCATACTCTTATCCTCCTGTTATTCTTTTGTACTCACGAATCTGCATATAGTTTTCCGTCTGATTCATCCTTCTGCATATCTATACAGAGTGAGTGCATTTTTATACTAATTAAAATCTTCTTTATTATAACAGCTTTTTATTTTTTTGCAACCGGGAATTCCTGCCTGTAGGGTTCTTTTTCAGACACGCTCTAAGAAAATCTTTCTTTTATCAGCCGGTCACCGTTCCGGATCCGCTTTTCCCAGTCCGGGAAGTCTTCTTCCAGAATCTCCCGGAAAGCCCGGTATTCATCAAGAAGTCCCTGACCGTGGAGGACACGATAGGCTCCGGCATCACTTCCGAGAGCAAGTTTTGCTCCGAGCTGATACCCGCGGAGTAATGCTTTTTTCTGTCCTTCCCAGATATTTTTCACTACTTGTTCCGGAAACCGTCCGTCTCCGAGAAGATTTTTTACTGTTACTATCGTAGGTACCCAGACAGCATCGGAAGCTGCAAGTGCCTGAAGCGCATCTTCGTCGCAGAAGTTTCCATGTTCGATACTGTCCACACCTGCGAGAGCTGCTGCTCGGACTGCCTGACTGCCGTTTGTATGTGCCATGACGGGGAAACCTTCTTCATGGGCAATATGGATCAGTTCGTGGATCTCACTGTCGGCAAGTGAAGGTTCCGTCAGACCTCTATGAGTAAAGTCCATGATCCCGGAGATCATAATTTTCACGAAGTGTCCGCCCTGCCGGCGCAGATCCCCGATCAATTTCCTGTACTCCTGCATGGTTTCGTAACCTCTTCCCACGATCGCTCCGTAGTGCCCCTTTTTGTGAATGGCAAAGATCGGTGTCCGGTAGGTGATCCCATAGGCAGGTGCCAGTTCCATCGTCCGTTTTGATGTTCCGTAGATATCCCCACCTTCCCGCAGCCAGGTGATTCCGCGCTTCCAGTATTCCGCAAGATGCGCGTGGATCACCCGGTCGCAGACACCATTTTTCTGGTCGGCTACGGCTTTTTTATAGTCTGTGCCGTTCATGAAAATGTGCATATGGGCTTCGCCGTATGGGAATTGGTTTATTGCTTTTCTTTGTAGCTGTTGTTTCATATTCTTTATCGCCTGTCCTCGCTATCGTTACTGTTCACTCCGTGTTCAGTAACCTCATTACCTTCTATTTCAATCTTTCACATATAAAACACTTGAATTCTTTGATACAAAGTGATAGTATTTAATTAAATCAAAACTGATCCATTGGATTAATTATTGATTTGTTATGTAACAGAAAGCACCCACTCCAATGGTGGATGCTCCGAGTTTAGGCTTTAACTTATGTCCTTAAGGACGCGGCCTATCCTGTGTGCTGACAGGATAGGCTTTTTTATTTTCGCTTCTTTCTCTTATCGAAAAAGGTAAGCAACGCTACGAACATGTTACCAAGGGATATTAATAATGCCAATATCCCAATAACAATTGAAAGAATTTCATAAGCTGTCATCGCGCCACCTCCCTTCTTATGTATTCCGCCAAGCGGTAGCATAACCTCGGGAGGCTACCTCACCCTGTCATGGGTGCTTTCCTTGCATAATATTTTATCACACATATGGTATTTGATACAAGCGCGTTTCTGTATTTTTCTGTTATCGTCTAATCTCTCCGATCATCGATCATATACAGCAACGCATTGCAAATGCACGCTGCAATATTGCTTCCGCCTTTTCTTCCACGTGCCACGATATATGGGACATCCGCTTTCATGATCAGTTCTTTGGACTGTACCACGTTGACGAATCCTACCGGGACACCGATGATGAGTGCCGGATTCAGTTTTCCCTCTTCGATCAGTTCGTAGAGACGTACCAGAGCAGTCGGAGCGTTACCGATTGCAAAGATCAGTGGTTTGTCCAGCTGTGCTGCCTTATCCATACTTGCAGTGGCTCTTGTGGTTCCGTTTGCCTTCGCTGTGGCTGCCACATCCTCATCGGACATGAAGCAGTAAACCTCTCCGCCGTAACGGGCGAGGGCACGTTTGTTGATGCCTGATCTGCCCATCTGGGTATCCGTAACGATGCAGGCACCCTGGCGGATCGCATCCATGGCTTTTGCCACAACATTGTCAGAAAAACACAGACTGTCCGCATATTCAAAGTCTGCACTTGTATGGATACAGCGTTTGATGATCAGTTCTTTGTCCGGGTCCAGTTTCCGGTCGCCCAGTTCTTCCGTGATGATCTCAAAGCTTCTGCGTTCAATATCTCTTGGTTTTACATTTTCCAGTTCTATTTTCATAACTTATACCCCTGCTTCCAGAATCTCATATATTGCCTTCATATCCAGATGTTCCCGCAGCGCTGCTGCCAGAATATCGTACTGTGTCTCCTTGAATGTCTGAAAATCCACACCTTTCATCTCTGAGGTATCGATTCCCTTCTTTTTCCCCAGTGCCCGGATCACAGCCTCCGCCACACCTTCTTTGTCAAATACACCGTGAACATAGGTGCCATAGACACGGGAAGTATACGCACCATCCTGTTTTTCCTCTGTGGTCTTTGCATGATCCCGGATCGTTGTCAGCGGAGATGCCCCTTCATGTAAAGTCGTCACACCCATATGAATCTCATACCCTTCCAGCTCCACGCCGGAAAGCTGGGAAAGTTCGCCCTCTACCTGTCCGAATATACCACTGACTCTGGTTCTGGTCTTTCCGTCTGCAAATACGGTATCCATCGGAAGCAGTCCCATCCCTTTCATGGTTCCGCCCGCTTCCACACCGTCCGGATCGGAAAGCGTTTCCCCTAACATCTGGTAGCCGCCGCAGACACCGAAGATCACTGTTCCTGCTGCTGCAAGTTTGAGGACTGCCGCCTCCATGCCGCTCTCCCGCATCCACTGCAGGTCTCCCATAGTATTCTTTGTTCCCGGGAAAATCACCATATCCGGATGCTTCAGTTCATGGATATGCTTTACATATCGAAGAGACACACCCGGAATATTTTCAAATGGATTAAAATCTGTAAAGTTAGAGATCCGTGGAACCCGAATCACCGCGATATCGATCTGTCCCACCTCCTGCTGACTGTCAAACCGCTCCGTCAGACTGTCTTCGTCTTCCACCTCGATCTGCAGGTACGGTGCCACGCCAACTACCGGGATGCCGCTTCGTTCTTCCAGCATCTCCACACCGGGATCAAGAATGGTTTTGTCCCCTCGGAATTTGTTGATGATCAGACCCTTTACCATCTCTTTTTCCTCGTCTTCCAGAAGCATCACCGTACCGATCAGCTGGGCAAATACGCCGCCGCGGTCGATATCTCCGACCAGAAGCACCGGTGCTTTTGCAAGCTTGGCCATACCCATATTGACGATATCATCCTGCTTTAAGTTAATCTCCGCCGGACTTCCCGCGCCTTCAATAACAATGATATCATTTTCTGCTGCCAGCGTATCATAGGCCTTCATAATATCCGGGATCAGTTTCTTTTTGTATGCGAAATAATCCCGTGCACTCATATTTCCAAGGACTTCACCGTTTACAATCACCTGGCTGCCCACATCATTGGTGGGCTTTAACAGGATCGGATTCATCAGAACAGACGGCCTGATGCCTGCCGCTTCCGCCTGCATCACCTGTGCCCGTCCCATCTCCAGTCCTTCTTCGGTGATAAATGAATTCAGTGCCATATTCTGTGATTTAAACGGTGCCACCCGATAGCCATCCTGTTTAAAGATCCGGCACAGTCCGGCTGCCAGCAGGCTCTTTCCTGCGTTGGACATGGTTCCCTGTATCATAATTGCTTTTGCCATGATTTATCTCCTCACTTTCCGAATCTTTTCTAATAATTGTTCGTTTTCTGTATGCAGCTTTACTGCGATCCGGTAACAGCCTTTCCAGAGTCCGGGATAATTGCTGCAGTCCCGGATCATCACACCTTCCTGCAGAAGTTTTTCATACAAATCAGGCTCTCCCTCAAAGAACAGATAATTTGCCTGGGAGTCCAGCACCGGATATCCCATTTTCATCAGTCCCTCCCGCAGGAATTGCCGTTCCTGAAAGATCAGTGTTCTCGCCTTCTCCACATAAGCTGTCTCCCTCAGCGCCGCAGTTCCGGCTTCCTGCGCCGGTGTGGATACATTCCACGGCTGCAGCTGAGCTTCGATCTGCGTCATCAGTGTTTCGCCGGACGTAATTCCATAGCCCAGTCGTAATCCTGCCATCGCATATCGTTTGGTAAATGCTTTCAGAAGAAACAGATACTTCTTTCCTTTCAGTTCACCTTTTAAGGTATGTACTTCCGGTTCCGGAACGAAATCAAGGAAACATTCATCCACCACCAGATGAATCTGTCGTTTTTCGCAGAGGGTTACAATCTGTCGAAGAAGTTTCGGATTCATCAGAATACCGGTCGGGTTGTTTGGGTTACACAGAAAAACCATTTGCAGATCTTCTTTTTGCAGTCTGTCCAGAATCCTGTCCTGCAAAGTAAATCCATCTTCTTTTTTCAGTATCTCTCTGTTCACCTCACATCCCACAGCTTCCAGTGCCTGGGCATATTCTGCAAAGGTCGGTGCCAGTACCAGCGCTCTTTTCGGCTTTACCGCCTGCACCAGCGCAAAGATCAGTTCTGCCGCCCCGTTTCCACAGATCAGCCATTCCACCGGAACCTGTTCATATTCCGCCAGCGCCTGCTTCAGCTTTTCCTGACAGGCATCAGGATAATGGCAGACCCGTTCCATGCTGTCTTTTGCCGCCCGGATGACCCCGGGCGGTGTTCCAAGCGGATTGATATTCGCTGAATAATCCAGCACATCCGGGTGGCGGTAGATATCTCCGCCATGTATGTATTCTTTCATGAGTCCGTTGTTTCTCCTTTTTGTATCTGTTTTTTCTTTTATTGGTACATTGTAACTGTTCATTAGGTAGCATTCCGCGAATTGTTTTGGCATGTTTTTGTCAAAATGCCATCACCGAAGGTGATTAGAAATGCATTTTGACTCGTAACTGTGAGGGTACTGAGCAGTTACGGTATATTTATATAAACACGCAGACTAGAACACGCACCAGTCCGAATACCACAAGTGACAGTACCGTTCCTGCATACATCAGTTTGTGAGATCTTATGATATCCTCAATCTCTACTTTCCGGATCGGATCACCGATATATGGTTTTTTATGCAGTTCTCCAAAATACCAGGCATCTCCTGCCAACCGGATATCCAGTGCACCGGCCATCACAGCTTCTGTCTGCGCAGAGTTCGGGCTGGCGTGTTTTCTGCGGTCGCGAAGATAGATTTTCTTTGCATTTTTTCCATCCATACCGATCAGCCAGGCTCCTGCGATCATCAGCCAGGCGGAAAGTCTTGCCGGAATATAATTCAACACATCATCCAGTTTTGCCGCCGCTGTTCCAAAATACCGGTATCTGTCGTTCACATACCCCACCATGGAGTCCATGGTATTCACGCTTTTATAGGCAAAGCCCAGCACTGCGCCGCCGATCATCATGTAAAACAGCGGGGCAATGATACCGTCGGAAGTATTTTCCGCAACGGTTTCAACTGCTGCTTTGGTTACACCTTCTTCGGTCAGATTCTGCGTGTCACGTCCCACGATCATCGATACAGCGTAACGGCTTTTTTCAATATCTCCGGTCTGCAGCGCATCGTAGACTTTTTTACTCTCGTCGCGAAGGGATCTTGCCGCCAGCAGCTGGTAGCACATAAAGCTCTCCAGCGCCACCCCCAGCCAGGTGCGGAATCCATACGCCAGATGCAGGATCAGCCATGGGACAAAAGACGAAGCCGCCACGACTCCCACCACCAGCAATCCTCCGGCGATCCGTTCTCCTGTTTTTGTTTTCGGAAATATCTTCTTTACGAGAAAGAGAATAAGGCTTGCCGTAACAAGCAGTCCGATGATGAGCGAAATGACGATAATCAATTCATCGCTTAGCGTAGGAAATATGATATCCAGTAGTTCTTTCATTTTATTTCATTGTTTGTTGTGTGTGACATGAGGTA